>WNEY01003928.1_pt1 | contig 11237 bp, 11 predicted proteins | sample 5400531 | NCBI WGS metagenome assembly WNEY01 (sample SAMN13153338, study PRJNA577476) | soil metagenome | isolation source: 200 cm saprolite under Douglas fir tree site 1 | place: USA:California | collected 2015-04-18
ATGCCCGCACCAAGCGCGACAATGCCAAGCGACTGCTGGCTGACGGCATTGATCCCTCCGTTGAGCGCAAGGAAGAGCGCCGACAAGCGCGAATGGCGCGAAGCAATACATTTGAAGCGGTGGCCAAAGAACTCATGGACAAGTTCGAGGCGGAGGGCGACGCCCGAGCCACGCTGAAGAAGAAGCAATGGCTGCTGGATTTTGCCAACAAGGAATTGGGCAAGCGGCCGATTGCTGAGCTCAAGGCCCCTGAAATCCTTGATACGCTGAGAAAGATCGAGAAGCGCGGGAAGCATGAGACTGCGACCCGCCTGCGCGGTACCGTGGGAGCCGTCTTTCGTTTTGCCATCGCCACGGGACGAGCCGAGCGGGATCCGACGGGCGATCTCCGCGGCGCCCTGATCACTCCAACCGTTACCCACCGCGCAACGATCGTCGAGCCAAACGCCGTGGGCGCCCTGCTCCGAGCCATCGATGGCTTCGAAGGGCAAGCGGTCACCAGATATGCTCTCAAGCTGGCCCCACTGGTCTTTGTCCGACCCGGTGAGCTTCGGAAGGCCGAATGGACCGAGTTTAATCTGACGGATGGCGAGTGGCGCATTCCGGGCGCAAAAATGAAGATGCGGCGGCCGCACCGCGTGCCGCTCGCGCCCCAAACCCTGGCCAGTCTTCGCAAGCTCCAGGAGGTGACCGGTGGCTCAAAATATCTTTTTCCATCGGTAAGGTCCTGGCATCGTCCGATCAGCGACAACACGCTGAATGCAGCATTGCGGCGGTTGGGCTACGACAAGACTGAGCTAACCGTTCACGGGTTGCGATCGACCGCATCAGTTCTTTTAAATGAAAGCGGCAAATGGCATGCCGACGCGATCGAACGCCAGCTTGCGCATCAAGAGCCGAATGAAGTCAGGGGCGCCTACACACATGCGGCTGAGTTCTGGCAGGAACGGGTACGCATGATGCGCTGGTGGGCTGACGAGCTGGATCGGCTGCGGGAGCTCGGGCGTGTCGTCAAGATCCGGGCATGAAACCTTATCGACCGCAAGTCGCAGGGCTCGGCTAAGCACCCGTCTGTGATTGCTTGGCCTCGATGAGCGATAGGAGCGATTGCACCAGCACCAGACGTCGGCGGCCCACAGTCGTCGTGGCGAGGAGTCCATCTCCAATCACCTCATAAAGCTTAGTTCGTCCTAGACCTGTGACCTCGCAAGCCTCCGCGATCGTGCACGTGAGGCGTTGCGCAAAGGGAATGCGGCGCGGATCCACGACCTTGGGCACGCAGGCAGTGGGACGAATACGCGAACCATTGTTCTGCTGCCGACTGCCTCTCATGGATGTTCCGCTCCGACTGGGCCCGGCCATCAACCTCAATCCTGCCGCGCATCACGTCAATGGGAGCAAACGAGCAGGACAGCGCGCATTTGCGGATGTTGGGATATGATCGCGTGCCACGGGCTGCAAACGGTGATGTACGATTTTTTCAAGATGCAGTTCCACACATCGTGTCCCTTAACCGTCTTTCAGGCCAGCGCTACGAGCTCCCAGAAAGAGCGTTGCCCTCATAGGCAAAGGTCACACGTTCGAATCGTGTTCACAAACACGGTTGCGGCAAAGTGGTTACGAACTTAGGATGCGGGACGGCTTCGGTCATTAGTTGTCCTCGTGGACCGCTGCAAGTAACGCTCAACGAGCACAAGTTTGAGCACCGAAATGTACGACGCTATTCATTTGACGAGCACATCTCATCGAAATCCGCAAACATCTCGCTTCGTTGACAACACCGACTGGCTGAAAACCGCGGCAATCATTTTGGTCGCGGTTGACCATTTCGGCCACTTCTTCATGGAAGACGACCGCTGGTGGAGCGTTTTGGGGGCTTGGCAGCTCCGACGTTCTTCTTCCTTATAGGCTACGCGCAGACCAGGACCGTCCCGCTCCACTGGATCTGGCTCGGTGTCATCTTGACCCTGCTCGAAAGCTGGAACGCAAATTGGACCTGGGTAGCACCGAACATTCTTTTGAGCTTCGCACTCGTCCGAAGTGCACGGCCCTACGTGCAAATCCTTTTGCAACGTCACGGTTGGGCCGCCTTCGCCTTCCTCGTTTCCGCACTTTTGGCGGTATTGTCGATAGCGGCCAAGATTGTCGATTACGGCTCGGAGGGATGGCTGTGGGCCCTGTTCGGCTCATGCCAACGCATGTATGTCGACAGCAGATCAGCTACCGACGTGGATGGCCCAGCCCAAAGCTCGGCACCGCCCGCGCCCGCGATGAAGGAGAACGCGGGCCTAATGCGACTGCTGGCCTGCTTTGCCGCCGTGGTCGTCTGCGTCTGGCAGGAACAAGGGGAATACTCGTTTCCTCAGATCCAGTTCGCCGCCTTCATTTTCGGCATCGGCGTTTGGTCCGCGAGCCTGTGTCTGTTCCTGCGCGGCCCGAGCCGCATCCAACCGCCAGAAGCCATAGCCGGCGCCCTCCGCTTCATCGGCCGGCGCACTCTGGAAATCTACGCCATCCAGCTAGCCGGCTCCGAACTCCTTGTAAGGTTGGTGCCCGATGTCGCCCCCTGACCCGAGACCGGATCGTCGCCAAGGCAAGAGAAGCTGTCGTAGCGGCGAAACAGCCATAATTGCTCACGCTGGTCCGGATACTTGCGCGACAAGCCGCTCGGGAATTCATCCAATCCGCATGGGATGGCCACGGCCTCCCGGATTGTGGAACGACCTCGTTGGGGCCAACGTTCGCGGGGTAGATCACCCCGCTTGCGCTTTGGCCAACGGGATCGTGAAGCTAAACACCGCACCGCGATGGCGATTCTCGGCCCAGATGGTGCCTCCGTAACTTTCGACGATCGTGCGCGCAATCGGCAAACCCAACCCCGTCCCCTGCGGCTTCGTGGTCACGAATGCATCGAAGATGATCGTCAAATTGTCCTCGGGAATGCCTTTTCCCGAATCCGATATTCTTACTTCGGCGACGTCGTACTCCGCATTTCGGCGGGTCCTGATCGTCAAGTTGCGGGGCCCAGGCGCTCCTTCCATGGCGTCCATACCGTTCATGACGAGGTTCATTATCACTTGTTGCATGTGGATCGGGTCGGCTCGGACCGGCAATGCGTCGGGCGTAAGCGCAATGCGCAGTATGACTCCCCGCTTGGCTACCTCAGGAGTAACAATTTTGACCAACTCCGGAACCGTGTTATTCAGATCGAGCGCCCGCAGATCGGCCTCTTTTCTATCGTTCAATAAATTCCGCAGGCCAAGAATGATCTCGCTCGCGCGCTGTTCATCCCGGACAATGTCGGACAAGATTTCGCCAATCTGAGTGAGATCAGGCGGACTGGCCTTGAGCAACATTTGCGCGGCTTCGGTATTGCTCAGAATCGCTCCCAGCGGCTGGTTGAGTTCGTGGGCGATGGACGAAGACAGCACGTTTGCAGTCGTAAACCGGTTCAAGCGAACAACCTGCCGGCGTCGGCTGCTTGCTTCCGCCTGGGCGAAATAGCGCCGCCGCCGCTCGACCAGTAACCAGGAAATTATCACGGCCTGGAGCAGCAGAGCGGCCACGACGGCAGTCACCTGCGGCCGATATTGCTCCCACAGACCCGGTTCGCGAAAGTGCACCTCGCTCCCCACAGGTAGCCGGCTTTCGCTGATATTCCAGCGCTTCAGCTCCCTCCAGTCGAACTTCGGCGTTCCAAATTCGATCGGAGGCGTCTTGATGTTGGCTGCCGGCTCCCCGCCGAGGATCCGCACTGCGACGCGGGCGGCCTCCCGACCCACATTCGCGACTGTGGTGAGCGGCCCACCAACGATCCCTTGGCCAAAAAATTCATCGGAAGGAGCGAACATGGGCGCGTTGGCGAGGGCGTGAAGACGGACCAACGCCTTGCTTTCCTCGTGCGCGACCCCTGCCGCATCGATCGACAGCAGCACAAAAAAGATTGCGGACCGTGGTGGAAGTGCCGCAGCGCGCTGCAGCATCCTTTCGAATGACAGCTCGTTGAACCACGTAAACGCCACGCGATTTTCAAACGGTCGAATGGCTTCCCGCATTTGCCCCAGCCAATATTTCTCGGTGGGCGAGTCGCCAATCACGACGGCAACGCTGGCGGTTTCCGGCACGAGCCGCAGCATGCTCCCGACTGCATTGGTAAGATCGACCGAGACGGCAACGACGGTGTCATTCGCTGTAAGCATACTGACGGGAACTCGCCGTTGTTCCAGACCGGTGTGCACGGCAGGTACAGAGGGAAACAGCTGGGATCGATGCTGCTGAAGGAAATTTACCGCCGGAGCGCCGATGGTAATGACCAGATCGAGCTGGTCTTTGGAAAAGAGAGCGCGCAGATATTCGACGAATGGACCCTCTTCCTTGTCGGCGGAACGCGCGGTTGCAAGCGACGCCTCAAAGATATCGATAGGCTCCTTTGATTGCAGTCCCAGTTCTTCCCGGACGGCTCGTGCGTACTCGTTCCACGGCGCAAAATTGGGGCCGAACGAATGCAGGAGCAGGACTCGCTTCGGCTCGGAGAACGCCGCGCCGGTCAAGGCGAAAAACAACACAACCGTACTCAGAAGTACCGAGAATACCATGTTTAAGCGAAGCCGATAAAGAGTATGCGGGAATCTGGAAATGTTCTTTAGCGACGTCTGGCTGGATCGCCGTATTCTATTCGAATTCCTGGCAACTGGGAACAAAATCCGCTTAGAATGCGCGCCGTAGTTGCACCGCCGCAATGCCGGCAAAGATTACCGTCAATGACACTGACGCTTCGGAAATATGTCACTTGGGGGCCGAGAGCAAACAATACCCGGTACAGATTCGGCAGGATGGGCAGCAGTGTTTTCGGTTGGTTTTCGGTAGTCGGCCAACCACAAAAAGATTTCGTCACGCGGCGGCATTGATTGCATCGATGAGCAATTTTGCCAAAAAAGGCTTCTTCAGGTACGCAACGCAGCCAACGTCAAAGGCCTCCTTGCGAGTGGCCTCGTCATCGATCGCGGTCATAAAAATGACGGGCAGATTCCTGCCTGATGAAGTCAATCGCCGCTTCAAGTCGATGCCCGAGATTCCGCCGAGATGAATGTCCAAAAGAAGGCACTCCGCCTCGCATTTGGCGATGTCGTCAAGAAACAATTCCGCCGATGTAAATGTCTGCACGCGGAATCCGTGCGCTGACAAAAGGCGATTGAGACCTTGCAGCATGCTCGGATTGTCTTCAACAACAGCGATGGTCCGCATGGCACACAATCGTTAGCATTTTGCGTGGATCTGCAAGAAAGGTGCTCCTGATTTTACTGCATACTGAACCCATGATGACCAGCACTAGCGAGCGGTTTTACCGCCCTTGCAAATCTGATCCTGCACAACGCGACACCACGACGCTAAGCGAAAATTGAGCGCAAAGAGATATTCGCGGGTGGCTGATGCGTAAGCTCAGCCTTCAATTCTCAGGGTTTCATCTCGATCCCGAGCTTGGCGCGCATATCCTTGAACACGACCGCAATCGCCTCGATGATCAACTGATCGGGATTGGCCTTGCAATAGACGATGATCTCATGCTCCGCTTCTTTTCCCTTCTTGAGGTCCAGATAGTGCTTGCGGGCGAGTCCATTGTACCAGCCGCTATACCAGGTCGTCAGCATGTCGGCGTCACCTTGCCACGTCCCAGCCAATTGGGCGCATGTCAATTTCTGAACATTGATAAATCCGTTGGCGTCGGCATACGTGCTCAGATCCACTTGCGCGCGTGCGGTTTGAATTGCTGTCGTCAAAAGTATTGTCGCGAGTATCAAGGACCTATGCATCGCCATTCTCTCCTGTGATTCTGCAGTTTTGCAGCGCCGGCGCTCAAGCGTCGACGCAGCGGTCGACTTTACTGAGCCGACTGACCCACCGTTCCTTGCCCCCGCGTGTCCGGCGGCGGGTTCCATATACCCATAAGCGCCTCGGTCAGCCGCAGAATTCCTCGGAACATGCCGAACACTCCTCTTCTGACGTGTGCAGTTGTTATCTGCGGCTTCGTTCCATACACTCCGTTGCGCTATCCAATTGAAATCGGGGGAAGCGCGCCTCCCCCGTCTCCCTCGTGTCAGTAACAGGGCGGATAGGGGTAATAGCCGCAAGCCGGACGGGCATAGGGCGCAGCATATGCAGCCGCTCCAACGGCGCCGGCATACATGGCGCCGCGAAACGCCGAACGACGTGCAACCCCGGCAAACGACATCGGCGTGAACGGCCGGCCGATGATGTCGATGAAGATTGCTGCCGCTCCATCCCCACCGTTGAGATCGCCTTCAAGGGTCTGAACGTTGAACGTCAGCTTGTCGCCGTCGAGCTTCGGATTCTTCAGCACCACGACGGCATCCTTCACCAAGCCATCCTTGCCGAAGACGGACACGGTTGCGTTCGGCGGATTCTTGGCAAAGCTGTCGTCGCCCGATCCCCATTCCGCGATGACATCCGCGGTGGGCTGGTGGCCTGCCGATCTTACCGGACGATCCGCAAATATGATGGAGCTGGGCATCACGCCGGTTAACGTCAGCGTATCTCCCTGCAACGTCGCGCCGCGGGAGTTGAGCACGAACAGCGAAGGCACGATTTCGGGTTTGGCGGCAGCGGAAGGAGCGCCGATGGTCTTCATGGAAGAAGGTGCCGGAGCACCTTGAGCGGTCGCCGTTCCCACAGTTTGAGCGAAGGCCGCCCCCGCACCGCCCACCAGCATTGCCGTCACTGCGAGCAGCCCGGCGATCCGAACCAATTTTACACTCTTCATGTCTGCTTCTCCTGTCAGGAATTCGGGTGAACTTTTCTTGAAAATCGCTTTCGCGGAAGGCCGCGCTTGCTGGCGATTATGAAAAAGCCCTGCGGCACCGACTATGCAAAAACGTGCAGACATAAAAATATAGGACGAACACACGAGAACAGACGCTCGCCGCGCCGATTTTGCATAGCGCGGGCTAACGAACTCCACGCAAATAGAGGCTTGGCATCAACCAATGACGGGGCTGCGCCGTGGTCATCATCCTGTGCCTTTACGTCGGCGCGCTGTGGCTCGTGTTCTCGAAAATGAAGCTGGTGCGCTGGGGCTGGTTATCGGGGACGATATCGGTTCTCATTGGCGCATTTATTCTTGCGACGTTTCTCGCGCTGTTTAATTACCTCACGCCAGCGGGCAGGGTCACAGTGACCGGCAAGGTCGTCGAGGTGACACCGAATGTGACCGGTCAGATCATCGCTATTCCGGTCGAGACGAACGTGCTCGTGAAGACCGGCGATGTTCTGTTTCAAATCGATCCAGCGCCATTCCAATACAAAGTTACCCAGTTGCAGGCGTCGCTGGCCGCGGCGCGACAACAGACCCAAATATTGAAATCGAACTATGAGCAGGCGACCGCGAATGTCGCCGGGCTAACCGCCCAGCTCAAGTACAACACGAAGCGTCTCGCCGATATTCAGACGCTTGCGACGGAGGGCGCAAACACCGAGTTCAAGGAGCAGGATACCCAGGTTCAATACGAGACAGTGACGGCGCAACTCAACGCGGCCAAGGCGACGCAGCAGAGTGCCAAGCTCGCCATGGATTCCGAAATCGGGGGTGTCAACACCACCGTTGCACAGATCCAGGCGCAGCTGGAGAATGCCGAGTGGGAGTTATCACAGACCACGATTCGTGCGCCCGCCGACGGCTACGTGACGGTCGTGGCGCTGACTGTCGGCGATCGTGCATTGCAATTCCACTCGGCGATGTCGTTTATTGTCGAGAAAGAGATCATAATTGTCGGAATGTTCTCGCAGAACGGCTTCCAGACAGTCAAGATCGGCGCTCCCGTCGATATCGTTTTCGACAATGCCCCGGGCCGCATCTATCACGCAAGAATCACGGTAATTCCGAAGGGCGTCGGACAGGGACAAGTAGCGGTATCCGGAACGCTCGCGCGAACCAATGCGCTCGGCGGCGCAACCGCCTTTCCGGCACAGCTTTCCATTCCGGATGAAATGGGCCGCGATTCACTCCGGCTGGGAATGTCCGGAAATGCCACAGCATTTTCCGAGAAAGCGGGAGTTATCGGCCTCCTCGCCTCGATTCTGGTCTGGATCAGCGCCTATACCGCGTACCTGTAGCCGCCGTTGAGCCGTGTTTTGCGGTTGCGACTGCCGTCGCGATGCAAGATCGCCCGCTCCATTTGGCTTATGGGATTATCGTTCCGGTCGGAATCTGAGCAAAACAGCTCACGTTGACGGTTCGCTTGAAGCTAAGTTATTCTTGGGTGGCTGGCGTTCTATTTCCCACGTCTACCGCACGACTCCATTTCTCGGCACTGTTTACTGCTGCGCGGCGGCGCCTGCTGTTGGACATGCTTTTGGCGGGCCGGCCTCCTTTTAGCTTAGGGCGGAAAACCATGACTGGCACGCCTATAGTTCATGTCGTGGACGACGACGCCTCGTTTCGGAAAGCGATTTCGCGATTATTGAAAGTTTCCGGTTACGAGATCGCGGAATATGAATCCGCGACGAGCTTCTTGCGCGCCATCGACAACGCCAAACCCGGCTGCATTGTTCTCGACGTAAAAATGCCAACTGTTGGCGGTCTGCAGCTTCAGAATGAACTTTCCAAGCTGTCGCAGAACTGGCCAATTATTTTCATGACCGGCCATGGAGATATCCCCACCAGCGTCCGCGCTATCAAGGCCGGCGCGGAAGACTTCCTCTCCAAGCCTGTATCCAAGCAGACATTACTAGAGGCGATTGAACGCGCACTTGTCCGCTCTGCCGCGATACGGCAGAGCCAGGACCTGCTTGATTCCCTTAGATCTCTTGTCTCCGCTCTGACCCCACGCGAGGCTGAGGTATTTGCGCTAATGGTCCGCGGCAAACTGAACAAGCAAATTGCCCATCTGCTTGGTACGTCCGAACGAACCGTCAAGGCTCACCGGCATATGGTGATGCAGAAGCTGCGGGTTCAATCGTTTGCGGAGGTGGTCTCCATTGCGGAGCGAGTAGGCTTGCTGGCGCCCCCGGCCTGAGCTGGCGCAAAAGGCCTCGCACAGGCTGTTTACATCCCCACCCTCGTCTCCGTGTACGGCTGCGTGCGCTGCTGACAACCCCCGATTGCCCCAAAGGACAATATCGCTCGAACGCCAGATTGTGGTGCCTTGTGCCCGGTTGCGTCATTTCTCCATGTTCCCGCGTTCAGGCGTTTCCGATGAACATTCATCAGTGGCTTGCAATCGTGGCGGAAACGCCATTCACTCGCGAAAGCAACCCGTGCAGCGATCTCGTCGAACAGGCGGAGAGATTGGCTCTCGCACATCTGGACGAACCGCTGCACATTTCGGTCTTGTGCCGTACCCTTGAGGTAAGCGAGCGAACGCTTCGCAAGGCATTTCACAAAATCCACGGCCTTCCGCCATGCCGGCATCTTCGAATGTCGCGACTGTCTCAGGCAAGACGGGCCCTTTTATCCGCAGACTGCAAAGGCGTAACTGTCACAGAAATTGCAACCGGTTTTGGCTTCGTGGAGCTGGGACGCTTTTCGGTAGAATACCGGAAGGTGTTCGGCGAGAGTCCTTCACAAACGCTGCACCACGCATCCCGGACCAAGACTTTCCCACAGCCAACGGGGTCAGCCGTCCTGCCAATTCCTGCTTTCTGCGGGTGATCATCGTGCATCTCCAACGTGGCCCTAGAGCAACATGCAGGCGCGAATTTGCAGGTCGCTACCTTAGGGCGAGACATCCAATCGCTGATCGATACATTGTGATTCTCAGAGATTCCCGGACAAGGGGAGCAAGCAGATGACGCGCTGCATATCCGAACGGAAGTCTGGTCATCGGCTCATTCACCCAGCTATCGGCGTAGCCACGGCGATGTTCGGATTCTTATCCGACGCCGCATACGCCGACGAAGGCGGCGTTTCCTATTGGCTTCCCGGACGTTTCAGCAGCCTTGCGGCAACTCCCCAAGTGCCGGGCTGGTCCATGGCCGAGGTCTACTATCATACCACCGTATCGGCGTTTGGCGCCGCAGCCGCGGCAAGAGAAATTCAAATCGGCAGGTTCTCGCCGACAGTGAACGTCAGCTTCAATGCAAATTTGAATGCGCAGGCCGATCTCCTGCTGCTCAACCCGACCTACACGTTTGCGACGCCGGTGCTGGGCGGGCAATTGGCCATTGGCGTAACCGGCCTGCTCGGGCGGTCGGCTGCCTCCATTAATGGGACGCTGACGGCGGGGATTGGACCATTTGCGACAACCCGCACGGGGAACATTGGAGATTCGATCACCTCCGTCGGCGACCTCTATCCGCAGGCGACGCTGAAGTGGAACGCGGGCGTACACAATTTCATGACTTATCTGACGGGAGACATTCCGGTCGGTGCCTACGATCCGGCGCGGCTTGCCAATCTTGGCATCGGTCATGCTGCCATCGATGGCGGTGGCGGCTATACCTATTTTAATCCGGCGACGGGCACGAATTTTCAGCCGTCGCGGGCTTCACCTGCAATTTCAAGAACCAGGACACGCAATACCAGAACGGCATCGATTTTCACGTCGATTGGGGTGCTTCGCAGTTTCTCTCGAAACAGGTTTTCGTCGGCCTCGTCGGATATGCGTATCAGCAGGTCACGGACGATTTGGTCAGCACCCGATCTTGGGTGGATTCCGGTCACGTGTCATCGGTGTCGGCCCCCAGATCGGGTACCTGTTTCCGGTGGGAGACACGCAGGGATATCTGAACCTGAAAGGGTATGGCGAATTCGACGCGGCCAATCGGCCGGCGGGATGGAATACGTGGTTGACGTTCTCGATCTCGCCGATGGCTCCCACCAGCACGGTGACGCCAACGCGCCGGATCGTAACCAAGTAAGGACATCGTTCCGAACAGGGAGCGGCGTCATCTATCGATAGCGACGAGCTCGCTCTGATGCAGGGTTAGACCAGTGAGTATCGGTCTGCGATTTCGAAATCGGTACGTCGTGGCGCTGGCGACGGTGATCGTTTGCTACGTCACCGTCAGCTACCTGATTTTGCCCGCCACCTGGTCGCGTGTTGAGCATGAACCCGGACTCGCAAAACGGACGTTTCTGACTGCGAACGCGCAGGGAATTCCGGGAGGCCCTATTAACGTTGGCCTTATCGGCACCCGCGAAGACGTCATATCTACATTTCACGCGGCCGCGTGGTATCCCGCGGATCCAATTACGTTGCGGACGAGCCTGGAAATCATTGGCA
>WNEY01008602.1_pt1 | contig 11237 bp, 6 predicted proteins | sample 5400531 | NCBI WGS metagenome assembly WNEY01 (sample SAMN13153338, study PRJNA577476) | soil metagenome | isolation source: 200 cm saprolite under Douglas fir tree site 1 | place: USA:California | collected 2015-04-18
TTCAACAAGTGGACGGAAGGTCCGGTGTGGACGCACGAAGGCAACCTCTTGTTTGCGGAGATTCCGGCAAACAACATCGTCCAGTGGATCCCCGGCAAGGGCGCGAGTGTCTTTATGCACCCCAGCGGGTACAAAGGCTCGGAGCCCTACCGAGGGCCCGAACCCGGCTCAAACGGAATGACCCTTGATGCGGACGGCCGGGTTAGTGTCGCGGGCCACGCTGGACGCACCGTCTGGCGAATGGAATCCGTCGATCCCAAAGCACAAATCACGGTTCTGGCTGACTCGTATCAAGGCAAGAAGCTCAATAGCCCCAACGACCTGGTTTACACGTCCGACGGTTCGCTGTACTTTACAGATCCTCCCTACGGCCTGCCTACCCAAAGCGACAAGGACCCGCAGAAAGAGCTGCAAGTCAACGGCGTTTACCGCATTCCCGGTGCGCGCCAGCACAAGCCCGGCATCCCGCCCGACCGCGACAAGTTGCAACTCGTAGTCAAGGACCTCGCTCGTCCCAACGGCCTGTCCTTTTCCCCGGACGAGAGGTTCCTGTACGTCGCCGAATCCGGCAAGAAGCAGTGGATGCGCTATCGCGTTCAGCCCGACGGCTCCGTGACCGGCGGCACTCTTTTTCTCGATGCCTCCACCGACCCAGCCGATGGCGGCCCCGACGGCTTGCGGGTCGATAGGGAGGGAAATATCTACGGTTCCGGACCCGGAGGTGTCTGGATCATTTCCACCGAAGGCAAGCACATCGGCACCATCAGAGTCCCCGAGCGCGTGAGCAACGTGGCCTGGGGCGACACCGACGGCAAGACGCTCTATATCACGGCCAGCACCAGCTTGTTCCGCATCAAGCTCAAAATTCCCGGAGTGAGGAACTGAGCGCCTCCGGCGGCGGTAGATTTGTGGCGAACTAACCCTGCAACGGGGCTTGTCCACAACTGACCCGTTACCTCAGCACGGTTACCGCTTTCGCCCGTGCCGATAGAGCGCAACTGATTTATTCTTAAGACGATTTATCCTTGAAGAGACTATCCAAGAAGAGACTATCCAAAATGCCTTGCCACCTCACCCCTCCCCGAGATCAGGAATTGATTCAGATCGTGAATGCGGCGCTGGCTGATGCCGTGCAAAAAAGCGGCAAGTGGCTGGCGTGCAAGCCCGGGTGCTCTCAGTGTTGCCACGGGGTATTTGCCATCAATCAGCTGGATGCGATCCGGCTGCGCCAGGGACTGGCGGAACTTGAAGCGCGAGAGCCAGAGCGGGCGGCGCGTCTCCGCCAGCGTGCGCTCGAGACTGTCGCACGGCTTTCCGAGGACTATCCTGGCGACCCGGTTTCCGGGGTGCTGGACGAAGACGACACCGACGAAGCGGCGAAGCGGTGGGATGATTTTGGCAACGCCGAGCCTTGTCCAGTGCTCGATCCCGCGACCGGAACCTGTGAACTTTACGAATCTCGCCCGGTGACTTGCCGCGCGTTTGGTCCAGCATTGAAATCTGATGGTGACCTGGGGCATTGTGAGTTGTGCTTTGTCGGGGCCACGGAAGAAGAAGTGATCGCCGCTGAGATGCATCCCGACCCGGACAATCTCGAAGCGGCCCTGGTGGAGGAACTGCGGAAAACAACGGGGGCCTGCGGAGAGACGATTATTGCTTTCGCGCTGGCGCGGGGTTGAAGTAGCAATTAAATTAGCAACGCCTGATACATGAAGAGACGTAGCTGGCTGCGTCAGGTTCGTGGCCGGAGACGTAGAAATCTAGGTCTACAGTGAATTGGAGTTTTTTCACGACCTGCTAACGTTTTTTCTCCAGCTCACTCCAGCGTCTGTAGAGTTCGTCTACCTTAGCCTGGGCTTCGTCCAGTTCTTGGTGGGCAATCAGGAGGCGCGGGCCGTCGCTGGCAATTGCCGGATCTTCTAGTTGGGCGCGCTTGGCCTGGAGCAGTTCCTCGGCGGCGGCAACGCGCTCTTCAATGCTGGCGTAATCGCGCGCTTCCAGATATGAGAGTCTGGTTTTCGTCCGCGATCCTCCGCTAGAAGCTGCTCGCGGGGCTGATGGGACGCTAGCTTTCGCCGACTGCGTGCGTTCGGCCTGCCAAACTTCCCATTGCGAGTAGTCGGCAAAACTTTCGGCGCCACCTTGTCCATCGAGGCCGAGCACAATAGTGGATACGCGATCGAGCATGTAGCGATCATGAGTAACCAAAACCAGCGAACCGCGAAACTCGAGCAGACTCTCCTCCAGTATTTCTAGGGTGGGGATGTCGAGATCGTTGGTGGGTTCATCCAGCAGGAGAACGTCCGCAGGCTGGAGCATGAGTTGCGCGATCAGGACGCGAGCCCGTTCGCCACCGGAGAGCCGTTCCACGGGCTGGTTGAGCTGTTCGCCGCTGAACAGGAATCTTGCTGCCCAAGAGGCAACGTGAATGACCCGGTCCTGATAAATCACCGAATCGCCTTCGGGAGCCAGAGCGCGGCGCAGCGTCACGTTGGAATCGAGTTCGCGGGCCTGGTCGAAGTACACGATGCGCAGCCACTCGGCCCGGCGAATCTCTCCGCTGGTCGTGGATAGCTCTCCGCGCAACAGCCGCAGCAGCGTGGTTTTGCCGCTGCCGTTTGGGCCTACCAATCCCACCCGCATTCCGGCGGTGACGATGAAGTTGAGCTTGTCGAAGAGCGTGGGGTCTTGGTTCTGGCGATGGTTGTTCTGGTGAACAAGGTTATCGTGAACAGCTATGCCATAAGTGACATCTTCCAGTTCGATCAACCGCTTGGTCTTACGATCCGTAACCGAGAAATCGATTTGCGCCGTGGCGGTTCTGGTTCTTGCATTCAGATCGGCGAGGTCTCCCATCAACCCGTTGGCTTTGCCAATGCGGGCCTTGGACTTCCGGGTGCGGGCTTTGGCCCCGCGGCGCAGCCATTCGATCTCATTGTGAACCAAATTTTCCAGCGCTTCCTGACGTTTGGACTGGGCGTGCAGAAATTCTTCCTTCTTTTCCAGGAAAATGCTGTAGTTCCCACGCACGCGCAGCACGCCATCCGGATAGACCCGGCTCAGTTCAGCCATGTCGGTGGCGACATTTTCCAGAAAATAACGGTCGTGACTCACGATCACGGCGGCGAATGCGGCTTCCGCAAGCAAGGCCTCGAGCCACTCGATGCCCGCGAGATCCAGATGATTTGTGGGTTCATCGAGCAGCAGGAGATCCGGCATTTGCACCAGCGCCTCGACGATGGCTAGGCGCACCGTCGCGCCGGACATGAATTTCGAGTCTTGCTCCACGTGGCTGACTCGGAGCCGTTTCCGGAACGCTATTTCTCCGTCATCCGGCGTTTCGTCGGCGGCCAAAATTCGCAACAAGGTGGATTTGCCTGAGCCGTTTGGGCCAATGAGGCCGATGCGGTCGCCCGCTGTAACGGTGAACGAGACATTCTGGAAGAGGGGGTTGGCTCCAAAGGCTTTCGAGATTCCCTGTGCGTTGATGATCGGCGGCAATGGCTTGCGGTCTCCTAATGGTACGCGGGAAAATGGGCTCGGGAAAATTCAAAACCAGGCTAAAGAGTCTGGGTCGCAACTATTCTTTCGCCCTTTCAGGGCTATGTCGTTTTCCATTCTGGCGCCGCTTCGCGGCTGTGCGCGACGACTTCGGCTAAGTATCTGCTTTGAGGTTATCAGGAAACGCGGCCTGCGCATGTGCGCGGACGGTCATCCATACACCGGGCAACATGAAATCTCGGGGTCGGCGGGAACGGAGCTGCGGAACCGATCACTTCACGAATGTCATTTTACGAAGGTCAGTCCGTGGGGCACGGCGTGAGGGAAAACATAGGCGTAAAGCATGACGATCACTCCGACGATGGCGCCGAGAGCAACCGAGTGCCACACCACAAAACGAAAAATGACGCCTTCATTTCCCACCTGATCCGTCGCCGCGGTTGCGATGGTAATGGATTGCGCGTCCACCATCTTGCCCATCACCCCACCGGCGCTGTTGGCCGCGCACATGAGAACTGGATCAATGCCGAGCTGCTGCGAGGTGATGCGCTGCAAACTCCCGAACAGCGCGTTGGATGAGGTGTCGCTTCCGGTGAGCGCAACACCGAGCCAGCCGAGAAAGGTGCCGAAGAACGGGTAAGCCCATCCGGTGCGGGTAAAAGCCAGGCCCAACACGGCATCCAGCCCGGAATACCGGGTCACGTAAGCCAAGCCGAGCATGAACGAGATGGCCATGACGGCCAGCCGCATGCGACTCAGCGTGCGCCAGAAAATCTTCGCCAGGCGGAGGGGAGTCAAACCGAGCAGCAGACCCGAAACGATCGCCGCCAAGAAGCAGCCCGTCCCCGTGGCCGAGAGCCAGTTGAAGTCATACCTTGCGGCTTCCGGAGCTGGCTTGACCACTACCGGCGCGGCGCGGTAGACCGCATTATGCAGGTAGGGCACGTCCCAGCCGGGTGGGCCGGAGCGAACTTTGCCGTCAGGCAAGACCACCTTGAAAGCCGGAGTGGTGGCCCGGTTCATCGCCTGCTTCATCAGCGGGAGGCCCCAGACCAGTACGAAGACCGACAAGATAGCGAACGGCGTCCACGCCCGTAGAATTTTTCCCAACGGATAAGAGCGGGCTTCCACGTTCTGATCGAAATCAGCCGTAGCCCATTGGCCGCCAAACTGGTCAGCGATCCCTTCCGCGGATGGTGGGAGTAGAGTTCGCGCTTCGTCATAATCGAAGCGCCAGATTTTCCTGGGCTTCCAAAAACGGAGGAAGGCAACTGTGGCAACAATCGAAACCGCCCCGCCCATGATGTCCACCAGATTGCCGTCCACGTGGTTCGACCAGAAAAACTGGGTGAGCGCAAAGGAAAGACCCACTACCAGAATGGCGGGAAATACTTCAAAGGTTTCCTTCCAGCTCACCATGGCCCGCACTAACCAGAACGGGACAATGATTGCGGTGAAGGGGAGGATGCGGCCGATGGTTGCGTTGAGATCCGATTCCGGCAGCCCGGAAACGGCGGCAAGCGTGTGAACAGGCGTTCCAATGGCGCCCCAAGCCACGGGCGCCGTATTGGCGATCAGATTCAGCGCCGCCGCATGAAAGGGTTTGAAGCCAAGCCCGATCATGAAAGCGCCAGCGATGGCGACGGGTGCACCAAATCCGGCTGCACCTTCGATGAAAGCGCCAAAACAGAATGCCACTAGCAGCACCTGCAGTCGACGGTCGGCAGTGATTCCGGCGACCGAGTCCTTCATGATTTCGAATTGGCCGGTTTCGACCGAAATATCATAGAGGTAGACCGCCGCCAGCACAATCCAGGCGATCTTCAATAGTCCGAAGGCGACACCGTACCCGAAACTCATGGCGGCGAGGATCGGCGGCATGCCGAAAAATATGGTCGCGACGGCTGCCGCCGTCAACGCTGCGGCGGCGGCGCACCAGTGCGGCTTGACCTTCAGACCAACCAGCAACCCGAACAGGACAAGAATGGGAAGCGTGGCCACCAACGTGGAAAGCCACCAGCGGCCGAAAGGATCATAGACTTGAGTCCAGAGCACGGGCGTTTCCCTCAGGAACGGCTGTGTGTTCTCGCGGCGTGGCCTACAGTTCTCAGTTTTCCGCTCTCAGTTCTCGGCACTTGGCCCGTTTGGCCAAGGGGTCAAGCGCTGAATGCTAAGTGCCAATTGCCAAGCGCTGTTTTGCTCACCGCCAACTCGCGGGCACATCCACGTACGAACGGTCCAGCGCGGCGATGGACGGGCATCCCAGCAGCCTGAGGGTGCGTTCCACGTCAGCCCGCAAGATTTCAAGCGCGCGGCTGACGCCAGCCTGGCCAGCGGCGGCCAGGCCATAGGCATAAGCGCGCCCACACAGAACGGCGCGGGCTCCGAGGCAGAGGGCTTTGACAATGTCGGTGCCGCGGCGAACCCCGCCGTCCATCAAGACTTCGGCCTGACGGTTCACAGCGGCTACGACTTCGGGCAGGGCTCGCAACGAAGCGCGAACGCCGTCGAGCTGCCGTCCGCCATGGTTGGAGACGACCACCGCGGCGGCACCTTCATCGACTGCGCGTCGAGCGTCATCCCCGGTGAGAACGCCTTTGATGGCGATCGGGCCAGGCCAGAGACTGCGGATCCATCTCAGGTCATTCCAGGTTACCGCCGCCTTGGCTAGTGCGGCGCTGACGTCGACCAATTCCATCGGTCCTTTGCCCGGGATGACGACGTTCGGCAACTTGGACAGACCGCCGTCGCGCAGGAAACTTGCGATCCAGCCCGGACGCGCGAGAATTTGCGGAAGGAATGGAATCTTGTCCAGCAGGCCTCCGCTCATCAGTTCTTTCATGCCATTGCGGAAGTCGCGCTCGCGCAATCCAGCAACGGGCGTGTCGATGGTGACCACCAGAGCGGAGCAACCCGCGACCCGGGCGCGTTCGATCACAGCTTCGGACGCGGCGCGACCGCCCATCAAATAGAGCTGAAAGCAGACCGGACCGGAAGAAGCAGCTTTGACGTCTTCCACCCGGTGGCCGGAGATGGTGGAGAGGATGTAGGCGGTACCGGCCAGCCCTGCGGCCCGGGCAGCGCCCGCTTCGCCATCGGGATGCATCAGGCGGCTGTAGCCTACCGGAGCCAGCAGGGCGGGGAAAGAAACCGCGAAGCCCAGGACGCTGGTTCGCAAATCGCAATCGGACAGGGCCACCGCATGACGCGGACGGAAGGTGACGTCGTCGAAGATACGGCAGTTCTCGCGAAGCGTGACCTCGCCATCGGCGCCGCCGTCCAGGTAATCAAAAACCGGCCGGGGCAGCCTGCGGCGAGCCAGGGGCCGGAAGTCGTCAATACAGACGACGTGGGGAGACGCCACTGTACGTGCCGCTCTAGTCATTGGCTATTCCAGCATGCAGATCAAGTTCCATGGATGCCACCTGAACTCTCTAAACTTCCTCTGACTTCTGTACTACCGATTCACCAAAGCACGCGATTATACCGGAGAGCCGACAGGGGAAGCAGACGGGGCACGCGGAACAGGCGATGCTTGTGCCGAGCACCGGACTGGGCGAAACTTGTCCTCGCATTCGTCTGGGCGCGCGCGAGAATTTTTCTGAATGGAGCCTGTTATGCGCCGTGGGTGGCAAGCAGTTGCTTTCTTGTTCCTGTTTCTCCCTCTTTCGCTTGCGCAGGACCAGCCTTCCTCGGGTGCAGCCTCGGCGCCCACTGAAAGCCTGAACGCCGCGGAACAGACGTCGAAGCGCCGGCCGACCCTCGGTCTGGCACTCGAAGGTGGCGGCGCGCTGGGACTGGCGCACGTCGGAGTACTGCAATGGTTTGAGCAACATCATATTCCAATCGACTACATCGCAGGCACCAGCATGGGTGGCTTGGTCGGAGGCCTGTACGCCAGCGGCAAGAGTCCGCAGCAGCTGCACGATTTGGTAATGGCGCAGAATTGGGATGTGATTCTGGGGGGAGCAACGCCCTATGAGGACCTGTCCTTCCGCAGAAAAGAAGACAAGGTCGCGTTCCCCAATTCGATCCTGTTGGGTTTGCGCAAAGGCCTCTCCTTGCCAGGGGGATTAAACGCCGGCCAGCAGATCAGTCTGCTGATCGACCGGGAGACATTGCCTTACTCCGGAGCGCGGTCTTTTGACGATCTGCCGATTCCTTTCCGGTGCGTGGCCACCGATCTGGTAAGCGGGAAGCAGGCTGTGTTCAAGGATGGATCGCTCTCGACGGCGATGCGCGCGACCATGGCCATTCCTGGCCTCTTCTCTCCCGTCCGTGAATCGGAACACGTTTATGTCGATGGCGGGCTGGTGGGCAATATGCCGACGGACGTAGTGCGGGAAATGGGTGCGGACATTGTGATCGGCGTCCACCTGGAAACATCGGCCGCCGAGGCTGACAAGATTAAATCACTTTTCTCCATTCTTGGGCGCTCGATCGACGTGGTGGTCGCGGGAAACGAAATCCGCGGGTTGGCCAATGCGGACCTGGTGGTCAAAGTCGGGTTGCCAGAATTCAGTTCATTGGACTACGCGAAAGCGGATGCAATCATCCAGAAGGGAATCGAAGCCGCCACCCAGAAATCGCAAGTGCTGGAGACCTATTCCCTCGATGACGCCGCCTGGGCGGCCTATATGGAGCGGCGAAAGGCCCGCTTGAAAGGTGAGGTACCGGTTCCCCAGTTTGTGCAGGTAGAGGGGGCAAATCCGCAAGCGCAGGAGAACCTGGAGGGGTTGCTGCAGTCCGAGGTTGGCAAGCCCATCGACAAGGACAGGCTGGAGGGGCTGCTTACCCGATTGACCGGAACCGGGCGCTACGATACTGCCGGATATCAGGTCACCCGGCAGGACGGGCGGGATGGCCTGCTCGTCACCATGCACGAAAAGATATACGCTCCGCCGATACTTCAACTGGGTTTTGAAGTGGACGGATCGGAGAGCAATGACGTTGACTTTACCTTCGCCACTCGTTTGACTCTGCTCGATGTCGCCGGATACAGGTCGGAATGGCGTACTGACCTCATTTTCGGAAACACGTATGGAATCGAGAGTGAGCTCTACCGGCCGCTTTCGGCGGCGAGTAAGTGGTTTTTTGCGCCGCACGCTTCCGCCAGAAATTCTAATTTCAAGATCTACAGGAGAAGCGACCCGCTGGCGGAATACCGATTTTCCAACGCCGACATTGGCGGCGATATAGGCTATGGATTCAGCCGTTTCAGCGAAATACGTCTTGGCTATGAAGTGGGCACTCTAGACGCAAGGCTGCGGCTGGGTACCGCGGAATTCGCTTCTGTATCCGGACGGACCGGAGCAACACGGCTGCGCTATCGGATGGATCGCACCGATGACCCAGTGATCCCGCGGCGCGGGTTAAACGTGGAATCGAATTTCCACTGGTATGACAGCAGCCCGGGCGAGACCAACAGCTTTCCGGTCATGGACGCGCGGGTGGGCTATTTTCATCCCATCACGAAGCCTGCCTCATTGTTTCTGATCAGTGAGGGTGGTACCACTTTCGGTTCCCCGCGCAACGGCTATCCTCAGTTCTTTCTTGGGGGCTCATCCCGGCTGAGCGCGTATGGCACCAACGAACTGTTTGGCGACCAGTATTACCTTTTCCGCACCGGATACTTGCATGATCTGGTGACTCTGCCACCGCTGGCGGGAAAAAAGATCTATGCCATCGGCAGCTTTGAGTTTGGAAAGATGTATGGCTTCCCAGCCGCCAGCCGGTTTCCCTGCGATTTTGCCGCCGGCATTCTGGTAGAGACCGCAGTCGGGCCCTTGCTTCTAGGAGCAAGCGTTGGAGACACGGGACACCGAAAGTGGTTCTTCCAGCTTGGCCGGGTGTTCTAGTTAGTTTCTGTCGCGAAACGCGTAATCCCTTGACAGAGGCCGATTCTGCAGCGCGATCCAGGATTGGAATGATAAGCCTCAGGCCGGTGTTTGCCGGGAAACGCGCGCTTGGGCACGTTTTTTCGGGGCTGAAGCCATTCGCAACTCCTGCTGCTGGCGGAGCCGGAGCTGCGACAGAGCCATGCCCAAGGCGACCCATCGATCCATCAAAGTTTTTAATCGCTGATAATTCCGCACTTGCTGTTGCAGCAAGGGGAGATCCTCCCGCTTCACGAATTGCGTCCTGCTTTTCCCCTTGCGGGTGAAACTCAACTGATAATAGGGGCCATGCCTTTGCGGGGGGGTCGCCTTGCAACGACAGCCTGCCTTGCCGCAGACGTTATACTGCTGCGTCAACAGGCCGGGCCGCAAGTCCGCGCCGAGCCCGGTGATCTCCTGTTTGATCTGGGCAATCTTTGCCTCCAGTGACTGGAGTGGGCTGCGCATGAGGTAGCGGCGTCCTTCCCTGGTTTTTCGATGATACACTGCCGCGGTTTTGGCGAATTTGCGTGTCTTTGTTATCCGATAGCATTATAGTGCTTCTAGATTGAGGAATTCCAAACCAGGTGGAGCATGAGCCGAGCCGCGACCCCGCAAGTGAGTTTTGCTGACTTGGAGTTTATGCAGCAGGGCATTTTCCTGGACTCCGTTCTCCAGACCATCTCCTACTTTCTCGACCAGCACGGAGAGATGATCGAGAAGGTACGCAGCGATCTGGAGCGCGGCCTGAAAAACCCCGCCACCGGTCGCAACGGCATGACTCCCTCGCAGGTTCTGCGTTCGCTGGTTTTAATGAGGGTCAAGAGTTGGGACCTCCGCGAACTGAGCGAACGCATCGCGGATGGCTACACGCTGCGCCACTTCACCGATTTCCGCAGCCACCCGGTACCCAAACATGATGCCTTCAACCGTGCCTTTAATCGCCTTACTCCCGAGACGCTCCAAGCCGTCAATGAATTGATCGTGCAAGCGGCGGTGGATCTGGGGTTGGAGGATGGCAAGAAACTTCGCGTCGACAGCACCGTCGTGCAGACCGATGTCCATCACCCGACCGACAGCACCTTATTGTGGGATACCGTGCGCGTGATCACTCGCCTGGTCGGCCGCCTGGGCCGGGCGGCAGGGCGGAGTGTCCTGAAGGGCTTCCGCCATCGCACGCGTGGGGCGCGGCGTCGCATGCAACAGATCCAGCGCATGACCGCCCAGCAGCGGCACAAGCAACAAAACAAGAAATACCGCGAGCTCATCGCGATTACCGAAGAGGTCGAGGCTAGCGCACGCGGAGTGCTTCAGCAGAGCGAGAAAGCGCGTGGCCAAAACTTGATCGACGACCTTGCCATTCGCCAGCTGCGCAACGAGATCGACCGCTACTGTCAACTGGGCACCCAGGCGATCGATCAGGCACGTCGGCGCGTGCTGGAGGGAGAACAGGTCCCCAACGCCGAGAAAATCTTTTCTATCTTTGAACCGCACACCGATCTGATCAAACGCGGCAAGGTGCAAACCCCAGTCGAGTTCGGCCACAAAGTCTTCCTCGCCGAGAGCGCTCAGGGCCTGATCACTCAGTACCAGGTGCTGGATGGAAACCCTTGTGACGAAGATCAGGTCGAAGCTTCGCTCAAGAATCACCGCGAAACTTTTGGCTCCGCCCCAGACTTGTATGGTTCCGATCGGGGTTTCTACAGCGAGAACAATGTCAAGCGGTGCGAGCAAGAAGGCGTCAAGGTGGTGTCGATCCCACAACGCGGCGGAAAGAAAACTCCCGAGCGCGAAGCCTTCGAGAAAAGTCCAGCGTTCAAAAAGGGACAGCGCTTCCGCGCCGGCGTCGAAGGACGCATC
>WNEY01003930.1_pt1 | contig 11236 bp, 6 predicted proteins | sample 5400531 | NCBI WGS metagenome assembly WNEY01 (sample SAMN13153338, study PRJNA577476) | soil metagenome | isolation source: 200 cm saprolite under Douglas fir tree site 1 | place: USA:California | collected 2015-04-18
AAGCGTCGCAGTTGTCGGACTTTTTGGCACTTCGGAGGATTTCCTCGATGCGCTATATCAATACCCCGGCGGCTGGCTAGCCGACCATTGGGGACGCCGTCGGGCATTTGTGATCTTCCTAGTTGCCGCTTTGGCGGGCTATCTCGTCTACCTACTTAGTCCCTCCTGGCCCTTTCTTTTTTTGGGATTGGTTTTTGCGATGGCGTGGCAGTCGATGGCGTCGCCAGCCATCTTCGCAACCATCGGCGATGCTCTTCCCATGCAGCGACGCGCGATGGGATTCACGATCCAATCGATGCTGAAGCGCATTCCCATGGTGATTTCGCCCTTGCTGGGAGGCGCCATGATTGGCGCAATGGGTCTTCAAGCCGGCATTCGAATAGGGCTAATAATCACCATCGTTTTTGTCGGTGTCGCATTCCCGCTACTTTGGACCATCAATACTTCGATCGCATCCAGGGACTCGGTAAGGCTGTGGGGCGTCTGGAACTCGTTTCATGCCACTCTCAAACGGCTGCTCGTTTCCGACATTGCGATTCGTACTTGCGAAGGAATGGCGGATATCCTTGTCGTTCTCTACGTCACGAACGTTTCCGGTGTGACGATTCCGCGATACGCAATCCTTGTGGCCGTGCAGCTCGCAACGGCTATCCTTGTCTATATTCCTTCGGCAAAAATGGCGGATCGTTTGGGACGCAAGCCTTTTGTGATCGCGACATTCTTGTGCTTTGCATTCTTCCCAGTGGCCGTCGTTCTGGCCCCTGACTTCCGATGGTTGGTGGGTGCGTTCATCATTGGAGGCTTGCGCGAAATTGGTGAGCCGTCTCGCAAGGCTATGATTGTTGATTTTGCGCAGCACAATTTGCGGGCGCGCACGGTGGGTCTTTATTACCTCGTCCGAAGCCTGTCGATTACGCCGGCGTCAGCAATAGGAGGTCTGCTGTGGAGGATTCGTCCGCAAATCCCTTTCTTCGTGGCGGGAATAGTGGGAATTGTTGGGACGCTTATCTTTGCAGCGACCGTTGAAGAGAAGGATGCAGATTGAGAAGAGGGTGGACGCAGAAGAGGCGAGAAACGAACGCTTCGACTATTCCAATCCCCTTTTGCTCTGTAGGCTACTTCTTTCCGCATTCTTTTGCCTCGAAGTGTTGGCGTTCGTGTTGAGAAGGCCCTGGTTCTATTTTGCAAGCTGGATGGGGCGATCGTAGCCGGTCATTTCCAGATAGCCCACCCCGCTGAGGGATCGCCGGTCGCGCCGGCCGCTGAGAACGATTGCGCCTTCCCAATAGTTTGGAGCCAATCCGGTTTTTCCCGTCAACTCCTGCGACTCGAGAGGTGTTTTCACTTCCAGTTCAATGGTCAGCATTGGAATCGCCACTTTCCAGTGGATGGGATAGCGTGCGCCCGAAACCGGGCTTGTCCAATTTTCGCCGGCCGGCTGCAACGTGAAGTCAGTTGCGCGCAGATGCGTGGTCTTGCCACTGGCATCCACGTACGTCCCGGCGGAGTACGGATCAATCGAACCATCTTTGCGGCGGATGTTAAAGAGCATCACCTCGCTGTGGTCTTCGAGTTGAATACTCAACCAATCCCAGCCGGTCTGGTTGGAATCAAGCTGATGGGTGAAGAATTCATGATCCATCCAACTGGTGCCGCTTACTTCAAATTTCTTGTTACCGAGGTCGATTACACCGGAGGTCGCCAGTCGCGTAAGAGAAATATAGTGCGATGCACGGCCGGGCCCCTCCGCTTTTTGGCTGACGCCATTTTCACCGTGGATGACTGGAGGTTTTTCCGGGTGCACGGTCAAATGCAGTTGAAAGCGCGCATCGAAAGCCTTCAAATCCAGGTCGTTGCCGTGCCATTGAATCTGCCAATTCCCATTCCAGAGACGACCGAGGGGTTCGCTCACCGCGGCGATGCCTGGGCCGGAACGATTGGTGCGTTCAGAATGGTAGAACTTACCGCCATCCAGATCGCTCAAAGCGAGATGCGCGAGGTAGAGATCCTGCACGTCCCAAGCAGCGGTCTTAGTGGGATCACGGCTGATGGCTTGCCGGAAGAAAGTCAATTCGAATCCGAACCGCCGGCCGTCAACCGATTTCAGATTTCCGGTGTAGTACCACCATTCGGTCTGAAAATCCGGATGATTGAAATGGTCGCGCGGGAATTCGTAGCGGTATCCAGGTAAGGCAGTGCGGTATTGTCCCGCGAGAGGCTGCAAAAAGAGCAGCGCAGCGGTAATGCACGCAAGCCTACTCTTCATGGACGACCTCGAGCGGATTCAAGCGCACCGCGACCTCCGCCGGGTAGAGGCCAGCGAGCACTGTGGCTGCATAGACGAACGTCAGCGCTCCCAGGAGGATTCCCACTGGCCAGTGAAAACGAATCGTCCAGCCAAACGATTGCTTGTTGATCACATAGATGAGGATGAGCGACAGCGCGAAACCCAGCGCCAGACCGGCAAGGTTCGCCAGAAGTCCAAGCAATCCCGCTTCGACGAGAATCAATTTTCGAACTTGCCCGGTAGCCGCACCGAGAAAGCGAAGCAGGCCAAGTTCGCGGCGGCGGTCAATCACCAGGGCAAGAAGCGCTCCGGCAATGCCCATGACCGCGACGATGACCGCGACCGCTTCCAAGGCGTACGTGATGGCAAACGTGCGGTCAAAAATACGGATGGCTTCGGCGCGCAAGTCGCGGTTCGAAAACAGGAGGACGCGGTGGCCGGCGGTGGCTTTTTCGATTTCAGTTCGAACCGTCTCCAGTTGTGCGTCCGGAGAAACATAGATCGCGAGATTTGAGGGCGCAGGATCGGGCAGATAGCGCAACATGGTCTTGCGGTCCACGAGGATGCTGCCGCGCTCGCTCGAATAGTCGTAGTAGACGTCGGCGACGCGGAAGACCGCCTGTGTTTCGCCGAGAGAAAGCGTGATGAAATCTCCGGCTTTCAAATGGTGCTTATAGCTGAACGGTTCGCTCACTACGACGGTATTCGAATTGCGCAGTTCCGGAAGAACTTGTTGCTGCGGGCGGCCCGACAAGAACTCGGAATGCGGATACCAGCGAATTACATCCAGGACGTCGAGGTCAGCGGAAGCGAGTGTGGCGGGCATTCCTTGATAACGGATTTCATAGGCGCGGAGGCGCTCGACCGCAACAACACCGGAAAGCTTGGTAATTTCTTCCGCCAAGCCGGGAGAAATCGTGGGATGGCGGTCCGCGGCGGGAGAACCGGCGGGCCGGAGATAGAGATCGGCGGGCAGCTGGTCGCTCATCCAGAGCACGACGCTTTGGCGGAAACTTCCTACCATGACGCCGACCGCGGTCATCATCGCGATGGCGGTTGAAAGTGCGCCAACGAGAACGGAAGTTCGGCGCAAGGAGGCCGCGAGGCTACGCGAGGCAAGCATCGCTTCCACGCCGAAAAGCTCTCCGAGAAGTTTCGAGGAAAATGAAGTGAGAGCGTCGACGAACGCGGGCATCGCCAATGCCGATGCGGCTACGAGCAAGATCGTGGCTAGATAGCCAAAAAACGGTTTGCCGGCAACTGCCGGAGCACGGGAGGCCGCGGCTGCCGCCAAACCAAGCACAAGAGCCAGCCACAAATCGCGGGCTTTGTAGACACGCACAGCGTACTCGCGGCGGCCGCGCGCCATCGCCTCGACGGGCGAGACCTGCGAAGCTTCACGCGCGGGTGAATAAGCGGATGCAATCGCAACGCCCACGCCGATCACCAGGGCGAGAAAAACGGAGGCGGCATTCAGCTCGATTGCACCTGGTCGGCTGCTGACATAAAGCGATTCCACGGTGGCAGCCATCAATCGAACCGCACCAGTCGCCATGAAACGTCCGAGGGGAAGCCCGATAAGAGCGCCCGCGAGACCGAAGCAGGCGGCTTCGCCAACAAATGCGGAGAGGATGAGACCACGGCTGGCACCGAGGGCGCGCACGATTCCAATTTCCGGGCGGCGCCGCACGACCGAGACGGAGATCGTGTTGTAAATAAGAAAGGCGCCAACAACCAGGGAAATGTAGCTCAACAGGCGCAAGTTCCAACGAAAGGCTGCCAACATGCGGCGACTTTCGTTCGTGCCGGTGCCTTGCGGCCGCACTTCCACTCCGGTAGGAAGCACGCCCTGCAAACGCTGCTGCCATTCTTCCAGGCTGGGAGTCTCCGGCACTTTCAAAAGGACGCGATCGATGCGGCCATAACGCGCCAAGGCATGTTGGGCGGCCGCGAGGTCCATCACAATTGCCGATTCGTTGCCGTTCGAATCGGGGTAGACGCCCCGCACCGTGTAATCGCGGACTCGATCGTTGATGAGCAGTTCGACGCGCTCGCCCATTTTGTAGCCAACACTCGACCCAACCCAAATGCTGTCCGCATCTCCCAGATGCTCGAACATCTGTACTGAGGCGCTTTGTTTTTGGGATTCTGCAGTAATTTGAAAATTACTTTTTGCGTAGGCGCTGCCTTCAGCGACAAGATCCAGTCCTATGAGGGGAAGCGACTTCTTGGTATCAGCGATCACCGCGTAGTCTTCGATGCGCGGCGAAACTCGAATCGCATAGGGCAGCGTGGCAAGCGTCCCCACCACGCGTTCCGGCACGCCTCCCGAGGCCGTGACTTCCAGATCGTTTTCACCTCCCAGCGTTTCCATCGAACTCCGGAATGAACCGGTGGCCGCGCCGCCCGCAAGATCGATGGCCAGGACAACCGCGACCCCCAAGGCGATAGCCAGGATCGTCAGCAAGGTCCTCACCGGCTCGCGAAAAAGCGGCCGCACCATTAATCGGTAAAAAAGCAGAAAAAAAGGCATCTCAGCGCCGGGTGATCTCTTCGATTTTTCCGTCGCGCAACCGCACGAGTGTGTTCGCAAGCGACGCGGCCTCGGGACTATGCGTCGCCATGATGGTCGCGGTATTTTGCTCGCGCGTGAGGCGCCGTAGCAATTCCAGAATCACGTTGCCCGTCGTAGTGTCGAGATTGCCGGTGGGCTCGTCGGCGAGAAGGATATTCGGTGAATGAATGAGCGCGCGCGCAATGGCGACGCGCTGCATCTGGCCGCCGGAAAGTTGATGCGGTAAGCGGTCGCCGAGGCCATCGAGCTCGACCCAACGGAGGCGTTCGCGGGCTGCTTCGCGAGCACCCGGCTTTCCGGCAAGAAGGAGAGGCAATTCCACGTTTTCGAACACGCTGAGAGTGTGAAGCAACTGGAAGGATTGAAAAATGAAGCCGACTTTTTCGCGGCGCAGCTGGGTTAGACCGGCATCCTCCAGCGCGGATGTGGAAACTCCGTCCAAAAAAACCTGGCCGGAAGTCGGAAAATCCATGGCGCCGGAAAGATTCAGAAGGGTGGACTTGCCGCACCCGCTGCGCCCCACCAACGCCACAAACTCGCCCCGCTCGACGTTCAAGGATACACCTTTGAGCGCACGCACTGACTGGCCATCCGTCAGATAGTCTTTCGAGACGTCTTGCAGCGAAAGAATCGACATATGGATTCGCGAACGGGCTATGCGCTCAGAATCGTCCTGTTGGTAGCTCACCGATTATACGTTGCCGCAGAAGATCCGCAGCCGGAATGACTCGCGCCTTCGCAACTCCTGATACCAGCGGGGCCAATCGATTGTTTCAGGGCAGAGGATATTGACGGAGACATCGGCGGACAGCACCAAACGGGCATTGAGACTGGATGGTGCCTGTTATAGACTTCGCAGTCGCCAATTTTCGGGGGGCTTTCTTCAGGGGCAAAGCTGGACGAAGAGAGCAATCTCGTTTTAGCAAGGACAGCTACGGCCAGTTCGCGAAAATGGTTGAAGTTCCGCTGAGGCAGTGCGCCGAGGCCGGTTCGACGGCCGCGGCGCCAAGGAGGCATGGATGCTGTTCGCATCTTCTGTCGCGGTAACCCATCGAGCGCTCGCAACAATTGATCTCGTGATCATCGGGGTTTATTTCGCCATCGTCTTCGGGATCGGCATGTACTTTTCCATGAAGGAACGAACCTCCGAGGACTATTTTCTCGCCGGCCGCGATATTGGATGGTTCTTCATCGGCGCTTCTTTGTTCGTATCGAATATTTCCACCGAGCACTTCATCGGCCTCTCCGGTACGGGCGCATCATCCGGCCTGGCGGTTGGCCATTTTGAATGGCTGGCGTGTCTCATTTTGCTAATCCTGGGTTGGGTGTTCGTACCTTTCTATCTACGAAGCAATGTCTTCACCATGCCGGAATTCCTGGAACGCCGTTTCAACCGCCAGTGCGCCGTTTATCTCGCCGCGATCTCCATCATCGCTTATATCTTTACCAAGATATCCGTGCAACTCTACGCCGCCAGCGTCGTCCTCGAGCGCGTAGCTGGCTGGTCGCTGTGGAAGACGGCGGTGGTTCTGGTCATCGCCACCGGAATCTACACGGTCGCGGGCGGATTAGCCGCGGTCATTTACACGGACACCGTGCAGACGCTGATCCTTATCACCGGCGCGGTCGCCCTTACAATCATTGGTCTAGGACGCGTTGGCGGCCTGGAGCATCTTCGCACCATGGTGCCTCCCGATTATTTCCACATGATGAAACCTTCCTCGGATGCTAATTTCCCCTGGACAGGCATTTTTTTCGGCGCGCCAATCCTCGGCATCTGGTACTGGTGTACCGACCAGGTGATCGTGCAGCGCGTGCTCTCCGCGCGTGACGAGGGGCACGCGAAAGCGGGAACGATTTTTGCCGGCTTCCTGAAGATCCTGCCCGTGTTCATGTTGGTTCTGCCGGGCATCATCGCCTTTGCGCTGTTTCCAGAGCAGGTGAAAAAGCCCGACTTCGCTTACCCCACTCTGGTCCTCAATCTCTTGCCGGTCGGCCTCGTTGGCTTGGTCATGGCGGCTTTGCTTGCGGCCGTCATGGGGGCGATGAGTTCGGTGTTCAACTCGGCTTCCACACTCGTCACGCTCGATTTTTACAAAAAGCTCCGCCCGCAAGCTTCCGAAAAGCAGCTTGTGAATTTCGGCCGAGTGGCGACGGGAATGATGGTTCTGCTGGGCTTGCTGTGGGTGCCGTTCATCCACTACATCAGCAGCCAGCTTTACATCTATCTGCAAAGCGTGCAGGCCTATATTAGCCCGCCAATCTCTGCCTGCTTCATCCTGGGAATCCTGTGGCCCCGGCTTAACGGATCGGGCGCCATTTCGTCGCTTCTTGTTGGCTTCGTCATGGGCGCCACGCGCTTCGTCATGGAACTTGCCGATCGCGCCAGCGGCGGCCATTTTGAATCTTCCGCGGCCCGCTGGCTCATCGATATGAACTTCTTGCATTACGCGATTTTCATGTTCGTGGTTTGTTCGGTGGTGCTGGTCGGGGTCAGCCTGATGACGCCGGCTCCAGATCGCAAGCGCCTCGCCGGATTGACCTTCGCGACCGTAGACGACAAAATGGAAACCGTTGCCGTCGGCATTCCTCAGCGCAAGCCCGCGCACGAGACACCTACGGAATATGCCGTCAATGTCGTCTTCAGCCTGATTTTGCTGGCCACCGTCGTGGGTCTTTGGATTTACTTCCGATAGGACGGGGCGGAGAACCGATTCGATGAGCACCAGCGCCATCCGCGCCCTGAAACCGAACGTAACTCAGGAAGAGGCCGTGCGCGCATTTTCCGGCGCGGGGTTTTCCGCGCTATATTGGCGGATGCGCCGCGGCCCTTTGCGGCGAATTGCCGATGCCTACGTTCCGTACTTTTTGTTCCGCGTGAAATACGCGGGCGCGCCGGCGCGGCTTTTCGCCATCGATGCCGTGGATGGATCGCTCGACTTGTTCGAGTTTCCGCGAATTCCGGAGGAACGGGAATTACTGGCACTGGATGGCCGCAACCTCCTGCAAGTGGCTCTGGCCGAAGAACGTGCAGCGGAACTTTTGCGGGATAAAGTTTTGCGCGTCATTTTCCAGCAAGGCTTTTTCAAGATTCGCGACGCTCGTCTCGAGATTCCTCCGGTGAGCTGTGAGTTGCATTTACCTTATTGGCTGGGCTTCCATGAGCGCGATGGAGCGGTCCGTTGCCGCGTGATGGATGCCGTGCGACGCCGGATGGAAGGCGCCAAAGCGTGCGCGTTTTTTGAACAATGGCTCGCGGCTTAATACGGCGGGACGGCCCCGGATCGTTTCCGCGCAAGTAGGTTTCACACCAGATCGATCTATGCGTTTTTCGCATCCCGGGAGGATGGACATGACAGGGTATGTTCGACGCATCGGAATGGGGGTGCTCGCCTCCATCGTGGGGTGTGGACTTGCGGTTGCGCAGGGCTGGCAACACGTCGGCAAGGTCCAGCGCGTCGAAAAACGGAACGATGGCGTTGAACTCACGGCAGGCGGAGCGAAAGTGCGCCTCACGGTTTTCCGCGATGGCGTATTCCGCGTGCGCGTCGCTCCCAATGGCGCCTTTCCCAAGGATACTTCCTGGGCGGTGATTGAAGCGCCTGAACCCCCGGCGCTCCAAGTCGAAGAAGACCCGAAGGAAATACGCGTCACCGCGGGAAGCGTGGTCGCCACCGTTCAGCGCTCGACCCTGCTGATCAATTTCTCCGACGCAGCTGGAAATGTCCTCCTCGCCGACGAGCCCGTGTTTCCCATGGCCTGGAATGGCCAGTGCGTGCACGTCTGGAAAAAGATGCCCGCGGATGAAAATTATTACGGGCTTGGCGATAAACCGGGTCCCATGAATCGCCGCAATCGCTCCTTCACAAACTGGAATACGGATGAATTCGGCTGGCAGGAGTCCACCGACCCTCTGTATAAGACCATCCCCTTCTTCATGGGGTTGCGCAAAGGCGTGGCTTATGGCGTTTTCTTCGATAACACCTATCGCAGCGTTTTTGATTTTGGCAAAGAGTCGCAGGATTTCTTTTCCTTCGGCGCCGAAGGCGGGGAATTGAACTACTACTTCATTGCCGGACCCGAACCGAAGAAAATCATCGAAGAATACACCGCCATGACGGGACGCTCCCCGCTGCCTCCCCTCTGGACGCTGGGCTACCAGCAAAGCCGTTATTCGTACTATCCGGAATCGCGCGCGCGGGAGATCGTCAAAACGCTGCGCGAAAAGAAAATACCCGCCGATGCCATCTACTTCGACATCGATTATCAGCAGGGCAATGCCCCTTTCACGATCAACCGGGAATACTTCCCGGCTTTCGAGAAAATGATTTCCGATTTTCGCGCCCAGGGCATGCACACGATTTTGATCACCGACCTGCACATCAAGAAAGATCCCAGCCACGGTTACGCGCCTTACGATTCGGGGATAAAAAACGATGTGTTCGTGAAGAATCCCGATGGCTCCGTTTACGTTGGCACGGTCTGGCCGGGCGCAAGTGTGTTTCCTGATTTTACTTTGTCACGCGTGCGGGACTGGTGGGGCGGGCTCTACAAAGACTTCGTTGGCATGGGAGCGGCGGGTTTCTGGAATGATATGAATGAACCGGCCCTATTCGAGCGCGCCGATAAGACGATGCCGCTCGACACCGTTCACCGCCTCGACGACGGCACCACCCTCGGCCATCGCGCCATCCACAATGTGTTCGGCATGCAGAACGTCCGAGCGACTTACGAGGGCTTGCGCAAGTTGCAGCCGGAGGAACGGCCCTTTGTGCTCACCCGCGCCGCGTATGCCGGCGCCCAGCGGTATGCCGCTACCTGGACCGGCGATAACAGCAGCACCTGGAATCACCTGAAGATGAGCACGCCCATGCTCTTGAGCATGGGGATTTCGGGTTACCCGCTGGTCGGCGACGACATAGGAGGTTTTGCCGGCTCACCACCAGCAGATCTCTTAACCCGCTGGTTCGAGGTCGGAGCGTTGAATCCCATTTACCGCGACCACACCGCCAAAGGCACCGCGGACCAGGAGCCGTGGGTGCATGGCCCGGAACACGAAGCGATTCGCCGGAAATACATTGAGCTGCGCTATGAGCTGATGCCTTATCTGTACACCGGAATCGAAGAGGCTTCGCGCACGGGAATTCCCTTGATGCGGCCCGTGTTTCTCGAATATCCGCAAGCGCCGGAATTTTACGGAGACAACCGGGACTTTCTTTTCGGAAGGGACTTTTTTGTCGCGCCGGTAACCACGGAAATGGTGGATGCCGAAGAAATATCGCTGCCGCCGGGCGAGTGGTATGACTTCTGGACGAATGCAAGGCTGTCGAGCAAGGAAAAGTTTAACTTGCGTCCACGGCTCGAGGAGATGCCGCTTTACGCCCGTGCAGGAGCCATTGTGCCGATGCAGCCGCTGGTGCAAAACACCGGCGAAAAACCAAATGGGCCGCTCGAATTGCGCGTTTATCTTCCAACTGGCACACCCGGCAACGATTGCCGCGGAACGCTTTATCAAGATGACGGTCACACGTTTGCCTACCAGAAGGGCGAGATTCTGCGCATCACCTATTCATGCCAAGTTTCCAATGGCTCCGTGACGGTGACGAGCAGCATTGAGAAGAATGCCTTTCAGCCCTGGTGGAAAAGCGCGGAAGTGAAGTTGTTCGGCGCCGCCGCGCCCAAGGAAGTTCGCATCGGAGACGTGGTCGTCCACGAATGGCGCTACGACGGCCTCGCGCATGCCGTCACGCTCACCGTGCCCGATGCGACGAAGAATTGGAGCGTCCGCCTCGCGTTCTAGCGGCCATTCCCTCACGAATCTTAGTTCAAAGAAAAAATCGATAACGATCGCGCCGGCATGATGATGTGGATTTCTTTCCCCGCCAACTCCGCCTTGGCCTCGCCGAAAACAAGCTCGATGCCCGCCGCTCTTTGCGCCGGCGTGTCGCTCAACGGAATGTGAAGCTCCCGCGGCTGATCGGCGTTGTTGAACGCCACCATGAGACGCTCTTCCTCCGATTCGCGCGCAAAAACATAGGATGATTCGTCGGACGCCAGATGCCACAGCTGGCCGCCGCGCAACGCGGCGTGTTCGCGGCGAAGCCTGAGCAGCAATTGCACGTAAGAGAAAATGTCTTGCTGGTCGCGTGTGCGGCCCGATGGCGCGAACGCGTCGTTGGCATCGCCAATCCATCCGCCGGGGAAATCGCGCCGGTTGTCTGGATCGCCGCCCCCCGGCATCCCGATCTCATCGCCGTAGTAAATTTCAGGAATGCCGCGCAGCGTCAGCGCGAGTCCGAACGCCAGTTTCAGCTTGGCAGGAGTACTGCCTTCGGCGCTCGCAAAGCGCGGCACATCGTGATTCGCAAAAAACG
>WNEY01004018.1_pt1 | contig 11234 bp, 10 predicted proteins | sample 5400531 | NCBI WGS metagenome assembly WNEY01 (sample SAMN13153338, study PRJNA577476) | soil metagenome | isolation source: 200 cm saprolite under Douglas fir tree site 1 | place: USA:California | collected 2015-04-18
GCGTCGCTGGCGGCGGCCTCGCTCGTGTCGGACCTGGCCTTCCGCGGCATCCGCGGACCGTCTTGGTACGTCGACCTGACATCGCAGCGCCCGCGTATCGACGCGGCCGGCGTCGCGCTGCTCGCGGCGTACGGTGGGCTCGGGGAGCTCGCGGGCCATCCGGGGTACGTCGACGACGATCTCAGCATCGCGGACGGGCTCGTGCCGCGGACCGACGATCTCGCGCTCCTTACCGACCCACTGCTTCGGACCGCGCTCGGTCGCGACGTCCTCTGGCGGGTGCACTGATGCCGGGCGCCACCGCGACCGGCGCTCTCGGCCGTGCGCTTCGCCGCTACACGAAAGCGCCGATCGCGGCACGGCTGTTCGTGCATGGGCGCGCCTTCCTCTCGGACCTCGCGGTCGTCGAGCGCTACGTGCCGAAGAAGGGCTTCATCGTGGATCTCGGCTGCGGCCACGGGCTGTTCGCCTGTGTGCTGCGCGAGGCCTCGCCGACCCGTCGTGTGCTCGGCATCGACCTCGATCCGCGCAAGATCGACGTCGCGCGCGGCGCGATCCAGGACACGCAGTGGCTCCGGTTCGAGGTCGGCGACATCGCCCTGGACACGCCGCCGCGCTGCGACGCGGTGACGATCGTCGACGTGCTCTACCTGCTCCCGTTCGAGCAGCAGGAGAGCGTGCTGCGCAACGCCGCCGCGGCCCTCGGCGAGGGCGGGCCGCTCGTGGTGAAGGCGCAGGAGCGCCGGCTCGACCCGCGTTATGCGCTGACCTACGGGCAGGAGCTGGTGACCATCAGCCTGGGCTTCACGCAAGGTGGACGCGAGCGTTTCTTCTTCCCTTCGCGCGCCGAGGCCCTGGCGATGTTCGAGCGCGCCGGGTTCGTCGTGGACGTCGTAGAGATGCCCAAGCGCATCTACACCGACGTGCTCTATCTGGCGAGAAAAGCCCCGACGAAGCCGTGAGCGCGACATAATCAGCGCGAATGCAAGACGACCTGCGCATGCTCGCCGACGAGATCCGGGCATGCACGGCCTGTCCCCTTCACCGGAGTGCACGGCAGGCCGTGCCCGGGGAGGGGAGCGCCGAGTCGGGGATCTTCTTCCTCGGCGAAGCCCCCGGATACAACGAGGATCTTCAGGGAAGGCCGTTCGTCGGAGCGGCCGGGCAGCTTCTCGACGAGCTCCTGTCGGACATCGGTCTCGACCGGAGCAAGGTGTTCATCACCAACGTCGTGCGGCACCGCCCGCCGGAGAACCGCGACCCGCTGCCCGACGAGGTGACCGCCTGCGACGTGTGGCTGCACCGGCATCTGGCGGTCCTCAAGCCACGCGTGATCGTGACGCTCGGCCGGCACGCGATGGCGAAGTTCCTGCCCGGTGAGTCGATCTCACGGATCCACGGGCGGCCGCGCAAGGTCGACGGTCTCGTGATCTTCCCCGTCTATCACCCCGCCGCCGCGCTCCATCAGCCCGCGCTGCGCGGCGCGCTCGAGGGCGACTTCGCTGCGCTCGCGCTGCTGCTGGCGACGGAGGCGGTCTCACACGAGAAGGCCGCGGAACAGAAGACCGCGGATCAGATGACGCTCTTTGGCAACTAACCGCCTTCGCGTGATCCCGCTCGGCGGTGTCGGCGAGATCGGGAAGAACATGCTCGCGATCGAGCAGGGCGACGACATCGTCGTCGTGGACGCCGGCCTCATGTTCCCGGACGAGGAGATGCTGGGGATCGATCTTGTCATTCCGGACATCTCGTACCTGCGCCAGAACAAGGCGAAAGTGCGCGGGATCATCCTGACCCACGCGCACGAGGACCACATGGGCGCCCTTCCGTACGTCATGCGCGATCTCCCCGACGTCCCGATCCACGGCACCAAGCTGACGCTCGGCCTGATGCGCACGAAGCTGCGAGAGCACAAGCTCGCCGACAAGGTGAACGCGAACGAGATCACACCCGGGACACCGTTCCAGGTCGGCCCGTTCGAGTGCGACTCGTACTACGTCTGCCACAGCATCCCCGACGCCGTCGGTCTGACGATCGAGACGCGGTACGGGACGATCGTGCACTCGGGCGACTGGAAGTTCGACCACACGCCGGTTGACGGGAAGCAGACCGACTTCGCGCGGCTCTCTGAGATCGCCGCGCACGGCGTGCTCCTGCTGCTCTCCGACTCGACGCGGGCCGAGGTCGCCGGCTACACGCAGTCGGAGCGGCACGTCGGCGACCTCCTCGACACGATCATGTCGCGGGCGCCGGGCCGCGTCATCACGACGACGTTCGCGTCGAACATCTCGCGCATCAAGCAGATCGTCGACGTCGCCGCGGCGTGGGGAAGGCGCACGGCGATCATCGGGCGCTCGATGGAGAACTACACGCGGACCGCGCGCGAGCTCGGTTACCTCGTGTTCCCCGAGGGCACGCTCATTCATCCCAAGGAGATCGACAAGCTCCCCGACCATGAGCTCTGCATCATCACCACCGGCAGCCAGGGCGAGCCGACCAGCGCCCTGTCACGCATGGCCCTCGGCGACCACCGGCACGTCGCGGTGAAGGACGGCGACACCGTCGTCATGTCGGCGACGCCCATCCCCGGCAACGAAGAGCTCGTCAGCCGCACCGTCGACAACCTCTTCAAGCTGGGTGCGGAGGTCATCTACGACGCGGGCGTTCGGCCCCACGTCTCCGGGCACGCGAGCCAGGAGGAGCTCAAGCTGCTCCTCAACATCCTGCGACCGAAGTACTTCATTCCGGTCCACGGCGAGTACCGGATGCTCGTGCGCCACGCGCGCATCGCGATCGACCTCGGCGTCGCGCCGGGGAACGCGTTCGTGATCACCAACGGCGACTCGCTCGAGATCGACGAGCGAGGCGCTCGTCTCGGCGAGAAGGTCGCCTCGGGCGTCGTGTATGTCGACGGCCTCGGCGTCGGCGACATCAGCCAGTCGGTGATGCGCGATCGCTGGTCGATCGGCAGCGACGGCATCTTCCTCGTCGTCCTCACGATCGAGCGGCAGACGGGCAAGGTCCTGTCGGGCCCGGACATCGTCACGAAGGGCTTCGTGCCCGAGGAGGACGCGACGGACATCGTCGAGCGCACCAAGCAGCGCATCCTCGACGGGCTCGATGAGGCGCAGACGGGCGAGCACCTCGCGGAGGTCGCGACGCTGCGCGACTCGATCCACGACAGCGTCACGGCCTACCTCTACGAGCGCACGAAGCGCCGGCCGATGGTGCTGCCGGTGATCATGCAGGTATGACGAACCACCGGGGGGCTGCGCCCCCCGAGAACCCCCCGGCATGAGCTCGGCGCGCCGGCGCCAGCCGCAGCGCGGTGCCGTCTCCGCCGTCGATCCCCGGATCCGTAACGAGGTCGGCGCTATCGCGCTGCTCGCGTTCGCGGTGCTGTCGATCGTCGCGCTCATCGCCGATCAGGGACCGGTGCTGCAGTGGTGGCACGTGTTCCTCGTCTCGGGCCTGGGGTGGGGCGCCCTCGTGGTGCCGTTCCTGCTCGCCGCCCTCGCGGCCGAGCTCCACTTCGGTCTCATGCGTCGCAGCGCGATCATCCCGATCGCCGGCGGCGCGCTCGTGTTCGTCGCGCTCCTCGCGATCGCGCAGCACTACCAACGCGGCGAGCCGGCGACCGGCCAGGCCGCGGGTGGCGTCGTCGGCGCCACGGTCGCGAGGATCGCGACCGGCGCGTTCGGCGACGTCGGAGGGCCGATCGCGCTCATCGCCCTCGTCCTGGTCGGGGTCGTCGTGGCCTCGAACCGCACCCTCGGTGACCTCATCCGGCCGGCCTGGGAGCGCCGCACCGCCCTCCGTCCGGGCGTGAGCCTCCCGGGCGGCACGGCCGGGCGGTTCGGCCGCGGCGTCGACGAGCCCGAGGACGAAGACGCGGGGGAGCCGGCGGTGCCGCTGCGGATCAACATGCCCGTCGAACGCCCCAAGGGGGCCGCTCAGCCCCCCAAGCCGCAGCTGCGGCTCCTTCCGCCACCCCAGACCGACGAGGCGGCCTCGGCGCCGGGCGGCGCGTTCACTCCCTCGATCGCCGGGCTGCCGGACAAGAACGTCGCCGTCGAAGGCGTCCTGCATGCCAAGGCGGACCGCAACTGGACGCTCCCACCGCTCGACATCCTCGGCCTGGGCGACGCGGGCCACGCGGGGACCAGCACCGAGATCCGGAAGAGCGCCGAGGTCATCGAGCAGACCCTCGCGCACTTCAACATCGCCGCGAAGGTGGTCGAGGTCACGCCCGGACCGGTCGTGACGCGCTACGAGCTCAAGATCGCGCCTGGGGTCCTGCTCTCGCGCGTCGAGTCGCTGAACGACAACCTCGCCCTCGCGCTCGCGGCGCGCACGCTGCGGATCGAGGCGCCGATCCCCGGAAAGAGCGTGGTCGGCATCGAGGTCCCGAACCTCGCCGTCGGGCTCGTGTCGCTGCGCGACGTCGTCGAGACCGCGATCTTCCGCGCGTCGCCGTCCAAGCTCACCGTCGCGCTGGGCCGCGACGTCGCCGGCGCCCCGATCGTCCTCGATCTCGGCGCGATGCCGCACCTCCTCGTCGCGGGTCAGACCGGCTCGGGGAAGAGCGTGAACATCAGCTCGATCCTGTGCAGCCTGCTGCTCAACGCCACGCCGGACGACGTGCGCCTACTCATCGGCGACCTCAAGCGGGTCGACTTCACCGCGTTCGGCGACGTCCCGCACCTGGTCGCGCCGGTGATGACCGACGCCGAGAAGATCCTGAACGCCCTGTTCTGGGTGGTGGGGGAGATGGACCGCCGCTACCGGCTCTTCGCCCGGACGAGCTCGCGGAACATCGGCCAGTACAACGAGAAGCACACCGGCTCCGACCGCATCCCGTACGTCGTATTCGTCATCGACGAGCTCGCCGACCTGATGCTCCAGGCGCCGATCCAGGTGGAGAAGCAGATCACGCGTGTCGCGCAGCTGGCTCGCGCCACCGGCATCCACCTCGTCCTCGGCACGCAGCGGCCGTCGGTCGATGTCATCACCGGTCTCATCAAGGCGAACATCCCGGCTCGCATCGCGTTTGCTACCGCGTCGGCGGTCGACTCCCGCACCATCATCGACATGACCGGTGCGGAGAAGCTCCTCGGACGTGGCGACATGCTCGTGCTGCGGCCCGACCTCGCGAAGCCGATCCGCGCGCAGGGCGTCTTCGTGTCGGACAACGAGATCCAGCTCATCAGCCGCCACTGGACGCTGCAGGGCGGGACCGCGTACGACCGCCATCCGAAGGTCGTCGAGGGCCCGGACCGCCTGACCCGACGCGAGTCCGACGGTGAGGACATCGACGACGAGCGCTACGAAGAGGCGGTCGAGATCATCCGCCACGAAGGCAAGGCGTCGGTCTCGATGCTGCAGCGAAAGATGACGATCGGCTTCGCGCGCGCCGGCAGGCTCATCGACATCATGGAGCGGAGCGGCGTCGTCGGGCCGGACCGCGGGCCAGGCAAATTCCGAGAGGTGTACGGCTCGGCTCGGCCTGGCGAGGAGTAGGAGAGTGGCGCGGCTCGGCGAGACGCTTCGCGCGCAGCGTGAGAAGAAGGGCATCACGCTGGAGCAGGCCGCGTCCGACACGCGCATCCGCGAGAAATTCCTGAAGGCGCTCGAGGACAGCGACTACCAGACGCTACCGGGCACCGTGTACACGAAAGGCTTCCTCCGCAATTACGCCGAGTATCTCGAGCTCGACACCGAAGAGCTCGTCGTCCAGTTCCATCAGGAGCGCGACCAGCCCGATGCGCCGCGCGCCTTCAAGCCGATCGGCCCGATCATGAGGCGCAACCTCATCTTCACGCCCGCGGTACTCGTCCCGGTGGTCGTGCTCGCCGGCATCGTTCTCTTCGTGAGCTACCTCTATTACCAGTTCGTGTCGTTCGCGGTCCCGCCGAAGATCGAGGTGACGGAGCCCGCGTCCGACGCGATCGCGCAGTCGGCCGACTTCGTCGTGAAGGGGAAGACCGTTCCCGACGGCCGCGTGACGGTGCAGGTGTTCCCGGGACCGCTGACCGTCGCGGACATCCATCCGAACGCCGACGGCACGTTCTCGGCGAACGTGCAGCTGAACCCGGGATCGAACCACATCGTCGTGGAAGTGCTTGACGTGACCGGCAAGGTCGGACGCGCGTCGCGCACGGTCCGGCTGGAGACCGTCGCGAGCACTCCGGGGCAGCCAGTGATCATCGTCGAGGAACCGGCGAACGGCGCGACGTTCACGAACGCGCCGGTGCTCGTGCGCGGCCGATTCGATCCGAGCGTCACCACGCTGACCGTGAACGGCGTGCAGATGCCGATCAGCAGCGCGCGTCTTTTCGAGATCCGATTTACCTATCCCGCGGGGAAGCAGACGATCAACATCGTCGCGAGCAACGCCGCCGGCGCGACCGCTACGGAGACGCGCTCGGTCACGGTCGCGTACACCGCCGCGGTCGTGAACGTCACGCTCAAGGGCGGTGAGGCGTGGCTGCAGGCGACGGTGGACGGAACCGTCGTGCCCGGCACCGGCCGCATCTTCAAGGAGGGTGAGACCGCGACGTACACCGGCCGCGAGGTGCGCCTCCGCTCCGGCAACGGCGCGGCCACGGTCGTGAGCTACAACGGACAGCCGGCCGTCGCCCTCGGCCAGCAGGGCGAGGTCGTGGAGCGCATCTACACGGCGCAGTGACCGCCGCGAACGCGCTGACCCTCTTCCGCGCCGTCGCGGGGATACCGATCGTGTGGGCCATCGCCGCCGACCAGCGCTTCCTCGCGCTCGGCCTGTTCGTGCTCGCCGCGGCTTCGGATGCGCTCGATGGAGTCCTCGCGCGGCGCGCCGGCAAGAGCAGCCCGCGAGGCGCGTTGCTCGATCCGCTTGCCGACAAGGTCCTCGTCCTCGGGACGCTCGGAGCGCTCACCGCCGTCGGGACCGGATGGCCGGTCACCGTGGTCACGGCTGCCACCGCTCTGCGCGAGGGCGTCGTCGCGCTTCTCCGGGTGCGTGCGTTCGGGCGAGGCGTCACACTCCCCGCGGACCGCCTGGCGAAGGCGAAGACGGCCGCGCAGATGATCGGGGTCGCCATGATCATCGTCGGCGAACGCCCGTGGCCCGTCGCCGGGGCCACGCTCGTCGGCCTGGCACTCCTCCTGAGCCTCGTCACCTTGCCGCGTTACTTCGTGACGCGGCTCACCTGATCGACTTGTCGTCGCTCGCCTAACCTTCTCGCGTGGCAAAGAAGGGCGCGCCCACGTTCGATGAGCTCGTCGCGCGCATGGGGCCCATCCACGAGAAACTGCGCCGCCGGAAGCTGACGGTCGCGGCGGCGGAGTCGTGCACGGGCGGGCTGCTGGCGACGATCCTCACTGCGCACGGCGGAGCGAGCGATTACTTCCGCGGCGGCGCGGTCGTCTACAGCAACGCGGCGAAGGAGATCCTCGCGGATGTGGCGCCGCAGCTCATCCATTCACACGGCGCGGTGTCGTCGGTCGTCGCTGGCGCGCTCGCGCGCGGCTCGCGCGCGCGCCTGAGCGCGAAGATCGGCCTCGGCATCACCGGCATCGCCGGACCTGGTGGCGCGACGCCGGGGAAGCCTGTTGGCCTCACATACGTCGCGGTCGACAGCGACAAACACAGCGCCGTGAAAAAGTACGTGTGGACCTTCGACCGCACGGGCAACCGCCTCGCGAGCGTCGGCGCCGCGCTCGACCTGCTCGAGGATGCCATCGCATGATCGAGCTCGGGCGCGTGTGGGCCGACGATGAGGCCGCGGCGCTCTACGCGTACCGCGCGCCGTACCCACGCGGCGTGTTCGACATCCTGGAGCGGCTGATCGTCGAGCCGCGCGTCGTGCTCGACGCCGGCGCCGGCACGGGCGCGCTCGCGCGCAACTTCCCGCCCTCGTTCGCGCGCATCGACGCGGTCGATCCGTCCGGGGCGATGATCGCCCGCGGCCGCACCCTGCCCGGCGGCGACGATCCACGGATCCGCTGGATCCTCGGTCGCGCCGAGGACGCCGCGCTGTCGCCGCCGTACGGCCTCGTCACCGTCGGCGCGAGCCTGCACTGGATGCAGCCTGAGGTCGTGCTGCCGCGGTTCCGCGACGCGCTCGCACCGAGCGCGTATCTTGCGATCCTCGACACCGAGACGACCCACTCGGGCGAGTGGCGTCCCGAGTTCCTCGACATCATCCGACGCTACGAGCCGCCTCAGCATCATTTCGAGACGCAGGAGATGGTCGCGCAGCTCGCCGCGCAAGGCCTCATCGGGGTGGTCGGGGAGGAGCGCACCGCGCCGGTCCCGTTCGATCAATCCGTCGACGATTACCTGCGGCTGCTCGGGAGCACGAGCACGCTGTCGCGGGTGAGTCTCGGATCGCGCGCCGACGCGTTCGAGGCCGAGTGCCGAGAGGTGTTCGCACGCCACGATATGACGCGGATCCGCTCAGAGGTCGTCGGTTACGTCGCATGGGTGAAGGTGCCGTGAGCACTCCGGTCGGCGTCGCGCTGCTGGGGCTCGGCACGGTCGGCTCATCCGTCGCGCGCGCGTTCGCGGATCGCGGCAAGCGCCTCGACGCCGCTGCCGGCCGTCCGCTGCGCCTCATCGGCGCTGCGGTGCGCGACCGGCGCAAGGCACGCGACGTTGGCGACCTCGCGGTCACGACCGATCCGTTCCGGCTGCTCGACGACCCGGGCATCCACATCGTCATCGAGGTCATCGGCGGGACGTCGCCCGCGCGCGATCTCCACTTCGCGGCCTTCGAGCGCGGCCGCCACGTCGTGACCGCGAACAAAGAGCTCGTCGCGAAGGAGTGGAACGCGCTCCACGAAGCGGCCAAGCTCGCGAAGCGCGAGCTGCGCTTCGAGGCTGCCGTCGCCGCCGCGATCCCGCTCATCGCCGCCACGCGCATGCTCGCCGCGTCGCGGCCGCGCGTCGTACGCGGCCTGCTGAACGGAACCACGACCTACATCTGCTCGCGCATGGAGTCCGGGCTTGGATTTGACGCTGCGCTCGAGGAGGCGATCGCGAAGGGCTACGCCGAGGCCGACCCGACGGCGGACGTCGACGGCTTCGACGCGGCGTACAAGCTCTCGATCCTCATCAGCCTGCTCGAGGGCCGGCATTTCCACCCCGACAACGTCCGGCGCACGACGCTGCGCGGGCTGTCGACCGACACGGTCAAAGCCGCCTCGTCGCGCGACGCGAAGGTCCGCTATCTCGCGACGGCGGACTTCGGCGAGCGCGCGACGAAGGCCCGCGTCGGGCCGGAGGAGGTGCCGGTGACCTCACCCGAGGGCGCCGCCGAGGGACCGACGAACGTCGTCACCATCGAGACCGACCTCGCCGGCCGCCTCGTGTTCAGCGGACCGGGCGCGGGCGGAGACGCGACCGCCTCGGCCATACTCGGCGACGTGATCGCGATCGCGCGGACCATGCGTTGACGCGGACCGTCCTCAAGTTCGGCGGGACGTCGGTCGCCTCGCCCACCGCGCTCGAGAGCGTGGCGCGCATCGTCGGTGACACGAAGGGGGACCGTGTCGTCGTCGTCTCCGCGACCGCGGGGACCACGGACGCCCTGCACACCGCGGCGCGCGAAGCCGCCAACGGCGAGGCCTCGGTCGCCGAGCGGATCGTGAACGACCTCGCGAAGGCGCACGCGAACCTCGTCGCCGACCTCCTCGGCGTCGGCGGTGGCGCTGTCCTCGGCGAGATCACGGACCTCACGGAGCGCACCATCTCACTACTGCGCAGCGTCGCGATCCTCCACGAATGCACGCCGCGCAGCCTCGACGCGATCGTCACCTATGGGGAGAAGATCTCGGCGCCGATCGTGGCAGCGCTGCTCAACGGCCGCGGGACAAGGGCACGCTCGTTGTCCGCCGAAGGACTGCTCATCACCGACGACGCCTTCGGGCACGCGAACCCGCTCCTGGACGAGACGAAAGTTCGTGTACACCAGGACGTCCTGCCGCTGCTCAAGGACGGAGTGACGCCGGTCATCACCGGTTACGTCGCGTCCACCGCGGACGGCGTGACGACGACGCTCGGGCGTGGTGGCTCCGACTACTCCGCTGCGGTGCTCGCGGCGGCCCTCAACGCTGACATGCTCCTCATCTACACCGACGTGAGCGGCGTGATGAGCGCGGATCCGCGTATCGTGCGCGGCGCGAAGTCCCTCGACCGCGTGTCGTACGCCGAGGCCGCGGAGCTCTCGTACTTCGGGGCGAAGGTGATCCATCCGCGCACGGTGCTGCCCGCGATCGAGGCGCACATCCCGGTGCGGATCCTCAACACCTTCGCCCCGGAACATCCGGGGACGACGATCACCGGCGATCCGGTGTTCGACGGCAGCGTCGTGAAGGCGACGACGTCCCTCGGGGGGCTCGGGCTCCTCACCGTGCAGGGCGCGGGCATGAGTGGCGTGCCCGGCTTTGCCGCGCGAGTGTTCGACACGACCGCGGCCGAGAAGGTGAACGTGCTCATGATCAGCCAGTCCTCGAGCGAGAACTCGATCTGCCTCGTCGTGCCGGCCGACGGGGCGGAACGCCTCCGCCCCGCGCTCGAGCGCATGTTCAGCGCCGAGCTGCGCCGCCACGATGTCGAGCGCGTCACGGTCGACGCGCCGGTGGCGATCGTGGCCGCGGTGGGGGAGGGGATGCGCGGCACCCCCGGCGTCGCCGCACGCGTATTCGGCGCGGTCGGCCGCGCTGGCGTCAACGTCATGGCGATCGCGCAGGGCTCGAGCGAGCTCAACATCTCGTTCGTCGTCATCGAGTCCGAGCGCGACAAGGCCGTGCGCGCCGTCCACGAGGAGTTCCACCGCAGCTAGACCCGAGGTCGCGTTAGGCCGCGGCTGGGGCGAGCTCCTTGCGCAGGATCGGCGCGACCTTGGCACCGAGCAATTCGGTGGCGTGCAGGAGCTTCGCATGTGGCACCGACGCGGCGTTCATCTGGAACGTGACGCGCGTGATACCGCCGAGCGCCTCGCTGTGGCGCAGGATCTTCTCGGCCACTTCCTCCGGTTCGCCGAGGAGCCACGCGCCCTTCGGCGTGAGCTGTGAATCGAACTGGGCGCGAGTCATCGGCGCCCAGCCGCGCTCCTTGCCGATGTCCGTCATCACGCGGGCGAAGACCCGCCTCGCGATAGAGATCGACCAGTGGACGGAAGCGGTGTGTCTCGCCGCCGATGATCGCGACCATGAGCGGGAGGCCGAGGAGGCCAGCGCGGACGAACGAC
>WNEY01003932.1_pt1 | contig 11233 bp, 12 predicted proteins | sample 5400531 | NCBI WGS metagenome assembly WNEY01 (sample SAMN13153338, study PRJNA577476) | soil metagenome | isolation source: 200 cm saprolite under Douglas fir tree site 1 | place: USA:California | collected 2015-04-18
TTCCGCTCAAGGCCAACGCCGATGCCGCGATCGCCAAGGTCGGCGGCGTCGACCACGTGATCGTGGTCCGCCGCACCGGCGCCAAGGTCGACATGGAGCCGGTGCGGGACGTCTGGTACCACGAGGCGGTCAAGGTGGTGACGACGGAATGCCCGTGCGAGCACATGAACGCGGAGGACCCGCTGTTCATTCTCTATACCTCGGGCTCGACCGGCCAGCCGAAGGGCGTGCTGCACACCACCGGCGGCTATCTCGTCTTTGTCGCGATGAGCCACCAATACATTTTCGATTACCACGACGGCGACATCTATTGGTGCACCGCCGACGTCGGCTGGGTCACCGGGCACAGCTACATCGTCTACGGGCCGCTCGCCAACGGCGCCACCACGACGATCTTCGAGGGCGTGCCGAACTATCCCAGCGTGTCACGCTTCTGGGAGGTCTGCGACAAGCACAAGGTCAACACCATCTATACCGCGCCGACCGCGCTGCGCGCGCTGATGCAGGCCGGCGACGACCCCGTGAAGAAGACCTCGCGCAAGTCGCTGCGGCTCCTGGGCACCGTCGGCGAGCCGATCAATCCGGAGGCGTGGGAGTGGTACTACCACGTCGTCGGCGAGGGCCGCTGCCCGATCGTCGATACCTGGTGGCAGACCGAGACCGGCGGCATCCTGATCACCCCGCTGCCGGGAGCGATCCGGCTCAAGCCGGGCTCGGCGACGCAACCGTTCTTCGGGATCGTTCCGCAGATCGTCGATGCCGACGGCAAGGTGCTCGAGGGCGCCTGCACCGGCAACCTCTGCATCGCCGATTCCTGGCCCGGCATCATGCGCACGGTCTATGGCGATCACCAGCGCTTCGTCGACACCTATTTCAAGGCCTATCCCGGCAAATACTTCACCGGCGACGGCTGCCGGCGCGACGCCGACGGCTATTACTGGATCACCGGCCGGGTCGACGACGTGATCAACGTCGCCGGCCATCGGCTCGGCACCGCCGAGGTCGAGAGCGCGCTGGTCGCCCATCCCAAGTGCTCGGAAGCGGCGGTGGTGGGCTACCCGCACGACATCAAGGGCCAGGGCATCTACGCCTATGTCACGCTGATGGCGGGCGAAAGCCCGAGCGAGGAGCTGCGCAAGGAGCTGGTCGCCTGGGTGCGCAAGGAGATCGGCCCGATCGCCTCGCCCGACCTCATCCAGTTCGCCCCCGGGCTGCCGAAGACGCGCTCGGGCAAGATCATGCGGAGAATCCTGCGCAAGATCGCCGAGGACGAATACGGCAATCTCGGCGACACCTCGACGCTCGCGGATCCGGCGGTGGTCGACGACCTCGTCAAGAACCGCCAGAACAAGAAGGCGCATGCCTAGAGCACATTCAGCTTTAGCGAGAAGCTGAATGCACTCTGGTTTCTTTCTGCGTTTCTGCGCGTCAGGACCTGCCGCGCCTGGGCACGTAGCAAAGACGCGTCACGCCGCTCTGATCAAGGCTCGGATACCGTTCCGGCATTGCCGGACGACGGCAAAGCATCGGCGCTGTGGCACCGGCGGCACAGTCGCCGAGGATTTTAACCATCCACTAACCTAAACGAGCGGTTTCAGATGAGGCCGCGACGTGAATGGATTATTATGGTTACCGATCCGGCGCCTGGCCGGGGGATTCGAGCGGTAAGGTCGGGCGCCCGCGGTCGTGGGGATAACGGGCAGCATAGACGGTTCGATCATGCATCTCTCACGCTTGACGGCGGCCGCGTCCGCCGCGCTCATGCTTGCTGCGTTCGCGGCGACGCCGCAGGCCGCACAGGCGCGCGAAATCGTCGGTTTTTCCGGCACCTATTCGAGCGGCACGGTGGTCGTGAGGACCAACGAGCGCGCGCTCTATTACGTGCTCGGCAACGGCCGGGCCGTGCGCTACCCGGTGGGCGTGGGCAGGGCCGGCAAGCAATGGACCGGCACGTCCTTCATCAGCGGCAAGTATCTGCGGCCGGCCTGGTCGCCGCCGGCCGATGTCAGGCGCGACAAGCCTTCGCTTCCCGCCGTGATCGCCGGCGGCTCCGGCCACAATCCGATGGGAGCGGCGGCGCTCACGCTGAGCGGTGGGGAATATGCCATCCACGGCACCAACGCGCCGGGCTCGATCGGCGGCTTCGTGTCCTATGGCTGCATCCGCATGTACAACGCGGACGTGCTCGATCTCTACAGCCGCGTGGGCTTCGGCACCACGGTGGTGGTCACCCGCTGACGGGAATTCGGTAACGGGGGGTCAGCGGCCGGAGGGCGAATCCTTCCGACCGCTGATCGCCGTCTTGCGACCCCTGATCCGCACGTAGAGCGCGCCCTCGCCGCCATGGCCGACTTGGGCGTTCTCGAAGCCGACGACGTAGGCGCGCAATTCCGGCCGCTCGAGCCATAGCGGCACTTGCCGCTTGAGCACGCCGCGCTCGTCGTCGCTCCCACGCCGGCCCTTGCCGGTGATCACCAGCACGAGCTTGGCGCCCTCCCCTTGCGCGCGGCGCAGGAAATGAACGAGCGCGGCATGCGCCTCGCTCTGGGTCTTGCCGTGCAGGTCGAGCCGGGCATCGATCGCGAGCGTGCCGCGCGCCAACCGCCGCTTGAGCGAGCGATCGAGCGGCGCGAGCGGCGGAGCCGTCCCGCCGCGCGCCGCCGGCTGCGGCCGGGCGGCCGTCTTTCCCGATGGCGCGGCCGCTTCTGCCGTGGTGGCGGCAAGCCTGCGCCGCAGCGGATCGACCGAACGCGTGATCCCGCGCCACAGCGCGCGTTCCTCCTCGCTCAGCCGGCGCCGGGGGGGAACGTCCGCGCTCATGAGCGCGGCCCCGGGTGCGCGCGGCCGGCGCGCACGCGCGACGCCTGCGGCACCTTGCCGTCCGCCTCGGTCTTGCCGGTCGCCGGCTTGACGTCGGCTTTCGCGGCTTCGGGCTCCGGTATCTTCGGCTTCGGTACCGGCAGCGGCATGTGCCGTCCGGCCTCGATCATGTCGAGCTCGCGCGGCAGCAGCATGACGAAACGGCCGGGATGGCGGATGCGCCCGGCAATGCGGCCGGCGTCGTCGCCCGCGCCCCAATAGAGGTCGGCGCGCGCCGGCCCCACGATCGCGGAGCCGGTATCCTGCGCGATCATCAGCCGCCGGAACGGCGTCGTCGGCCGTGCGCTCGCGATCGGCAAGCTCGCGTCGATGTAGAACGGCGTGCCGTAGACGTGGATCTTGTCGACCGCGATCGAGCGGCCGGGCTTCAGCGGCACGCCTTGCGCGCCTACCGGCTCGCCGTCGTTCGACAGGCCGGTGATGCGGAAGAACACGTAGGAGCGGTTGGTGGCGCGCAGCTTCGGCGCCTCCTCGGGATTGGCCGCCATCCACTCGCGAATGCGCTGCATCGACATTTCCTCGCGCGGGACGAGGTTGCGGTCGATCAGCACGCGCCCGACCGCGGTATAGGGATGACCGTTGTGGGCGTCGTAGTTGATGCGCAGCGGGGTGCCGTCCTCCAGGATCACGCGTGCCGAGCCCTGGATCTGGATCGACAGCGCCTCGAAGGGATCCCTGAGCCAGCAGATTTCGAGCTTCTGGCCGTCGAGCGCGCCCTCCTCGATGGCGCCGCGGTCGTAATAGGGCACGATCTCGTTCTTCTCGTTGCGGCGCCCGACCACGACTCCCTTGTTCGGGAAGTTGTCGCCGCCGGGCTTGTGGCCGACCGCCTCGAGGTCGCGCGGCCGCCGATAGAGCGGGACGTGAAATTCCGGATTGGGAAAGCGCGAGCCTTCGACGACCGGCTCGAAATAGCCGGTGAGGAAACCCTCCTGCTCGCCCAGCCGCGCAATGCGCACGGGCCGGAAATTGTCCTCGAAAAAGGCGCGCGCCGCCGCCGCGTCGGCGGGCTTCACGCGGGCGGCCCGGCGGCAGACCTCCCACAGCGCCTGATAGATCGGACGCTCGTCGTGGGGATGCCTGACGTTGAGGAACGGCTGGCAGCTCGTCCGGTAGGCGGCAAACGCGGCCATGTGATCGTCGGCCGCCCAGCCCTCGAGATCGGACCATGTCACCGGCTCGAGCTGGCTGTCGGGAAGAACGAGCGGCGCGTCGTCCGGCGCCGCAGCTGCAAGGCAGGGAAGCCAAAGCGCGGCGGCGGCGACGAGCACGGCGCGCATCCGGTTGGGCTCCGGCTATTGCCCGGCTTCGGTGGCGACGAGCTTCCAGTTGGGATCGCGCGAGGAGAGGTCGCGCGCGAAGGTCCACACGTCGGTCACATCGGTGACCCGTTCCGGATTGCCCTCGATCACGTTACCCGACTTGTCGCGGGTGACCGAAATGAGCTGCGAGACGAACCGCACCGTGATCTGGGCGGTGCGGCCGCGCAGCTCGGCGCCGGCGATGTCGGACTTGTCGATCGCGACGAACCGGCTCTCGACGGTCTCGCCCTTGGCTTCGCGCTCGCGGATCGCGGCCTCGAACCCGTCGTAGACCTCGCGCGACAGCAGATTTTTGAGCGTGCGGCGATCGCCCTCGGCATAGGCCTGCACGATCATCTCATAGGCCGCCCGCGCGCCGGTGACGAAATGCTTGGCATCGAAAGCCTTGTCCTCGCGCGCGACAGCGTCGAGGCCGCGCGCCACCGCCGAGCCCGCCTCGGCGATCCCTTTCCACGGCTCGGCCGGCTCGGACGTCTCGACCGGCTTTGGCGCGGCCTCCGCGGCACGCCCCGGCAGCGTGACCACGTTGTCGTTGGTCGCGCCGCGCACCGCGTCGCGAGGGGAATAGGGATCGTAGGGCGGCCGCTCCCGGCCGGTGCGCTGGCCGAGCACGCTGCGCAGGCGGAGGAAGATGAATACCGCCAGCGCCAGAAAGATGATGGTGTAGATGTCGAACACGTCTCGTACGCTCTCGGCAGCGGTGACGGATGGGAACCGCAGAATCAGGGAAGCGTGCAGACAGCTAATCTGCGGGGGCAGAGCTCGGTTCCCGCCTTAATTATGTAGGCACGCGACCGCACTGATCCAGAGGCTTGCGCCGAACCGCCGGCGCATGCGGCACATCGGCCGGACCATAGACGATCCCAACCGTGGCGCCAACAAGGCTCGAACGGGAATTGCACCGATGTCGTTGGTAAAATGGGGCTTTATTCTGCTGCTCGGACTGCCCGCCGCGGAGATCGCCGCCTTCCTCCTGATCGCCGCGCTGATCGGCTGGGTTGCGGCGGCGGTCCTGCTCGTTGCCACCTCGCTCGTCGGCGTCATGCTGCTGCGACGCTCCGGCGGCGAGTTCGCGCGGTTCCGTGCCGCTTTTGCCGCGCACGGCCTGCGGGCGTTGCGCCTCGAGACCCCGGGAGCGGCCGCGCTGGCCGGTGGAATTCTCCTGGTATTTCCCGGATTTATCACCGATATCCTGGGCGCCGGCCTGCTCGTTCCGCCGCTGCGCCGATGGGCCGGGGCGAGGCTCGCCGGGGCGCGGCGCGACCGTCGCCGACGCGACGATCGCGTCATCGACCTGGCGCCCGGCGAATGGCACGACATTCCGAATCGGGGGCCGCGCCGCAAATCGAAGGCTCGATCGAGCCGATCGAGGCACCGGACGTGACATCCTTGTCCCGCCGGGGCGCCTGTGTTAGCCACGCCGCCGACTGCGGCAGACGGGAACGGCGAGAGGTAGTGCGATGGCGACCCCCGGCAATGGCGGCCCTGCACAGAGCCCGGAGGCCGAGCAGAAGCAAGTGCAACTCGGCGTGCTCGCTCAATACATCAAGGACTTCTCGTTCGAGAATCCGAACGCGCCGCGCTCCCTGACGCCGACCCAAACGCAGCCGGCGATCAACATCCAGATCAATGTCGGCGCGCAGCAGCTCGCCGAGACCGACTACGAAATCTCGCTCAAGCTCGAAGGCAAAGCCGATACCGCCGGAACCGTCCTGTTCGCCTTCGACCTCACGTTCGCCGGCGTGTTCCGCGTCCAGAACGTGCCGCCGCAAACGCTGCAGCCGCTGATCATGATCGAATGCCCGCGGCTGTTGTTCCCGTTCGCCCGCGAGATCGTCGCGACCGCGGTGCGCAACGGCGGCTTCCCGCCGCTTCTGCTCGACCCCGTCGATTTCGTCGCGCTCTATCAACAGCGCATGGCGCAGATGCAACCGCCGCAGGCGGCCGCGCCCTCGACCTAGCGCGCGTTCAGTTTCAAGGAAACTGAACGCGCTCCAGTCTTTTTGCGTGGTCGCATTTTCGGACGGAAAACCGGTTCCCACTTTTCCTGAAAATGCTCTATACGGCCGTATTTTCGGACGGGAAGCCGGTCGCCGGCGGGATCAGGGCCGGGACAACTTCTTCCTGCAAATGCTCTGACCGCTCGTTGCGGTCCAAATAATCGCGCCAGATCGGTTTCTCGCCGAGCGTGGCCACGAAAGCGAGATGCGCGGCGCGCTCGTCCGCGCTGAGCCGCGGCGCGAGCGCGGCCGGCCGCGGGCGCGGCGAGAACGCGCCGATCTGCGCGCCGGCGGCGCCGTTGCCGGTCTCGACCAGGATGAGCTGGGCTTGCCGGGCTCCGATCAGCTCGACATAGACCTCGGCCAGGATCTCGGCGTCGAGCAGCGCGCCATGCTTGGTTCGGTGCGAATTATCGATGCCGTAGCGCACACAGAGATGATCGAGGCTGTTGGGGCCGGCCGGATGCTTGCGGCGCGCCAGCAGCAGGGTGTCGACGAGGCGCTCGCGCGCCACCAATGATTTTCCGACGCGCTCGAGCTCGGCGTTGAGGAAGCCGAAATCGAACAAGGCGTTGTGCGCAACCAGCGGCGCGTCGCCGACGAACGCGAGCAGCTCCTCGACGATCTCGGCGAAGAGCGGCTTGTCCCGCAGGAACTCGGTCGAAAGCCCATGCACGGCGAAGGCCTCGGCGGGCATCTCGCGCTCGGGATTGAGATAGCGGTGAAAGCTCTGTCCGCTCCGGATGCGATTGATCAGCTCGATGCAGCCGATCTCGACCAGCCGATGGCCCTGGTAGGGATCGAGCCCGGTCGTCTCGGTATCGAGCACGATTTCGCGCAAGCCACTCTCCCCGTTCTTCGGTCGTCATTCCCGGGCCCGACCTGGTCAAGGCAGGGCACGACGCAGGAACCTGCGAATCACCGCCGTCGCTTGGGCATTCTAGCAACGGCGGCGAGGATCGCACGCACATCGGCGCGCGCCGCCTCCAGTCCGCGCGAGGTGTCCACCACAAAATCCGCGCGCCGGCGCTTTTCCGCGTCCGGCATCTGCCTGGCGAGGACCGCCGCGAGCTTGTCGGGGGTCATGCCGGGACGCTCGAGCACCCGCGCTTGTTGCACCTCGGGCGGCGCCGACACCACCACGACCGCGTCGACCCGCCGGTCGCCGCCGGTCTCGAACAACAGCGGAATGTCGAGCACGATGACCTTCTCGCTGCGCGCCTCGGCCTCGGCGATGAGGCGCCGTTCCGCCTCCTGCACGAGCGGATGGACGATCGCCTCGAGCCGCTTGAGCGCGGCATCGTCGCCGAGCACTCGCGCGGCGAGCCTGTCGCGCTCGACCTTGCCGCCGGCGGCGACGCCGGGAAACGCCGCCTCGATCGCCGGCACGGCTTCGCCCTCGTACAACCGATGGACCACGGCGTCGGCGTCGTGCACCGGCACGCCCGCCTCCGCAAAGAGCCGCGCGGTCGTCGATTTCCCCATGCCGAGCGAGCCGGTGAGACCGAGGATGAACATGGCGCCCGCGCTCAGAGGATTCTCAAAAAGCGTGACATCCGCTTCTCCGTCCAAAAAGGTCGCCTCGCGGCGCGCGTCGCCTTACGCCGCGAGCCAGCGCTGCTGGCGGAAATAGTGCAGCAACGCCAGCAGCGGCAGCCCGAGAATCACGAAGTGATCGCCCTCGATGCGCTCGAACAGCTGGATGCCGGCCTTCTCCAGCTGGTAGCCGCCGACGCTCGCCGTCACCGCCGCCCCCGCGGCGTCGAGATAAGCTTCGAGAAAATCGTCGGAGAAGGCGCGCATGGTCAACCGCGCGGCCTCGCGATGCTCGAGCAGGACGGTGCCGCCGCGAAGGAGCGCGACCGCGGTATGCAGCGAATGGGTTTGCCCGCGCAGTGCGCGGAGCTGCTCGCGCGCCGCCGCGCGATCGCCGGGCTTGGAAAACCGCCGCTCGCCCAGCGCCAGGGTCTGATCGGCCCCGAGCACCAGCCGGTCCGGCATCGGGACCGCCACCGCGCGCGCCTTTTCGCGCGCGAGCAGTGCCGCAATGGCGCCGGGATCGGATGTCGGCATTCGTTGCTCGAGCGCCCGTTCGTCGAGGTCGGCAGGCTCGACCTCGACGGCAATGCCGGCCGCCCGCAGCAGCGCATGCCGCACCGCGCTCTTCGAGGCGAGCACGAGCGGCCTCTCGCCGAGCCAGAGCGCCATCGCTCACGCCACCGAATGGCGGCGGCGCTCGGCAAGCAAGCTGAGCACGGCCGCCGCGGTCTCCTCGATCGAGCGTCGGGTCACGTCGATGCTCGGCCAGTTGTGGCGGACGCACAGCTTGCGGGAGAACGCCACTTCCTCGGCCACTGCCTTGCGATCGATATACTGGTCGTCATCGTGATGTGCCTTGAGGCCGAGCAGGCGGTTCTGCCTGATCTGGACGATCCGCTCCGGGCTCGCATAGAGCCCGACCACGAGCGGGCGCCGGAGCTGCTCGACGTGCGGGGAGAGCTGGACGCCGGGGACGAGCGGGACATTGCCGGTCTTGACGCCGCGATTGGCGAGATAGATGGACGTCGGCGTCTTCGACGTGCGCGAGACGCCGACCAGCACGACGTCGGCTTCCTCGAGGCCTTCGAGGTGCTGCCCGTCGTCGTGCAGCATGGTGAAGTTGAGCGCATCGATGCGCTTGAAATAATCCGCGTTCAGCGTGTGCTGCGCGCCGACGCGATGCGAGGTCTCCGTGCCCAGGTAGGACTGCAACAGCTGCAACACCGGGCCCAGGATCGACAGGCACGGCAGGCTCAATTCGCGACAGTGCTTTTCCAACCGTCGCACCAGGTCGTCCTCGAGCAGCGTGTAGAGCACGATACCCGGCGATTCCTCGATCTCCGCAAGCACGCGGTCGAGCTGCTTCTGGGTCCGCACCAGGGGGTAGACGTGCTCCACCGGCAGGACCTTGGCATATTGCGCGGTCGCCGCACGCGCGACGGTGGTCAGCGTCTCACCGGTCGCGTCCGACACGAGGTGAAGATGAAAATAGCTGCCAACACGGTGGGGCATGACAAACGGCGGGATGACCTGTGAATTCACCGGGAGAAGGCCATGGCCCGGAGGTCGGCGCAAGCCCGCGTGCGGTCGATCGGCTCGGACTTTCCACATCGTGGTCCTGGGGACACGGTCCAGGTCCCCGGTTCGGCGAAGGAAGAACTTGTGCGCCGGCTGGCACCAAGCCATCGGGTACCCCGCGGAAACGCCCGAAAAGATGGGATCTCCCAGGCTCGCCAGCGACTGGGTTTGGTAGCCCACAGGCTCGGCATAACTTGTATTGCCGTGGATGGCGTGGGGACGGCAATGTATGAGTCCAATCAACGGTCAAACAAACACAACAGAAAGCTTTAAGATTCAGATTTGGAAGAAGGGTCCGATCGGGATTACGCGGTGAATAAACCCCTGCTCGACGTGCTCGATCGCCACCAGCACAGCCCTCCTCCGGTGTGGCTGATGCGGCAGGCCGGGCGGTACCTTCCGGAATACCGGGCAGTGCGCGAGAAAGCCGGTGGATTTCTCAAGCTCTGCTTCACGCCCGAGCTGGCCGCGGAGGTGACCCTGCAGCCGGTGCGGCGGTTCGGCTTCGATGCGGCGATTCTGTTTTCCGATATTCTGGTGGTTCCGTATGCGCTCGGGCAACCGGTGTGGTTTACCGAGGGGGAGGGCCCGCGGCTCGAGCCGGTCGCGGATCGCGACGGATTGGGCCGGCTGAAGACGGAGCTCGATCATCAGGCGCTCGCGCCGGTCTACGAGGCGATCGCGATGATCAAGAGCAACCTTCCGCCGGAGGTTGCGCTGCTCGGGTTCTGCGGAGCGCCCTGGACGGTGGCGAGCTACATGGTTGCGGGTTGCGGTACGCCGGAGCAGGAGCCCGCGCGGATGTTCGCCTATGGCGATGCGGCGGGATTTGCGCGGCTGATCGACAAGCTGGTCGAGGCGTCGGCGAGCTATCTCATCCATCAGCTGCGGGCGGGCGTCGACGCGGTGCAGGTCTTCGACACCTGGGCCGGCATTCTGCCGGGGCAAGAGTTTCACCGCTGGTGCATCGAGCCGATGCAGCGGATCGTTGCCAAGGTGCGCAGCCAGATCCCGCAAGCAAAGGTGATCGGGTTTCCGCGCGGGGTCGGTCTCGGGCTGTTGCGCTACGTGGATGAAGTCCCGGTCGACGCCGTCGGTCTCGATTGGACGGCCGACCTGATGCTGGCGCGCGACCGGATCCAACCGCGCATGCCGGTGCAGGGCAATCTCGATCCGCTGGCGCTTCTCGCCGGCGGCGCGGCGCTCGACCGTGCGGTCGACAATATCCTCAAGCTCTGCGCGGCCAAGCCTTTCATCTTCAACCTCGGACACGGCATCCTGCCGCATACGCCGATCGCCCACGTCGAGCGGATGGTGGCGCGGGTTCGCGGGCTGCGGAGCTGACGATGGCGGATCGATCAACGCCATGGCTGCGCGCGGCGGTCGCCGTTGCCTTCACCCTTGCCGTGGTTTGCGTGCTGGCGCTGTGGCGCTGGCTTCACGGACCGTCCGAGCTTTATCCCTGGCTGAAGGCGCTGCACGTCATCGCCGTCATCGCCTGGATGGCGGGGATGCTCTATCTGCCGCGGCTGTTCGTCTATCATTGCGAGGCCGAGATCGGCTCGAAGCAGTCCGAGACCTTCAAGCTGATGGAGCGGCGGCTGCTCACGGTGATCATCAATCCGGCCATGGTGGCGAGCTGGGGATTGGGGCTCTGGCTCGCCTGGGATGGCGGCTGGTACGCCTCGGGTTGGCTGCAAGCCAAAGTAGTGCTGGTGCTGATTCTTTCCGGGCTGCATGGGGTGTTTGTGCGCTGCGTGCGCGAATTCGGCGCCGACCGGAATCGGCATTCGCAGAGATTCTATCGAATTATCAATGAAGTACCGACGGTCATCCTGATCGGCAGCGTGATCCTCGCGGTCGTCAAGCCGTTCTGACCGCGACCGGCCGCGCGGCCGCAACGCCATCCACATG
>WNEY01003933.1_pt1 | contig 11233 bp, 10 predicted proteins | sample 5400531 | NCBI WGS metagenome assembly WNEY01 (sample SAMN13153338, study PRJNA577476) | soil metagenome | isolation source: 200 cm saprolite under Douglas fir tree site 1 | place: USA:California | collected 2015-04-18
CGGGAAGAGCCTCGCGCACATCCTGTGCAAGAAGCACCGACCGCAGATGGCCTCCGTGCGGCGGAACGTATTCATGACTCCGCCCCACGACCCGAGTCGGACCGGCGAGATCCTCCACGAGACGGTCGAGCTCTCGACGAAGGATGTCGATGCGACCCTCGTTGAGTTCCAGGAGTTCACGAAGGAGGGCGGGCTCCGGCCGGAGGAAGCCGACGTGGTCGTGAGCGGCGGCTACGGCCTGCGGGATCCGAAGAACTTCGCGATGCTGCAGGAACTGGCGGACCTCCTCGGCGGCGCGGTGGCGGCCTCCCGCAAAGCCGTCGATAGCGGCTGGGTCCCGAAGATGTTCCAGGTCGGTCAAACAGGGATGACGGTTCGGCCCAAGGTGTACATTGCGGTTGGCATCAGCGGCGCCGTGCAACATCTCGCCGGCATGCAGGAGTCCGAGAAGATCGTCGTCATCAACATCGATCCGAAGGCGCCGCTCTTTGAAATCGCCGATTACGGAGTCGTCGGTGACCTCTTCGAGGTGGTGCCCGAAATGATTCGCCAGCTCAAGGAACTCAGGACCGGCGGGGTTTCTTCCGTGCAGACGGTTCCGGCAACAACTCGCTGATGTTCACGCGGCGCAGAGTCATGCCGAAGACGGCCTGGAAGTGAGCAATCACGGAGGCCTTCACATCCTCCAGGTCGACTCCGTGTCCGAGGCGCTTCTTCATCGACGTCATGATGCCACCGTCGTGGCCGCACGGCCGAATCTTCAGGAACTCATTGAGGTCCGTCGAAACGTTGACCGCGAATCCGTGATACGTCACGCTGCGACGTACGGCGAGGCCGATCGATGCGATCTTCTTCCCGCCGACCCAGACGCCGCGCTCGGGTCCCTCACGGGTCGCCTCGATTCCGAAGTCCGCGCACGTCCGGAGGAGGACCTCTTCGAGATCCGTCACGAGGCGTTTGACCTCCAGACGATCGGGGAGTTTGATGATCGGGTACCCGACGAGTTGCCCGGGTCCATGGTACGTGGCTTCGCCGCCTCGTTCGACTTCGAAGACGTCGAGGCTCGGATCGAGGACATCCTCGCGCTTCCCGCGGCGGCCGAGGGTCGCGACGGGTTCGTGCTCCACGAGGACGAGCCCGTCCGGGATGCGATCGTCCGCGCGACGATCGACGAGCGCCTTCTGAAGCTCCCAGACTTCGCGGTAGGCTTTGCGACCGAGGTCGAGCAGCCATGCGTCGCGCGCGACGAGGATGGCTCGTTCTCCGTCTTCCGTTACGGCCAGCATGGTCTCAGCGATTCAGGATGTGAATCGCTTGGCCGAGCGCCGCTTCCGCGCTTTCCATGATTCCTTCCGGTAACGTCGGATGAGGATGAACCGTCAGGGCGATGTCCGTGACCGTCGCGCCCATCTCGATGGCCAAGGTGAGCTCGCTGATGAGGTCGCTCGCATCCGGTCCGACGACCGTCGCGCCGAGCAGGATCTTGGTTTCAGGATCTGCGATCAGCTTCACGAAGCCATCGTACTCCCCGGTCGTCAGGGCGCGGCCAATCGCCGCGAACGGCACCCGTCCGATCCGCACGCGTTTCCCTTGGGCGACCGCCTCCGGCTCTTGGAGGCCCACGGTCGCGATCTCGGGATCCGTGAAAATCGCGGCGGGCAGCGCGCGGTAATCGAGTTCGACGGGATGCCCGGCGATCACCTCGGCTGCGGTGAGGCCTTCCTTCGTCGCCTTGTGGGCGAGGAACGGCGGGCCGATGACGTCGCCGATCGCGAAGACGTGCGGGTTCGACGTCCGCAGCTGCCGGTCGACTTTGATGTGCCCGCGCGGTCCGAATTCGACGCCCGCTTTGTCCGCATTCAGGTCGTCCGTGTTCGGCCTTCGGCCGACCGTGAGCAACAGGACATCCGCCCGTCGTGCGATCAGGCCCTCCGGGGTCACGATGTCGACGACGCCTTGCCCTCGGTCTTCCCGCCATCGGGCCTGCGACTTGGTGTGTACCTCGACGCCGAGCTTCTGCAGATTCCGAGCGACGACCCGGACGGCCTCGGGGTCCGTTCCGGGGAGGATCTGATCCATGATCTCGACGACCACCACGCGCGATCCGAGTTTCGCATAGAACGTACCGATCTCGAGGCCGGAGATGCCGCCGCCGACGACGGCCAGATTCTGAGGCACGCGGAGGAGCTCGAGGGCCTCCTTCGTGCTCAGGATCTTTTTCCCATCGAAATGGATGGCCGGGAGGTCGGAAGCCCGTCCGCCCGTTGCGATGATCGCGTCGACGAAGGCCACCTCCTCGGACCCGTCGGCCTTCTGAATTTGAACTCGGTCCGGTCCCGCGAAGGAGGCTTGGCCCGAGACGACCTCGACGCCGTTCCCCTTGCACAGCTGACCGATTCCGTTCGTGAGCCGCTGAACGACGGCCTCTTTCCACTGTTGAAGTCGGACCATGTCCACCTTGACCGGTCCCGTTTCGACGCCGCGGTCGGCGGCCCGTTCGATGGCGTGGACGAGGTTCGCGGTGTGGATGAGCGCCTTGCTCGGGATGCATCCGTAGTTCAGGCATTCCCCGCCGAGACGGTCCCGCTCGACCAAGAGGACGCGCTTTCCGAGCTGCGCCAAACGAATCGCGGCCGGATATCCGCCGGGCCCTGCGCCGATCACCACGACCTCGAACTTCCGGGCCACGACCCGACCGATGGAGGCGCCCGCCCTTATGTCTTTGCGTCTCGAGGTCACGCGAGGTCGACGAAGAGGAGGGCGGGATGCTCCAAGTTGTTCCGCACACCCTGGACGAACGCGGCTCCCACATGCCCATCGATCACGCGATGGTCGAAGGAACAGGAGAGGTACATCATGTCCCGGACCACGACCTGATCGTTCCGGACGATCGGTCGCTTCTCGATCTTGTGGATTCCCAGGATCGCGACCTCGGGCCAATTGATGATCGGCGTCGCGAGGATTCCTCCCTCTTTGCCGAGGGACGTGATCGTGAACGTCGAGCCCTGGACGTCGAAGAGCGACAGCTTCTTGTCTCTCGCCGCCTCGGCGAGACGTTCGACCTCCTGGGCGAGGCCCCAGAGGTCCTTGCGGTCCGCATCGTGGACCACGGTCACGGTCAGGCCCTCCTCCGTGGCCGTCGCAATCCCGACGTTGAAGAATCGCTTGACCACGAGTTCGTTCTGCTCATCGTCCACGGACGCGTTCAGCGTCGGGAATTGTCTCAACGCGCCAAGCGCCGCCTTGATGAAAAACGGGAGGAACGTCAACTTGAATCCCTTGCGCTCCGCGGTCTCTTTCAGATTGTCCCGGAGGTGGACGAGCTGCGACATGTCGACTTCTTCGACGTACGTGAAATGCGCGGCGGTGCTCGTTGACTTCGCCATCCTTTCGAAGATTCGTTTTCGCAAACCGAGGATCGGTATGCGCTCTTCCGCGGTGCTCGGGCCGACCGTGACGGCTGGCCTGGGGGTCGAGGCGGGCGTTGGGACCGGAGTGGGGGCGGGCGTCCTCGTGGCGCGTCGAACATCGTCCTCCGTGACGCGTCCCTGGGGACCCGACCCTCGGAGCGTCGCGAGGTTCACGTTCAATTCTCTCGCGAGGCGTCGCACGGCGGGGGCTGCGAGGGCATCGCCGCCGGGGGGAGGTGGAGGAGGGGTTGAGCTCTTCGCCGGCGCGGGCGGCGGCGCGGTCCCGGCGGGTGAGGCGGCGGCTTTGGCAGGGGCGATCTCGCCCGCTTCTCCAAACACGACGAGGGTGGATCCGACCTTCACCACCTCGCCTTCCTTGGCTCGGAGCTGCAAGATTTTTCCTGTCACGGGCGACGGAATCTGAACGGTGACCTTGTCGGTCATGACTTCGACCATCGGATCGTTCTCCCGGACCGCGTCACCCTCCTTGACGAACCATTTGACGACCTCGCCCTCGTGGACGCCCTCTCCGATGTCAGGGAGCTTGAAGTCGCGGGCCATCGTTTCCTCGTCCGAACGCGCGTTGCAAGCCCGGCACGCGTCTTAACATTTTGCACACGCGACGCGTGGGACGCCGAGGCGCGATGCGAATCGTTTTATGGACACGATTCGATGCCTATACGGGGAGGAGTGGAGTCGTGGAGGAGTGGCACAGACCGGTGGGCGTGATTTGTGCCCGGCGCTCCGCGCCGGAACGATTCCCGACCTGCTCCTCCTTTCCTTGAGCGGAGGCGGACACATGACTCGACCGTTGGGAATTTCGATTCTGGGTGGCCTTGTATTGCTTGCAGCCGTGGTCTTGATCCTGATCGGGGTTGCCAGCTTCTTCGTCGGACTCGCGTTCCTCTTCCCCGGATCTCCAATCACCGGCACGACGTTGTTGCTGAACGGACTGTTGTACTTCTTCCTCGGAGTTGTGCTCGGGATCGCGGGTGCGGGTCTCATGATGATGCGTCCTTGGGCGTGGGGTCTCGCTCTCCTCGCCACGCTGGTCGGCTTCGTGTATCTCGCGTACGGTGCGTACCAAGACATGCGAGCCGGCACGAGTCTCAGCTTGTATTCCATCCTGACCCTCGTATTCGTGGGCGTGATCTTCGTCTACCTCCTCGGGGTGTCGCGGGCGTTCCGCCGGGCTCGCGGGACGATGTGAGGTTGCGGCCTAGAACGCCATGACCTTGTCGATCGCGGCGAGAACGCGGTCGGCGTTCGGCATGTAGACGTCTTCGAGGGTGTACGGGAACGGGGTGTCGAATCCCGTCACACGCACAATGGGCCCTCGAAGGTACTCGATCGCCTTCTCCGCGAGAATCGCGCTGATCTCCGCTCCGTATCCGGCCGTCCGCGGCGCCTCGTATACGACGATTGCGCGGCCGGTCTTCTTCACGGAGTTCAAGATGGCGGGTTCATCGAGCGGGACGAGGGTCCGCAGGTCGATCACCTCGGCCTCCACTCCTTTCTCCTCTGCCTTCGTCGCGGCATCGAGGCAGACCTGGGCCATGTAGCCGTATGCGATGAGGGTGAGATCCTTGCCGGCTCGGCGCACGGCGGCTTGGCCGAGGGGCACCGTGACTTCGCCCTCGGGGACGTCTTCGCGGGATGAGCGGTAGAGTTTCTTCGGCTCGAGGAAGAGGACCGGGTCGGGATCTCGAATCGAAGACGTCAGGAGGCCCTTCGCCTCCTTCGGCGTCGAGGGCACGACGACCTTGAGCCCCGGGGTGTGACAGAAGTACGCCTCGCTCGACTGGCTGTGGTAGTGACCGCCTCGGATCCCACCGCCGAACGGCGTTCGGATCGTCATCGGCACCGAGAACTGGCCGCCGGACCGATAGCGCATCTTCGCGGCCTCGGAGACGATCTGGTCGAACCCGGGGTAGATGAAGTCCATGAACTGAATCTCGGGCACCGGGCGCAGGCCGTAGAGGGCCATGCCGATCGCGGTCCCGATGATGCCGCCTTCCGTGAGCGGCGTGTCGAACACGCGCTCGGGGAATTCATCGAGGAGTCCCTCCGTGCAGCGGAAGACGCCGCCGTTCCGCCCGACGTCTTCTCCCAGGACGATGACGCGGTCGTCCCGTCGCATCTCTTCGCGGAGCGCGTTGTTGATCGCCTGGACCATCGTCATCTGCGGCATGCTCACGACCTCGTGGTGTAATATTCGGCGTACGGGTCCTCGGTCGTCAATCCGCCCGGAAGGCGCTCGAGCATCTCCGGGTCGTCCTTGAAGGGCTTCAGGTCGGGGTCCTCGTCGAGCCGGTCTTTGTAGTCCGGCTGGAGTTCCACGGCCCGGGCGAAGTGTTCGATGACCTTGGACTTGTCGCCCATCCTCGCGGCGATTCGAGCCAAGTTGAAGTGGGCACTCGCTCGCGTCGGCTCGAGACTCAGCGCTCGTTTGAACGCGTCGCGCGCTCCCTCCAATTCGCCCGCGTGGAACAGATCGTACCCCAGGCTGTGCCAAGCCTGCGGGTTTTTCGGATCCGCGTCGCAGAGCATGCGATCGATCCTCGCCGCCTCGATGTAATCGCCGTCGGCTCCGAGGCAGGCGGCCGCAAGGGCGCAGACGTCGGCGTCGACCTCACCCTTCCTCTGAAGGAGGGGGCGGAGGATCGCCAACGCCTCCTGGGCGCGGCCTTGCTTGAAGAGCTCGTGGGCCCGCTGCACCCCGGAGGACGTCGAGGGTGCGGACGCAGGTGCGGCAGGCCCCTTCTTCGGCAGGCACTCACCTCGGAGGTCGGCCGGGGAGCGTGGCCATCTGCTCGCGAAGCTGGGACGGCATCTCGGCGTACACGTCGGCGAAGAGCGTCTCCGGCTTGGGAGGAGCCGCCCGTTCCGCTTCCTGAACGGCCCGGGTGATCTCGTCTCCGATGTCCTGTTCGAGTCGCGCGTCGCGTCCGTCGTCCCACCACCTCGCGTGTTCCAAGTACCTCCGGAACCGGGCGATCGGGTCGCGCGCGCGCCAGAGCGCCACCTCGGCTTCGTCGCGGTACCGCGAGGGATCGTCGCTCGACGAATGCGGGCCCATGCGATATGTGACGGCTTCGATCAACGCGGGCCCGAGGCCCTGCCGCGCGTTCCGCGCCGCGTCGCGGGTCGCCCGATAGACGGCGAGGGCATCCATCCCGTCCACGCGGAGCCCTTCGAATCCGTAGGCATTCGCCTTCTGAGCGAGCGTCGCCGCGGCGGTCTGCTTCGCCACGGGGACGGAGATCGCCCATTGGTTGTTGTTGCACAAGAACACGGTCGATGTGCGGAAGACACCGGCGAAGTTCATCGCGGCGTGGAAGTCGGCGGTGCTCGTCGCACCGTCCCCGAAGAACACGAGGACCGCGGCCTTCTCGCCGCGGAGCTTCATCGCCCATCCGATTCCGACGGCGTGCGGGATTTGCGTGCCGACGGGCGAGCTGATCGACAGGTAGTTCCCTTTCCGGTATGAGTAGTGGCAGGGCATCTGGTGCCCTTTGACGGGATCCTCCGAGTTCCCGATGAGCTGGCAGATCAGCTCCTTCAGGGGCATCCCCCGGACGAGGGCCGCGCCCGGTTCGCGGTACTGCGGCACGATCCAGTCGTCGGCTTCCATCGCCATCGCGCCGCCGATGATCGCGGCTTCCTGTCCGAGGGAGGGGCCATAAAATCCGATTCGACCCTGGCGCTGCAGCGCGAGCATGCGATTGTCGAGGATCCGCTGCAGGTTCATCCAGCGGTACATCCGGACCGCGTCTTCCTCCGAGAGTTTCGGGTCCAGACGGGGGTCTGTCGAACCGTCGTCCTGAATGATTCGGAATGCATCGACCATGGTTGTTCCTCGCACCCCCAGAGGACCGGTGCGTCAAAACGGCAGGGGTCTCCTTAAGCCTTGCGACCACAGAATCTCTATGTCGCCCGCAACATTCCCGGCTGGTGCTCCTTGGGTTCGCGTGATCGGACCCGCGGATATCTCGCGGTCGTCCTCGCGGCGGTCTTGTTCGGCATCTGGCCGAGCCTCTCGAAACTCGTCCTGAGCGAGGTGCATCCGCTCGTCATCGGCTTTCTGGTTCAGTTCGTCCCCGCGGTCTTGCTCTCGCCAACCCTCCGAGGATTGCGACTCTCGCGGGCCGACTGGCGGTTGGTCCTCCTGGCGACCCTGAGCGGTTCGGTCGCCGGTCCCATCTTGTACTTCTACGGACTCGAGCGGACGACGGCATCGAACTCCGTGCTGTTGTCGAACAGCGAATCGCTCTTCACGATCATCTTGGCCTATGCGTTTCTCGGGGAGCGCGCGACGCGGCGCGAGTACGTGGCCCTCGGAGGCATCGCGACCGGCGCGTTCCTCGTGACCACGCAGCTCCGTTTCGGGGACGTCCGGTTCCTGGAGTTCCTCATCGGCAACGCCATGCTCGTGGCCGCGGCAGCGAGCTGGGGCGTGAGCAACGCCACGAGCACGCTCCTCGTCCGCCGAATCCCGATTGTCCCGCTCCTGGCCGTTCAGTTGCTCATCGCGACCGGTGTCTTCGCACCGATCCTCGTCCTCTCAGGGACGCCGATTGCGATCCCGATCAGCATTCTCCCGCTCGTCATCGCGCTCGCCCTGACTGCTGTTGGCGGATTCTCGGTCCTATTCCTGTACGCGGTCCGCACGATCGGCGCGATGCGCACCGGCGCGGTCCTGCCGACCTCGGCCCTCTGGGGGATCCTCCTCGCGTTGTACCTGTTCCCCACGGACACGCTTAGTAGCGTGCAGCTGCTCGGAGGTGCTCTGATGATCGGATCGCTCGTCGCGTTTTATGTGGTCCGCGCGCCCGCGGAGGAGCACGTCAGCGGCGAAACCTTGAAACCCGTCGCGTCGGATGGTCCGGATTCGCACTGATGCCGACTTCACCAGAGGAGACTCCATTTGTACGTCTGGCGGAGCTTACCCAGAAACTCGAGGCCACGACCAAGCGCCTCGAGAAACGCGCGCTCCTCGCCGCGTTCCTTCGGTCGCTCGACAAAAAGGAAATCGGACCCGCGGTTCACCTGATCGTCGGCCGAATCTTCGCCGAGTCCGACGCCCGCGCCCTGAATGTCGGGTGGGCGACCCTGAAGAAGGCCCTGACGGGTTCGAAACAAGTGACCTTGGTTCCGCGGCCGCTCACGATCCTGGACGTCTCACGCGCCTTCGCGAAGATCGCCGAGGCGCATGGCGCCGATTCAACGAACCTCCGCCGCAGACTCCTCGAGTCCCTCCTTGGACGGGCCTCCAAAGAGGAACGGGAGGTGATCCTTCGGAACGTGTTCGGAGAGATGCGGATCGGCGTCAACGAAGGGGTGATGATCGAAGGGATTGCGGATGCCGCGTCCGTCCCCGCCGAGGCCGTCCGGACGGCGCAGATGTTCCTCGGAGACCTCGGGACGGTCGCGGAGATCGCGCTCTTCGAAGGGGTGGACGGCCTGCGGTCCCGGGGGCTTCGGCTCCTCGCTCCGATGAAACCCATGCTTGCGGAAATGGTCGAAGACTTGAACGAGGTGCTCGTGGAGCACGGGGGGCAGACGGCGATCGAGTACAAGCTCGACGGGGCGCGGATCCAGATCCATCGGCGAGGCGATGCGGTCCGCATCTTCAGCCGGAGGCTGAGCGACGTGACGTCCAGCCTACCCGAGATCGAGGCGATCGCGAGGTCCCTCCCGGCATCCGAGTTCCTCCTGGAGGGCGAGGTCATCGCGGTGAACTCGACCGGCAAACCGCTGCCTTTCCAGGATCTCATGCGCCGATTTCGGCGGGTGCACGGGATTGAGGCAGCGCAGGAAGAAATCCCGCTCAAACTCTACCTGTTCGACCTGCTCCATCTGGACGGGCGCGCGTTGATCGACGAGCCGTATCGAGTGCGCTGGGGACTCCTCGAGGGCTTAGTCCCGGAGAAGTATCTGACCGCCCGCCGCATCGCGACGCGGAAGGAGGAGATCGAGTCGTTCCTCCAAGAAGCCCTTGTCGCGGGCCACGAAGGCCTCATGGCGAAGGCCCTCGATTCGACGTACTCGGTCGGCAAGCGAGGGAAGAAATGGTTCAAGATCAAGCCCGCGGACCGACTCGACATGGCGATTACCGCGGCGGAATGGGGCAGCGGCCGCAGGGAGGGGTGGCTCTCGAACTACTGGCTCGCGGTGCGCGATGAGACGAACGGGACGTTCCAGATGATCGGGAAGACGTTCAAGGGCCTCACGGACGCGGAGTTCGAAACGATGACGGAGCGGTTGCGGGGCCTGGCAACGTCGGAGGAGCGTTGGGGTTTCCACGTGCGTCCCGAGGTCGTGGTGGAGGTCGCGTACAACGAAATCCAGCGGAGCCCGCACTACCCGAGCGGCTTCGCGTTGCGGTTCGCGCGGATCGCGCGCGTCCGAGACGACAAAGGGCCCGAGGACGTCGACACGTACGCGCGGCTCAAAGAGCTGTACGCGAAACAGTTCGAGCGGAAGGGCCGAGGGCCAGACGACCTCTGAGACCGCGGCACCCTTTCCCCGACGCCTCCCAGAAAAAGGGCTTCCCTTCCAAACATCGCATACCTCCACTTAGAGGTACGTCGTCGCTTACTCGACATCGCGGGCGGCGATTGCCTCGCGCGTCCGGGCCCCTTGGCCCACCACCGTGATGTAGATGCCCGCCAACGCGAGGGCTCCGCCGATCGCCACGGCCACCCCGGGCACTTGCTGGAGCAAGACCCAGGCCAGGAGGCTCGACCCAATCGGCTCTCCGACGAGGCTCAGACTCACAATCGGTGCGGTCAGCCATCGGAGGCTCCAGTTGTACAACGTATGGCCGCCGATCTGCGGGATCACGGCCATCGCGAGGAACAAGATCAATTCCGTCCGCAGGTCGCCGACCGGCACGAGGCTCTCGCGCAATCCGAGTGCGTACAGGAACAATACACCCGTCGCGGCTACGTACACGACGAATGCGTAGGCAATCAGGGGAATTCTCTGTCGCAGCCGCCGCCCGGCGAGGAAGTAGAATCCCGCGGCCACGCCGCCGAGGAAGGCGAGCAGGTCTCCGACGAAGCTCGAACTCCTCGCGTTCGAATCCGCGATGGCGATGACGACGACGCCGGAAAAGCCGAGGCCGATCCCGAGTGCCATCCAGCCGTTCAGCCGCTCCCGCAACACATAATGGGAAAGCAGGCCGACCAAGAGAGGGTGGGAAGTGACCAAGATGACGGAACTGGCGACACTCACGCTGACGCCCTCGATCTTAAGGGATCCGATCCATAGCGTGAAGTGCGTCGCCAGGATCGCGCCGACACCGACCATCCCGAAGAGGTCCTTGCGAGAGACGTGCCAAATCGCCCGTTTACGGTCGAGGAGCGCGAACGGCGCGAGGATCAGAGACGCGATCGCGAGGCGGTAGAGGGCGATCGTGATGAACGGCGAAGTGGACCATGCGATGAAGATCGCCGAGAACGAGACGGAGACGACCGCGAGGGCCACCGCGAGATACGGGCGACTCGCCACATTGCCCGCACGCGGGCGCCGCTATGTAACGCCTGCGCTCCGGCTAAGGCGGCGGCTGTTGGGGCGGCCCGGGCGGATACATTCCTGGCGGTGGAGGGATCCCTCTTCGCTGTCGCCGCACGAGCACGAACGCGACAATCGCGATCGCGGCGATGGCGGCGATGCCGATCCCGATCAACACGAGGGCGAACGTCGTGGCTTGATACCGCCATGAGGTGAGCTCCTGACTCGCGACCCGGTTTCCGTTGACGTCGTATGATTCCTGTTTCACATTGTTTCCCGCGTTATCTGAGTACGAGTTCTCGTCA
>WNEY01003934.1_pt1 | contig 11231 bp, 6 predicted proteins | sample 5400531 | NCBI WGS metagenome assembly WNEY01 (sample SAMN13153338, study PRJNA577476) | soil metagenome | isolation source: 200 cm saprolite under Douglas fir tree site 1 | place: USA:California | collected 2015-04-18
AATCGGATTAGGCACCTGGAAACATTGTGTTCTGATGTAGTGGTTGGGGTTGCCCGCGTTCACGTAGGAACCGCAGCCGGGGCCCGTCAGCACATTTGGTACATCGACATTTGGTTCCGTGCTGCCGACGCCGAGGGAATCTCCGGCAAATCCTGGAGTAAAGGGGACTCCTGTACTCGCTTCAAACACTCCGCCCAGCTGCCAGCCTCCCAGGGCCAACACGCCGAATCCCGTTTTCCGCTTAGGGGTCCCAAGCGCCCAGGTGTAATTCAAATTCAGGTTGTGACTTACATTAAAATCCGCAAGCCCCCGATTGAGTTTGAGATCAAAGAACAGCGGGCTGGCAATGGAATTCGTGTACTCATCGCCCACCATGCTTCCTGAGCCAGTGTCTATGGTCTTGCTCCACGTGTAAGAACCGGCCAACTGAGAGGCGCTCCCGATCTTCTTCTTCACCTGGATTTGAAGCGCATCGTAATACGAGCGGCCGTCCCAAAAACCGGCCGTGATCCGGCCCGCATTCGGGTTTAGACGCGTTCCGCTGCCCACCGGTGAAGGCCATAGATAGCCTTGGGGAGTCAGAGTTGGAAGTACGATGTCGGCATCTTCGGTGCGAAAGGGTTGGTGCACGGCGCGGGAGCCCACATAGCCAACCCGCAAGCTCAGGCCCGCCAGAAGTTCACGCTGAATCGTGAGATTCCACTGCATCACGTAGTTCCGGCCAGGTTTCGGTTCGAAGTATGCTTGGCGAAGCGTGTTGGTTGATGAGGTAAGCGCTGCGTACGCCGCCACCGGATAAGTTCCAGCAGCCAAGTTTCTTGTGCTCGCGGACTCAAAGAATGGCGCCGAAAACAGTTCGTTCATTTGAAACAAATAGGGTAACGGCAACACGTCGAAGATTCCGAAGCCTCCACTCACCGCCGTCTTGCCATCGCGCATCGGGTCCCAAGAAAAGCCCACGCGCGGTTCAAAGTTGCCAAGCGTAGGATTCGAAATCAGCGGATCGCCGAGATGGGGCGTGGCGTCCGTGATCTGCCGCAGTACCGTCAGTTTGCCGTGCACCTCTGTCATGACCGTACTCATCTCATAACGCAATCCCAGGTTAATAGTTACGTTCGGCTGCCAGCGCCAGTCATCCTGAACGTAAGTACCCGCGATGGTTTGCCGGAATCCCCGCGGGCTGACCGCGCTTGGAATCGCCGCTGCCAGCGAAAATGGTTTGTTGGTCAAAAAATCGGAAAGTGAATTGAAAAGAAATTCCCCTCCCGGTGTGGAAACTCCCAGCTTATTGTCCCGAATTCGTTCGATCCCGGCGCCGAACTTGAGCGAATGCTTTCCACTCACGAGTGAAACGTCGTCATACTCTTGAATCGAGGTCCAATGAAAATGGAAATTCGTAGTTGCCCCGACGCCACCCGTGAACGCCGTGATACCGGGCACGGTCACTTCTGCAGCATTGTGTCCAGGCACAGTTCCGAAGGTTGGATCGCTGGCGGACTGATTGCCGCTTGCGAAGGTCAGTCCGGTGGTCGCCACCACGCGGTATATCCCGAACCGGAAAGAATTGAGAATCCGTGGACTAAAGGTATGCGCTTCGTGCACTGTGAAGAATTGCCTCCGCGAATCGTATCCCGTCAGCTTGTTGTTCAGTTCGTCGGGCTGTCGCACGATTCCGCTGTCGAACATGTAGGTTCCCGAGACATTGTCCCTTGCCGAGAATTTGTGATCCATCCTGGTCGTAAAATAATTCTCGGGTGTGACCTGCTGTCCCGAAAACGTATAAATCCCGGTGTCGCCCGTACCTAGAAGACTCCCATTGGGCAGTGGGAAGAACGCATTCACAAAACGCAGCACGCTCGGATCAACTGCAACCTGTCCGGTGGATAGATTCCCTGCCCTCGCTGCTGCCGATGGCACCGTGTCAACCTGCGTGATGCCGGTGCTCGCTCGCAGGCCCTCATAACCCCCGAAACGGAAAGTGTGGTCCTTCCAAAGGGGTCCGCCCGCCGACGCTCCAAATTGATTACGGCGGAAAGGCGGCTTTGCCGAATCGAAGAAATTCCGCGCGTCCAGCGCACTGTTTCGCAGAAACTCGAATACATCCCCATGGAAACTGTTCGTTCCAGACCGCGTAGAAGCGCCGACCACTCCGCCAGAAGACCGGCCGATCTGCGCCGGATAGTTGCTCGTCAGGACCGTGAACTGCTCCACCGCATCGACTCCAAGGTTTACGCCCAGCGCGCTCCCGGGCGAGCCGTTCGCATAGTCGTTTACGCTGATGCCGTCGAGCCGCGCGTCATTTTGCCGCGGCCTTCCACCAGAGATCGTCATTTGCGTTCCGAAGCCATATCTCCCCTGCCCTGAAGATTGCGTGCGCGCAGTCGCGACGCCAGGCTCAAGGGCCGCCAAATCGGAGGCCGAGCGCCCGTTCAATGGCAACTCCGTCACATTTTGTGAATTGACCACGCCGCTCACGGTCGACGAGCCCGCTTGCCCTTTTCCAGGGCGCAACACGAAGTTCGCCACCGCATCGGCATCAGCTCGAATCGTTAGCGGCACACGGGCTGACTCGAAACCCGGAGCACTGGCCGTAACCTCGTAACTTCCTGGCACTAGGTTGGACACCTTGTAGGAGCCGTCTTCTTTGCCTGTGGCTGAGACGCTACTGCCATTGTCTGTGTTGAGTACGGAAAGATGCGCGTTTGGAATGCGCGACCCTGCTTCGCTTGCTACTTTCCCAGAGAGGGTCCTCGCGGCCATCTGTGAGAAAACCAGAGATGGCGTCAGGAATATCAGCAAGAAGGCGATGGGCAATAGGGCAAGAATTGTTTCTAGTCTAAACAATTCGAGATGGGACAGCCATGTCCTGCGAATGTATTCTTCGTTCCAGATTCTCCCGACGTCCGAGTCACTCAGACCGTCAGGCGATTTGGGCGATATGCCAGACATGACAATTCCTGTAAGTTCTAAGACGCGCCCTGCCCTGCGTTCCAGTCGGCCGGCAGGCGACTCTGCTCAAAATTCCCGGTCAACCGTTCATGGAATCACATCGTAAACCAGTATTTTGGCCTCTTCGATGGTTGCTTCCTTTGATTGGGGAATGGGAGGCACGAGGATAACCAGCTTCGGGATCGCCGCATAAAACCGCTTGAGTTCCGGCACCAGCAGCGTGGTCTTCGCAATCGGCCCCGTCGCAGCTTTCCCCAATCGTTCGTAGTGGTCGGCGTCGACCTGTTTGAACACTTCCACGAATCCGGTCGTCCCCGTGTAGTAGATGCGTTTGCTTGGCACGTCAAAAACGAGCTCGTCCACACCGCCCTCAGTGTCGATCGCATCGATCACTTTCCCGCTGTCCGAATCCATCACCACCAGTTTCCCCGGTTTATAAATGTGCGATCGTTTTACCCGGCTGCCGATAAACAGCCGGTGATGGGCCGCATCCATGTCCACGGCATGAGGCTCCGGCCCCCCGGTGATAGGCCACATGGCGATCACCTTGCGTTTTTCGCGGTCTATGACCACCACTTGGCTGGTGTCGCCCATGACTACAAACATTCTTGGCGACCCCGGATCGAGCACCAGCCCTGCGGGATTGAGTCCCTCGACCTCTATGCTTCCCACGAGTTTGCCGTTCTTTAGGTCCACGATTTCGATCGAGCCTTTCACACCTTCCTTTTTTAGGCCATCGGCTCGATCACCAAGGTAAAAAAAGTGGGTGGCCGGATCATAAACCCCGTTGTCTGGCACTCTTCTCGAATCCTTGTCCAGTTCATGTCCCGTCAACGGGATGTTCTTCACGAGCTCATAGGTATCCCCGCTGAACGATTTGCATGTTGCATCTCCGTCGTCCACCCAGATTTCGTTTGTCTCAGGGAGATAGATTGTCTTGCGGGGATCTCCTCCGAAACCTGTGATCGTGTGGATCACCTTGCCGGCGCGCAGGTCCACAACTTCGATCGTCCTCTGGTGCTCTCCCGGAACGAACAGGCGCTGGCCTTTTACGTCCACTGCCATGTGGTCGAAGTAGCCTTCAACATTCGGTAATGGGATGCTCTGAATCTGTTTTAGCGGCACGCTGGTCTGACACTGCGCGCTCGGGACCAAGGCCGCGCTCAAAACGAATCCCACGGCCAGGCAGATCTTCATTGTCTCGCTCCTTAGTTGACAAAGATTCATTTTCACATCCGCTCCTTGAAAGGGCTTAGAGTTACCCTGAGATAAAATCTTCGCCCATCAACTCCGTTGAAGCACCGGTCGAAGGTCCCGGATATCTTTCACAGTCTCCAGTGCCATCACTTTTTCGATCAGGGCCGCGCAACTTGCGCTCCCCAGGACGGGCTCGATGAGGTCGCGCGCTTTTGCAACGACCTCCTCCCGAGCCATCGGATTCTCCGCAGTCCCGCGTACATCTCGGATCCATTCGCTCATCAGTGTGCCGTCGGCGAACGTCACCTCGACAATGGCCTCGCGCCGGGGCCGGCGCGCGTCGATCCGCGGGTCGGCAACCACGTCTACTTTGGCACGTTGCTTCAGCACCTCAGCGTCTTTCATCCGCGTTTTGTCATGGGCCGACCGAAATGTCACAGTCCTGTCCAGCAACATCACCGCAATCATGTGCTGCACGCAGATGTCCGGCATGTCGCGGTCGCTCACCGTGTTGGCCTCGTCACTCGCTATCCGCACAACCACTTTCTTCAGATCTTCAGCTGTGAATGAGCGCTTTTGAAAAAAAACCACGAGCGCATCGAGCGGAGCCTGGATCGGCGAGCCCACTGTCCATTTCTTGATGTTCGTCCGCGTGATCTCGTACCGTTCCCCGAGCTTCTCGACCAGTTGCGTCGGATCAGCTTTCACAGCGCCATTTTCTCGCGGCGCCAGGGCCTCAAAAAAATTGTCGGGGCCGGAGAAAATGTCGTCAACACCTGTCCAACCAGCGCGGATCAGCATCGCGGCTGTCACTCCGCCGGCTGCGGGCTTCCCGCCAAAAAGGAAAGCCTTCTCCATGTGCTCCGCATCGCGGCTCCAGGCTCCAATTCCCGAAGTTTGTTGAGCGCTATAATCCAGCAGCAATCGCATCTGCGGCGCCCCAAGACCCGCCGCGCAGCCGGCAGCCGCACCTGCCCCGAAGGCAGCCACCGTGCCGTGTGTACTCCTGTGTGTCGCCACTTGGTAGCTCGGCCCGCCCATGCTCATCGTTATCCGCGTGCCGACATCATATCCAAGCGTCACAGCGCGCAAGAAGTGTCTCCCGGAAATTCCAAACTGCTCGCCGGCTGCCAACGCCGCCGGAACAACGGAGACGCCGGGATGCGAGCGGGACGGACCGTGTGAATCGTCTGTCTCGTCAGCGTGAGCCAGCACTCCATTCGCAAGCGCCGCCTCGATGGCGCCGCAAACGATGTTCGAAGCGACTACCGTCGCAACCTCTCTACCACCATAGGTGCGTGCAAATTCGATTGCTGCGCGTCCCGGACGAATCTCAGAGCCCGAAATCATCGCAGCTAGCGTATCCAAAATGTGATGTTTCGCTTTTTCGACCACCTCGTCCGGTAGCGCCCGCTCACCCGCTTCGCTCATGTACCTGCTGAGCTTGTCCATTACCGGACTCACGCCTTGCGCCGCATCCTCTTCGCTGGCCACTGCCTTGCCTGCCGCGAACTCGGACGGAATAACCGTATTTGCGAACGTCAAGCCGGCGATTTCCAGCAGGGCCCGCCGGGTCAAAACCGTCCCGCTACTCCCTGCCCGAATATCTTTGCGTCCGCCGTGTCCCATGCGTGTCTTCTCCTCCGGGCGCCTTGCACTGCTGTGAATTTGCTAAGGAATGCGGGAGCACAACGGATCCAACCGCGTAATTGAAGGTATGTCATTAACCGAATCAAATACCTGAAAACAGTATTAATTCTTTTTTAGCTCCGAGGGACACTTTTCCTTCCAATCGAATCCCATTCCCCTAGTTTTCTGTCAGCTTCTTCATGACCCGGAACAATTCGCCCTTCGCCTCGAAACCAACGCCCGGAATCTCCGGCAGCTTGACGTAGCTGTCTTTGACAGGTATCCCGTCAGCGAATCCTCCGAACGGCTGAAAAATTCCTGGATAGGATTCATTGCCTCCCAATCCCAAACCCGCGGCGATGTTCAACGACATCTGATGGCCTCCGTGCGGAATGCAGCGGACTGGCGACCATTCATGGTCCTTCAGCATGCCCAGAATTCGAAGGTATTCAACCAGGCCGTAGCTCAAAGCGCAATCGAACTGCAAGACGTCGCGATCCGCGCGCAGTCGCGCGTAGCGAATCAGATTTCGCGCATCCTGCATGGAGAATAGGTTTTCGCCCGTGGCCATTGGTCCCGGATAATGATTTGCGAGCTCGGCCTGCAGCTCAAAGTCCAGCGGGTCGCCTGGTTCCTCATACCAGCGTAGCCGGTACGGGGCAAGAGCGCGGGCATAGGCGATGGCATTCTCCAAATCAAATCGTCCATTGGCATCCACTGCCAATTGGTCTGAAGTCTTCAGTATCTTGAGTACGGCTTCTATCCGCCGCAGGTCCTCCGAAAGCAGTGTTCCACCGATCTTGATCTTCACCGCCGAATATCCGAGATCAAGATACCCCTGCATCTCATTCTGCAGGGCAGACAAGTCTTTGTCCGGATAGTAGTAACCGCCCGCCGCATAAACGAAGACTCTGTCGTCGAACACTCCTCCCCGAAAACGGTCCGCGAGTAACCGGAAAAGTGGCAGCCCCGCTATCTTCGCCACGGCATCCCATACCGCCATGTCCAGCACCCCTACCGCCACCGATCTTTCGCCGTGGCCTCCGGGTTTCTCATTCCGCATAACCACGTTCCACACTCGAACCGGATCCAGGTTTTCACCGCTTTCGTCGACCAGCGCTTCAGGGGCTGCGGCCTTGAGCCGCGGAATAAAGCGATCGCGCAGGAGCCCGCTCGGAGCGTATCGGCCATTCGAATTGAATCCGAACCCGACCACTGGCTTGCCCTGGCGGATCACATCCGTCACCAGCGCGAGCACACTCACCGTCATCTGGCTGAAATCAATATAGGCGTTGCATATTTCTGACTTGATGGGCACTACGGTCTCTCGGATATCTACAATCCTCACCACTCCGCCTTTCCGTCGGAAACCCGTTTGCTCAGGCTCGCTGCAGTAGAGGCCGCAGTTCCCGGATATCTTTTACTTGTTCCAGGTCCAGCAATTTTTCAACGAGCTTCGCGCATTGCGCCGTCCCAAGGATCGGCGCCATCAAATCGCGGCCCTTGGCAACAATTTCCTCCCGGGTCATGGGATTTGGGGGAGTACCCCGAACATTGTCGACTCGTTGGGTGAGATGCGTTCCATCGGTCAGTTGCAACTCCACAATTGCCACGCGCAAAGGCATGAGGCGCTCTAACTCTTCATCCGGAATCAATTTCACCTTTTCTCGTTCTCGGAGCGTCGCCGCATCCTTCATCCGCCCTTTGTCATGCGCCGAACTGAACGTGACCGTCTTGTCCATCAGCATCACCGCGGCCATGTGCTGCAGGCAGATGTCCGGGATCTCGCGGTTGTTCACGATCGCCGCCTCGTCCGTCGCCAACCGCACGGAGACCTGCTGCACTTCATTCGAATGGAAGGGACGCTGTTTTCGCAGCATCTCGAGGGCATCGAGAGCCGCCTGGATCGGCGAACCTACCGGCCATTTCTTGATGTTCGTTCGCAGGATCTCAAAACGTTCGCCAAGTTTCTCGGCCAGTCCGGCGGGATCTGCATGAGGGTTGTATGCCTGAAAGAAATTATCCTTCCCGGACAAGATGTCCTCGACTCCGGTCCATCCGGCTTGGACGATCAAGGCCGAAGTGACACCGCTGCGCGCCGTCATGCCGCCGAAGTGGAATGCCTTCTGGATATGCTCGGTGTCGCGGTTCCATGCGCCGAGCCCCGAGGATTGATGGGCCGTATATCCCAGCAGAAATCGCATCTGTGCCGCGTTCAGACTCGCCGCGCACCCGGCGGCTGCGGCCGCGCCGAAAAGTGGAGAGATACTGTGTGTGCTCCAGTGACTCTCTGCTTCAAACTGCTGTCCGCCCAGGGTCATTGTGAACCGCGGTCCAATGTCGTAGCCGAGCGCCACCGCGCGCAGGAAGTGTGTCCCGCTGATGCCAAACCGCTCCCCAGCCGCAAGGGCGGCAGGCACTACCGCACACCCTGGATGTGATTGCGACGGGGCATGCGAATCGTCGGTTTCGTCAGCATGTGCCAGCACGCCATTCGCCAGTGCCGCCTCGATCGGGCCGCACACAATTTTTGAGGCAGCTACTGTCGCGACCTCTTTGCCGCCATAGGCCGCGATAAATTGCAGAGCTGCGCGCCCAGGTGTCAGCTCCGAACCCGAAATCATCGCCGCCAGCGTGTCCAGGATGTGCTGTTGCGTTTTCTCGATCACCTCGTCCGGCAGCGCGCGGCCGCCGGCCTCGCTCATGTACCTGCTGAGCTTGTGCATGACCGGGCTCACACCTTGCTCATTCGAATCACCGCCGGGAATTGGCTGCACTATCGCCGCTCCCGCCGGAATCGCTGCACTTGCAACAGCCATGCCCGCAAGTTCGAACAAGCTACGCCGCGAAAGAATTGCTCCGCCGTTCTCTGCCGGCCGGTATTTGCTTCGCTCATCTCTCATGCTTTCCCCTTCCTGGGGCACTCTGTTAGGGCTTCGACTTGTTCAAAGGTGGTCGTAGGAGTAGGATAAAAGTCATATTCCTGAAAACAGTATTAAATCTTTTTTACCTCGGTGCGATATCCGCCATCCAAACTGCCTCCACAACCCCCGATCTAAGGCGCGTAGTGCTATCACAGACGCATTTCCCATTGTTTTCCAGTTACGAGCCCCGTGTCGTGTGTAAATCCCACCGCTCCAGCGATTCAAGGTTTGCTAGAGGAAACTTAGGAATCTAGAAAAAAGAACCTGAAGGCGCTTGAACTGGCGTTACTTAGCAGATTTGAATGAGCCTTAGTTGGAATTCCGTCTTCTTCCCCGGCTCCCTTTTCCTGCTAGAAGATGCACAAACGTTTTTACGAAAGCGAAAGCTGTGTCCAAAAAAACTGTGCCATCTTAGGGGTTCACCCCAATTCTGGAATGAACCCTTGGATTGAGACACGACAGGTGGGCACACTTTGCAGGGAAGGACTGCAAAGTGAAACGGAAGCGATACTCTCGAAAGTTCCAGCGAATGGCCGTAGAGCGTATGAGGACTTGTGAAAATGTCAGTGAATTAGCACGAGAGCTCGGAGTAAGGCCGAGGTGCCTCTACAAGTGGCGGGCTAAGCTCGATCTCGTGGAGTCCGGAGAAGAATCGGCTCGGCCGAGCACGCACGAAGGATCCTACCGCAAGCAGGTTCAACAGTTGAAGCGCCTCCTAGGGGAGAAGGTGATGGAGGTGGATTTTTTAAAGGGTGCCTTGCAAAAAATCGAGGCTTGGCGCCAGGCGAACAGCGGGCCTGGCGAGACAGCATCTACGACCAAATCCGAGGACTGATGTCATTGCAAGGCAGCATGACGGTCGAGCGAATGTGTGAACTGGGGCCGGTGAGCCGGGCAGGGTTCTACCGATTCCTGCAGGAAGAGCGGCCCATCGAGGAAGAGATGGAAGTACGATCGGCGATTCAGCAGATTGCTGTGGGACATCGTCGGCGCTATGGCTATCGACGGATCGCTGCGGAGTTGCGTCGGCGAGGCATGCGAGTGAACCACAAGAGAGTCTTACGGATCATGCGGAAAGACAACCTGCTGGCTGTAAACCGCCGGCAGTTCGTGGTTACGACGGATTCGAATCACACGGTGGAGGTGTATCTGAACCTGGCTAGCCGGATGAGGCTAACTGGGATTGATCAGCTTTGGGTCGCAGACATCACCTACATTCGGTTGAAGGCCGAGTTCGTCTATCTGGCGGTGATCCTCGATGGGTTCTCGCGCAAAGTGGTGGGCTGGGCGCTGGATCGAACGCTCGGGAACCGGCTAACGATTACAGCTCTGGAGCTTGCGACCGCGCAACGACGGCCGCGAGCAGGCTTGGTTCATCACTCGGATCGAGGGCTGCAATACGCTCGAGCAGAATACGTGGTCATGTTGGAGAAGTACGGGATAGTCCCCAGCATGAGTCGGCCAGCGAACCCGTACGACAACGCGAGCTGCGAAAGCTTCATGAAGACACTGAAGCAGGAGGAAATTTATGCGAATCGATACGAGAACCTAGAGCAGTTGCGAGCGAACATCGAAGAGTTCATCGAGCAGTATTACAATCGGCAGCGGTTGCACTCCGCGCTGGGCTATCGGTCCCCGGAAGAATTCGAGCAACAGGCGCAGGGCCAGATCGAAACTCGAAGCGCAGCAATGGAGTTTTTTGAGAACAAAGAGAACGACGAAAAGATTTCTAAAGGGCTGCTGGGGAAGAGGACTCAAATGCCGTCCTCTTCCCCAGACCCCTTCTCCTGCTAGGAGATACAAGCAAGGCTGAATAAAAAGCTGCAAGGTGTGCCCTATTTTTTGTCTCACAACAGGGGTTCAGGCCACCCCTTGGGAACATCTTGGGAACAATTGCTGCCGAAAACCAGGCAAAACCAAGTACAGCGACACAAAAAAAGGCTAGACGAACCAACATCTTGCTATATTTTCTCCAGATTCTGGATCTGGCTATCTAGGTTCGAATCCTAGTCTCCCAGCCAATTTTCCCGCAATATTCCGGCTTACGCTTCGCACGGTGCGTCGGTCTGCCCCGCAGCTCTCCTGATTTCCGGCGGAGCGGGCATTCTGGCGAAGAAGACCGCGACGATGCCGATGGCCGCGACCACGCAGTTCAATTCGAACGCCAACTTGAAACTGTGGTAGGTATCGAATATTTTTCCGCCCAGAAATCCTGCGGGCGAACAAAAAACCGCTCCTAAAACGAGTTGCATTCCGTTCAGTTTTGGGAACGCCGCCGGACCATAGAAATGCCCTGTCACGGTGTTCAAGGAAATAAACGCCCAGCCGAACGCGAGGCCGTAGAGAATGGCGGCGCTGTAGGCGCTCCAAAGCGCATCGGGAGAGACCCGGATCGCCAGGAATGAGCCGAAAAAATACAAGCACAAGCCAAGCATGAACGTGAAACGCGCGACCAGGCGGTCCATCAACCACCCGCCAATGAATCGTCCAAATACGGAGCCCAAAGTGAACAGACCCATCGCCCAGGCAGCG
>WNEY01003935.1_pt1 | contig 11231 bp, 12 predicted proteins | sample 5400531 | NCBI WGS metagenome assembly WNEY01 (sample SAMN13153338, study PRJNA577476) | soil metagenome | isolation source: 200 cm saprolite under Douglas fir tree site 1 | place: USA:California | collected 2015-04-18
GCCGCCGAAGTCTCCGCCGCCGTAGTCGCCCGCGCCGTAGTCGGGGGGATAGCCATAGCCAAAGCCGCCGTAGGGCGTAAGCGCCTCTCCGAGCAGGAACCCGGTGAACAAGCCAGGACCAAAGCCGAAGCCGCCCCAGTACGCGGGGGCGACACCGGCGTTGACGTAGTTGACCGGGGCGCCGTCAGCCTCGACCTTACGCATGTCAGGCTCGATGCCCTGCTCGATCTTGTGCGCGCAGGCGGAGCAAACCGGGACGGAGCGGCCAGGACCGCCGTCAGCAGGAGTCCAGTAGCCATCGCTGACCGACATACCGTGCCGCGGATCGAAGAAGCACGACGGGCGTCGATCAGGCTTGGGCCGATCCGCTGCAAGAGCTTCGGCGCACGCCAGGTGATACTGCCCCTCGGCGATGGCCCGGCTGACGGCCCCCATGTCCTGTGCCCGTCGGGCGGAGTCAAGGGCTACGGTCCCGCGCTCATAAGCGCTCAACGCCGCGGCTTGTTCTTCCGCGGCTTCCGGTTTGCTTTGGATCGACACGTCGGCGTGCTGGCCTGTGAGCCCGTCGCTGAGCGCGATCAGGTCATCCTGGGCGGCCAACCTGGCGTCCCGGAGTTCTCGCCGCCGGCGCTGACGGACGGGACGCGCGATCAGGAAGAACCCGAGCGTGACCGCCAGGAGGATGACGCCCAGCGTGATCAGGACATTGCGCAGGACATGGGAAGGCACGCCGGACGCGGCGCTGTCCGGGCCTGAGCCGGCTTGATGCTGCACGTCCATAACGAAGTCTTTGAGCGCCGCGAAGACATTCCGGTCCGCCTGATGCCGCTCTACCACGGTGCTCGCGATGTCGGCTGCGCCTCGGTCGGGCAGCATTCCCTTGTTGTACGCGCCGAAGTGCCCCAGTCGGCTGTCCATGAAGCCAACGGTGAACTGCGCATGTCCGCTCAGCCCGCTGATGATCTGGCTCATCGTGCCGTTGTAGCCCGAAGATCCAGATGCGGCGACCGTCAGGTAGATGTCATCACGGCCGATCTGGTGCTGCAGTTGCGCCTGCTGACCCTCCGAGATCAGGCTCCGGCCGCTGCCCCAGACGCATACATGCTGCCGGGCCAGGCAGTCCGCCGGCGTGCTCGCGGCGGCCTGGGCGGGAAAGGCCATGAAGAGAGCGAAGGCGCTCACTCCTACAGCCAGCAACCTTCTCACGCCGTGAACCTCCCGCCGCCGTCAAGGGCCCGGCATTCAACCAGGCAAGTCGGCGGCTGTGCAATCGCCGTACAAGCCAGATGACGGGGATGTGGAGGACCGGCGGGCGCGGCGTGCTCGCCCGGATGCGGCGTTCCTCGGCCGGGCCGAATCCGGGATAGCGCTAGTGGCTGCCTGTCCTTTAGGAGATGACGGCATCGATGGTCCTCTTCAGCGCGCTTGGCTGTGTGGGCGCTGTGGGTGCCTTCTGCCGCGCTTGTCGCAGCTTGGCCCCGATCTCCTGGAGTTGCCTGCGGCTGAGCCCGGCCCGCACCTTAGGGAACCAGTCCTTCTCCTCGTTCTCGATGTGCTGGCTGACGCTCTCGATCAGCACCATGGTCTTCGGGTCGAAGCGCTCGGCTCCGGCCGGCATGGCGGCCAGCTCCACGCACAGGACATCTGCGACGTGGTGCTCCTCGTACGACTCGAGTATGTCCTGCTCAAGGTCCGGCAGCAGGAGGCGCACCTCGGGGTACATCACCTCATTCTCGATATAGGCGTGAATCGTGAGCAGCCTGATGATCCGGTCGACGAGCCTGGCCTTCGTCTTGACCGCGTTGTCACCAGCGGCCAGGAACTCGCGGAACAGTCGGCGGATCTCCCTGTGGTCAGCCCTCAGCAACACGATCGCGTCGTCAGTCATCGAGCTCTCCCCCCATCAGTCGGTGGCTGGCGTCTTGCCACCGACTCCTACCCAGAAGGCGGTGGCTAAGCAACCTGAACCGCCGACCGGCACGATCAGCGCAGGGTACGGCGGCCGGTGGCGTACTGCAGCGACTCGCGGCCGACGTCGGGCAGGATCGCCTCGCGTTGCTGGAGCTCATGACCACGCTCGGTGTCCCGGTTCGTGCCTACAAGACGGGCGCCGCGTGGGTTGGTGAGAGGGCGGCACGGCTGAAGCTCAACGGCTACCTGGTGACCCGATCGCCCCTCAGCAGTCTTGAGGAGCTGGAAATGCTGCGGCTGGGCGTCGAGTGGCAGGCGGGGTGTCGATTTCGGCGGGGGCGACACCGCCGACATCGCTGCACTGCGCAGGCGCATCGAGACCGGTAGCGCTCGGCCAGCCCGAATCCAGGCGGCAGCGGCAACGGAGTGGCCGGAGTGGCCGCGACCTCGGCCAGCAACGCCTGGGCGGTCGGCTTCGCCACGAACCACGGGACGCAGACGCTCATCCTGCATTGGAACGGCGTCAAATGGGCGAGGGTGCCCAGCCCGAGCCCGGGCCCGTCAGACCGCGACGACGAACTGGCCGCCGTCACCGCGATCTCCTCCGGCAACGTCTGGGCGGTCGGCACCGCCTTCGTCTCACACCAGGCCAAGGAAGGAAAACGAGCAGCGCCATTGACGATGCGGGCGAATATGGCGGCTTAGCCCCACCAGAAGGCGGCGGCGATGACGGTGTATAGGCCGGCCAGGCAGGTGCCTTCGATCCAGGTGGAGTTCCCGTCGAAGACGACGATGGTAGTGATGAGCGCGGTCAGGGCCAGGGCGACGATCATGAGGGGCGGGAAGACCAGCGTCAGCTGGGCACCGCCCAGCCCGGTCGAGATCAGGACCAGCAAGGGGGCGATACCCAGCGCGATCTGGACCGGGCTTTGCAGCGTGACGGAAAGGGCATAGTCCATCCGGTTGCGCGCCGCGAGCTGAATGCCCACGAAGTTCTCGACCGCGTTGCCTGCGATCGCGACGATCACCAGGCCAGCGAAGGCCTGGGAGATGTGCAGCGCGGACAGCGCGGGCGTGAGCGAGTTAGCGAACCAGTCGGAGACCAGCGCGGCGGCTACACCGGCGACCGCGAGCATTCCGATGGCCAGCCACAGCGGCCACTTCGCATCGCCGTGGCCTTCGTCGGCGGCTTGACCGGGCGATTGTCCCTGGCCTGCCTCGTTTTCCGTGCGGCGGAGCGAGCCAGGGATCGTCAGCGCGAATACGGCCAGCAGCACGACCGCCGCGACGTCGGACAGCACATGCTCGTGGGCGGCCGCGGGCAGGCTCAGGCTGGCGGTGATGGTCGGGATGATGAGTATTCCCACCGAGAGCACGAGTAGCAGCGAGATCGTGCGAGGTCCTTCGGCCGAGAACCGCTGGGGGCCGTGACGCAATCCGCCGACAATGAAGGCCAGGCCGAGAACGAGCAGGACGTTCGACAAGATCGAGCCGACGATCGTGGCCTGCACGACCGTCACCAGGCCCTTGCGCAGCGCGAAGATGCAGAAGAGCAGTTCGGGGATATTGCCGAGGGCGGACTGGACTACTCCGGTGGCCCCCGATCCGAGCCGATCGCCGAGGCCATCCACCGCCCGGCCGACCAGGGCAGCCAGGACGGCCAGGGCAAGCGCGGCGGCGATGAACGGAACGACCTTCCCTGACGGGACATAACTTGTCACCGCCGCCGCAGCGGTCAGGCCCGCGCTGACGCCGATCAGCCACCAGTCGCCCTTCTTCAGCCCCGCCATTCGTCCCCCATCATGCGGCCCCATCAAACGGCCCAGAACACCGGACATCCGCCCATAATCCGGTAGCGAACGTTGCTAGAGCGAGCATGTCATGCTTTCAGCCGTCAAGCTGGCGGAAACGGCGCTCTGCCAGCGGCCGACGTCCAACCGATGAGAAGTGCCGGAACCGCCGGGTCGGCGCAGAGGGATCTCAGCGATGGGCTCGGATGGACCCGCGACTGGCCAGGTGATCGGCCGCCACGCCAGCGGCCTGAAGGTCGCCGACAACAGCAAGGGCAGTGCCAGGATATCGAGCTGCGGCGTGGTCGAGGTCAGCAGGAAACATACGCCGAGGTCTCGGAAGACACGAGCGAAACCAATCTGGCCAAGATGCGCACGCCGCTGTCCATGATTGGGCCGGCGGCGCAGGCCGCGTTAGCACGCCCGGCCGGGCCGGTCGTCAGCCTCGAAGCGCTGGTCGAGCGGGTTGCCCGATGATCGGGGCAGGTTCTGCTCGCGTCTTCTCGATCCGGTGACCGCTGATCTTGCGCAACGCCGGCAACGCGGCTATCCAGGACGGCGCCGGTAGCCACAGCGACAAGATCCGGTAGGCGAATATTCCGGCCACAGCGGTAGCCAGCGGGGCGCCGCAATAGCTGATGGTCAGCGGAAGAACGAGGGCCAAGATGCCGGCTCCGGCCAGCGGGCCGACACGCCTGCTGAAAACCATGCCGCTCGCGAATCCGATGAACAACGCGGCGGCGTTCATGCCGAATCCGAAGGCCGCGAGTCCCGCCCAGGCGGCTACGGCGTCAGCAAGCCAGAACACGGTCATTCCAAGGATTGCCGGCCCGAACCGCAGTGGATTTGAGAAAAGCTCCTTGATGACCAGGATCGAGCCGAGGAAGGTACGCACCATCGCGCGCCAGCCTTTGTCGCCTGCGAGCCGGTCTCGAAAGCGGTCTGCGAGCCAGAAGGCGATCAAAAGTCCTGGTATCGGCGCCGCTGCCCAGGTCAAGGTCGCGCTTGCGGGGATGCCGGGGATGCCTGCCAGCAACACTGCAACCGACACTCCGCACCCCGCTAGGGCGAGGGCACCTTGTTCGAGGCCGGCTAGGGCTGCCACCCTGATCCTCGCGTCCTGTTCGGATGCGCCGGCCGTACGGAGTGCGTGCCCGTCGAGTGATCCGCCGCGATAGGCCAGAAAGCCGCCGAAGCCGGCCAGTGCCACGGCCGCGACATCACGTCTGCGCATCGCCGGGCCTGCTCTGACCCGGAAGACGCCGCGGTAGGCGTGGTAATAGCCAAGGTAGGAGATCGTCCAAGCGCCCGGCAGCACCAGCAGCCAGTGCCAGTTGAAGCTGGCTAGAACCATAGCCACCTGGCTGAACCCGGCGATCGAGGCCAGTCCGAGGCCGGCCGCCAGCTCAAGCAGCGAGGCAACCGCCAGCAAGGCACCGAGGGCGCGCCAGCCTCGGTCGATGTGGTGGCCGGAGAGGTAGTCGGGAATCCAGCGCGGCATGATCAGCGCCTGCCCAGCGCCACGCCATCGACACGCGATACCCAACGCGGATTCTCCGGAGCCTGACCGCTGCCCGTCAAACCTCGAAAGCTGTTCAAACATGGCGCGGTCAAAGCGCCAGTAATGCGGCTACCCATGGCCTAGGGCGGCGTCGATGGTCGGGTACAACCGCAGCACTTCTTTCAGGCCGGTCAGTTCGAAGATGCGCAAGACCGGATAGGCGGTCACGACTAGGCGGAACTCGATGCCCCTGCTCGAGGCGAGCTGGTGAGCGTGAACCAGGGCGCGCACAGCGGACGAATCACAGAAGGTCGTGCCGCTCAGGTCGGCCACTACCGCGCTGGCACCGGGTACGCACGCAGCGGCCAGGTCGGCTTCGACCTGGCTTGAGTTGGTGGCGTCGATCTCGGCTGGAAGCGTGACGATCGGCGGCGTTGTCGTCGTGGCGGTCATCGGCCGGTTCTCCATGACAGCCCTCCTCATCCCGTCACGCTTCGCGCGTATCGCAGGGACCGCCGGCGAAGAGGCCAGCCTGCACGACGCGACTGGCGTGACAACCCTCAATTAACGGTACCGCCGCCGGGGGCCAGATGACACCGGCCACGGTCGCATCCTAGGCAGGATCCGCCCGTCGAGCGTCGGCTGAGCAGATCCGCGAGCGACGCGCCGCCACTAGCCAGCTGATTAGTCGTTTTTGTCGCGCCGCTTTTAGTCTTGGCTAGGTACTTGACCGCGCATACTGAGCAGCACGATGGGCAGGTGGGAGGGGCACTTAGCGCCGAATCGGAGGTGCAGCTTGGAGGTGAGCGCTGACTTGCAGATCACAGACCTGACGATGAATGACCATGCCTGCTTGACGTTCGGCGACGCCGAGGAACTGCTCGACCTCACGACGGCGTTTATCCGCGATGGTCTGGCTGGCGGCCTCAAGGTGCTCTGGGTTGGTGGCTCGGTCGGGCAACTGCAACTTCAGCTAGGAGAACGTGGCCTGGCGGTGGAGTCGGCGGTCGCGTCTGGACAGATGTCAGCGGTTGGCGTTGAGGGACACGTCCTATCCGAGCAAGTGGCATTCGAGTCCGCGCGCGCGATCGGCTGGCTGACGCGCCAGATCGACGCCTGCCGTGCCGAGGAGTTCGCTGGCTTGCGGGTGGCGCTGGACATGAGCTGGGCGTTGCAGCCGATTAGCGGCGTCGAGCAGCTGCCTGCCTTCGAAGACCGCGTCGCCGCCGCGCTCGCGGACACCAAGGCGACCGTGCTGTGCCAGTACGATCGCGAGAAATTCGATCCGGTGACCCTTGCCTCCATCGCTCCGCTGCACACGCGATCGGTAGCGGCAGCCACGTACCACGCTGACGCCGTATTGCGGATCTGCCGGCAATACGCGCCACCGGGGGTCCGGCTGGCCGGAGAAATCGACTATCGGGCTGAGGAGCCGCTTGCGCTCGCTCTCGCCGAAACCCTGAGAATCGACACCGACATCACGGTCAATATGGCTGAGCTTAGATTTATCGACGCGTCCTGTGCCCGGATGATTCTGAACGCGGCCACGAGTCTCGGCGGAACCAGAAAGATGATCTTGCGATGCTCGCCGCCGGTCGCGCATTGGCTCACCTTGTCCGGGGCTGTCGACTTGCCGGGGGTCAGCGTGGTGACAGTTCATGAGCCTTGATCCGTGCGCTCGGCCGCACTCTTCCGATAAAGACGCCGGGAACGAACGAACCGAGCTGGGCGCGCCCGCGCTCCCGGTGCTCGATCAGCGGTTCGACATCGACGGTCTGTATCAGGTTCGGTCCGCTGTCGCCGCCCATGCGGCCCAGCTAGGCCTCTCTGCCGAACTCGCTAACGACGTCGTCATCGCCGTGCACGAACTAGCGAGCAACTCTGTCCGGCACGGTCCCGGCCGCGGCCGGCTGCGACTGTGGGCCACCGGGCAAGCGTTGATCTGCGAGGTTTCCGATGGCGACGCCGATGGCGATGCTGCTATGCAACCGGATGCCGGGCCGCCTGCGGAGCGGTCCACGCCGGATTCAGATGACCCTCCGTGGCCAGTGGAGCCCGGACACGGGCTATGGCTGGTCGGCAAGGTCGCCGATAGTCTCACGGTTCGCCACGACGGGCCCGGTGTGATCGCGACGGTCAGATTCGGGGTAGGACAGCCGAAGTGAGCATGCCGCGCTGGGTGGAGCCGCAACTGGCTACCCTCACCCACGAGCGGTTCTCGAATCCGGCCTGGATCTTCGAGCGGAAACTGGATGGCGAGCGATGCCTGGCTTTCGCCAGTTCGGCCGGCACCCGGCTGATGAGTCGCAGCCAGCGCGATATCACCAGCACCTTCCCCGAGATCGCGGAGGCTCTGGCCGCGCAGCGGCACGGTGACCTGGTGGTGGACGGAGAGGTCGTCGCGTTCGTAGCGGAGCAGACCAGGTTCGGCCGGCTTCAGCAGCGACTAGGCGTCGCCAACCCGGACAAGTCGCTGCTGCAGGCTGTGCCGGTCTACTACTACGTGTTCGACGTCATGCACGCCGACGGCCGGGATACCCGGTCGCTGCCCCTGCGGGAGCGCAAGGAACTGCTCAACGCTGCGCTCGGCTTCGACGACCCGATCCGGTACACCGAGCACCGGGCCCGGGACGGCGAGGAGTTCTCGGAACAAGCTTGTCGCGATGGCTGGGAAGGCCTGATCGCCAAGCGGGCCGATTCCGTCTACCAGGGCGGCCGCAGCCGGGACTGGCTGAAGTTCAAGTGCGAGAGCGGGCAGGAATTTGTCATCGGCGGCTACACCGACCCGCAACGATCCCGGGTCGGGTTCGGCGCGCTGCTGCTCGGCTACTACGACAAGGGCGGCGACCTGGTCTACGCGGGAAAGGTCGGCACTGGATTCGACAACAAGATGCTGCGCAGCCTGCACGCCCGGCTGGCCGGGCTGGAACGCGGCGACTCGCCGTTCCGCTACGGGCGACTGCCTGGCCGCCGGGGCGTGCACTGGGTCGAGCCACGGCTCGTAGGCCAGGTCGGCTTCACCGAGTGGACTGACGACGGGCAACTACGTCACCCGCGATTCCAGGGCCTGCGCGATGACAAGGCACCCGCCGAAGTCGTGCGCGAGGTGCCCTCGTGAGGTCGCGAAGCCGCTAGCCGGCGGCGGCGCGGCGGGAAGCCGCTAGCCAGCGGCGGTGGGCTGCCGCCTGGCGATCGTCAGGGAGACCGCGGTGACGGCGGCCAGCGGCGCAATGATCACGACCGGTAGCCACGCCGGGAATCGGGTCACCGTGAGCGCGCCGAGCAGTGCGCCGATCACGATGGCGAGCAGGGTCCCGGTGCTGCGCTGCCAATCCTCTGGCCGACGGCGGATGGCCAGCGCCGTCACCAGTCCGGCCAGCGTGCTGGTCAGATAGGTGCTGGACATCTGGCCGAGCCGGCGTACCGCCGCGGTCTGAATGCCCATCGCGACGGTGGCCAGCAGCAGCAAGATCAGCCTGGCGCCGCCGCCCGGCTGCCCGCTAGTGAGCAGCCAGCCGACGGCGAGGCTGACCAGAAGCGTGAACTCGGCGGCCAGCGCGACCGTCACCGCGACCGGCCAGACCGGCTGGTCTCGCTCAGGCGCGCCCGCCAGCACTCCACCCAGAAGAACGCCAGAGGCGTACCCGGCCAGAGCCAGTCCGCCGCTCAGCGCCAGCGACCCCGCGTGCCGCCCGGCCGCGATCCCGAGCAGCACCAGATTGCCGGTAACAACGCTGCTGAAGACGTTACCGAGCCGCAGGAATGTGGCCGCGTCCACCGCTCCGGCGGTGAGCGTCAAGATCACGACGAGGGCGTCTCGGCGACGGCGCAGCCGGGGCGGGTCGCCCTCGGCCATCAACTGGCCGAACCGCTGGATGGCGAGTCCTGCGGCCGTCCGGCGGCCAGCGCCTCATCCACACTGGTGGAGACAGGCACGACCTGCTGATCGGCCGCGGCCGCGGTCCCGGAGCGCAACAAAGTAAGCAACGCGACGTCGTCTCCAGACGGACTCAATTCCGCCATGGCCCCCATCGCCGCGACGCAGCAGTTTTCCGGCTCATCGGACCTGATCGCCTTGCACAGGTGGGCGATACCGTCATCAACCGGGAAGTCTCTCCGCTCGACTAGGCCGTCGGTGTACAGGCACAGCAACCCACCCGGGGGCAACTCCACCGTGGTGACCCGGCGACCTTCCCGGCCAGGCGCCCCGATCAAGGTGTCCGGTGGCACCGGCAGCACGATGGTGGCCTCTCCGGGTACGGCAAGCAGCGGAGGCAGATGCCCCGCGCTGGACAGATGCACCGCAGACAGGTCCGCGCTGAACACGGCGCACAAGACGGTCGCCATGGCGTCAGGCTCGAAGTGGGCCATCTTTCGTTCCAGCCGGCGCAGCATCTCGGCCGGGTCGGCGGTCTCCAGCGCGTACGCGCGCAAGGCGCTCCGCATGCGCCCCATGATCGCGGCGGCCCGCAGGCCGCTGCCGGCCACGTCGCCGATCATGGCGCATACCTGACCCGATGGCAGAACGAAAACGTCGTACCAGTCACCGCCGACGTTTCCCCGGCCGGGAACGAACCTGGCTGCCAGCCGCAATCCAGGTATCGTCGGCAGCGCGGACGGCAGCAGGCTTCGCTGCAGCGCCGCGCCCGCGGATCGATCGAGCTGATTGGTCAGCGTCTGAACGGCCAGCGCCGCGCGGTCGGCGGCAACCTGCAGCAGGTCAACGTCGTCACGGGTAAAGTTCCGCGGGCTCAGCGTGCCTACGTGCAACACGCCGAGCACGGTGTCGCCCGACCGCAACGGGGCACCCATCAGCGACCGGATGCCCTTGCTGAGCAGCAACGGGTTGACCACCTTGGAATGGTCAACCTCGTCCAGAACGAGCGGTTTGCCCTCCGCGGCGATCCGTCCGGCGAAGCCTATGCCCACCGGAACCCGGACGCCTTGACTGACTTCCTCTTCCAGGCCGCTGGCCGCCGTAGCGACCAGGTAGGTCGAGGTCGGGTCGAGCAGCAAGACGGCCGCCGTGTCCGCCTGCAGAACTCGCCTGATCCGGGAAACGAGCGCGTCGAGCAGACCTTGCGGCTCGAGGCTGGACAGCGCCGCGTCGGTCAGTGCCTGGATGTCTCGGAGTTTGTCCGCCAGCCACCGCGCCTCCTGCGATGACGGGCCATCCGCTGATTCAGCTAGCGTCAACTGGGCCAGGTTGCCCTCTCGTGCTTTCCGGCACTCCCTCCTGATCGATGAGGAGGTGACGCCGGACGGCTGTCTTGCAACGTTGGACAGCATAGGCACTGAGGAGCGCGATACCCAACACGGCGCTGCTGATGACATGGCACCGCCAGACAGTCATATGCTTCAGCCGCTCGTGGGTGGGAAACGTTCCGACCAGGGCGAATCTCGTGAAGTTAGCCATCAAAAGCACCAAGGCAGGGTCCGAGTGACGCAGCGAGTATTCGATGCGACGGAGCGACCACTGCTGGCGGATAGCCGCAATGGTTAAGCCGTGCCTGGTGGGTAGTGCCCGGCTACCCGACTCATCGCCGGCTCGACGGCTACGCCAAGGTCCTGCTGCACCGGTAAGCGAGAGGAGAAGTCATGGCTACTAAGCGACAGAAGGATGCCGCCAGCAAAAACATCGCCAAGGCCCGGCAAGTGCAGAGCGCCCGAGCGCACGGCAAGGACATTCCTGCGCAGACCCAGGGCATGAGCACGGCGGAGAAGGACAAGCTGCCGGAGGACGAGTTCGCGTTCCCGAAGGAACGCAAGGAGCCCTTGACCGACGCGAAGCACGTGCGCAACGCGATCGCGCGATTCGACCAGGTGGAAGGAGTCACCGACGCTGAGCGAGACCGCGCCTGGAAGCGCATCTTGGCCGCGGCTAAGCGTTACGACGTGGAGGTCAGCGAAGTCAGCTGGCGCGACCTAGCCAAGGGCGGCAAAGACCGCAGCTAGACGGGGAGTTCTCGCAAGAGGAAGACTTAGCGGTGCCAGGGCCGCATTGGTATTTAAGTAGTGGTTTCTGGTTT
>WNEY01003937.1_pt1 | contig 11227 bp, 8 predicted proteins | sample 5400531 | NCBI WGS metagenome assembly WNEY01 (sample SAMN13153338, study PRJNA577476) | soil metagenome | isolation source: 200 cm saprolite under Douglas fir tree site 1 | place: USA:California | collected 2015-04-18
AAGCCCACCCCCGCGAGCGTCGCGTCGCGCCGGATCGCCGGCCCGTCCGGGACGAGGAATGAGCCCCCGCGGTAGTTGAGCAGCCACTCGGCCTTGATCCCCGCCTGCACGACGCGGTAGGTGACGCCGTACGCCTTCAGGTGGTCGGATTGCGCGTCGTCCATGGGAATCAACAGCGACGGATAGGCGGACAGGCGGATAGGCGGATAGTAGGCGAGCAGACGCGCACTAACCGCCCATCCGCCTATCCGACTAACCGCCTGCAGAAACTCTCTCCGCTTCACGACTTGGGAATCGCTCCCTTCGCGCGCTCGAGCTCGCGGCGCGCCTCGGGCACGACCGCGCTCCCAGGATAGCTGAGGATCAAGTGCTCGAGATGCTGGATCGCCTCGGCGGTGCGCTGGTCGCGCTCGAGCAGGCGCGCCCACTCGAGCTCCGCTGCGGGCGCCGCCGCGCCGGACCCGCCGGTGCTCACGACCTCGGCAAATAGCGCGAGCGCGACGCGCCGCTGGTCGGGCCCGAGCCGCGCGGCCACGCGCCCCGCGAGCAGGAGAATGTCCGGCCGCCCTCCGCCGCTCCGCCCTGTTTCCAGCTGCGCAGCCGCGAGCCGCAGGGCCGCAACCGCGGGCACCGAGTCGCCCCGGGCGAGCGTCAGCAGGGCCGCGCCCAGCTCGGGGAACGTCGCGGTCGGGATCTGTTGCAGCAACGCGAGCATGGCGCTCCGCTCGGTGGCGTCGCGCCGGTCCCCGGCGTACGGTCCCGCCGCCTTGAACAGCTGCTGCGCCTCCTGCACGCGACCGCGGTACAGGGCGATCCAGCCTCGCTGCGCCAGCGCGTCGACGCTGGAATCGCGCGCGAGTGCTTGGGCGGCGCGGTCGAGGTCGCCGCGCCTGACCCATGCCTCCGCGAGCCGGAGGCGGAGCGCGGCGCGGCCCTCCGCGGTGAGCCGGCCTTCGGCGTCCAGCCGCCGTGCCGCTTCGTCGAGCTGCCCCCCGTCGATCAACGCTTCGATCACCGCGCTCTGCGCGAGCGCCTGCGCGTCGGCCGGCGCCGCCGAGTCCCGCGCGACGCGCTCGAGCACGTCACGCGCTGCGGCGCGGTCGCCGGCCTCGAGGAACGCCCGGGCCGCGTCGGCCCGGGCGCGCACGGCGAGGGGTTCCGGGACCATCTCCGCGAACCGGGCGAGCGCGAGCGCCCGCACCCGGCGCGCGGCAGGCGTGTTCGACGCCGCAGCGAGATCGGCGAAGCGCCGCAGCGCGTACGCCGCGTCGGCTGACGGCGTGGCCACGCTCGGCGCGAACACGTCCCACGCGCGCTGAGGTTGACCCCATCCGAGCAGCAATTCGCCCGCGAGCCGGCGCGTGACGGCGGGCGGATCGCCGCTCGTGAGGACGCGCGTCACGCGCTCGCGTTGCACCTCGGGAGCTTCCGACAGGTCGCTCGCGGCATTGGGAAGCTGCGCCGGCGACTCCGTGACGGCGGCCGCCCACTCGCGCGCCGCGCTCTCCCAGTCTCCGGTGCGCTGGTCGAGCTCGGCGAGCTCGATGGCGAACGCGGCGGGGCGACCGACGGCGCGCCGGCCGAGCAGCAGCACCTCGCGCGCCGCATCGTGGTGGTGGTAGTCCTCGAGCGCGATCGCCCAGTCGCGGTACGGGGCCTCGTCGCGCGGGGCGTCGGCCGCCCACGCGAGCGCCACGGACCGCGCGCTGTCCGTCTCGCTCAACGCTACATAGGTCCGAAGCAGCACGCCCCGCAGCGCGGCGCGTTGCGGGCCGGCGGCCGCGGCGCGCCGTGCCACGGGCAGGAGCTCCTCGAGCCGGTTGAGAGGCGGCAGGACACGCTCGAGGCCGAGCAGCGCCGCGAGGTTCGTCGGATCAGCGCGCAGCGTCGCGAAGTAAAGGCTCGCCGCCCGGTCGTATTGGCCGGCGCGCTCGAGCTCGACCCCCTGGCCGATGGCCTGACCACGGGCGACCCGCTCAGCCGAGAGAGTCAGCACCAGGCCCGCGAGACCTGCTATCCGCCTAAGGTTGTTGTGGCGCATTGAGCCTGCGGAAGTACTCCAGCACGAGCCGCCGTTGCTCGGGGCTGAGCCCCGCGAGCTCCTCCCACGTGGGATAGCGGAGCTTCGGGCCCGCGCCGGTGGCGCCCGGCTTCAGGACTTCGGGAATGTGGACGCTGTCGCCGGTCGCGGCGCGGCTCACGCGCTCCTGCTTCTCGTCGGGCTCCTCGCCCTGCAGGGTCCGGCCCGCGTCCAGCAGCCGGCGGTACAGCTGCTGCTGGCGCCGGATGGTCTGCTGATCGAGGCGTCCGGCCTCGAGCTGGCGCGCCAGCTCGCGGGCTTCCTGGGCGAGCGCCGCAGCCGCGGGGCTCGTCCCCTCCGCCTTGAGGCGCTCGAGTTGCTCGGCGAGGGCGCGCTGGCGGGCGGCGAGGGCCCGCAGCTGCTCGAGCACCGCCTGACCGCTCGGGCCGATCAGCGGGAGCAGCCCCTGCGCCTGGCCGTTCAGCCCCTGCTGATCGCGGGCCAGCCGCGCGAGCTGCTCCACGGCTTCGGCGAACCCGCTCCCCGATTGCGCGCCGCTCACCTGGCTGCGGCTGCGGGCCAGCGCGAGCGCCGTGGCATTCAAGGCGTCCACCGCCTGCTCCGCCAGCCCCGCGGCCTCTCCGGGATTCACGTCCGCCTCCTCGAGCTGCGCCTGCGCCGCCGCCATCTGCCGTTTCGCGAAGCCGAGCGCCCCTTCGAGCTGGGGGGAAACGAGCGCGTGCTTCCCTGCGGCCTCGCGGACCTGGCGGCCCACGGCGTCGGTGCCCTCCTCGATCGACGCCTGCTGCGAGCGGGTCGCCGCGCCCGCCTCGCCGCTGCGCAGCGCCTCGGCCACTCCCTCCTGGCGCTTCGCCAGCGCGGCCGTCTCGGACAGCGCGCGGTCGAGCGCCGCGAGCGCCTCCGCGCGCCACTGCTGGGCGAGCGAGTCCCGCTGGCCGCGCAGCTGGTCGGGCACGTCCTCGAGCTGTTGCTCGGCCTGCTGACCGGCCTGCTGCGCCTCGCCCGCCTGCCGGTCGTCCGCCGCCCGCGCGGCGCGCTGCATGGCGGCGCGCGCGTTGCGCGCCGCCTGCGCGGGCCGCGCCAGGGATGGCCGGGGCGCGCCGAGATCCTTCGCGACCTGGTCGATCCCCGCCGCAAGCGAGTCGGCGCGCTCCGCCAGGGCGCGCTGGCGCGCCGCCGCGACGCTGTCGGGTCGCGCCGCGTCGTCGCGGTTCCACTCGCCTTGCCGGCGCTTCAGGTCCTCCGCGTCGGCGGCCAGGGAGGCGAGCGCCCCCTCCACCGCCGCGCGCCGGAACAGCTCCTGGCTGCGCTCCAGCTCGGCCTTGAGCTGCTGCTGCGCTTCGGCGAGCCGCTCGAGCGCTTGGCGCGCGGCCTCAGGATCGAGCTTCGCCAGCGCGTCCTGGAGCTCGCGCAGCCGCTGCTCGAGCTGCGGCGTCACGGCGCGCTGCAGCAGCTCCTGCACCTCGCGCAGCCGCGCCTGGAACGCGGTGTCGTCGATCCCCGCCGCGCGTGCGGCGCGCGCAATCTCCTCGACCGCCCGCGACAGCTGCTCGACGCGCTGCTGCAACGCCGCCTGCTCGCGCGCCACCGCCTGGGCGCGCTCGGTCGCCTGGAAGGGGAGCGTGCCCTCGCGCCCGCTCTCCCCGGGCGGAGGGCGCCGCGACGCCGACGCGTCGCGCGAGCGCTGCTCGGCGAGATCGCTGGTGCGCGCGCCCAGCTCGCGCTGCGCCTCCGCCAGTGAGTCGCCCGCCGCCGCGAGCGCCGCCGTGGCTTGGCGGGTCGCCGCACGCAGCTCCTCCAGGCTCGGCAGCCGCAGCGCGAGCTCGGCGCTACGGCCGACGTGCGGCGTGGGAGCGTTGTCCCACGCGTCGACCCGAAGCCGTAGCGTGTCGCCGGGCAGCAGGCCGCGCCGCCCGGCGTCGAGCTCGCCCTGCACGATCGCGCGGTCGCCTACCCCGGTCACGTCGAGCGACTCGCGCACGGCCTGCCCCACTTTCCCCGTCCGGCTCACGCGCCAGCTCACCACCTCGAGCCGCGTCAACCCGTGGTCGTCCCGCGCGTCCACCACGAGCGGCTGGCGCAGCGACAACGGCAGCGTCGTGTCGCGCCCCGGGATCGGCACCGCGACCACCGGCGCCGAGTCGGGGACCACCCGCAGCCGCAGCTCGGGCACATCGCCTTCGAGCAGACTGCCGTCCGCCGTCGCGAGATCGAGCACCCATACCCCTGCCCCGACGAGCGGTGCGAGGCGGCCCGAGAACCCGCTGCCCGCGACGGCGAGCGGCGCTCGCCTTGCCCCGTGGCGCCACGCCGCGCTCTTGAGCGGCACGCTCGCCGTCCCGCTCGTGAGGATCGCGGTGCCCTCGGGCAGCGGGATGGTGTCCGGGCCCCCGACGAGCGGTTCGTCGGGGCGCGCGAGATAGGCGGGATAGCGGGCGATCAGCTCGAGCCCCGCGAGGAACGCGGGCAACGCGACCGTGACCTTACGCTCGGCGCTGCGCCGGCCGCCGCTCGTCGCGCGGAGATAGAGGTCGGCGTCCAGGGGCCCGAGGCGCCGGACGGCGCGGCCCAGCGAATCGAGCGCGACGGGGGCGGGCCGCCACGGCTCCCCCGGCCCGCGCGTCCACAGGACGGCGCGCGCTCCCGCGGGGACTTCGATGGTGGCGGTGACCGTGTCACCTGGCCGCACGGCCGCCCGGTCGAGGGAGAGGCGCACGGGCGCGCGGGCGTCGGCGAGGGCGCGGAGCGGATGCCAGAACGCGGCCGCCGGGGCACCGCCGGGCGAGGCCGCGACGAAGAGCGCCGCGCCGACGGCGGCCGCGCACGCCCCTGCGCCGAGCGACGCCCGCGTGCCGCGCCACAGGAACCGGCCCACGGCCGGGGCCGCCCCCTCGACCAGCGCGGCGGCGCGGTGGTCCGCGAGCCTGAGCAAGTCCGCACTCGCGCCTGCCGTCCGGGTGGGGGGCGCGAGCAGCCCCACGACGCTGCCGGCGCGGATCCCCGCCATCGCCTCGACGAGCCGTCCCACGACGGGCGGCGCCGCCCGGCGGCGCGCCCGGCGCACGAGCCACCCCGCAACGCCCGCGGCCGCCGCGATGAACAGCCAGGCCCCCAGCACCGCCGCCACGCGCGGTGCGAGCGCCAGCCCGGCTGCCGCACTGCCAAAGGCGACGCCCGCGCTCGCGAGCAGGACCGCTCCGGCGCGGGCGCGGGCGTGCGGCAGCCCCAGCCGCCGCAGCCGGGCCGCGGTGTCGGTCACCGGGTCGTGCTCACGGCGTAGGTGAAGAGGTTCACGCCCATGCGCAGCGCCGCTTCGCGCAGGTTCGGAGGCAAGTGGTTGACATCAGGGTCCTCCCACCCGTCGTTGAGGTCCGCCTGGTAGTCATAGTACACCACCAACCGGTTCCCGAGAAAGATACCGAAGCCCTGCGCCGGCAGCCCGTCGTGCTCTTCGATCTTGGGGGTCCCCTGCGGCAGATCGTAGACCACGTGGTAGATGGGATGACTCAGGGGCACTTCCACCAGGGGATGGTCGGGGAAGACCCGCGCGATCTCGCGCCGGAACGACTTGTCCATGCCGTAGTCGTCATCGGCGTGGAGAAACCCGCCCTGCTCGAGCCAGCGGCGCAGGATCCGCACCTCGTCGTCCGAGAAGCGCACGTTGCCGTGCCCGGTGACATAGAGGTAGGGGACGTCCCACAGCTCCGGTCCCGTGAGCGTCACGACGCGCTCGCGCTCGGCGACCGGCAGCGCGGTGCGCTGGCGGATCGCGGCGAGGAGGTTCGGGAGCGCGGAAGGGCCGGCGTACCAGTCGCCGCCTCCATCATAGTGCAACCTGCCAATCGTTAGACTGGCAGAGTGCGGAGTGTGGAATGCGGAATGCGGAGTGGAAGTGTGGGCGTCGATTCCGCACTCCGCACTCCTCACTCCGCACGCGCCCCCGTCGGCGAGCGGCAGCCACGCGGCGCACAGGACGACCGCTAGGGCTCTCACAGCTCGTTGACCAACCGGTACGCCGTGTTTCTCGTGATCCCCGTCTCCGCCGCCAGTTGATCGGCTACGTCGCGGCGGGTCATGCCCTGCGCGAGCAGCGCGCGGGCGCGCGCCTCCGCGTCGGGGGGCGGCTCCTCCTCCCGCACCCGCTTGCCCGCCCCCGCGACCAGGACGGTGACCTCGCCGCGCGGCGGCGTTGCGGCGTAGTAACCGGCGAGCTCTTCCAGGGTCCCGGCGCGCGTCTCCTCGAACACCTTGGTCAGTTCGCGCGCCACGGCGGCGCGGCGCTCGCCGCCGCACGCCGCGGCCAGGTCCTCGAGCAGCGCCGCCACGCGCGGCGGCGCTTCGAACAGCACCACGGTCCACTCGCTCTGCGCGACGAAGTCGAGCAAGCGCCGGCGCTCGCCGCCCTTGCGCGGCAGGAAGCCGAGGAACAGGTAGCGATCGGCGGCGAGCCCCGAGACGGAGAGGGCCGCGGCGACTGCGGTCGGCCCGGGGACGGTCACGACGTTCACGTCGCGCGCGCGCGCGGCCGCGACCAGCTCTGCGCCCGGGTCGCTCACCGCGGGCGTGCCCGCGTCGGTCACGAGCGCCACGTCCTTTCCGGTGCCCAGCAGATGCAGGATGCGGCGCAGCGCGGCCGCGCTCGAGTGGGCGTGAAAGCTCACCAGCTCGCCGCGCGCACCTGCGTGCGCCAGGAGCGGTTTCGTGTGGCGGGTATCTTCGGCCACGACGGCGGCGACCTGCCGCAACGTGGCCGCCGCGCGGGGGGAGAGGTCGTCGAGGTTGCCGAGCGGGGTCGCGACGACGTACAGGGTCCCGGCCATCTCACCACGACACCTGCCACGGCAGGCGTCCGTAGAAGCCCGAGGACTGCAGCACGTAGCGGTGCTCCCGCGTCGCCTCGCGCAGGATCTTGGGTGCGGTCCCCGGCATCATCACCTCCACGCCCTCGAGCAGCTGCAGCGACCAATCGGTGAGCGCGCTCGACAGCTCTTCCGGCTGCACTACGGCGTCCGGGGTCTCGGCGCCGCGCGGCACCGAGAGGACGGCGATGGCTTTGTGCCCTTCCATAATGCCGACGCTCACCTTCTGCGCGCGCCGCTTCGCCTCGCCGGGAAACTCTTTCTCCACCTCGTCCACGATGCGCCAGTACAGCTCGCGGTAGGTGTTGATCAGCGCGTGTGGTGCCTGCTGCGGCAGCTCGGCGGCCGGCGGGAACACCGTCGCCATGATCGCGGGGGCCTGCCCGTCGGCCCCCGGATGGAACAGCGACTCGAGGAACTTGGGGACCGGCAGCGCCTCCGGCTTGTCGCACAGGTAGCCGCCCCCGAAGCGCCCGTCCGCGAAGCGCAGGTACGATACCCGTCCGTTCGAGATCAGCTCGAGCACGCCGCTGACCTGCTCCTGGGCGAGCGCCGGGAAGAAGCCGCCGGGGTTCGCGGCATCCACGAACCGCATCTCGACGGGGACGGCGCAGGATTGGTACATCCACGCCAGCTGCTCCATCGGGGCGGCCGAGTACGCCAGCTCGCCCCGCTCCACTTCGGCGCGCATGCGTTTCAGCGCTTCCGTGATGGTGACGACCTGGCGCCCGCTGGTGTGCAGCGACGCCGCGTTCACCGCCTCACCCTTGCGGAAGAAGAGCAGGAGGCACTCGTCGGGGAGGTAGGCCGTGATGTAGCCGTCCACGCGGCCGTCACGGTCCCGCTTGCCCCAGGCGAGCAGGTTGTCGAGATGGATGAACGCGAGCCGCGTGCGATGAATCAGCCGGCTCACCTGCGGGAACATCAACTCCGCGAGGCGAACCGGCGAGTTCATCAGGCGAGCGGTGCTCGCGCGCATGGTCCTCCGGGGAGGATGCTACGACAGGTGCTGTTGGATCTTCTGCTCGAACACCGGCTTCGGGTACGCGCCCACCAGGGTGTCCACGTGCCGGCCGTCCTTAAAGAATAGAATACTCGGAATCGAGCGCACGTTGAAGCGCATCGCCGTCGTCTGATTCGCGTCCACGTCCAGCTTCACCACCTTCAGCTTGCCCTGGTACTCGCCGGCCAGCTGGTCCAGGATCGGCGCCACCATGTGGCACGGACCGCACCAGGTGGCCCAGAAGTCCACGATGGTGAGCCCGCGATGCTGCTCGACTTCCTGTCCGAAGGTGGCGTCGGTGACCGCCACCGGATGACTGTTGACTGCCATGACCTCTCCACTCCCTCGGGTGCAATCGTTATGTTGACGGGCGATATGGCGGATTCACACGCCCGCGTCGCCCACGTCGGTATCGCCGTTCCGTCGATCGCCGCCGCCGTCGCGTTCTACCGCGACGTCTTCGGCCTCGAGCCGGGACGTGCCGAAACGGCCGACGGCGCCACGATCGTCGGGCTCGCCTTCGGCGACGTCCAAGTCGAGCTCCTCGAGCCGCGCGACCCGCACGGCCCGGTGGCGAAGTTTCTCGCCAGGCGCGGGCCGGGGATCCATCACATCTGCTACCGCGTGCCGGACCTCGATCGGGCGCTGGAGCGGTGTCGGGCGGCGGGCTACCGCCTCGTCGACGACGAGCCGCGCCGCGGGGCCGGTGGTCGGCGCATCGCCTTCGTGCATCCCAAGGCGACGGCCGGGATCCTCTTGGAGCTGACCGAGTAGCAAACGCCCGCCGTGACGCGAACGTTCCCCCCCCTCCCTCAGCGCTTGCAGGCGTCCGCCGGGTTGGGGAGGCTCGCGAGATCCACCGCGTTCACGAGCCAGGCGCCGTTCCGCGCGTGCACCAGCACGATCGGGAACACGACCGTGCACGAGTTGGGACGCTGCAGCTCGACGCGGAACTGCTGCATCCGGTTCTCGCCGGTCACGGCGGTCGGGCCCTCGAGCACGCGATAGCCGACATGATTGAGGTAGATCTGGAACACGGTGAGTCGTTTCTTCAGGTCGTCGGGCTTCATCCAGCTGGCGGCCGGCCCGCGCTCGCTGCCCCAGAGATCGCCCATGCGGTCGAGGTCCTTTGCCTTCACGGCCGTCATGAATTGCTCGAGCGCCTGCTGGGGCGACTGCGGCGCGGGCGTCTGCGGGCCCCCCCCCGCGCACGCGAGGAGGCCCAACGCGACGAGCACGGCCGGTCGTGGTCTCACGGGCGAAACCCTCGAGTGTGGGCGGGGTGACCCGAAGGTAAGACGGCATGCGGCTCTACGTCAACATTGATCACGTCGCGACGCTGCGTGAGGCGCGTCGGACCGACGAGCCAGACCCGGTGCGCGCCGCCGAGGCCGCCGAGCGGGGCGGCGCGGACGGCATTACGGTGCACCTGCGCGAGGACCGGCGGCACATCCAGGATGCCGACGTGCACGCGCTCCGGTCGTCGGTGCGCACCGTCTTGAACCTCGAGCTCGGTGCGGCGCCCGAGATCGTTGCGATCGCGCGCCGCCTGAAGCCGTTCCAGGCGACGGTCGTCCCGGAGCGCCGCCAGGAGATCACGACGGAAGGCGGTCTCGCCCTGCAGGGCGCCAACCGCAAGGTTGGGGACGCGATCCGGCGACTGACGGACGCCGCCATCCGCGTGAGCCTGTTCATCGACCCCGACCCGCGGACCATCGATCGCGCCGCCGAGCTGGGCGTGCCCGCCGTCGAGCTGCACACCGGCCGGTACGCGCACACGTGGCGGCGTAGCGACGTGGCGCTGCGCGCGCTGGTGCGCGCCGCCGCCCACGCGCGGGCGCGCCGGCTCGCCGTGCACGCCGGTCACGGCCTCACCTATGACAACGTCCAGGCCGTCGCCCGCATCCGCGAGATCGAGGAGCTCAACATCGGGCACTCCATCGTTTCCAACGCGGTATTCTGGGGGCTGGAGGAGGCGGTGCGGCGCATGCGGCAACTGGTCGATGAGGCAAGGGCGCAGGCCCTTTGTTAGCTTGAGGTCGCCATGACCGGTCCCTCGAAGCCCCTCGGCATGTCCGACTTCTTCGCCCTCGAGGCGGGGGAGTATCTGGAGCGCCTGGACGGCCTGCTCGCGAAGGGCGAGAGTCCGAGCGCCGACGAGCTCGTGCGGCTGGCGCGCGCGCTGCGCGGCAGCGCACTGATGGCGAACCAGCCCGCGATCGCGCGCGCGGCGGCAGGACTGGAGGCGCTGGGCCGCGCGGTGCGCGAAGGGCGTCGCGCCTGGGACGCCGCCACGCGGCACCTCGCCGTGCGCGGCGTGGACGACCTGAAGGTCTTCGTGCGCCGCGCCGCGAGCTGGACCGACGCCGACACCGCGAAGGCCGAAGGCCTGGCCCACGAGCTCGAGCAGCAGGCGGGCCGCCCCTCCGCGCAGGTGCGGGCGGTCGAGGCCCTCGGGCTCGACGCGGGCGCCCGCGCGTTCGTGGCGCGCGAGGGAGCCGCGATCGCGAGCGCGCTCGACCGCGCCGCGCAGACGCTGCGCGGCAACCCCCTGGCACACGACCCGCTGCAGCAGGTGCTGCGCGCGCTCCAGCCGCTGCGGGGCCTGGCCGCCGTGAACGACCTGCCGCCCCTCCCCGACCTGCTCGAGGGCATCGAACGCGCCATCGCGGAGCTGTCGCGCTCGGGGCTCGAGCCGCCGGCCAACGTGGCGGAGCTGTTCCAGGCGGCGGCTACGGCGATCGCCCGCTCCGCGCGCGACGTCGCCGAGCGGGGGCGCCCCGATCCGGACGGACCCGAGTTCCGGAGGTTCGCCGACCTGCTCGTCAAGTTCATCGAGAGCGAGCCCGACGTCGTCTCCGTCGGCGCGCTCTACTACAGCGACTCCGGCCCGCACATCGTGTCGCGTGGCGTGCCCGTGGCGCGCCCGTCGACGTTGGGCCGGCTCGAGCTCGTGAGCCACGGCGAGCACTTGCGCCAGGCCGCGGACTCGCTCGAACGGGCCCCCTCCGCCACGCAGCGCGAGCTGCGCGCGCACACCCTCGGCACCACGTTCCGCGCGCTCGCGAACGCGGGCGGCGGCGTGCTCGCGGACCGCGTCGCCCAGTTCGCCATCGCCGCGCGCGAGGCCGTGGCCTCGGGGCTGGCCGTCAACAACCCGGCCGGGTTCGCCGCCGAGCTGCGCCGCGTCGGCGACCTGCTGGCGCGCTCCAGCGCGGGCGACGAAGAGGCGCTCGCCGCCGAGCTCGACGGCCTGATCGCGGGCGTCCGCGCGCTCCAGCCTGGGGCGCCCCCGCCCGTGGTTCCCATCGAGTCCCTGGCCCC
>WNEY01003938.1_pt1 | contig 11227 bp, 11 predicted proteins | sample 5400531 | NCBI WGS metagenome assembly WNEY01 (sample SAMN13153338, study PRJNA577476) | soil metagenome | isolation source: 200 cm saprolite under Douglas fir tree site 1 | place: USA:California | collected 2015-04-18
GGTGTCGATGAGGCGTCCGCCGAACACCCGCACGGCCATGGCCGCGCCGGCGTAGCCCGTGTAGAAGAGCGCGAGTGTGCGCACCCCGAGGCTCTCGGCGAACGTGGGCAGGAACGCGAAGATCACGCCCGAGCCGAGACCGAAGAAGAGCGTCACCGCCATGTGCCGGTGCATCAGCTCGTCGACGCCAGCGCGCACCCACTCCGATCCGCGCACCGGCTGGCCGGGCTCGCGGGTCGGCTCGCGCGTCCCCCACGCCAGCGCCGCCGCCACGACGGCCACGATCGCGGAGGTGATGAAGAGCGGCTGGAAGCCGAACTTCCGGATCACGCCCTCGCCGATGAGCGGCGCGATGGCGGTGGACAGCAGGCCGGAGACACCGTAGATGCCGAGCGCCCAGCCGCGCTTCTCGGGCGGCACGAGGTCGATGACGTGGGAGAAATTGGCGACGAAGAAGACGGAGAAGGCGATGCCCTGGAGCACGCGGACCAGGGCCAGGCCGAGAATGCTGCCGGTGACCGTCACCAGCAGCGCGGACATCACCAGCAGTCCGACACCGAGGAGCAGGAACGGCCGGCGACCGAGGGCGTCGACCCACGGCCCGACCAGCGGCTGGCACAGGATGCCCACCGCGCTGTAGCACCCCATCACGACGCCGATGTCGACCTCGGTCCCGCCGAGCTGCTGGATGTGGAGCGGCAGCAACACGAAGACGTTGAGGCTCAGGAAGAAGAAGAAATTGGTGACGGTGGCGCGGAGGAACGGATGCTGCGATAGAATCGCCGGCACGAGCGATTATCGCATGGGCTCGACACACGCCGTGCTCGTCCGAGGTTTGAGCCGGCGCGGTGACGACTGGATGCTCACGCTCGATCCCGCCTTTCAGGGCCTGCCCGACACCGCGCACGGCGGCACCGTCCTCGCGGCGTTCCACCTCGCGGCCGGCTTCGAGAGCGCGGCGGTGCGTGGGCTGTATCGCCGGCGCGTTCCCGTCGGCGCGCCACTGCGGCTCGCGCTGGCGCGCGACGGCAATGACGTCACGTGCCTGCTGAGAGACGACGGCGCCGACGCGCTCGTCGAGGGGCGCGTGACGCCGCTCGGTCCATCACGTCCAATCGCGGGTGACGACGATCCGCTGAACCTCTCGTGTGACGACGGCCATCCCGTGCCGATCTCGCGGTCGTGCTTCGCCTGCGGGATCGACAACGCGCTCGGCCTCCGCGCCCAGCTCCGTCACGACGCGACCCTCGTCAGTGGCGCCTGGCAACCGGACGCGAGCCATCACGTGGATGGCGTGGTGACGCCGGTGGCGCTGACGACCCTCCTGGACGAGGCCGCGTTCTGGCTGGGGGCGCTGGCCAGCGGCGAGGCGGGAATGACGACGGATCTGGCCGTGACGCTGCTGCGCCCGGTCGAGTTCGGCGCTCCAATCATCGTGGGCGGACGCCGCGCCGGCGTGAACGCGCGGCCCGACGATCCACGCTACTGGGACACGCACGTGGCCGCGTGGGACGACGCGGGCCGGCGCGTGGCCGAGGCGACGATCACGTTCGTCGCCGTGCGCGGCGCCGCCCGCCGCCTCGTCACCGGCATGCTCTCGATGAATCCCCCCGACCTCGTCCGCCGCGTCTTCCCAAACTACACGCAATAGGAAGAGAAGCCCGCGAGCGAAGAAGGCCGGCAGCCAGCTCGCGGCTGGGATGAGTACTGACGCGTGATCGGGGACGGGGGCGGCGCCACTCGGAAGACCCGTGTCTCAGGGCTCTGCCTCGGACACGGGCATCGAACACCCACTCGTGAAGTCGGATGGCGTGGTCGCCCGAGTGGCCCGCCCCATCCCCGATCACGCTTTCAGATTCTTGTCGAAGAACGCGATGCAGCGCTTCCAGGCGTCTTCCGCCGCGTCCTTGCGATAGACCTGCGCCCGATCGTCGGAGAAGAATGCGTGAGGCGCGCCCGGATAGAGCACGAACTCGACGTTGTGGTTGCCCTTTGCTTTCAGCGTCTGCTCGAAGGCCTTGACGTCGGCGACCGGGATCCCGGTGTCGGCCTCGCCGTAGAGCCCGAGCACGGGCACCTTGATCTTGTCGGCGACGGCGAACGCGTCCACGCCGGGCGCGTCGGAATAGGTGCGCTTGACGTGGCCGTACCACGGCACGGCCGCGGCGACGTCGGGATACTCCGACGTGAAGTGGAGTGTGAGCGCGCCGCCCCCGCAGAAGCCCGTGACACCGATGCGCTCGGCCCGTGCCCACCGCTGTTGCCGGGCGTAATCGGCCGCGGCCTTGATGTCGCCGAGGTACTGGGCGCGCGTGACCTTGCCCGAGATCGCGCCCATCTGCTGGAAGTCCTTGCCCTGCATTCCGCCTTCGCGGCTGTACAGCTCGGGCGCGATGGCGTAATAGCCGGCCTGGGCGAAGCGGCGGCAGACGTCCTTGTTCTGCTCGCTGTTGCCGGTGAAGCCTGAGATCACGACGACCACGGGATACTTCGCCATCTTCTCGGGCCCGGCGTGATAGATCGGGATCTTCGTGCCGCCCGAATCGATCTGCTCGTCGCGGGCGATGATGCCCTTGGTGTCGGTGACGATCGCCTGGGCGAGCGAGACACCCGGCGTCAGCACACCGCCGACGGTCGTGTAGGCGCCGAACTTGAGCACTTCCTTGCGGCTCAGCGGATTGACGGCCATGTGACCTCCTCCTAGTAGATGAAGGGCGTCGGCAGCGGAGGACGGCCGAAGGGCCGGCCTCCCCGGATCGTCAACACGGGAACGAGCTTCCTGGTTCCACTACGCTTGTTGTTGCGCGTGTCGACGAACTCCACGGGGCCGTCGACCAGATCCATGATCGCGACGTCGGCGGGCGCGCCGATCTGCAGCGTACCCAGTCCGGGCACGCGCGCGATGATCTTGGCCGGCTCCCAGGTCGCGCGGGCCACGACCTCCTCGACCGGCATTCCCAGCGCGAGGAACTTCGACATCACCCACGGCAGCGTCGGATAGCCGGGCGTGTTGATGCTGACGGAATGAATGTCGCTCGAGATGGTGTCGGGCGGCATCCCCTGCTGCATGGCCGGGTCGGCCACCGTGAAGTCGAACGAGCCGCCGCCGTGGCCGACGTCGATGATGACCCCGCGCTTCTTGGCGGCCAGCGCCGCCGGCAGCAGTTGACCGTTCTGCACGGTGTTGTTGCCAGCGCCGCTGTACGCGTGCGTGAGAATGTCGCCCGGCCGCAGCAGGTCGAGCAGGTCGGAGAGATTGCCGGGCGCGGCTCCGATGTGGCACATCACGCGCGCGTTGTGACCGGCCAGCTCGGCCGCCCGGATCGCCCGCCGGAGCGGCTCGAGCCCGTTCTGGCCCACGACGCTGTCGGTGATTCGCACCTTCACGCCGAGGACGGTGTCGGGGTTCTCGGCCACGACCTTCGCGCAGGCGTCCACGTTGGCGTAGTCGATGTTGAGCATCTCGCCGGGCGCGAGCCCGCCGGCCAGCCCGATCGACGCGATGTGGATGAACGAGAAGAGCCGCGTGCGCGACTGCGGCAGCGCCAGATGATAGAACGCGCCCCACGTGTGGGCGCCCGCGTCGCCCGCCGACACCGCGGTCGTGGTGCACGTGATCCCGACCATCTCGTCGGCGGGCAGGCCGAGGCCGAGATGCGGGCACAGGTGCGTGTGCAGGTCGATGAGCCCGGGCGTGACCAGCTTGCCGGTGGCGTCGATGCGCTGCACGGAGCGATCAGCGGGAATACTCGCCGTGACGGCGGCGATCTGCCCGTGCTTGATTCCGATGTCGCGCTTGCCGCGGAGCCGGAGGCTCGGATCGAGGACGTCGCCGCCCGCGATCACCAGCTCGTACTTCAGGGCGGGATCGCTGGGATTGAATCCGCGCGGCATCGGCACCGGCATGATCTGGCCCGGAACGGGCTGCGCTTCCGCCTGGGCCAACGCGGCGCCGGCCGCAGCGGCGGTGGACGAGACGATGAAGCTGCGCCGCGAGATATCCATGGATCAGTGTCCTCCCTTGGTGGTGTCGACCCACGCCTGCCACTGCTCTTGCGCGTGGCCGATGGCGACACGGTGGCCGCAGCGGACCAGCGGCGTGCGGAGCAGACGCGGCTCCGTCTCGGCGCGTGCGAGCACCCGCTGGGGCGAATCACCGCTGACGTGAAGCCCGAGCGCGCGGTAGCGCGCGCCGTCCTTGTCGATGAGCGCGGCGGCGCCGAACTTCTCGACGAAGCGCCGCAGCTCGCCCGGGCTCGCCGGGCGCTCCTTCAGGTTCACGAAGTGCACGGGGATGTGCCGCTCGGCGAAGAAGCGCTGGGCCTTGCGCGTGTCCTGGCAGTCGGTGAACCCGAAGATCTGGATGGTTGGAGCGGGGCGCGCGTGCTCGGCTCGAGCCGAAGGTGGGCTGTTCAAGGTGCGGAGTGGCTCCGCCTCGCCCGTTCAGCCCGCTGTTGAAGTTGTTCCCAGCTCGACCAGGGGACGGCGGGCGAGCCGAGCGGGTTGCTCCGTCCACTCTGCGGCCCGTGATAGTCGGAGCCTCCCGTCGGAACGAGGTCGAATCGGCGACAGAGCTCCAGGTACTCGATGGTCTGCGCCGCTGAATGCTCGGCGTAGTACGCTTCGATTCCCATCAGGCCCGCTTCCACCAGCTCGGGGACGATCGCATCGCGATCGGCGAGACCAGGATGCGCGAAGACGGGCACGCCGCGCGCCTTGCGGATCACCTGCACCGCTTCCACCGGCTGGAGCCGCCGCCGTGGCACGTTGGCGGCGCCACCGGTCTTCAGGTATTTGTCGAAGGCCTCGCGCACCGACTTCACGTAGCCGCGCTTGACCATCACCTGGGCCACGTGCGGGCGCCCCGGCGAGCCTTCCTTGCACACGGCGAAGACCTCGGCGGGATCGATCGGCATCCCGAGCTCGGTCAGCCGCTCGGCGATGCGATGCACGCGCGCCACGCGCTCGGCCCGCTGCTCGCGCAGGAACTCCTGGAACCACGCAGCGTCGTGATCGACGAAGTAGCCGAGGACGTGGATCTCGGCGCCCTCGACGTCGCAGTTGATCTCGAGCCCGGGGACGATCGTCATCCGGTGGGTCGGCGCCAGCGCCATCGCCTCGGCGAGGCCGCCGGTGGAGTCGTGATCGGTGACGGCCAGCACGGTCACGCCGTGGCGCGCCGCCGCCCGCACCAGGTCGCGGGGTGCGAGCGTGCCGTCCGACGCCGTCGTGTGCGAGTGGAGGTCGACGGCTCCCCGGCTCACGCCGTCAGGTACGTCAACAGCGTCCGCACCGCCACCCCCGTCCCGCCCTTGGGCGCCAGCGGCAGGTCCTTCTCGCTGAACGCAGGACCGGCGATGTCGAAGTGCGCCCACGGCGTCTCGCCCGCGAACTCCTTCAGGAAGAGCCCGGCCGTGATGGCGCCACCCCCGCGCGGCCCCACGTTGTTGAGGTCGGCGACCTCGCTCTTGAGGAACTCGCGGTACTCGTCGACGAGCGGCAGCTCCCACACGCGCTCGCCGGCCTGATCGGCGGCGGCGCGGAGCTGCGAGGCCAGGCCCTTGTGGTTGGCGAAGAGTCCCGAGACGAGCGGACCGAGCGCGACGACACAGGCGCCGGTGAGCGTGGCCAGATCGACCATCTCGTCGGGCTTGATCTTCGCGTTCGCGTACGAGAGCGCATCGGCCAGCGTGAGCCGGCCTTCGGCGTCGGTGTTGCCGATCTCGATCGTCGTGCCGTTCATCGCCTTGAGCACGTCGCCCGGGCGGATCGCCGAGCCCGACGGCATGTTCTCGGTCGCCGCCACCAGGCCGTGAACCTCGACGGCCGGCTTCAGCTCGGGCAGCGCGCGCATGACGGCCAGGACGGCGGCGGCGCCCGACATGTCGTCCTTCATCCTCAGCATGCCTTCCGCCGACTTGAGGTCCAGCCCGCCGGCATCGAACGTGATGCCCTTGCCGATGATGGCGACCTTCTTGCGCGGCCGCGCCGGCGCGTACGTGAGATGAATGAAGCGCGGCGGTTGCTCGCTGCCCGCCGCCACGCCCAGGAACGCGCCCATGCCGAGCTTCTGGCACTCCGCGCGGTCGAGCACCTCGACCGTGAGCCCCTTCTCCTTGGCCAGATCGGTCGCGACCTTGGCCAGGTACGTCGGATGAACGTCGTTGGCGGGTGAGTTGACCAGATCCCGCGCGAACCACGTGGCCCGCGCGAAGATCTCGCCGGTGCGCGCGCCCTGAGCGACCTCGCGCGTGGAGCGCCCGTCGGGCGAGAGCACGACCAGCTCGGCCACCACCTTGTCGTTCTTCTCGCGCTTGTACCGATCGAACGTGTACGTGCCGAGGATCGCGCCCTCCACGGTGGCGTGGGCGCGCTGGCGCGGCGACAACCGGTCGCCGAGCACGTCGACCGCCACGCGGCGGGCGCCGAGATCGCGGGCGCGACGCAGGCCGGCCGCCGCGGCGCGGCGAATCGTCTCCGCCGTCAGCTCCCCGGGCTTGCCGAGGCCGACGACGACGACGCGCGCCGCGCGCAGTCGCCCCACCGTGTGCACGTGGGTGAGCTGCGCCGGCTTGGCGGCGAACTTCTCGGCATCGAGCACGCTCTTGACGAGGCCGTCGGTGCGCTTGTCGAGCGCTGCCAGCCGCACCGGCAAGGATTTGGTGTCCGCGAGCAAGCCGATGACGAGAGCGTCGGCCTCGACGTCGCCCGGCGGCGTGCTGGCGACCTGGATCTTCATCGCGGCTTCTCCGCCAGCTTCAGCGCGCGTTGGATCATGTCGAGGAGGCCATCGGTGACGTCGAGCCGCTCGATCTCCGGGAGCGTCGCCCACCGAGCCTCGGCGGCGTCGGTGCCGGCGGCGATCCGGTCGGAGTCGGCGTAGGCCAGGTAGTCCACGAGCACCCAATGATACCTGACCCGGCCATCGCTATCGCGCACGATGCGTGTGATCACCCCGGCCACGTCCACGACGCGGACCTCACAGTTGCACTCCTCGGCCACTTCGCGCCGGATGGCGTCGATCGTCGTCTCCCCCAGCTCCACCATCCCGCCGGGCAGGCTCCACTTCCCGGAAGACGGCTGGCCGCCGCGGCGGACGAGCAGCACGCGATCTCCGCGGAGGACGACGGCGCCGACGCCGACGCGCGGATAATCCGGATACTCGCGGCTCACGCCGGCCCGCTCACTGCGTTCCCGCGAGCCAGGCGTCGGTGCCGTATTTCTCGTCGACAAGCGCTTCGACGCGCTCCGCCTCATCGACGCCGAGTCCGCCCGGGCGAAGCGTCAGCCCGTGCTCCTCCTCGAAGGCGCGCTCGAGCGCCCCCGCCACGTCCTCGAACTTCGGCCGGTGGCCGAGCGCGGCTTCCAGCGTCGTCATCGTCGCCAGGGGATCGCGAGTGGTGGGAAAGACGGCGCGCAGCCGCGGCTCGTCGACCCCGAGGAGGACCGAGCCGTGCTGCAGAAAGCAGGTCCCCTGCCGGCGCTGGGCGCTGCCGACGACCTTCTTGCCGCCGATCTCGATCTCGTAGCGCCCCGTGCGCGCGAAGCAGAACGCCGGCGTCGGGCCCTCGGTCTCCGGCACGGCGATGATCTCGGCAGCGGCGCCGAGCGCGTGCAGCCCACGCAGCAGGGCCACGGCGATCCAGCGATACGTCTCGAGCAGATCGCCGGCGCCGCCGAGATCGCCGCCGTCGGCCACGACACTGTAGGTCAACTCACGCTCCGGGCCATCGTGGTAGATCGCGCTGCCACCCGTCGGCCGCCTGACGATCCCGACGCCGAGCCGGCGGCACGCCGCCACGTCCACGCTCTCGTCCAGCGGCTGGCCGTAACCGAGCGAGACCGTGGGCGGGGCCCACGCGAAGAAGCGAATCGTCGGCGGCGACGTTCCGGCTTGACGGCCGCGCCACAGCGCCTCGTCGATCGCCATGTTGGTGGCGCCATCGGTCGATTCGGTGACGAGCAGGCGCCACTCTCGCACGGTCAAGAAAAGTATCACAGGCGCCACGACACCAGCGGCCCCGGGGAAACTCGGGAAAGGAATGCACCGAGAATGGTAAGGCGATGCCCTCGCGCGTCACGGTTCACGGCCATCCGGCGTGGCGTCACGCGTCTGGCACTCTGCTTGCGATTACGTCGGCCCGGAGGTGATCCCATGAAACGAGGGATCGTCGGCTTGATCCTCACGCTCGCCTTCGCGTCCTCCGTGCACGCCGCTCCCGGTGATCCACGGCTCATCCAGGGCGTGGTGGAGTGGCCGCCCGCGCTGACCGTCGAGCCCTTCGTGGTGGTCCGCGCCGAGGACGGCAGGTGGTACTACACCGAGATCAAAGGTGCGAAACGTTTCGAGTCGGCCTCGCTGGCCGCCGGAGCTCGGGTGGCCGTCCTCGGCGTCGAGGCGACGAGACCGCACGAGATCACGGCCATCGCGCTCGGCTCGGGAGACGCCGCGACGCTGGCGGTCGCGCTCATGCCTCACGTCAACGCGCCGATCGCGGCTTCGCCGCCGGCGCCACTGGCCAAGCCGGAGCCGAACGCAGCGACACCGGCCACGACTCCGGCGCCGCCGGCGGCGAAGGCACCCCAGCCGCCGGCGTCCGACCCGGCGCCACCAGCCAGGCCCGCGGTCACGGAGCTGACGGAAAAGCCGACTCCTGTGAAGTCAGAGCTGACCGGGAGTTCCACGGCCGTGGTTGCTAAACCGCCGCGGTGGTGGATGGAACTGCAGGGCACGATCAAGGTGATCGCCGGTAACTGGGTCGTGGTTCGGGGTGCCGATGGGCACCTCGTGCTCGTGGATCTCTCGACCGTCCGCGGCGGGGCGGCGTCACTCCAGCCCGGCTCGTCGATCGTCGTGTACGGGACGCCGGGCGAGCAGAAGTTCCAGGCGATGGGGATCGTCCGGCCGGAAAATCAAGCGACGGCCAAGCCCGCGACGGTGCCGCCGCGCCGGTGAAGGCGCGGCGGTCACATCGCCGGTTCCATCCGGTACAGGCCGAGCGCCTTGAGCAGCGGCACGTCCTGAGCGCTGAAGAGGATCGCCGGCTCGCGGCCGATGTTGCTGTGAGCGTGCGCCGCGCGCGGTGGCACGACGAAGAAGTCGCCAGGGCCCCATTCGAACGTCTCGTTGTCGATGATCGTCGTGCCGCGACCCTGCACGACGCGGTACACGGCGCAGCTCGTCTCGCGATGAGCGCGCGTGCGGACGCCCGGACGCAAGAGCTGGAGATAGCAGCCGACGGTGGGGCGAACCGAGCCGCCCGTCGTCGGATTCAGGTACTCCATGAGGACGTCGTCGAAGGGATCCTGCTGATGCTCGGCGCGGCGGAGCAGCGCGGGATAGGTCTCACTCCAGGGATGGAAGATCTCGGGAGTCGGGGTCTTCTCGTCCATCTGGCGCTCTTCCGGATACGGCTCGTACGTCAGGTTCTCCAGGAAGCGCACGATCTGCCAGTCGAGGACGTCCATCCAGATCACGGGCGCGGCACCCTCGTTGCCGTGGTCGTGCCACGCCAGGCCGGGCGTCACGACGAGGTCGCCGGGCTTCATGCGGCACTTCTGGCCATCGACGGTCGTGTACGCGCCCTCGCCGTGCAGCATGAAGCGGATCGCCGTCGGCGAGTGCCGGTGCGCGGGCGCCACTTCGCCGGGCAGCAGATACTGGATGGCCAGCACCAGACTGTGCGCGACGGTCCGCTCGGGGACGCCGGGATTGTGCAAGCGCAGGACCCGCCGCTCGGCGCCGCGGTGAGGGACGAGGAATTCGGGGCTCTCGCGCAGCAACGGCTCGATGTCGAGCCAGCGCCAGAAGCGGGCCTGGGTCTGCGTCGGCTTGGGCGGGATCAGCGGCCCGGGGCGCGACCACGGCGCATCGAGTCCCACCCCGCGCAGCCGCGCGCAATATGCTTCGAGCTCTTCGGCCGATCGCGTCGCGTGGACCGCCATGATCGTGCTCCTTGCCGGCTCAGATGCCGTGACAGCGCTTGTAGAGCTTCACTCCGTTGTCCCACAACAGCTTTCGCTTCGCCTCGTCCGAGATCGTGTTCCAGCCGAGGATCGTCTCGACCGACTTCGGGAACCAGCACTCCGTGTGCGGATAGTCGGTGCCGAACATCAGCGTGTCCGGGCCGAGCAGCTCGGTGATGCTCCGCACGGTGCCCTCGCCCTCGTGCATCTCGATGCTCTGAAAGTACTGGGGCCCGCGGACGTAGTCGCTGGGCTTTCGCGACAGGTGGGCGATGGCGTACTCCGTCATCTCCGCCACTTCGTCGAGGTGGAACGCCCACGACGCCAGCCAGCCGTGTCCCGTCTCCACCACGCCGACCCGCATGTGCGGGAAACGATCCAGCATTCCGGAGCCCGTGATCGCGGCGGCCGCCCGCATGCCGGCCCACACACCGCCCGCCGCTCGCTCGAGGAAGAGATTGTCCCAGAGATCGCCGAGCCCGGGCGAGCGGGGATTCGACAGGTTGAACGGATGCACCAGCACCGCCAGGTCGTACTCGACCGCACGAGCCCAGAGGGGATCGAGGCTCGGATCGTCGAGCGGCATGCCGACCGGCGTGATCGGGAAGAGCGCGACCGGCCACGCCTCCTTCGCGCAGCGCTCGATCTCTTTGATGGTGCCGCCGATGTCCCGGCCCGAGGCGAGGATGACGCTCTTCAGCCGCGCCGGATAGGGCCCGCAGTAGTCGGCCATGTACCGGTGATAGGCCTCGTACATCGCGAGCTCGAGGCCGACATCGTCGGCGCTGGCGAACCCGTTCACCCCGCGCGTCGGGATGATGACGTGGACGTCCACGCCTTCGATGTCCATGTCGGCCACGCGCGCGTGGGGATCGACGTTGACGCGCTCGGTGGGCCAGGGCGGCCCCTTCCACTGCACGCCCCACGGCGTGCCCGACGCGCGCTGGTCGGTCGCCGGCCCCGCCGGCCGGCTGATCTTCTCGCGGCTGCCCAGGCGGCGCTGGCCGCTCCTGGGGTCGCCGACAATATATGTATGCATGCCGCCCCGGAGGGCGGTCCGGCCGATCGGCGTCTTGCTGCCGGCCAGGGCTTCCTTCCACCGGCTCGAGAGGTGCTTCTCGAGCACCTCACAGGGCTCGTAGACGTGAGTGTCGGCGTCGAGGACCTTGAACCCGCTCTTGGCCATTGGCGCTCCCGGTCAGTGCTCTCCCTGCGTCAGCTTCTTCCAGGCCGGGCCGAGGAGCGGCCCGGCGAGGGACAA
>WNEY01003939.1_pt1 | contig 11226 bp, 8 predicted proteins | sample 5400531 | NCBI WGS metagenome assembly WNEY01 (sample SAMN13153338, study PRJNA577476) | soil metagenome | isolation source: 200 cm saprolite under Douglas fir tree site 1 | place: USA:California | collected 2015-04-18
GGCGGGCTACGACGGCGGCGACAAGGTGCGCGGCGACGTACAGGTGGGTGCCAACGGACGCCTCGTCGCAGAAGACGAGGACGCCGCGGCGCGGCTCGTGGGCTCGTCGGGTCGCCAGTACGACCTGCTCGCGATCGGCGCGCACGGACTCGGGCGCCAGCCGATGTCCCAGCTCGGCGGGGTGGTGGCGCGGGTGCTGCGCGGGGTGGAGAAGGACGTGTTGATCGTGCGCGATGACCGGCCGCTCGCCGGGGGGCGCTACCTGGTCTGCGTCGACGGCTCGTCCTACAGCTACAAGGCGATGCGGGTCGCGCTCGAGCTGGCCCAGGAATTCGGGGGGGCCCTGTACGTGTGCAGCGCGTTCGACGTGGAGTACCACCACGTCGTCTTTCACAACATCAAGGACGTGCTCTCGTATCAGGCCTCGAAGGTCTTCAAGTTCGAGGAGCAGGAGGAGCTCCACAACAACATCATCGACAAGGGGCTCCTGAAGCTGTGCCAGGCGAACCTCAAGCGCGCCGAGGTCATGGCCCAGGAGTTTTCGGACGTCCCCCTCAAGACCCAGATCCTGATCGGCAAGCCGTTCCAGGTGATCATGCAGTGGGCGGAGGAGGTCAAGCCCTCGGTCCTCGTCGTGGCGCGCCACGGGGCGCACCGCATCGAGGGCACCGCGTTGGGCTCGCAGGCCGAGAATCTCGTGCGCATCGCCCCCTGCAACACGCTGCTCGTGGGCACCGTGGGGATCCGGCCCGAGGATATCCCCTGGATCGAGGAGGACGGGCAGGCGGGGATGCCGTGGGCGCCCGATGCCGAGGTGCGCATCCTGCGCGTCCCGCCCTTCGCCCAAGGGATCGCGCGCCGCGCGGTGGAGGAGTACGTCACCGAGCAGACGGGAGGGGCGGAGACGACGGTCACGAACAAGTGGCTCGACGAGGCGATCCGCAAGCTCCTGCCGACGCACATGCAGCTGATCATGGGGATCGGGACGGCGGAGGAGATCGCGCTCGCGGAAGTGAAGGCGACGGAGCAGCTCCGCGCCACCAAGGTGCAGGGTCACGACGCCGACGAGAGCCCGCTCGGGGCGGGGGCGGAGGTGGAGACGAAGTGTCCCGTGACGGGCGTCGTGAGCCGGCGCCCGCGCGTCGCGAGCGACCCGATCGTGTGGACGGAGGAGGCGTGGCAGCGCCTGCAGCTCGTGCCGCTGGTGGCGCGGCCGCTCGCCCGCAACACCGTCGAGCGGTTCGCGCGGGGCCACGACATCTGGCGCGTGACCACGCGGGTGATGGACGACAACAAGCAGCAGATGATCGAGGCCGACGAGTTCGACGTCGAGACGATGATGGTGATGTTCACGGAGCTGCGCGCCAAGCAGATCCGCGCCGAAGCCGAGGGAGGAGAGGGAGGGCTGACGCCCGAAATGCGGGCGTTCATCGAGGACGCGAAGGCGCAGGGCATCACGCGCTGCCCGATCCGAGACATCGAGGAGAAAATGGGGCAGTGCCCCGTGGACTTCCGAGGCGTGACACCCGAGCAAGCGAAGGAGGCCGTGGAGCGGCTGTTGCAGGAGCAGGCGGGCGACTGACGTGGACTACCTGCCCCACGTCGTCGCGTGGAACCTCACTCGGCGGTGCAACCTCGAGTGTGCGCACTGCTACATCTCGGCGGGCCCCACGGTGGCGCCCGCGTCCGAGCTCGACACGACGGGCGCCTTGCGCATCGTGGACGAGCTCCTGGCGGTGAACGCCGCGCCGCTCCTCATCCTGTCGGGCGGGGAGCCGTTGCTGCGCGAGGACTTGACGGAGATCGCGGGCTACGCGTCGGGCCGGGGCGCGACGGTCGTGGTGGGGACGAACGGCACGCTGCTCACGGCCGCGCGCATCGCCGCGCTCAAGGCGGCCGGCGTACGCGGCGTCGCCGTGAGCGTGGATTCGCTGCGCCCCTCCTACCACGACAATTTCCGGCGCGGCCGCGGCTCGCTGGCGGAGACGCAAAGCGCGCTCGGGCTGCTGCGGGAGCAGCACCTCGATTTCATCATCCAGACCACGGCGACGAAGGGCAATCGCGCGGAGCTCGGGCGGCTCGTGGCGTGGGCGGCCGAGCAGGGGGCGGTGGCGTTCAACTGCTACTTTCTGGTGCCGACGGGCCGGGGTGCCGGCCTGAGCGATCTGTCGCCGGCGGAGTACGAAGCGGTGCTCGCCGATTTGGCTCGCTGGCAGCGCGACTATCGCGGCACGATGCTGGTGCGCTCGAAGTGCGCGCCGCACTTCATGCGGCACGTGCACGCCGCCGACCCCGACTCGCCCATCCGCAACTACGTGACGCGCTGCCCGTGCGGCACGCAGTACTGTCGCATCACGCCCGACGGGAAGGTGACGCCCTGCCCATACCTGCCCGAGGTGGCGGGTGATCTCACCCGGCAGTCCTTCGCCGAGATCTGGCGCGAGTCCCCGTTGTTCCGGCGGCTGCGCGAGGACCGCCTCGGCGGCAAGTGCGGGGTGTGCGAGTATCGCCAGGTGTGCGGCGGCTGCCGGGCGCGCGCCTTCGCGACCACGGGCGACGTGCTCGCCGCCGACCCCTCCTGCACCTACGAGCCGCGGCCCGGCGCGCCGGTCGTGACCCCGGAGCGCGCGGTGACGTACGGCGAGGAATTCCGGCGGGCGCTCAGCTGGAGCCCCGCGGCGCGCGCCCGGCTCGAGCGGATCCCGTCCTTCGTGCGGGGCGTGGTGGCGCAGCGCGTCGAGGAGTACGTCCGCCGGCAGGGCGGACAGGAGGTGACGGTCGAGACGCTGTCGCAGGTGCGCAGTGCGATGCCGATCGATTTCTCGAAGCGCCGGCCGTTCTTCACGGAGGTCGAGGCTGATGGCTGACGGCTTGTTGGTGATCGCGGCCGCCGCGGACTCGATCCGCTCCTACGGCGAGTTCCCGGTCATCGGTGCCCGGGCGGCGGTGTGGATCGCCGCCGAAGTCCACCTGATGTTCGCCGCCTTCGTGCTCGGCGTCCCGATGTTCGCGGTGGTGGCGGAAGCGATCGGGATCTTCGGCGGCGAGAGCCGCTACGACCGGCTCGCGAAGGAGTTCACGCGGCTCCTGCTCGTGGCCTACAGCGCCACCGCGATCTGGGGCGCGATCCTCGTGTTCCTGCTCGCCACCCTGTATCCGCGGTTCTGGGCGTACCTGACGGCGGTCTTCGGCCCCTCGATGTGGGTGTACGCGGGCCTGTTCTTCTTCGAGTCGTTCACCCTCTACCTCTACTATTACGGCTGGGATCGCTGGAAGTACGGGCGGCCGAAGCTGTGGCACTGGACCCTCGGTATCCTGTTGAACGTGTGGGGCACCGTGGTGATGCTGATCGCCAACTCGTGGCTCACCTACATGATGTCGCCGCCGCGGGACATCACGTCCTCGACGGACCCGATGACCATCAGGGTCTGGCACGCGATGTTCAACGCGACGTGGATGCCGATCAACGTGCATCGGCTGATCGCGAACGTCGTCTTCGGCGGCGCCATCGTGGCGGCCTACGCGAGCTACCGCTTCCTCGCGGCCAAGACGGACGAAGAACGCGCCCACTACGACTGGATGGGCTACGTCGGCAATTTCATCGCCATCTCCGCCCTGATCGTGCTCCCCTTCGCCGGCTACTACCTGGGTCGCGAGGTCTATCAGTACGACCAATCGATGGGCATCACGATGATGGGCGGCTTCATGAGCTGGCTGTGGGTGATCCAGGCGTTCCTGATCGCCGTGCTGTTCCTCGCCGGCAACTACTACCTCTGGATCGGGATGGGTCGGATCCCCGGGGCCGAGCGGTACCGTCCCTACACCAAGTACCTGTTGATCGTGCTCGTGCTGGGCGCGATCGTGTGGGGCACGCCGCACACCATGATCGCGAACTCGAAGGAGCTCGCGGCGATGGGCGGCTCCCACCATCCGCTGCTGGGCGCGCTGGGCGTGATGAGCGCCAAGAACAGCGCGGTCAACCTGATGATCCTCGCCACGTTCCTGTCGTTCCTCATGTACCGGCGCGGCAACAAGCAGCTGGTCGTCCCCTGGGCGGCGACCGGGACCAAGATCCAGGCGGCGATGTTCGGGCTCGCGGCGGGGATCGTGCTGTTCTACGGGATCCGGGGCTACTTCGTCGAGGCGATCGTGCGGATCGGCTTCAGCGTCTACCAGGTGCTCGCGGTGCTCGCCTGCATCGTCGGCGTCACGGTGATCGACGTCATGATCGGGCGCGGCGCGAAGGCCGTGGGCGAGATCCAGTGGGGCAAGATGCCGGCGCGCTCGCAATACGCGCTGTTCATCCTCGCGGTCACGTTCACCTGGCTCATGGGGCTGATGGGCTTCGCCCGCTCCGGGATCCGCCAGTATTGGCACGTGTGGCAGGTCATGGAGGACACGAGCAAGTACGCCGCCACCCCGGCCCTGGGCTACGCCTCGCGGATGATCAGCCTCTGCGTGCTCATCTTCCTCGGGCTCGTGGGCTTCGTGTTCTGGCTGGGCGGGCTCGCCGAGAAGTCGACCTTCGTGCCGGAGGGGAAGGAGGCCCAGCATGTGGGTCACTAACCTCAAGGTCCTGGGGGTCGTGATCGGCACGCTGCTCGTGTATACGGTGGTCTGCAATAAGATCCCCCAGGTGCAGTCGGAGGTGCCGCAGAAGCTCGCGATCGGCGCGAATGCGACGTCCGAGCAGCTCGTCGCTGCCGGGGAGAAGGTGTTCAACGGCGTCGGCGGGTGCACCGCCTGTCACGGCCTCGGCACCAGGGCCCCGAACCTCCTGACCGACGAGAAGGGCGCCGGTCCCATCGGCGCGCGCTGCGGCAAGCGCGAGGCGGGGAAGAGCTGCAAGCAGTACCTGTACGAATCGCTCGATCAGCCGGCGGCCTACGTGGTGCCCGGCTATCAGGCGATCATGCCCCAGATTACGAAGCTCATCCCTCCGGAGCAGGTCTGGGCCGTGATCGCGTACCTGGAGGCACAGGGGGGAACGGTGGACGTGACGGGGGCCGACATCCCGGCTGCCGCTGCCGCCCCTGCCGCCTCGGCCGCCCCTGCGACGGGGGCGGCAGCCTTCGCGGGCGGCAGCACCGCTCCGAAGGCGATAATCGAAGCCGGCGGGTGCCTGGGCTGCCACACGCTCGACGGCGGGGGCGGCGCCATGGCGCCCGATCTCACCCACGTGGGCGCGCGGCGCGACGCGGGGTCGATCCGCCGCAAGATCCTCGACCCCGGGTCCTCGATCACGAAAGGCTTCGAAAACTTCGCCGGTGTGATGCCGAAGACCTTCGGCACGCAGATGAACGCGGCCCAGCTCGAGGCACTGGTGCAGTATCTCGCGGGGCGCAAATGACGCTGCCACCGACCATCCGCCGGTACGCGGCGCACCCCTTCTGGCAGGCCGCGACCCTGTTCGTGGTCGCATACCTGTTCATCGTCGTCGTCATCCCGCTCTTCCCCGGCAGCGCCATCGTCCCGGCGAGCGTCGTGCTGCAGTACATGCTGACGGTGCTCGTGGGGCTGCTGATCTACGTCAGTGACAACGAGGAGCGCTGGGCCCGCTTCAAGGAGCCGATCAACGCCCTGCTGGTCGAGCCCGGCCTCCGCCTGCTCCGCGCCGGGGTCCTGGCAGCCGTCACCCTGCTGGTCGGCTGGATCACGCTGGCTCAGGCCCGCACCACGGTGACGGCGCCCCCCAATCTGCGGGCGATCCACCCGGCGCCGCCGGACGAGATCACGTTCCGCGGGCAGACCATCAAGCTCACGGGCCTCGGCAACCCGTTGCGCCAGCATCCCGAGTCGCTCGCCGCGTTCACCGCCCAGGGCAAGGCGATCTACTATCGCAACTGTCTGCCCTGCCACGGCGATCACCTGGACGGCTTGGGCCACTTTGCGGTCGGGTTCAACCCGCTGCCCGCCAACTTCCAGGACAACGGCACGATCGCCCAGCTCACCGAGAGCTTCGTCTTCTGGCGCGTCGCCAAGGGCGGGCCCGGCCTGCCGCGGGAGGGGACGCCGTGGAACTCCGCCATGCCGCGCTGGGAGGACTTCCTGACGGAGCGCCAGATCTGGGCCGTGATCCTGTTCTTGTACGATCAGACGGGGTGGAAGCCGAGAACGTGGGAGAAGACGGTGAGCGGAGGTGGCAAGTGAGCGCGGCGGTATGGCGGTCGGGCGGTCTGGCGGTCGGTCTTGTGGTGTTGACCGCCGCTCTTCTGACCGCCGCTGTGCCCGACCGCCTGACCGCCCTAGATACGACCGCAGGCAAAGTGGTTTACGTAAAATGGTGCGCGGGATGTCATGGCGAGCAGGGGGACGGCAAGGGCGACGCGGCGAACTACATGCTGCCGCGGCCGCGCGATTTTACCGGCGCGATCTACAAGATCCGCACCACGGCCAGCGGACAGCTGCCCACCGACGCGGACCTGATGCGCGCCATCGACGAGGGGCTTCCCGGGACAGCGATGCCGGCGTGGAAGGCGCGGCTGTCGGAGAGCGAGCGTCGGAACGTGATGGCGTATCTCAAGACGTTCTCGACGTTTTTCGTCGACACGAGCCAGCACGTGCAGGCGCTCGCGTTCTCGAGCGAGCCCGGTGGCGGCACCGGCGTCGAGGCGCTGCGGATCGGGCGCCAGTTCTACGACTCGATCCACTGCTTCAAGTGTCACGGTCAGCAAGGGCGGGGGGACGGGCCGTCGGCCCCTGACCTCCACGACGACCCCGGCCAGCCGATCTTCGCGGCGGACCTGCACCAGAACTGGCGGTTCCGGGGCGGCCCCACCGTCGGGGACATCTACCGCCGCCTGCGGACGGGGCTCGACGCCACGCCGATGCCGTCGTTCTCCGATCTGATCGACAAGAAGTTCTTGACCGACGAGCAGCTGTGGCGGCTCGCGCAATACGTGCGGAGCCTGTCGCCCGATCGACCGCCTGAAGTGCGCGACGTGATCCACGCGCGACAGGTCGTCGGGGCGCTGCCCGCCTCCCCGGACGACTCGGCCTGGGGCCCGGTCGACCGCTACTATTTCCCGCTCGTCGGGCAGGTGATCCGCAAGCCGCGCTGGTTCGCGCCGGCGGTCACGGCCGTCTGGGTCCAGGCGGTGCACAACGGCAAGGAGCTCGCCGTGCGGCTGACGTGGGACGATCGCTCGCAGAGCCCCGACACGACGTGGAACAAGTACACCAGGCGTCTCCTCGTGACGCTGGCGGGCGACGACTCGACGCCCGTCGAGCTGGCGCCGTGGCCGGATCAAGTCGCGCTGCAGTTCCCGCGGACGATCCCCGAGGGCACGGAGCGGCCGTACTTTCTCATGGGATCGGAGACGGGGCCGGTCTATCAGTGGCGCTGGACCAGTGCGCCGCGACGGGCGGTGGCCGGGCTGGCGCGCGGGCTAGAGCGCTTCGACACCCTGCCCGCCGGACCGGCCGCGCAGGCGCTGTGGGACCACGGCCAGTGGCGCGTGGTCTTCACGCGCGCCCTTGCGAGCGCGGATACCGCGAACGAACTTCAGTTCGCTGTAGGCCGGGCCATCCCGGTCGCGTTCTTTGCGTGGGACGGTTCCAGCGCCGAACGCGGCGCCCGGATGGCCGTGAGCACGTGGTACTTCCTGGCCCTCGACCAACCGACGCCGCCCGGGACCTTCATCTCTCCGGTGATCGCGATGGCGGTGACGTTGGGGCTGGGGATGCTGGTGGTGGTGCGGGCGCAGCGGCGGGCGTGACCAGAATCCTCTAGAGGAGGGAAGATGCGTACACTCGGGTTGGTGGCGGCGGTCGGCGCGGGACTCATGTGGGCCTTGGGGAGCACCCCGGGGGCCGGGGTCGCGGCGCCGCGCGCCGCGCTCCAGGGGGGGAGCGGGGGAACTGTGACCGGTAAGGTCAAGTTCGTGGGCAAGGCGCCGGCGAACCCGGCCATCGACATGAGCGAGGAGGCGAAGTGCCAGGCGAAGTACCCCACGCCCCCGCACGAGCCGATCGTCACGGTCAATCCCAACGGCACGCTGGCCAACGTGTTCGTGTACGTGAAGGCCGGGCTCCCCGCCGACGCGAAGTACCCGACCCCCGCCACGGCGGTGACGATCGATCAGAGCGGCTGCCTGTACCATCCCCGGGTGTTCGGGATCATGGTGGGCCAGACGCTGGCGATCAAGAACAGCGACGGCATCCTCCACAACATCAAGGCGATGGGGAAGAAGAACCGCCCCTTCAACATCAGCCAGCCGACGACGATGACCACGGAGCGGCCGGGCTTTACGGCAGCCGAGGTGATGCTGCCGTTCGAGTGCAACGTGCACGGCTGGATGCACGCCTATGCCGGCGTGCTGCCGCACCCCTTCTTCGCCACGACCGGCCCCGACGGCGGCTTCAGCATCAAGGGGCTGCCGCCCGGGACCTACACCATCGAGGCGTGGCACGAGAAATACGGGGCGCAAGAAGCCACGGTGACCGTGAAGGCGGCTGAGACCAAGACCGCTGCCTTCACCTACACGGCGAAATAGGGAGACCCTGTCATGAACTGGTGGCTACCGGCCCAAGCGTCGACGTTCGCTCCGGCGATCGATCGCATGTACGTCGCGATCCTGATCATCACGGGGATCACGTTCGTGCTCGTCGAGGCCGGGCTCATCTGGTTCGTCATTCGGTACCGCGGGCGCCCCGGCCGGAAGGCGTTCTACACGCACGGCAACACGCGCGCCGAGGTGGTCTGGACCGCGATTCCCGCGGTCACGATGGTGATTCTGGGTCTCTCGAGCAACGGCCTGTGGGTGACGATCAAGGGGCGGAACAGCGTGCCGGCGAACGCGTACCCGATCGGGGTCCACGCCAAGCAGTTCGAGTGGTGGATCACTTATCCGGGCGCGGACGGCAAGCTCGGCCGCGTCTCCCCGTTGCTCACCAGCAAGACGAACCCCACGGGGTTGGATTCGACGGACGCCGCGGCGCACGACGACATCGTGGTGCGCAACCAGCTGCACCTGCCGGTCGGCCGGCCGATCGTCGTGAACCTGTCGGCGGAGGACGTCATTCACTCCTTCTACGTGCCGCAGTTCCGGGTGCGCCAGGACGCCGTGCCGGGGATGGACATCAGGGTGTGGTTCGAGGCGACCGTCCCCGGGAATTACGAACTCGGGTGCTCGCAGCTGTGCGGCATGGGGCACTACAAGATGCGGGCGCAGGTGTTCGTCCATACGCAAGCGGATTACGACGCCTGGCTGAGCCAGCGCGTCGCCCAGGCGAAAGGAGCAGCCACGCCATGACGACCGTAGCCGCGACGGCGCGCGGGACGCACGGAGCGCCCGCGCACCACGACGACCGCAGCTTCGTCCGGAAGTACATCTTCTCGACCGATCACAAGATCATCGGGATTCAGTTCCTGTTCCTGAGCCTGTTCTTCTTGCTGGTCGGCGGGGTGCTGGCGATGCAGATCCGCTGGCAGGTGGGCTTCCCGGGGAAGCCGATGCCGGGCGGCGGGCTCCTCCCGGAGACCATGGCGTCGGGCGGGATTCTGTTGCCGGAATACTACATCCAGCTCGTGACGATGCACGGCACCTTCATGGTGTTCTTCGCCATCATGCTGCTGCTCGTCGGGGTGTACGCGAACTTCCTGATCCCTCTCAAGATCGGCGCCCACGACATGGCGTTCCCGCGGATCAACATGGCGTCGTTCTGGTCGGGGTTCGTGGCGGGGATCCTGATGCTCGCGAGCATGTTCGTGCCCGACGGGGCGGCGCGCGCTGGCTGGACGATGTACGTGCCGCTCTCGGCGCGACACGATCTCTCCGGCGCGTCGCTGGGCCAGGAGCTGTGGTCGATCTCCATCATCTTCTTCGGTCTGTCCTCGGTGCTGGGGTCCTTGAACTACATCTCGACCGTGATCAACAACCGGGCGCCGGGGATGACGTGGTTCCGGATGCCGTTGTCGGTGTGGGCGCTGTTCATCACGGCGATCCTCGGCCTGCTCGCGGTCCCCGTGCTCGCGGGGGCGGCGATCATGCTGCTGTTCGAACAGGTCCTCGGGACGCATTTCTTCGACCCGGCGGCCGGGGGCCAGGCGCTCTTGTGGCAGCACCTGTTCTGGTTCTTCGGGCACCCGGAGGTCTACATCCTCATCCTGCCGGCGATGGGGATGGTGTCCGATCTCATCGCGAACGGCAGCCGCAAGCCCATCTTCGGCTACCACTCGATGGTGTTCGCGATCTGCGGGATCGCGTTCCTCGGCTGGATCGTGTGGGGCCACCACATGTTCGTGAGCGGGATGAACCCGACGCTGGGCTCCTCGTTCATGGTGTCCACGCTCCTGATTGCGGTGCCGTCGGCCATCAAGGTGTTCAACTGGATGGGGACGATGTGGCGGGGGAACCTGCGGTTCCACACGCCGATGCTGAACGCCATCGGGTTCGTGGCGATGTTCACGATCGGCGGGCTGTCGGGGATCTTCATGGCGGCGACGCCCCTCGACATGTACATCCACGACACCTACTTCATCGTGGCGCACATCCACTACGTGCTGTTCGGGGGGAGCCTCTTCGCCATCTTCGGCGCGATCACGTTCTGGTACCCAAAGATGTTCGGGCGGATGATGAGCGAGCCGTTGGGCAAGCTCCACTTCTGGCTCACGTTCATCTTCTATAACCTGACGTTCTTCCCGATGCACTTCATCGGTATCGCGGGGCACATGCGGCGGCTGTACGACCCCACGATCTACGATTTCCTGCGCCCCTACCAGCCGATGAACGAGTTCATCTCGATCAGCGCCTTCCTGCTGTTCGCGGCGCAGATCGTGTTTTTCGTGAACTTCTGGTGGAGCATGTTCAAGGGCCAGAAGGCGCCGTTGAACCCCTGGGACGACAACGGGCTCGAGTGGACGCTGCCCTCGCCCGCGCCGCACGGCAACTGGGAGACGCCCCCGACGGTGTACCGCGGGCCCTACGAGTTCAGCGCGCCCGAGGTGAGCGAGGACTACCTCCCGCAGAACCGCAAGCTGCCCACTGACCGCGAACCGGCCCTGGCGCCGGCGCACGGCGACTGACGCCGAAAGGGACCGATTGCGATGACACACGCTATGGCCGAGACGATGCGCCCGCCGTTCCCCGCGGAGCGGGGGCTCGACGTCTACAACAAGAAGCTGGGGATGTGGGTGTTCCTGGCGTCCGAAGTGATGTTCTTCGCGGCGCTGATCGGCTCCTACGTCATCCTCCGCTTCGGCGCGCCCGGGGAGTGGGCGAGACC
>WNEY01003941.1_pt1 | contig 11224 bp, 10 predicted proteins | sample 5400531 | NCBI WGS metagenome assembly WNEY01 (sample SAMN13153338, study PRJNA577476) | soil metagenome | isolation source: 200 cm saprolite under Douglas fir tree site 1 | place: USA:California | collected 2015-04-18
TTCGCGGTGCAGCTCAACTGGCTGCCGGCCGCGGGGGCCGAGGAGCCTGGCAGTGCGATCTTGCCGTCCCTCACCCTGGCGAGTTTCTCCATTGCACTGGTGGCGCGTATGACGCGCTCGACCATGCTCGAAGTATTGGGACAGGACTTTGTGCGCACGGCGCGCGCCAAGGGGCTGCGAGAATACGCCGTGGTGTACCGGCATGCCCTGCGCAATGCGCTGATTCCGATCATCACGGCGGTGGGCTTACAGTTTGGGGCTCTGCTGGGTGGCGCAGTCCTGACGGAGACCGTCTTTGGTTGGCCTGGGATGGGACAATTGCTGGTGGAATCGATCTTTGCCCGTGACTATCCGATGGTGCAGGGCATTGTACTGGTCTTCTCAGCCCTCTTCATCCTGACGAATTTCCTGGTAGATCTGTCCTATGTCCTCATCGACCCGCGCGTCCACTATGACTGACACCCGTGCCCAGCACCTGGAGACCCGACGGTGGCAGCACTGGCGTGACCTCTGGCGGCGCTTTCGTCGTCACCGTGCCGCCATGAGCGGGTTTCTGGTCCTGGGCACGATGCTGGGTCTGGTGCTGACGGCGTCGGTGTGGACGCGGCACGACCCCACCCGGCAACAACTGTCCCAGGTGCTGCAACCCATGTCGGCCCAACATCTCCTGGGGACGGATCATCTCGGACGCGATATGGGCGCTCGCCTGCTGTATGGCGGGCGTCTGTCTCTGCTGATCGGCGGTGTGGCCGTGAGCATCGGCCTCGTGATCGGTGTGCCGCTGGGGGCCATTTCAGGCTTCCAGGGTGGTCTCACAGACCTGCTGATCCAGCGCCTGGCCGACGTACTGCTGTCGTTTCCCGGGTTTCTCCTGGCGCTCTCTTTAGTGTCAATGCTCGGTGTCGGCTTGCAAAACGTCATCATCGCGGTGGGGCTCAGCGCTATCCCGTCGTTTATCCGGCTGGTGCGCGGCTCCGTCCTGTCACTGCGCGAGCAGGTCTTCGTCGAGGCCGCCCGCGCCCTCGGTCAGCGCCCGGGCATCATCCTCTGGCGCCATGTCCTCCCGAACGCCATGGCGCCGATCATCGTGCAGGCCACCTTGAACCTCGGCTCGTCCATTCTGGTGGCTGCCGGCCTGGGTTTTCTCGGCCTGGGCGTGCAACCGCCCACCGCCGAATGGGGTACCATGCTGGGCGAAGGGCGTCAGTACATCTTCCGCGCTCCCCTCCTGACGCTGTTCCCGGGGTTGGCCATCTTTCTGGCGGTGCTTGCCTTTAACCTCCTCGGCGACGGCCTGCGTGATGCCCTCGATCCGCGCCTGCCGCAACTCTAAACCCGCGCCGGCCGCAGTGTAAAATGCCGCGCACGTGACAGAGGCGGCTCCAGCGCATACAATTGCACAGCAGACAGGACTGGTGGGAGCCGTACCCCTCGCGTGCAGGACACCGCTATGGCCAATTTTAAAACCCATATTTCTGTGGCTGCTGCACTCAGCGGCTGCCTGGCGACGGGATTTTTAGAGGTCGGTATTGCCGCGCCCAAGGATGTGTGGCTCTATTTTGCTCTGGGAACCCTCGGGGGGATCTTGCCGGATATCGATGCGAACAACTCGATCCCTGGGAGAATGTTATTCAGCTTTTTTGCCATGGTCTTGGCTTTTTTGACGCTCTTCAGCAGAGCAAATGCCTATTCTATAGTGGAGTTATCCATCTTATGGATGGTCACTTATATGGTTGTAAGGTACATCATTTTTCAGATGTTTGCCAAGTTGACAGTTCATAGAGGCATTTTTCATTCTATTCTTGCAGCGATATTCTTTTGTTTTCTCACAACCGATATATCTTATTATCTTTTTAGCCTCAATGCACTCAATGCCTGGGTAGCGGGATTGTTCGTTTTCATTGGCTACCTGATTCACTTAATCCTTGACGAAATGTACAGCGTTGATCTTATAGGTACGAAGATCAAGAAATCCTTTGGGACAGCGCTGAAAATCGTCAGTACGAATATGAAGGCGACATCTTTACTTTTGCTCGCCACTGTCCTGGTATTTTACATCACTCCTAGTACTGAAAGATTTGTCAAAACCGTGCTGAGTTTTGATACCTACAAGAGTGTCAAAGTCAAACTTCTCCCCAAAGCAAGGTGGTTCAAGCTGTGACATCGGTGCTTGACAAAGCGCTGATGAGGCGGTATGCTCTCTCCATAACTGCGGGGTGGAGCAGTCAGGCAGCTCGTTGGGCTCATAACCCAAAGGTCGCTGGTTCAAATCCGGCCCCCGCTATCGGAAGATCAAGGGGTTACGGCTTACGCTGTAACCCCTTTTTTGTGCTCGGTGTCCATAGAGGTTCCAGTCGGGTGAGCGCGCACCGCTTATAGTCGGGGGCAAGGTGGGCATAGCGAAGCGTGGGTTAGGACACGTTCTCGAGTACCAGCGCGACCACAGTACGATCGTCACCACCCATATTCGCGGTGAGACCGGTGCGGAGTTCGCGCTGGATCTGATACTCACCACAGAGCCCTTTCATCTGGCGATAGATCTCCGCGGCCTGCTTCACACCGGTAGCACCGACGGGATGACCAAACCCGACCAGACCACCACCAGCATTCACTGGCATATCGCCTTCGATAGAGGTGCGCCCCGAGAGGAGCAGATCCAGGCCCTTGCCCTGCTCGGCCCAGCCGATGGCCTCATACATCAGCAGTTCAGCAATGGTGAAGCAGTCGTGTACTTCCGCCACCTGGACGTCCTGGGGCGCCAGGCCGCCGTCCTGCATGGCCTCAGCCGTGGCCGCGGCCGTGGTGTCAAGCCGCAGCAGATCTTTGACCTGTCCGAGCGGGTTGGTGCAGAAGCCATACGAGCGCACCTTGACGCACTGCGACAGCGCCCGTCCGAGCTTGCGTAGGCCTGCCTCACTGGCGAGGATGACGGCTGCCGCCCCATCACTCACCTGCGAGCAATCGCTCACTTTGAGGTGCGGTTTGAGTGCTGGATTTTGCAAGAAGTGCGGGTTCGCGTCACTGGCGGTGGCTGCCTGCTCCAGGGTCATCTTGACCGCGTGCATATGGGCCAGTGGGTTACGATTGGCATTGGCGTAGGCCTTGACAGAGAAATGCGCCAGGTCACGGTCAGTCAGTCCATAGGCTTCCTTGTACGCTTTGGCGCGGCGGGCGAGCAGCGCCGGGAAGGTAAAATCGTCGATCGACCGTTCCGTCGCGTAGTGTGAGGCGCGCGCCAGATAATCGGCCCCCTCGCGGGGCCTGACGGTGGTTTGCACCTCGGCGCCGACAACCAGCACGAGGTCCAATCCGGCCTGGATAGACTCGATAGCACCGACGATCCCCACCCCACCGGACGCACAGGCCGCCTCAACGCGCGCACAGCCAATGCCAGCCAGGCGCTCCTCGGCACGTGCCAGCATAGCGCCTAAAAAACCCTGGTTGGAGAACAGCTCGCCAGCAAAATTCCCGACATAGCCGCGCTGGATCAGACGGGGATCAAGGCTGTTGTCCGCCAACAACTGGCGCACGACGCTGACGATATGCTCTTCCAGCGTGGGGTTGTCGCGCTGGCCAAAATCCGGGTGCCCTTTGAGAATGAAATCCGGGTGCCCCTTGCCGATAAACGGCGTCACCGCCTGGGCAGCGATGTATACAGGTCGTCCTGGTCGCATGGCGTTCTCCTCTACACAGCGAAGGCGTCAGTTGTGCTAGGGGCAGTATACCTGACGGTCCTGGTATCTCTCAAGCTGCCCCGTGGCGGGCCGGCTGGACAACCCGGGCAGTGAAATCGTACGCCTCAGCCGCAGTGATCTCGACCAGCACCAGATCGCCACTGGTGACTGGTCCGTTGATATACACTACACCGTCGATCTCTGGCGCCTGACTGCTCAGCCGCCCAACAGCGGGTTGGGTGTCGGTGGGGTCGGTATCGACCAGGGCCCACATCTGTCGACCGATGAGCCTCTGATGCTTGCGCCGCGAGATCTCCTGCTGCAGCACCATGACCTCGCGGCGACGCCTGGCGGCCTCACGCGCTGGGACCTGCTCAGACAGGGCATACGATGGTGTGCCCTCTTCCCGTGAATAGGTAAACACGCCCACACGGTCGAGCTGGGCGTGCTCCAGGAAGTGCAGCAGCGCCTCCACATCGGCTGGCGTTTCCCCAGGAAAACCGACAATAAACGTACTGCGGATAGTCGCCTCAGGCATACGCTGGCGGATGTCGTCGAGCAGGCGATACAGGGTGCGCTGCGTGTAGCCGCGCTTCATGGCACGTAACAGACGGTCGGACACGTGCTGCATGGGCATGTCAAAATACTTACAGAGACGCTCCTGTCGGGTGTAGACATCGAGCAGTGCGGGTCGCAGCATCGACGGATAGAGATATAAGACCCGCAGCCAGTCAAGCGTTGTCACGTCTTCGCTCAGCCGTGTCAGTAGGCGCGCTAGCCCTTGCCGCAGCCCCAGGTCGGCGCCGTACTCCGTGCTGTCCTGGGCAATCAGGATGACCTCGCGGACGCCCCCCTGCCCTAAGAGACGAGCCTCGGCCAGCACCGACTCAAGACTGCGGCTCTGCAGACGGCCACGCATTTTGGGGATGATGCAGAAGGTGCAGAGGTGATTGCAGCCCTCGGCGATCTTGATGTACGCCGTATGTCCCGGCGTGGTCTGGATACGCGCGTCACTTTCCCGGTACAGGTAGACATTGTCGCTGAGGTATTCCCGTTTGGGGATGGGTGCGTGTAACTGCACCAGCACCTGCGGCAAGTGCTGAAAGTCACCCGTACCGACCAGGGCGTCGATCTCTGGCATTTCCTGCCGCAGTTCTCCCCCATAGCGCTGGGCCAGACAGCCGGTGACCACCAGCTTTTTCCTGGGGTCCTGGGCTTTGATCTCGGCCATCTCGAGAATATGTTCGATCGATTCCTCTTTAGCGCTCTGAATAAAGCCGCAGGTATTGACGATGAGGTAATCGGCCTGCATGGGATCAAGCGTCAACTCGTACCCCTGCTCGTACAACTTCCCCAACATCACCTCAGCATCCACGAGATTCTTGGCGCACCCCAGATTCACCAAAGCGACTTTTTTGCCTGCGGCGGTCGCGCGTGCCTCCACAAACGTCTCCTCTTGGGGACCCTCACCCCGCGTTAAAACCCTCGCCCGGGGGGAGAGGGGATGCAATAAACGTCAACGGCGACGGCCAGGCTTCCTACGGTCACCATCGCGCTTCAGGCGCTCAACCTGCTGCTGGCGATTCTGGGTAGCAATGCGCTCGCCGAGTTCAACGATGCGACGTTCCAGGGCCAGGCTTTTGCGATAGAGCAGTGCGAGAAGGACAGGAGTGACGATCCAACTCAGCATCATCACATAGGAGAGCAACGCCCCGGATACACCAAATCTATGCACCAGCCATGGCCAAAGCGTCAGGTCTATCACAGCACTCTCGCCTTTGCATGGGTGTTTATCCCGCGTCAGGTAGCCGAGGATTTTCTCTTACGCCTCGTACCTGCAATAATTGTGCAGCAATGCTACCATTAGGGGCATAGAGAGCGCAAGCACAGAGCAGAGAGGGCTGTGCAACGCATGTTTGGCGGGGGCAGCGGGACGTGGCCCTGCTTCTCCGCAGCGCTGCCCGCAGACACAGAGGAGTGCGGTATGAGCCACATCTACATTCGCGACGTGGGGGCACACGGAGGAGAAGACGTCACCATCAAGGGCTGGCTGTATCATCGCCGCTCCAGTGGCAGGCTGCGCTTTTTAGTAGTGCGCGATGGCACGGGGATTATCCAGGCGACGGTGTTGAAGGGGGACGTCCCCGAGGCGGTGTTCGAGCAGAGCGATCATATGCCGCTGGAGTCATCGCTGATCGTGCATGGGACCGTGCGCGCGGAGCAACGCGCCCCGGGAGGCTACGAGCTGTCGGTACGCGATCTCGAACTCGTGCAAGCCGCTGAAGAGTATCCCATCACCCCGAAAGAGCACGGCGTTGGCTTTCTCATGCAGCATCGCCATCTGTGGCTGCGCTCATCACGCCAGCAGGCCTGTATGCGGGTCCGGGCCGAGGTCATTCGGGCCTGCCGCGATTTCTTTGACGGCCGTGGGTTTCTGTTGCTCGATGCGCCTATCCTCACGCCCAATGCCTGTGAAGGCACCACCACCCTGTTCGAGACCGACTATTTTGGGGACAAGGCCTACCTGACGCAGAGCGGTCAGCTTTACGTCGAAGCCGGGGCCATGGCCTTTGGCAAGGTCTACTGCTTCGGCCCCACCTTCCGCGCTGAGCAATCCAAAACTCGTCGGCACTTGACGGAGTTTTGGATGATCGAACCCGAGGTGGCCTACGCCGACCTGGAGGAGATCATGGCGCTGGCGGAAGACCTGGTGGTCGAGGTGCTCGCGCGGGTGCTCGCACGGTGTCGCGAACCGCTCCAGGTGCTCGATCGCGACGTGGCGCCTCTTGAGGCTGTGCAACACCCCTTCCCCCGCCTGTCCTATGACCAGGCGCTCACGATCCTCCAGCAGCACGGGGAGCACGTGCCCTGGGGGGAAGATTTTGGCGGCGGGCATGAGACCGTGTTGTCGTCCCAGTTTGATCGTCCCATTCTGGTGCACCGCTATCCCTCCCAATGCAAAGCGTTTTATATGAAGCCTGACCCGCAGCGACCGGACGTCGCGCTGTGTGTGGATGTGCTCGCCCCAGAAGGCTATGGGGAGATCATTGGGGGCGGGCAGCGTCTCGACGATCTGGTCCTGTTGCAGCAGCGCATCCGCGAGCACGGTCTGTCAGAAGCGGCGTTTCAGTGGTACACCGACTTGCGCCGCTATGGCTCAGTGCCGCATGCCGGCTTTGGCATGGGCATTGAGCGTGTGGTGGCCTGGCTCTGTGGGCTGAGACATGTGCGCGAAACCATTCCGTTTCCTCGTATGCTGGAGCAACTCTATCCCTGACTCTCAGGTGCTGACAGATGCCTTTCCCCTCTCCCCCGGGAGAGAGCTTTAGCGGGGGTGAGGGGCTTTTCCCACACTCCTGCTGTCCTCGTGTAATCATCGTGTCAGCCTTCTGTCGTCCTCGTGTTTCCCACGTGCGTGCGGTGCTACAGTTGTCGCAATCCTGACAGGATGTGTTGCACATCGAACATCTTTGCAACCGTCTGCGCCGTTCAGACGTCCCAATACAGAGAAGGTGCGCTCGGCTATCAGCGTTTTCTATAGGGAGTACTGCGGGTACCGGCTCAGCGTGCCGAGGTGGGCGCAGCTTTGGCATGAAAATTGCTGCTTTATAAATCTTAGGTAGAAAATGTCCGGCTAACATGGACAACTCCCTCGCAACACCAAGCAAAAGCCAAGGAGAGGATCTCATGCAAGCGTTTGCGACGAATCTGGCCACAGTCCCAGCTACTTCCTCCGCACCAGTGCGCATCACCACGACCCTGTATGACCTGGTCGAGGTGATCAGTGCAGAAGTCGGCCCCAATGAAGACCATCTCGTTACCGCAGCAGTGATGCACCTGATCAACTCGAGTCGTGCCAGATTTATTGGCTCACGTAAAACCCTGACCGTCGTTGGTGCCTAAGCCGCCTGTACCTCCTGAGGCTCTCACTCATGAGAGCGAGGCGATGGCATGCTGTGGCAGTTGTGAGCGGAGGCGGCCTGGGGGTAGAGAGGGCACAGCCGAGAATATGGCCAGCGTGCAGGAGAATCACATATGCTTTTGCAGACGTGGTAGGTCCTCTGGTGTACCTGCGGCACGCCGCGCCCGCCGCTGGCGTCCCTGCTTATCCCAGCGATAATTCCCCTCCCCCGAGCACGGGGCATCGACCAATACCCGCCCAAACTTACACCGCCGCGGAAAATTCTGGCCCGCATAGCGTGTGGTCACCACGTTGCTAATGCCCAGATGCTTCAGATTATCAGATTATATGTCAGCATGAAGAGCCGCTCGGGGGCTGGTTCATTGGCCACGATGACGCCCTGGTTGCGCATCAACTGCGCCATATGCGAGGTCTTGCTGCCAGGCGCGGCGCACAGGTCACAGACCAGTTCGCCAGGCTGAGGCGTCAGGCTCAGCGACGCCAGCGCCGACGTCAATGCCTGGGGATGATAATAGCCCAGGAGGGCTTCCCGCAGGCGTCCTGGGTGCGGGAGATGGTCGACCAGCAGCAGGTCATCGCTGAGCGGCGAGAGCGTGACGTCGTAGCCCTGGCGCACGAGCAGAGCCCGTACAGCCTCTGGCGTCGTCCGCAAGGTGTTGACCCGCAAGCAGCACGTACGCGGGCTCTGCAGGGCAGCACAGAAGGCGGAGAAATTGGGGATAAAGGCCGCGTAGGGGGCAAAGAGCGTCTCACAGGTAGACATCACATCCTCGTGCTGAGTACTGAGTGCTGAGGGATGAACTTTTATCGTTCTGATAAGATGACTATGATACTGCAGCGTCTGCCGTGGCTGCAAATGTTCTTTCCCGCCTTGTCACCCTATCCGCCTTGCGTTACAATGCCGCCCGGCCTCAGGGTATTCTATCGCTATGCATGCGGCTTGCCGATAGAAGACCGTGAAGGCCAGAGTTAGCACACGATCAATAAAGGAAAAGCTTATGGTCGATAGAATACGACGATCGTGGCTGATCGTCCCGGCTTACGACGACGCACGACTGGAAGAAGCCGCGCATGCCGGGGCAGATGTCATCGTGCTCGATCTCCAGGACATGGTGCACGACACGAAGAAGCATGTGGCGCGTGCGCGCGTACGCGAGACCATCCCGCGCCTGTGTGCACAGGGTGTCGAGGTATTCGTCCGTGCCGACCTCGAGCTGCTCTACGCTGATCTCTACGCCTCAGTGTGGCGTGGCCTCAGCGGGGTGATGCTGCCTGGCGTCACGAGCGTTGCGCAAGTCCAGGCAGCCGACAGCCTCCTCGGAGCGTTACAAGCCGAGCGCGGCGTTGTCAAGCCACCGCCGATTGGCGAGATCCTCGAAGCGGACGACCCTGTCAGCCCGGAGCAGGCCCTTGAGCTGCACCTCTGCTGCGACACCGGACGTGGCAACTGGGACGCCGTGGAGATCATCCAGGCAAGTACGCGCGTCAAGTCGATTAGCCTGGGGCGCGCCGACCTCGTGATGGACCTGCGCGAGGAACCGTCCGGCGACCTGCATCTCATGCCCTACCTCATGCAGCGGCTCATCATGATTGCCAACGCGACGGGGGTCCAGCCCATTGGGGCATGGTGGCGCGCCACCTCTCGTGGTCTCGTCGCCAGTTGCGACGACACGCTTGCGGCGGCCATCACTGGACGCCAAGCGGGCTTCAAGGGCGCTCTCTGCATGCGCGCGCACCAGGTTGCAGCCCTGAACCAAGGCTTCACCCCAACGGCTGAGGAAATCGCGCAGGCGGAGTCCGTGCTGGCCGCCTGTGCCGCGGCACAGGTCAACGGCGGCGCCAGTGGGCGCCAAGACGGCACAGGCCTCGAGGCGTCGCGTGCAGCCATCGCAGCCAACCTCATCGCCTGGGCGGCGGCGTGCAAAGGACGGGAGCAAGGCAGAGCAACGGTGGTCGTGCAGACCCAGGCGACTACACAGCTCAGGGCCTAGTGCTGCGCACCGCAAATGCCGCGCCAAACTGGCGCGGGAAAACGTGCTGTTTTTGCATACGATCGGGAAGACACCATGGATGGGGAACCTACGCGGGGAGCAACACAGATGGCGAGACGAGTTCGACGTTCCGGCTTGACGATGCCGATTAACACACCGCGATTCGTGGAGCGGTCGTGGACGCGCAACTGCGACTATCTGAACTTCGACTTCGAAGACTCGGTGCCACAGTCGCAAAAAGCCTACGCGCGCACCTTAGTGGCCCATGCCATCACGCAAGGGCTCAAGGGCGGCGCCGACATCACTATACGGATCAATTGTTCCTACCCTGAGGCTGACGTGCCCGGCGCCGCCTTGCCCGGTGTGACACAAATCAATTTTCCCAAGGCGGAAACGGCGGAGCAGATGCGCAACCTGGACCGGCTCATCACGGAGGCCGAACGCCTCCAGGGCATCCGGCCCGGCACCATCCGTATCGGTGCCAACATCGAGACGACGCTCGGGGTCGCGAACTCGTATGAGATTGCCTCCGCCAGCCCGCGTATCGACACCTTCGCTGGCGGGACGGGCTACGATATGTCGATGGACATGGGCGTCGAGATGTTCGTCGGGTTCGACCAGTTCGTGTACAACCGTGGCGAAGGTGCCCTGGTGGCCAAGGCTCTCGGCCTGGAGTACACGGGCAGCGTGTATATACCCGATACCACCGGCAATGTCGGCAACCGGGAGCTCACACGGCAACGGGCGGAGGCCAATCGCAAGGCAGGCTTACGCGCTGGGGGCGGGCTGCACCCGAATACCGTGGAGCCACAGAACGTCGGCCTGACGCCGACGCCTGAAGAGGTCCAGGAGGCGCAGTGTATTCTGGCCTACTTTGCCCAGCTCAACGAGCAAGGCGAGGTCGAGGGCGAACTCGACGGACGCCTGGTCGACAAGTACGAAGCTGCGCGTGCCGTAGAGTTGCTGGAGTGGTCCGCGTTATGCGCGCACAAAGACGCGCACAAAGCCAAGATGCAGGCCCGCACCAAAGCGCTGGAAGCCCAGGAGCGCCTACCGGCGTAAGGCTGGGTACTGCGTACCGGTGCTGCGCACGGCTAGTTGCCCCGCCATACTGGCGGGGCTAATTGTAGTACGCAGTACCCGGGCGCATGCGTGCGTTAGCACGCACGAGCACTAGCGATAACGTCTTCACAGAAGGGAAAAGGCATGGAGCCTTTTGTGCGACGCTCTCATCTCCTCGTGTCCGCACGGGATGAGGCGCAAGTGGACATGTGCTGGAGGCATGCGGCGGACGCCGTGGTCCTGGACCTGGCCGATTCTGTTCCTGAGGTCGAGAAGCCGCGGGCGCGCGCCAATGTCAAGGCGGCAATCCCCGTCGCCGCACGCGGGGGGGCAGAGGTGTTCGTGCGTATCAACAAAGCGCTGGCCTACGCCGATATCATGGCCTCGGCCTGGCCCGGTCTCACAGGGGTCGTCGTGACGGGCGCTGAGACCGCCGCGGACGTGGAAGAGATCGCCACGACCCTGGCAGTGGCCGAAAAGGAGCGCGGCATTGCCAACGGGTCGTTGTCCATCATTGTCATGCTGGACTCCGGCAAGGGAGTGTGGAACATCCGCCAGATCATCACCGCCAGCCC
>WNEY01003942.1_pt1 | contig 11224 bp, 8 predicted proteins | sample 5400531 | NCBI WGS metagenome assembly WNEY01 (sample SAMN13153338, study PRJNA577476) | soil metagenome | isolation source: 200 cm saprolite under Douglas fir tree site 1 | place: USA:California | collected 2015-04-18
CGCGGTGCTCGCCTTCGGCCGCCCCGGGCTCGCGGCGATGGTGCTGCTCTTGGTGGCGAGCACGCTGCTGCAGTTCACCCTGGGGAGCCGCATCGTCAGCCGACACGCCGAATGGAAGGCGCTCGCGACCTCGCCGATGATCATCGCGAGCGCGCTGGGCCTCGTCTTCAGCGCGCTCGCGTGGAGGGTGCCGTCGGCATTGATGATCGGTCTGAAGATGCTCGGCGACGCGACGCTGTCGATGATGCTGTTCGCGCTCGGCGTGCGCCTGATCGACTTGTCAAAACGCGGGTGGGAGCTGGGGGTGCTGGGCGCGGTGGTATGTCCGCTGTCGGGAATCGCGGGAGCCTACCTCGCGCAGTTCGTACTGCGCCTCCCGCCCGAGCAGTTCGCGCAGCTTATGCTCTTTGCGAGCCTGCCGCCCGCTGCGCTCAACTACCTGCTCGCCGAGCGCTACCAGCAGGAGCCGGAGCGGGTCGCGTCGCTGGTACTGATCGGCAACGCCTTCGCCGTCGTGTTCGTGCCGCTGGGGCTGACGCTGGGCCTGCACCCGGTTTGACGGCGTTTCGATCCCGAGCGATCCCGTACGCTACCCAGCCCTTGGCGCCCTTTGTTTGGCTCGATCGCTACTGGGATTCGCTCTGCGTTGGTCCACACGGAATACAACGACACAATCGCCTTGCGACGAAGGCGAATAATTACCGACGAATCGAGAAAAATGCGGGACGATTGCGATCTTCCCGTTCCTCGGATAGCCTTTGTCTCCGTGGGCCTGCGTGATACCACACTGATCGCGGCTTGCCTGGGATTTGCGGCTTGCGCCGTCGCACAACCGTATCCCAACAAGCCGGTGACTTTGATTGTGCCCGTCAATGCAGGCGGCCCGGCCGACATCCTGGCCCGCACCGCTGCGCCGCAATTGTCGAAGATTCTGGGGCAGCCGGTCATCGTGGAAAATCGCCCCGGGGCGTCCTGGAAAATCGGTACGCACGCACTGCTGCGCGCCCCGAGGGATGGTTACACTCTTTCCGTGGTCTCATCGGCGGTGCTGACGCTCAACCCGCTCATCGACCGCGCAATCGGCTACGACCCGCTCCGGGACTTCACGCTTCTCACGCATGCGACAGATGGCTCCGACGTACTGGTGATCCACCCCTCGGTGCCGGCGAAATCGCTGCAGGAACTGGTCGCCTACGCAAGGGCCAACCCGGGCAAGCTCAGCTACGGGTCCGGCGGCAGCGGCACCAGCATCCACTTTTCGACCCAGGGGCTATTGCTGAAACTCGGCATCATCGCCACGCACGTGCCTTATAAAGGGGACGCGCCGGCGCTCAATGATCTGCTCAGCGGCCACATACAGATGATGCTGCCTTATGCGGGGGTTGCGGCACCTTTCGTCAGAGCGGGCAAATTGGTCGCTCTGGCGACAAGCGGGTCCAAACGCTCGGCGATGCTTCCCGACGTACCCGCCTACAATGAAACGGGCATTGCGAAACTGAAGGACTACAGCAACACCCGATGGCTGGGATTCGCCGCCGCGGCGGGCATTCCGCCGGAGGCTTCACGTAAGTTGCAGGAGGCGCTGGTCGGTGCCTTGCGACAACCCGAGGTCAAGCAGAAATTCGCTGCCGAGGGCATCGACGTAGTCGCCTCGGCCGCGGAGGAATTCGCCGCCTTCATACGCGCCGAGCTGGAACGCAATCGGAAGGTGATCGAAAGCGGCGCGATCAAGTTCGAATGACGCGAATTTCCTCCGCCGCCGGGGCTTGCGGAGCGGCGGCGATAGCGGGAAGCCGAGCATGGAAAAACTCAATCTGACCGAGCCCGCCAAGATCAAGGTAGCGGCAACCTTCAACAGCGCGGCCGACCATCACGATGATGCTCCCCTCGCCTATTGGGACGTGATCGGTCGCCGCACGATCGATCGGCTCGATCTCCGCCGCGGTTTTACGGCGCTCGACGTCGGGTGCGGTACCGGCGCCTCCGCTCTGCCGGCGGCGGAGCGGGTAGGCCCGAGCGGAAGGATTCTCGGAGTCGATCTTGCGGACAAGCTTCTCGACTTGGCGCGAGCCAAAGCCGCAAAACGCAGGCTTCATAACGTGGAATTTCGTCAGGGCGACATGACGGCGCTCGGATTCCCGGACGGGAATTTTGACGCGGTCGTCAGCGTGTTCAGCGTGTTTTTTGTTTCCGACATGGAAGGCCTAGTTCGGGAACTGTGGCGCATGGTAAAACCCGGCGGCAAGCTGGCGATCACGACCTGGGGGCCGCGTAATCTCGAGCCCGCTCATACCGTCTGGCGGGAATCGGTGCGCGCCGAGCGGCCGGATCTGTATTCCCCATCCAGACGCTGGGATCGCATCGCTTTGCCTGAACAGGTTCGCAAGCTCATGGAGGACGGCGGCGTTTCCAACGCCGAAGTCGTTTTGGAGAGCGGGAGTCAGGCGCTGCGGGCGCCGGAAGACTGGTGGACGATCGTGATGGGCACAGGCATGCGAGGCACGGTCGACGCCATGGATGGAAAGACGGCCGCGCGCATTCGCGACTGCAATATCGACTGGGTGCGCGACCACGGGGTCGAGTCCGTGGAAATAAACGTCATCTACGCGGTCGCAACCAAAGAGTTCGGTTAATGCTCGCCTTCCAACCCTTGGCGGACGCCGGATGCAGGCGAAGTACGGCGCACACTGACCGATGGCGTCCAGAATTGCCCAGGTCCGGGAGCCAGCGCTCAACGCCTACTATCGATCCGAAGCGGACATTAACCCTCACCTTTGAATCCGGGTCGTTGGTTCGAGCCCGGATTGCCAGAGACGCGCACCATCAGTTGTCGGCGATGCTTTCGATGACCTCTGCAAGAACGAAGTGGAAATGCTCGGTGGCGTGAAGACCATCGGTGCGACCGGAGAAATATTGTTGCTGCTGCTGTGCGGGATCGATGTTTCCCACGACGCGAAAGCCAAGCTGAGCCAGGTTGACGGCCAACTGGCGTGGATCGAATCCTGAGATCATGGGTTCGCCGGCCTGCCGCACCGTATCCATGATTTCCCGGATCTGCGGGGACGCTCTGGCGCGATCGAAACCGTCGAGGTCGATGTAGTCGAATGCCAGAAAGCTCCCGGGCGTCGCGACGCGATGAATTGAGCGTAGCACCTCGAAAACGGCCTCCGACGACAAATAAAACGTGACGCCGAGCCACGAAAAAAAACCTCGCCGATCGCGCCGGTAGGCGGAGCGAAGCAGGACATCGGCGAAGCTCTCGCGTTCGAAGTCGACGGCCAGAAACTGAAGATTCAGGGGGCAGGCCAGACCGGCGGCGGCGAGGCGCGCTCGTTTGGAATCCTGGAATGCAGGCAAGTCGATCTCGAAGACGGTGAGCCGGTCCCGAAGATCCGCGCGGCGAAGCGCGAAGGTGTCGAGCCCCGCTCCGAGTATGACGTATTGCGACACTCCGTCCTGCAGAGCGCTCAGGAGCCGATCTTCCGTAAAGCGGGCACGGGCAAGGATCTCCGCCTGCGCACCACGCGCCTGCAGGGCCTCGCGAAGCAGAGTCGCAGGATCGAGCTTGGAGGCGTCGACGCCGGGGCGTAGTCGATGCAATGTGTCGATGGCGCGGAGTTCGAAGCGCGCGCATTCCTCTGGTGCGATGAGGCTCGCCGCAAGATAGTCGTCGAAGATTTTGGGATCGGCGTGCCGGGCATGATGGGCCCGAAGGAACGCCATGGCAACGGCGGTTGAAGATGGCGCTGCCGGAGTCATTGCATGCGCCTGGGAAATTTCAGTCCAACCGAATGCCGGCATCCTTGACCACTTTCCCCCACTTCGCGATTTCGGACCGGATCAGCGCTCCGAACTTCTCTGGCCCCGCTTCGCCTGCTGCACTCATCCCGATGGAGGCGAACCGCTCCTTGATTTCGGGCAGCGCGATGACCTTCGCAATTTCATTTGCCATCGTCGCGATGATTTCCTTCGGCGTTCCGGCCGAGGTCACGATTCCCTCCCAGTCACGGACGACAAAACCCGCAAAGCCGAGCTCGACCATGGTTGGAACGTCTGGAAACGCGGGCAGGCGCTGCGGCGCCAAAGTGGCAAGCGGGCGCATTTTCCCCGACTTGATGTGCGCCGCAACCGCGGGCGGTGCCGCAAAATTCATATCGGCGTGCTCCCCCAGCACCGCTGCCACGCCTCCTTGGGTACCCTTGAACGGCACGTGTCGGATGTCGATCCCCGCGCGCAGTTTCAGCAACTCGCCGGCGAGGTGCCCGGGCGTGCCGTTGCCGGCCGATGCATAAGTGATGACGCCTGGATGGGCTCTCGCAAAGGCGATGAGGTCTACGACCGACCTGACCGGCGACGAGCCGCGCACGACCAGAACATTGGCGCTCCACACCACCTGGGTGACCGGGGCGAGGTCGGTCGCGGTGTCGTACGGAACTCGCGTCAGCAAGCTGGCAGCGATTGCGAACGGCGTGGCGATCACGCCGAATGTGTAGCCGTCGGGCGGCGCCTTGGCGACCAGGTGCAGGCCGATCGTGCCGATTGCGCCCGCCCGGTTCTCGATTACCAGCGGCTGGCCGAGAGCCGCGCCGAGCCGGTCGCCGAGGATGCGAGCGACGACGTCCGGAGGCGAACCGGGCAGGCTGGGAACGATCAGCCGGATCGGTTTGCTCGGGTATCCGGGAGGCACGACCGCATCCGCGGCGGCATGCGTAGTGACGAGCATCAAAGCCAGTACCAAGCCGACGATCAACGATGCGGTCTTCATTTTTCGCTCCTGTCACGGCACCGGGCAACTCTCCCGACGAGGTGTGGGCAGTAAACCATGATGCACCACGCGGACGTAAGATGGCGACCTGTTCGCCGCGATAACCGGGGGTTATCGGCATGCGCCTCAGACAGATCCGCGATTTCCTCGCTGTGGTCGAATCGGGGAGCATCCGCGCGGCAGCCCGTAAATTGAGCGTGTCGCAGCCGGGAATAACCAAGAGCGTTCGAAGCCTCGAGGCCGAGTTGCACGTGCAACTGCTGCAGCGAACCCCGCACGGCGTGGTGCCGACGCCGTCCGGCCGCGCGTTCCTTGCGCGCGCGCAGGTTGCGCAGGCCGAATTGCGCAAGGCCGAAGAAGAAGCTGCGCAGCTCGGGGGCGAGGGCGCGGGCTCGGTCGCGTTCGGCGTCGGGCCCACATCGGCATTCCAGATCGTACCGGAGGCCGTTAGGCATTTCCGCCGGCAGTTCCCTCATGCCCGCCTTCGCATCCTGGAAGGCGTGCCGAGAGTTCTCCTGCCGCTCGTGCGTGACGAGACCCTGGATCTCGCGACCGGCCCCCGGCCCGATGCCAAGCTTGACCCCGCGCTCGCGTTCCGCCCGCTGTTCCGCGAAGACATCGTCGTTGTCGCACGCAAGGGACATCCGTTGCGGAACGCGCGATCGCTCGCCCAGCTCGCCGCCGCCGAGTGGCTCAGCCTCAGCCCGCGTGGTTCTCCGGAGGCAGCATTCAACCGGGCATTTTCATCGGCGGGCCTGTCGCCTCCGCAGCCGATCGTTCAGTGCGAGTCCTACAACACCGTCGTCGCCGTCCTCGCAAAATCGGACATGCTCGGCATCATCACGCGACGCTTGCTCGCGGAGCGATTCGCGCGTGATGTTCTGCATGAGATTGCAGTTGCCGAGCCGATGCCGTCCTTCACGGTCGGAATTTTCACACGCACGACGCCACCGCTTACGCGAGTTGCAGCGGCGATGGCAAAAGCGGTGACCCTGGCTGCGCGGCGGCTCGCTCGCTAGAGCATCGCACGTATGACTACCATTATGTGACGTTAGGAAACAGCAAAGCGTTCAACCTCGGATAAACCACATTATCCGAGGTTAGGAATAGCGCGTGTTCGAGCCCTGGTCGGGGAGCCAATCCGGCACAAACTGGACGCACCCCGCCCAGCGTTTTCGATCCGCTCGCGCCTGAACCATAGAGGAGCATAGAATTTGGCTTTCTTAGGGACGTAATGCTACTCGCCTCCGTGTCATTTAAACGTGCCCTGAAAACCGGCTTTGAATTTACCCCATACAGGGAGGAAAAACATGAGTAGGCATATATCCCGTCGCAACTTCATCAAATTGGCTACGGCAGCCGGTGGCGCAACCATTATTGGCTTTGATCTGCGAGAGCGCTCCTGGGTGACGCAAGCGCAGGCCCAGACGCGATCGTTCCAGGATGTGCCGAAGCTCGATGGGGTGCTGCTCTTCGATGAGGCGACTCGGAAGGCGATTGCAATTGATCGGGGGAACGTCTATCACAGAATCCCCGCGGCTGTACTCAGACCCGGTTCAGTTCAGGATGTCGTCAAGATGGTGCGGTACGCGAACCAGCATTCGTTCAAGATCGCGGTCAAAGGTCAAGCTCACTCGTACTACGGTCAGACCCAAGCCGAGGCAGGCATTGTGATCGACTCCGGCTCCCTTAACGCCGTCCAAGTGCCTACCAGCGACAGCGTGGATGCCCAGCCAGGAGCGGTATTGGGACAGGTCGCCGCGGCAGCCCTCGCCAAGAACCTGACCCCGCCCGTGTTGCCGGAATGCATGATGCTGTCAATCGGCGGAACACTGAATGCGGGCGGATTAGGAACCACGAGCCACCACTACGGTGCGCTGGTCGACAACGTCACGGAACTCGATGTGGTGACGGGTGACGGTCGCTTGGTGACCTGCTCGCCCGATCGCGAAAGCGAGTTGTTCAATATGCTGCTGGCGGGCATGGGTCAATGCGGCATCATCCTACGTGCGAGGATGCGTCTCGTGCCGCTGCCTAGCCATGCGCTGCTCCACGATTTGGTCTATGGCGATCTTGAGAAATACATCGTCGATCAGACGCGAGTGGCGACGGACGGACGCTTCGATCACCAGTATGGATTTGCGACCCGAAAGGCCGACGGCGCGTGGAGTTTTACCATGCAGGTGGGAAAGTTCTTCACACCCGCCGACGCGCCGAACCTCGCGGCTCTGGAGCAGGGTTTGCGATTCGACTCCAAGGCGGAGCCGGTCCGGATGACTGCTCTAGATTATCTGTACCGCTCGGCAGCCCAGGGCGCTGCGGCTATGAGCGATTCGCGTCCGGCCGCGTCCGTTACGATGTGGATTCCTGCATCAGCCACGAAAGACTTTGTCGCCAGTATTCTTGCGCTGCCCCCGAAACTAGCCGGATTCGACAGGTTTGCTTTTTTTCCGCTGAATACCCGCCGGTTTACACGTCCCCTGTTCAAGGTTCCGACCGAAGAGCACGCGTTCTCGGTTTGGCTACGTCGGCGTGCACCCCCTGACGATCAGGCGGCCTTGGCAGCGATGGCGACGAGCACTCGCGAGCTGCTAACCAACCTGGCTGCAATCGGCGGGAAGCGTTATGGCCCATTCTCGCCGGTCATTTTGCAGGGAGAAGGCTTAGCTCACTATGGAGCCGACGTATGGCGGCGGTTCTCGGAGGCCAAGAAGAAATTCGATCCGAATTACGTGCTGGCGCCAGAGGCGGCGAAATTTTGAGACCGTGCGCCTTTGGATTAACCGCTAACATCGCAATACTCTCAGCGCCCAATGGTGCCCAGATTTGCCCTGGTTGGGGAGCCATTTGATTTTAGGGTTACTATTTTGTTGGGCATGTCGTTGGTAAGTAATATGGAGATTGCCATGAAGACAAGTGTCCAACGAATATTTGCAGTGGTGTTTATTGCATTGACCTCGTTCTCGTCGTTGGTTGACGCCCAGTCGCCTGCGAAAACGATGTATCGCGTTGGAATTCTCCCAGGAGTGTCCGGCCCATCGCCCTATCTTGCTGCGTTCGTAGATGGCATGCGTGAACGAGGTTACCAGGAGGGCAGGGACTACGTAATCGAGTCCCGCTATGCGGACGGTAAGCTCGATCGACTACCTGCGCTGGTAGCGGAACTCGCAGCGCTCAAGGTCGATGTCATCGTCCTGAGCAGCATACCGGCGGCCCTCGCTGCCCAAAAGGCCACCACGACCATCCCTATCGTTGTTGCCGCGGCTGGCGATTTCGTCGGAAACGGGCTTGTCGCGAGCCTGGAGCACCCTGGCGGCAATATCACAGGGCTCGACGATGTTGTCCCAGGGCTCACCAGCAGGCGCTTGCAACTCTTGGGCGAGGCCGTCCCCCTTAATTCGCCTGTTGCCATCCTCTCCAGCGCCACCGGGCCAATGCACGCAAAGCAAATGCAAGATGCTGAAAGTGGCGCGCGATCGCTGGGAATAAGGCTTGTGACGATGCGGGTGAGCGATGCGAAGGAGTTCGACGGCGCATTTGAGGCAATGGCCCGGGAGAAAGCCAGTGCGTTAATCGTCTTCTCGGGCGTATTGACCAACATCCACCGCAAACGGATTGTCGAACTTGCAGCGCAGTACAAGCTGCCGGCTATCTATTGGAACGTAAGTTTTATGACTTCCGGCGGTCTTATGTACTATGGGCCGAACCTGCCCGGAATGTTCAAGCGATCAGCCTCATTGGTTGACAAGATTATGAAAGGGGCATCGCCTAGCACACTGCCGGTGGAATATCCGCAACAGTTTGAGTTGGTGATTAATCTCAAGACCGCGAAGGAGCTTGGCATCACGATCCCAAGATCTCTGATTGAGAAGGCTGATCGGTTGATCGATTAGGTCGCGTTGTTGTCGGCGCAGGCGTCATGCCACGCGTAGGTTGTTTTGGCTTAACCCTACTTCTGGGGTCGAGATCGCCCGCGATCGGGCGGCGCCTCCACCTGGTAGTTCGCCGAGTTCTACCCTAATTATCCAGTCCCCATTTTTGCCCTGGTTGGGGACGCATTTGAAATATTTACACTAGCGCTGCGCGAGATAGGCCTTTGCTAGTTGCATTTCGGGTCTCGCGCGATCGGCTTTTTCCGTCAGTGCAACGAATTTCGCGTAATAGATCCTAGCCTTGTCGCGGTCATCCGAAAGCGCAGCCGCCTGGGCGGCGCCGTACACGCCGCGAAAGTGGTTAGGTTCGCGCTGAGCTGATGCTTCGAACGCTTTGAGCGCCTCGGCCGGCTGCCTGACTTCGAGCAGCATTTCGCCAAACAGCTCGCGCGCGGGCGCTATCGGACTGGGAGTGACAATGTGTTTTTCCATCGAGTCCTCCAGGTCGGCCGCCGCGCGCATCGACTTGAGCGCGTCGTCCTGCGCGCCTTGCGCCAGCGCGATCCAACCGTTGACAGCGAGTCTCTGGACCTCCACCTGGTTCGACCAATACGTATTTTTCTGCTGCGCGAGCCCGTCGCGCAACTGCGCAAGCCTCGACTCTTCTTTTCGGGCCGATGCCGCATCGCCGCTGCGGGCATAACCGAGGCCGCGGGCGAAGTGGGTGATGGCGTCGGGGAACAGAAACGGGGTCGGGCGCGGCTGCAACATGATAGCTTCTCCCCAGGCGCGGCGTTCCACTGCATACCGCGCCGGCATCGCCGCGAGCGCATAGTGGCCGATGAAAATGGCGGGATTGACAACGCTGATCGAGGCGCTTTCGGTAACGACGCGTTTCGCGTCCGCGTCCTCTCCGAGTTGGAGATAAGCGTGGACCAGATAGTCCATGGCATGCACCTGCTCCTGCCCCTCCGCCTTGGCGGCCGCGGCCGAGCGCAGGTTGGTATCGATCGAATCCTGCCACATGCCGCGCCGCGTGAAGATGTGCGAAGGCATGTGCAGCGCGTGCGGTTGGTTCGGCGCGATCTGGGCATAAAGTCGAGCCGCGGGGAGTCCGCGCTCCGCGATCGACGGGTAATCGTAGCTGTGGATCAGGTAGTGCGCCACGCCCGGATGCTCGGGCTGCTGCTTGAGCACCCTCTCCAGGATAGCCGCCGCCTTGAGCTGGTTGGTGTAGGTTTTGTCGGTGAGCTGCGCGGTCATATTGAGCGACAGCGCATAAAAAATCGCCGCCTCCGTGTCCTCGGGATAGCGCTGCGCCAGCGCTTCCATCGCCTTCTCGTAGGCGAGACGGCGGGCGCGGAATTCGATCTTGTCGGAGTCCCGGTAGATCAGGTCGATGGCGGCGAGGTAATCGCGCTCGCGCTGGGTCTTCGCGCCGATCGCCTTGGCACGGTCGAGTCCCGTTAGCGCGTTTCGCGTCGCCTCGGAGTTGGGCTCCTGTCCCGTGAGCGGATTCTGCTGCATGGCCATCGCGATTCCCCAGTACGCGATCGCGCAGCCCGGATCCTGGCGCGCCACGTCGATGAAGCCTTCGATGGCGTCCTTCGCCCAGAACGAGTGCAGCAGCGCCATGGCGCGGTCGAATTGCTTCTCGACCGCGGGGCTGCACGAGGTGGGAAAGTGCACCTTGCCGAGCTGTTCCGGCGGAGTGCGCGCCGCGCCTTGCTGCGCAAGTGCCCCCTGGGCACCGAACAGCACTGCAACGAGCACCGCGACGAGCGTGGTTAGCATTTTCATGGAGATCCTCCCTGCAAAAAGAAGGCGCGGACCGATTAATCTTCCGCGAGGCGCAGTTTGACAACTTCCGCATACGAAATAAATATGCCATTCTGTAATAGACTATTCCAAAATATGCAGTAATAATGGCTCCCGTGGACAAGCTTCAGGCCATGACGACTTTTGTCCGGATCGTGGAAAAGGGGAGCCTGACCGCGGCCGCGAACGCTCTCGATACTTCCCTGCCGTCTGTGGTCCGAGCCTTGGCTGCGCTCGAGCGTCAAGTTGGCGTATCCCTGCTCAACCGCACCACTCGCCGAATCCATTTGACCGACGAAGGCGCTCAATATCTTGATCGCTGTCGTGTCATTCTTGCTGAGGTGCAGGACGCCGATGCGAAATTGAACTACAGTCAGGCCGAGCCGCAAGGCAGGCTCGCGGTGACCGCGTCGGTATTATTCGGCCGACGCTATGTTGCGCCGATTGTGGGCAAATTCATCCGACGCCATCAAAACGTCAACGTGGAAATGCTGTTCGTGGATCGCGTGGTTGACATGGTCGAAGAAGGCCTGGACGTCGCCGTTCGGATTGGACATCTCAGGAATTCTTCGCTCGTGGCGATCAATATTGGCCAGGTTCGTCGCGTAGTCTGCGCGAGTCCGCAATACCTTCGCCGCCACGGCATTCCACGCACGCCGGAGGAGGTCCGGGTGCATCGCTGCGTCAGGCACATGGGCCTGTCACCGCGAAACGAATGGAACTTCCGGGTTGGTCGGCGCGGCATAACCGTTCCGATAACCTGTGCGCT
>WNEY01003944.1_pt1 | contig 11217 bp, 10 predicted proteins | sample 5400531 | NCBI WGS metagenome assembly WNEY01 (sample SAMN13153338, study PRJNA577476) | soil metagenome | isolation source: 200 cm saprolite under Douglas fir tree site 1 | place: USA:California | collected 2015-04-18
TCGCGGCAAGCTGCAGCCGTTCCTGGTAACGCCCGCCAGCGAAGCGGCAGGGCACTTCTCGCCGGATGGACGATGGGTTGCGTACGAGTCGAATACCTCATTCCGAAGTGAAGTCTACGTGCGCCGCTTTCCGCCAACCGACGAGCAGTGGCAGATCTCCTCGAACGGCGGCGCGTCGCCAGTATGGAGCCGCGACGGACGCGAGCTGTACTACGTGACCGGCGACACGGTAATGAGCGTTCCGATCGGTGGCGGATCAAATCTCAAGCCTGGCAAAGCTGCTCCGCTCTTCCGAATACCCGGCCGCACGGCAACCATTATCTCATCCGGCTCATCGAGCCGGCGCGTCCTGAGCGGCCTGTCGCCGGACGGCAAACGATTCCTGATCCTGACCGCAGCGGATCAGAGTGTGCCTCAGATCAACGTCGTGCTCAACTGGCAATCTGCGCTGAAAAATCAAGAGCGATAATCGGCGTTCAGCGAGACGTAATCGTGGCCGAGATCGCTCGAGAGAATTACGGCGCGCGCTTTTCCGCTGCCGAGGTCAAGAGTGATCGGAACGCGCTCGCGGGAAAAGACTCGGGCCGCATCCTTCTCCCGGTATTCGGCGGGGTCGCCATTGCGCACGAGTGTCACCGATCCCGCCGCAAGCGAGACGCGCCGAATCGCAAACCGCGCGCCGCTGCGGCCAACGGCGGCGAGGATTCGTCCCCAATTCGGATCGCCGCCGTGGAGCGCAGTCTTGACCAGCGCCGAAGTGGCCACGGCATGCGCTGCCAGCTTCGCTTCGCGATCGTTGCGCGCGCCGCGCACCTCGAGCTCCATCACGCGCGTTGCACCCTCGCCATCGCGAACGATCATCCAGGCGAGCTCGCGACAGACCGCATTCAACGCGCGCTGAAAATCCTCGAGATTGAGCCGGCTGTGAGCCGGCTCTACTTTGCCGCTGGCCATCAACAGCAAGCAATCATTCGTCGATGTGTCTCCGTCGACAGAGATCGCGTTGAAGCTCTGATCCGCGGCGATCTTCAGCGACCGCTGCAACGTCGCCGGAGCGAGCGTGGCGTCGGTCATCACGAACGCGAGCATCGTGGCCATGTTTGGATGAATCATGCCCGCACCTTTGGCCACGCCGACGATCCGCGCACGTTTGTCGCCGATGGTGAAAGTCGCCTGCGCCACTTTCGGGCCGACGTCGGTTGTCAGGATGGCGTGCGAAAACGCGGCAACGCCACTCGGTGACAATCGCGCAATCGCATCGGGGAGCGCGTCGCGCACTTTCTTGTCGGGGAGCACGACGCCGATCACGCCCGTGGATGCGAGGAAGATTTCGTCCGGAGCGCATCGGAGCAGCTCCGCTGCGCGCGATCGCACCCGCTTGGCGGCAGCGAGCCCTGGCTTGCCGGTGACTGCATTCGCACAACCCGCATTCACAACAACGGCCTTCAGACGGCCACGGGTTTTCTTCAGTGACGCTTTCGCCAGAGTGACCGGCGCCGCCTGAAATCGATTCTGCGTGAAGACGGCGGCTGCGTTCGCCCCCTTCTCCGCGACGATGAGGCCGAGGTCGGGACGTTTTTTTCGAATGCCGGCGCGGACGCCGGAGGCAAAAAAGCCTTTGGGAAGTTTCAACGCAGCGCCTCCAACATGCGCTGCGCCGCCTCCTTCACACGCTCGGGGGCCGTTCCGCCAAACGCACTCTTCTTCGCCAGGATGGAGTCCAGAGTGACGCCATACTCGCGCGCCAGCTTGTCCAACGATGCCAATTGACGCCCGACGCGCTCGTGCGCCTCGCGAAAGGGCACACCGCGCGCCGCCATCGCGTCAGCAACGGCCGTGGCCATCAGCATGGGACCCTGCGCAGCGACGCGCATCCTCTCCCGATTCAACTTCAGACCTTTGAGGAGTGCAGCAAGCGCCGGCAGCGCTGCGGCCAACGCCATCTGCGTTCGGAACAGCGGCTCTTTGTCGAGCTGAAGATCCTTGTCGTACGCCAGCGGGATTCCTTTCATCACGGCGAGCAGCCCCGCAAGCTCGCCGATCGCGCGTCCTGCATGGCCGCGGACCAGCTCGAGCACGTCCGGATTCTTCTTCTGCGGCATCCGCGATGAGCCGGTGGCCATCGCGTCAGGGAGCTCGGCGTACGCCGCCTCATCGCTGGTGAAGAAAATCAGATCTTCTGCGAGCCGCGAGAGATGCGACAGGAGCAGCGATGCGCAGAAAAGATACTCCGCAGCGAAGTCACGATCGGAAACAGCATCGAGCGAGTTGGTCGTCGCGCGCGCAAAGCCGAGGGACTGCGCCAGCGCATTGCGATCGATCGGAAGTGGCGTTCCCGAAAGCGCGCCCGATCCAAGCGGGCACTCGTCTCCTCGCTTCCGCGCTCCTCGGAACCGATCGACATCCCGCAGAAGCATCTCGCAGTACGCCAGGCACCAGTGCCCGAACGTGATCGGCTCCGCCTGCTTTGCATGCGTGTAGCCGGGCATCGGCGTCGCCGCTTCTTCCGCGGCGCGTTTCGCCAGCACGCCGGCGAGCGAGCGGATATTGGCAATGACTTCATCACACGCTCGCTTCAACCAGAGCCTCAGGTCCGTGGCCACCTGATCGTTGCGCGAGCGACCGGTGTGCAGTTTTCCGGCGAGCGGCCCGATCGCCTCGTGGAGCTTCGCTTCGACGTACGAATGGACATCTTCGTATTCGCTGAGGGTTGTTGGAGCGGCAAGTTTGTGGAGCGACTCGTTGATTCGTGAAGCCTCGTCACGCGTCAGAACAGCGGCGCGCTCCAGCGCACGCGTCCAGGCGATCGATCCCTCGACATCTTCGGCGAAGAGCAGGAAATCGAAAGCAAAGGAATCGTTGAACGTACGAAGGAGCTCCGAAGGCTCTCCTTCGAACCGCCCGCCCCAGAGATTTTTGCTCACCGGGCGATTTTCTCCTCCACGGCGAACGGCGCGATTCGCTTCCGGCCGCGCAGAGGCAGCCCGAAGAGGCGGATGAAGCCCGCCGCGTCGGTCGCGTCGTACCCCCGCATATTGAACGACGCCAAGTCCTCGGAATACAGCGAGTACGGCGATTTCCGCGACACGGCGGCCGCGCTTCCCTTGTAGAGCTTCAGCGTAACCTCGCCGGTCACGTTGGCCATCAAGGTGTTCATGAACGCGTCGAACGCTTCTTTCAAGGCCGAGAACCACTGGCCGAAATAGACCAGCTCCGCGTAACGCGTGGCGATGCGCTCCTTCTCGTGCGCGCTGTCGCGATCGAGGGTGATCGACTCCAATGCCCTCAGCGCATTCACCAGCAGCGTGCCGCCAGGAGTCTCATAGACGCCGCGCGACTTGATGCCGATCAAGCGGTTCTCGACGAGATCCGCGCGGCCAACGCCATGGCGTCCGCCGATCTGATTCAATGTCTCGATCAGTTTCGCCGGCGACAATTGTTTTCCATTCACCGCGATCGGCTCGCCCGACTCGAACGCGATGGTCACCTTCTCCGGAGTCTCGGGTGCCAGCGTCGGATCGGTGGTCAGCTTGAACATCGACGCTTCCGGCTCGAACGAAGGATCCTCGAGCGGACCACCTTCGTGCGACAGATGCCAAAGGTTCCGATCGCGCGAATACGGATCCTTCTTCGTGACAGGAACCGGAATCCCGCGCGCGGCCGCAAAGTCGATTGCATCTTCACGCGAAACGATCGACCATTCGCGCCACGGCGCGATGATCTTCAGCTCGGGCGCCAGGGCCTGATAGGCCAATTCGAATCGAACCTGGTCATTTCCCTTGCCGGTACATCCGTGCGCCACGGCATCGCATCCAGTGGCCAGCGCGATTTCCACCTGCTTGCGGGCGATCAGCGGGCGCGCGGTCGAGGTGCCAAGGAGATAGTCCTTTTCGTAAATCGCTCCCGCTTTCAGAACCGGGAAAAGATATTCGCGCGCGAACTCTTCTTGGGCATCGATCAGATAGAAGTCGCACGCGCCTGTGGCGTACGCCTTCGCTTCGAGTCCCGCCGTCTCTTCCTGCTGGCCGACATCAACGACAACCGCGACGACTTCACAGCCGTAGCGCTCCCTCAGCCAGGGGATGATGATCGATGTATCGAGCCCGCCCGAGTACGCGAGCGCGACTTTCTTGACGTTCATTTCGTGATGGCTCCTTGTGAAATCGGTTGTCGGTTGTCGGTTGTCAGTTGGCGGAGGGGCGGGGACAACCGATCACTGACAACCGACAACTGTTCTTCGAGGGCAGACACAAATTCCACGAATGCTTTCCTCGGAGTGATGTACGGCGGAAGGAGGCGAATGACGGTGTCTCTCGCGGTTCCGACGATGAATCCCTTGGCCATCAGCGCGCCGGCGACATCCTTCGCCGGCCGATCGAGCTCGATGCCCCACATCATTCCGCGGCCGCGGACTTCGACGATCGCCGGAACGCGCGACTGCAGCTTTCTCAGCTCGCCGCCGAACCACGCGCCGATATCATCGACGCGCGCGAGCAGCGCCGATTGTTCGATCTCATCGAGAACTGCGAGGCCGAGGCGGCAGGCGATCGGATTTCCTCCAAACGTTGTGCCGTGGTGTCCGGGTTTGACAACGCCTTCGATCGCTTCCCCGGTCAGCACCGCGCCGAGGGGCAGTCCGCCGCCGAGTGGTTTGGCGAGCGTGACGATGTCGGGAATGACGCCACTCTGCTGAAACGCGAAGAGCGTCCCTGTCCGGCCGAGGCCGCATTGGATCTCATCAAAAATCAGAATGGCACCCGTGCGATCCGCCAGACGTCGCGCGACTGCGAGGTATTCAAGTGTCAGGGGGATAATGCCGGCCTCGCCCATCACCGGCTCGAGCACGATCGCGTTCGTCTTCTCCGACACGGCAACTTCGAGCGCGGCGATGTCGTTCGGCGCGACGAAAGTCACGCCGGGGACCAGTGGCTCGAATGGAGTGCGATACGCCGCGTGACCGGTCAGCGAAAGCGCGCCGAGGGTGCGACCGTGAAAGCTTTCTTCCAGCGCGACAATCTCACTCTTTCCCGGATTCGCCAATCGCGCGAACTTCAGCGCGGCCTCGTTCGCCTCGCTGCCGCTGTTGCAGAAAAACGCGCGCAGCAGCCCGGAAGCACGGACGAGTCGCTCGCCGAGGATGCCCTGGGCCGGGTGGTAGAAAAGATTCGAGACGTGCAGAAGCGAGCGCGATTCATCGCGAAGCGTTTTCACGAGACGTGGATGCTGATGTCCGAGCACGTTGACCGCGATTCCGCCGAGAAGGTCCCAATACTCGTTCCCCTCGGCGTCAGTCAGCCGCGCCCCTTTGCCGCTGCGCGGATGAAACGACGTGCGCGCGTAGGTGCCAAGAATGAAATTCTTCTCACGGGCTTCGACCGCCGCGGGGGATTCGTCATGCAGCAACAAAGTTTGCTCCTCCTTGAACCAGCACCTCGTCGATGGCGTACACCATCGCTGCGCCTCGGTTGACTCCTCGCTTCGCTCGGAGTGGATTAGGCAGCAACAAGCGACGTCCCTCCTTCTCCAATGCGAATCGATGTCACGCCCGACGCCAGCGCCTGCAGTGCGGCCTCGAGCTTCGGCCGCATGCCGCCGCTGACGACATCCGTCGCCAGGAGCGCACGGGCGTCAGCGGCATCCAACGTCGGAACAACGGCGCCGTTACCGTCGAGCAGGCCGGCGACATCCGTCAGAAAGACGAGCGACGAAGCGCCGATGCCGGCGGCGATCGCTGCAGCGGCGCTGTCCGCATTCACATTGAGCAGCGCACCACGCTTGCCGGCGGCGACGGAAGAGACGACCGGAAGAATACCGGCGGCGAGCATGGCGCGAATGAGCGTCGGATCGGACGCGCGCACGCGGCCAACATTGCCCAGGTCGACGCCATCGATGTGCGGGTGGCGGTCGGCGGTCAGCGTCTGACCGTCCGATCCGCTGATTCCGGCTGCTTTCACACCCACGCGCGACAGTTCCGCGACAAGCATCTTGTTCACGATGCCGCCGAGAACGGCGACCACGATTTCCAGTGTGGCGTTGTCCGTGATGCGCAGTCCGGCATGCGTCCGCTTCGGAATTCCGAGGCGGGTGAGATGGGCATCAATGCGTTTGCCTCCGCCGTGAACCAGAACGAGCTGCTCACCGCGTTTCCACGCTTTCGCGATTCCGCGCAGCACCTCCGTGCGCCGCGCAGTGTCCTCGAGCAGGCTTCCTCCCAGCTTGATCACCCTCACGCCAAGCCCTCCGTTTCCGGGAATCCGCACATGCGGTTGAAGTTCTGCACCGCTTGCGACGCGGCGCCTTTCAGCAGGTTATCGATCACGGAGACGATCACTGCCCGCCGCCCACTCTGCAGCAGCGTGTAGCCAATCTCGCAGCGTGGCGTGTTCACGACGCTCTTGAGCTCGGGTAACTGCCCGGCCGGCAGAACGCGAACGAAAGCCGAGCCTTCGTACGCGCGCGCGTAGGTTTCGTCGACCTCGGCGGCAGTGAGAGCGCGCGTGAAGCCGACGTGTATCGTGGACAGAATTCCGCGCAGCGTCGGCAGCAGATGCGGCACGAACACGAGCGGTGTTCGGTCGCCGAGCCGGAGACCCTGACGAATCTCCGGCTCGTGCCGATGTTGACCCACCCCGTACGCTTTAAAGTTGCCGTACAGTTCAGCGAATGACCAGGCAAGATCGGACTTCTTGCCGGCCCCGGAAACGCCGCTTTTAGAATCGCAGATGACCGGCTGCTCTCGGTCGATCACGTAGGTCAGAGGGCGAAGGGCGAGCAGGATCGAGGTCGGGTAACAGCCTGGATTGGCGATCAGCCGCGCCGACTTCAGTTCGCCATTGCACCACTCCGTCAGACCGTAGACCGCTTGATCGAGGAGCGCCGGCCGCTCGTGCGTGAAGCCGTACCACGTCGGATAGAGTGCCGGATCGTTCAATCGAAACGCCCCGGAGAGATCGATCACCCGCAATCCGGAATCGAGAAGTTTCGGCACGAGCTCCGCCGACGCTTCATTCGGTGTCGCCAGGAAAACAACTTCCGCTTTCGAATCGAGAAGCTTCTCGAACACGAACGGCTCGGCGATGAGTTGCGGATATGCGGGATTGGCAGGCGCAGCTGCGCCGTCACTGGATGAAAAGAGAGCGACCAGTTCCGCCCCGCGATGGCGCGCCAGGATACCGGTCAGCTCGGAGCCCGCATAGCCGGTGGCGCCGACGATCGCTACACGTTTCGTTTCGGAGTATGTCTGCACGTTCACGGACCTCTACGCCGCTTTATGCGCGCTCACGGCGCGGCGTAATACCCGCGATCTGCTGCACGTGCTGCGCGAACGCCGTGGCAGATGCGGGGTGGCGAAATGCCACAAAAATCGTGTCATCGCCGCCGACTGTTCCCAGCGTGTCTTCGGGCGGCGTGGAATCAAGGGCGCTCGCCACCGGCTGGGCGGCGGCGGGCGGGGTCTTCAACACAACGAGATTTCCCGCGGCCTCGGCGAAGATCACCGAGTCACGGAGAAGTTGATCGAGGCGCTCCTCGCGAAACTCCCGAGGAGTGAAGGCGGCAATCGGAGTCACCGAGGCCAGATCGCTGGGCACGACGTAGCCGGCCGGCGTCTTCGCCAGCCCGAGCTCGCGAATGTCGCGCGAAAGGGTCGGCTGTGTGACGCGGAAGCCGCGCTTGCGCAAGATCGCCAGAAGTTCGTCCTGCGAGTGCAACGTCTGCTCGCGGACGATTTTGACGATTTCTTCGTGCCGTGCATGAATATTCATCATGATGCATTTTTATGCAACGAGAGGCGCTTGTCAAGCATTCCCAACGGCATCGCCTTTGCGAGGACCGCTGGTATGTCGCGAGTCGAACCCAAAGAAGAAGAACCTGCACCCCGCGAGGCCGAAGGCAAGCCCAGTCAGGCTGAGGGCGACGAGGAAACTGTCGACGAAGCGCTGAAGCGGGAAGAGCCGAAGCGGCCCCAGGATTAGAACAGCGCCATCTGCGTATAGCGGGCGGGTGTGAGGGAGCGGGGCGGGCGGCGGCGGGCAACCTCGAAGATTCCGGTGGCCTCGAACTGCTTGGCGATCCCGAGCTCGAGCTGGACTCCGGTCCGCGCCACGAGACGCGCGGCCATGTCGCGCACAATGGACTCGTGATTGTTCTTCTGCGACAGGTGGATCATGCACAGCGTCTTCAGATCCGCCCCGATCATCCGCTGCACCGCGTTCATCGAGTCGTCATTCGAAAGATGTCCGAAGCGCGACATGATCCGGCGCTTCAGGGACCACGGATAGGTTCCCATCCGCAGCATGTCCAGATCGTGATTGGACTCGAAGAAGAGGCCATCGCACGCGCTCAGATGCCGTAAGACCGCGTCATCGACGTATCCAAGGTCGCTGGCGATGCCGACGCGGGTGCCATCGCGCGCCTCGATGACGAAAGAGGCCGGATCGCAAGCATCGTGAAGGGTTCTGCACGCGTGGACGTTCAGCTCGCCGATGGCGAATGTGCTGTTGTTGTCGAAGACGACGATCGGTGTTTCCTGACGATCGATCGTGCTGGCGTCAAGCGTTCCTCGCGTCAGATAAATTGGAATCGACAGCTTTCGGGCGATGCTCTCCGCGCCGCGAATGTGATCGTAGTGCTCGTGCGTCAGGACGATCGCCTTCAGGTGTGTGAGCGCGCGCCCGATCTGCTCCAGCCGCTTTGCGGTTTCCCGCGGCCCGAAGCCTGCGTCGACCAGGATACTGGTGCCGTCGCTCTCGAAATAGTACGCATTCCCCGCGCTACCCGATCCGAGTGGAGCGACGATCATGAAAAGAGAATAGCAGACGGCGGGCGGCGGGCGGCGAGCGGGATAGAATCCGCCGCATGCCGATGGAACGCTTTGTCGTCGAAGGGGGCAGGCGGCTCGAAGGCACCATTCGTCCCGGCGGGAACAAGAATGCTGCGCTCCCGATCCTGGCGGCCTGCCTGCTGACTGACGAGCCGGTCACTCTCTACAACGTCCCGGACATTCAGGACGTCCGGGTCATGCTGCAGATCATCGAGAAGATCGGAGCGTGCGTCGAGCGCCCGGAGAAGAATGTCGTCCGCATCCACGCAAAAGGCGAATGCTCACCGACTCCTGATGCGCAGCTTTCGAAGCGCATCCGCGCCTCGATCCTCCTGGCCGGTCCGCTGCTGGCGCGCTGCGGCCAGGCCAACATCACCAAGCCGGGTGGCGACGTCATCGGCCGCCGTCGCGTGGATACGCACCTGCTCGCGCTCGAGTCTCTCGGCGCGCAGATCGAGGTGTCGGCGTACGAATACCGAATGAGCGCGCAGACGCTCAAAGGCAAGCGGATGTTTCTGGACGAGGCCTCGGTGACCGCGACCGAGAACGCGATCATGGCCGCCGTGCTCGCCGAGGGCGACACGTTGATTTACAACGCCGCGGCTGAGCCGCACGTTCAGGATCTCTGCCGCTTTCTCAATGCACTCGGCGGGCGCATCGAGGGCTTCGCCACCAATTCGCTCTTCATCCGCGGCGTCGATTCGCTACAAGGAGGAGAGTTCACGATTCCGAGCGACCACATCGAGGTCGGTTCGTACATCGGACTGGCCGCCGTCACGCGCAGCGAGCTCCTGATCGAGGACGCTGTACCGGAGCACCTCTACGCGATCCGCCTGATGTTGGAAAAGCTGGGCGTGGAGGTTCGCGTCGAAGGCAAGAACATCCGCGTGCCGAAGGATCAGGAGTTGCGCGTGCGCTACGACATCGGCGCCGCCGTTCCGAAGATCGACGACGGCCCCTGGCCTCTGTTCCCTGCCGATCTGCTGTCGATCATGGTCGTCGTGGGAACGCAGGCGGAAGGGACGGTGATGATCTTCGAAAAGATGTTTGAATCGCGGCTCTTCTTCACCGACAAGCTGATTTCGATGGGGGCGCGAATCATCCTCTGCGATCCGCACCGGGCGATCATCGTCGGCGGCAATCGTCTCACCGGCGCTGAGATCTCCAGCCCTGACATTCGCGCCGGAATGGCTTTACTGCTCGCCGCGCTTTGCGCGAAAGGCGAGAGCGTGATTCACAACATTCATCAGATCGATCGCGGCTACGAGCGAATCGAGGAGCGATTAAATCAACTGGGCGCTCGAATTGTTCGAGAGCGGGATGAATAGAACGATGAACGATGAAGGATGAACGATGAACATCGACCGTGCCGGTTCATCGTTCATCCCTCATCGTTCATCGTTTGAATTTCAGCTTCCACGCGGTCGCCATCTCCTCATCCCCCGCCCACCCGCCGTCATGGGCATCCTCAACGTGACTCCCGACTCGTTCTCCAACGGCGGGGTGCATTTCGATCACGCCAAAGCGGTGCACGGCGCGCTGCAGATGGCCGAAGACGGCGCCGCGGTTGTAGACATCGGCGGTGAATCCACGCGTCCCGGAGCTGAGCTCATCGCGGCGCAGGTGGAGATCGATCGCGTGATTCCGGTCATCCAGCAGATCCGGCAGCGCAGCGACATTCCGATCTCCATCGACACACGCAAAGGTGCGGTGGCGGAAGAGGCATTGGCGGCCGGAGCGGACATCGTCAATGACGTGAGCGCGCTGCGCTATTCGGCCGGGATGCCGGCGATCGTCGCGCGAGCGAAAGTTCCAATCATCCTCATGCACATGCGCGGCGAACCGGGCACGATGCAGGAGAACATTCACTATGATGAGGTGGTGAGCGAGGTCGGGCGTGAGTTAACAAGCTTTCGAGATGCGGCGATCGCTGCCGGCGTGGACCCCTCGCAAATTCTTGTCGACCCCGGCATCGGCTTCTCAAAGTCATTCGAGCACAATCTGGAGATTCTCGCCCGCGCGGCGGAGCTGACCACGATTGCGCCGCTGGTCATTGGCGCCTCGCGTAAGGCGTTCATCGGCCATCTCACCGGGCGGGAGGCGGGGCCGGATCGCATGGTCGGATCGCTGGCAACCGTCGCCGCCGCCCATCGCGCTGGGGCGACGCTGGTGCGCGTGCACGACGTGCGTCAGACGGTCGATTTTCTAAAAGTTCTCACGGCAATTGCGGAGCGTCAGCGGTGAACTGGTACGACCGGTTGCTATCGCTGCACTTCACCTGGCGCGACGCCATCGATATCGCCGTCGTCGCCTTCATCATCTACAGCATCCTGGCGCTGATTCGAGGCACGCGGGCGATGCAGATCTCCATCGGTCTGGTCGTGATGGCCAGCACA
>WNEY01003945.1_pt1 | contig 11217 bp, 8 predicted proteins | sample 5400531 | NCBI WGS metagenome assembly WNEY01 (sample SAMN13153338, study PRJNA577476) | soil metagenome | isolation source: 200 cm saprolite under Douglas fir tree site 1 | place: USA:California | collected 2015-04-18
GGGGACACACGGTTTCCGATCGTGTCCAGCAGGACCTTCGGTCCCACGTTCAGCTGCAGGATTACCTGACCGAGCGGAGCGCTCTTGGCTCGCCGACCGGGACGTCGCTTGTGCAGAATGCCCAGGAGGCACTGGATAAGCTGCTTGCTGGCGAGCGCGGCTCGTTGAAGCGCTACCCGAAATACGCCTCCCGCACCTCCGGCCGATCGGCGATCTCGGCCGGCGTGCCGCCGACCACGACGCGGCCTTTGGACAGCACATAACCGAAATGCGAGATCGCCAGCGTCTGGCGCACGTTCTGCTCCACCAGGAACACCGTGATGCCGCGCTCGTTGATCGCCCGGATGATGTTGAAGTTCTCCTTGACCAGCAGCGGCGAGAGCCCGAGCGACGGCTCGTCGATCAGCAGGAGCTTGGGCGCCCGCATCAGGCCGCGCCCGATCGACACCATGGCCTGCTCGCCGCCCGACATGGTGCCGGCGAGCTGCGTTCGGCGTTCGGCGAGCCGCGGGAACAGGCGATAGATCTCGGCCATGCGCGCGTGCGTGACGGTGTCCGACGGCTCCTGATAGGCGCCCAGCCGCAGGTTCTCCTCGACCGTGAGCTTGGGAAACATCCGGCGGCCTTCCGGGATGCAGGCGATGCCGGCGGCGATCACCTTGTGGGTCGGCAGCGCGGTGATGTCGGCGCCATCGAAGGCGATGCGGCCGGCGCGCAGCGGGGTGAGGCCCAGGATCGAGCGGATGAGCGTGGTCTTGCCCGAGCCGTTGGAGCCGAGCAGGCAGGTGATGCGGCCGGGCTCGACCGCAAGCGACACGCTTTCGAGCACGTCGGCCTTGTCGTAGGCGGTGGTGACGTTGTCGATGTCGAGACGCGCGCTCATGGGGACTGTTTCCGCTCGCGTACAATAAGCCGAGTCATTCCGGGGCCCGAGCGTAGCGAGGGAGCCCGGAATCCATAACCACAGTCCGGGGTTATGGATTCCGGGCTCGCCGCTTCGCGGCGCCCCGGAATGACGACCGAGAGATTGGCCCTGATCGACCGAAACGCGCTCATCACTCGACCCCGAGATAGGCTTCTTGCACCTGCCGGTCGGCGGCGACCTGGCGATACGGGCCTTCGGCGATCTTGCGGCCGAAATTGAGCACCACGCAGCGGTCGGTGATGCGCTCGATCACGCCCATCTCGTGCTCGACGATGATGATAGTGAGATCGGGGTTGAGCCCGCGCACCTGCAAAATGTCGTCCATCAATTCGCTGGTCTCCTCGTGCGTCATGCCGGCCGACGGCTCGTCGAGCAGGAGGAGCTTCGGCTGGTTGACCAGCGCCCGGCAGATTTCGATCCGGCGCCGGTCGATCATCGGCAGGCCGGCGACCGGCTCGAACATCCGCTCGGCCAGCTGCGGCTCGAACACCTCGACCAGGGTGCGCGCCGCCCGATAGCTCGCCGCGAACTCGCGCTTGAAGGCGCCGCGCCGCATCAGGTTGAACCACAGCCCCTGGCTCAGCCGCTTGTGGTTGCCGATCATGATGTTGTCGAAGATCGACAGCGGCAGCGACAGCCGCGAGCGCTGGAAGGTGCGCGAGATGCCGGCATGGTAGATCGCCTGCGGCGACGCCCGGGTGACGTCGGCGCCGTCGAAGCCGACGCTGCCGCCGTCGGCGCCGTAGATGCCGGTGACCACGTTGAAGAAGGTGGTCTTGCCCGAGCCGTTGGGGCCGATGAGACCGACGATCTCGTTGCGGGCGACAGCGAGGTCGAGACGGTCGAGCGCCACCACGCCGCCGAAACGCTTGGTGAGGCCGCGCGCCTCCATGAGATGCGGAGCGGTCATGGCCGCCATCCGGGAAAATAGCGGCGCACCGGGCGCGGCAGCAGACCCTCGGGCCGGAACAGCAGCACCATAATGACCATCAGGGCATAGAGCAGGAACCGGTATTCCTGGATCGTCTGCAGCTTCTCCGGAACGACGACGACGATGATGGTCGCCACCACCAGTCCCCAGGGGTTGCCGATGCCGCCGAGCAGCAGGATCGACACCAGGATGAGCGAATCCGCGAAGGTGTAATTGTTGGGCGCCACGAAGCCGCTCACCATGCCGTAGAGCGCGCCGGCGATGCCGATGAGAAAGTTGCCGAGCGTGAAGGCGGTGATCTTCCAGCGCGCGATGTCGAGCCCGAAGCAGCTCGCCGCGGTCTCGTCGAGCCGCAGCGCGTCGAGATTGAGCCCGATCCAGGATCGCTCCAGCCGGCGCACCAGGACGAAGGCGGCGACCAGCAGCAACAGGCTGACGGCGAAATAGCTCAGGTAGAACGAGAGCTCTATCCTGCCGATGTCGACATTGTCGTTGAACGACCAGCCGAGGATCGTCATGCCCTTGACCTGCATCCCCTGCGGGCCGCCGAGCACGTCGTTGACCTCGAGGAAGGTCTTGAGCAGCAGCGCAAACGCGATGGTCACCAGGGCGGCGTAATGGCCGCGGGTGCGCAGCACCGGCAGCAGCAGCACCGATCCGATCAGCGCCGCCAGCAGGCCGCCGGTCAGCAGCACGAGCAGATGGGGGACGGCGGTGTGGGCGTTGAGCACCGAGGACGTATAGGCGCCGATGCCGAAGAACGACGCGCCCGCGAAGTTGAGCACGCCGGCATAGCCGAACTGGATGTTCAACCCCAACGTCGCCACGATGTAGAGCAGGACCGTGACCACGAGCAGCAGCACGAAGTGGTTGTCGTGGAAGAACGCCGCCACGATGATGGCGGCGGCGATCGCCAGGCCGCCCAAGCCATCCTCGCGGTCGGCAAAGCTGCGGCCCACCGGGGCGAGCCAGCCCAGCCAATTGGCGGCGAGCACCGCCGCGATCCCGATCGCCAGCAGGCCGATGATGAACGGCTGCCGCTCGGCCGCGAGCAGCGCGATCAGATAGAGCGTGGCGAGCACCAGCGCGGCCGCGCCCGGCAGCAAGGAAGCGCGCGCGTCTTGCGCCGGCGCGCTCACGCCACCGGTCTTGATGTTTGATTCGTCATGCCCGCGCTCGCAGCCAAGCTTGCGCAGGCTGCGTACACTTGCCTGCGCGGGGCATCCACGTCTTTCTTCGTCGGGCACCAAAAGACGTGGATGGCATCGCAACTCGGGCCTGCCCGAGTTGCGCAACGTAAGGTGCCGCAAGTCGGGTAAACCCGACTTGCGGTGACAAGCCCGGCCATGACGGCGTGGATAGGTTATGCCCGAATGCCATCGCGCTCAGACCCGCTCGCTGATTTTTTCCTGGATCAGGCCGGTCGGACGCCAGGCCATGAATATGATCACGACCGCGAAGGCGAACACGTCCTTGTAGGCGCTGCCGAACGGCAGCGCCACGGCGCCGATGGTCTGCAGCGCGGCGAACAGGAAGCCGCCGAGGATGGCGCCGTAGATGCTGCCCAATCCGCCGATGATGGCGGCGGCAAAACCGATCACGCCGAGCAGGAGGCCGATGCCGAAATTGATCTCGTTGTAATAGAGGCCGTTCATGATGCCCGCGAAGGCGGCCAGTCCCGAGCCGATGGCGAAGGTGACCAGCACGATGGCGGTGAAGTTGACCCCCATGGTGCGGGCGGTCTCCTCGTCCTGCGCCACCGCGCGGATGGCGAGGCCGAGCTTGGTCCGGTTGAGCATCAGTTGCAGCCCGACGATCACCATGAGCCCGGCCGCCAGCATGATGGCGTTGTCGAGCCGCAGGTTGAAGTTGCCGAAATTGATCGAGCTCGCCGGCAGCAGCGCCGGGAACGGCTTCGGATTGGCGCCCTGGGGATAGAACAGCCGCACCGCCTCGCGCAGCACGGTGCCCAGCATCAAGGTGATGAGCAGGGTGTTGAGCGCCGGCGCGGAGCGCAGCGGCAGCACCAGATAACGCGCGATCAGCATGCCGAGCGCCGCCATCGCGACAATGGCGACGATCAGCATCGCCAGCAGCAAGAGCGGACTCGAGGTGACGCCGGCGGAGCCGAGGGCGACGAAGGTCGCCAGCGCCGCGAAGGCACCGACGGTGAGCACGTCGCCGTGGGAAAACTTGATCACGTCGAGCACGCCGAAGAACAGCGTGAAGCCGACCGCGACCAGCGCGTACATCATGCCGAGCATCAGCCCGTTCATGACGTATTGGGCGAGCAGCCCCGCATCCATGGTTCAATCCCGTGACGGCACTGCGTGTCCCGGCCGAGCGCGCCCCTTGCGCGCGAGAGCCGGGACCCACATGGACCGCGCGACCGGCTGCGCCAATATTGCGCTTCGCGAGTCTTGCGCTGGGTCCCGGGTCTCGTTCCGCTCGCGCATAGCGCGTCGAAGACGCGCGTAAACGCGCTTTCGCTGCGCTCGCTTCACTCGCCCGGGACACGTCCTGTCGTTATTACTTCTGTCCGGGCAGCTTGCGCTTGCCGGAGGCGTATTCGCTGTCGTCCCACTCCACGAACTTGCCGTCCTGGATGACGTATTTGGTGATGAGCGCGACGGTGTTCTGGCCGTGGTCGTCGAACGTGATCTTGCCGATGATGGAGTCGCGGTCCTTCACGGTCGCCATCTCGGCGATGACCTTCTTGCGGTCCGGGCCGACCTTCTCGATGCTGTCGAGGATCAGGTCCATGGCGGCGAACGCGAAGGCACCGTAGGCCTCGGGCGGGTTGTCGTATTTCTGGGCGGCATATTTCTCCAGGAAGAACTTGCCGCCGGGCAGCTTCTCGGTCGGCGCGCCTTCGCGGAAGGCGAGCACGCCCTCGGCCAATGGACCGAGCCCCTGGATGAAGGCGTCGGACACGATCCCGGAGGTGGCGTCGAACACCGCCTTGATGCCGAGCTTGTCCATCTGCGAGCGGATGCGCACGCCGATCGGCGTGAGCCCGCCGAAGTAGATCACCTCCGGATTGAGCGCCTTGATCTGGGTGAGCTCGGCGGTGAAGTCCTGCTGATCGGCGGTGACGCCGAAGGTGCCGAGGATCTTGCCGCCCAGCTTGGCGAGCGCCGTGCTGAAATACTGGTTGTGACCCTTGCCGTAATCGGTGGTGTCGTGAATGACCGCGAAGGTCTTGTAGCCGAGCTTGGAGACCAACTCGGCATTGGCCTCGTTCTGGTTGATCATGGTGCCGTTGACGCGATGGATCTCGGCATATTTGTTGCGGTAGGTGATGTCGGGCAGCACCGCGCCCCAGACCACGACCGGCAGGCCGAACTTGTGATAGGTGTCGACCGCCGCGATCGCGGTCGACGAGCAATAGTGCGTCGCCGCCGAGACGATCTCCTTGTCGGCCGCCATCTTGGTGGCGACCTGCACGGCCACGTTCGGCTTGCATTCGTCGTCGAGCACCACGTGCTCGTAGTCGTATTTCGCCTTGGCGTCGGCGTTGCGCAGCCGGACCGCCAGATCGGACGAGTTGCGGCCGCCCAGCCCGTTGACCGAGACGCCGCCGGTCAGCGGACCGATGAAGCCGACCTTGATCTTGTCCTTCGCCTCGACGACGGCGACGGAGGCCGCGAGCAACAGGAGCGCCAGGATTGGCGCGATAGCGTTCCGTGTCATGGTCATTCCACTCTCCCACGCGATTTGATTTATCATAGACGAGGCGCCTATCCGATGAAACAACTCGAGGCGGTCATTCGGCGGAAAATGTCCTCGACCTCATCGCCAGCACGCCGGAGGCGTTCGGCGCGCAGGTGAAGAACGACGTCGTGCGGTGGAGCGAGGTGGTCAAGCGCGCGAACGTGCCGATGAATTAGCGCATATCACTTGACTTGCCGCAAGCGCTTGACCTCGGCGGTGCCGCCCTGCACGGCGTCGAGCTGGGCGAAGATTTCGGTCGCCTCCTTGGAGATGGCGTCGGTGATGTCGGCGAGCATGCGACGGCCCTTCTCGGCGGTGGCGTGCTGCGGGCTGCCGAACCAGCCGGTCGGCGCGATCGACCTGATGTCGGTCAGCACCGGCTGATAGCTGCGGGTGCGTCGCAACCGATCCATCTTGTGGCCATGCTGGTGGTCGGACGAATAGTCGATGCGGTCGAGATGCACGAGATCGGGCCGCTGCGCGAGCACCGCCAGCGCCTCGATCTCGCCGCCATGGGTGAGGCCATTGCAGCTCGCCCCGTAGAGCTCCTCGGCGACGTAGCAGGCCTGCACCGTCAGCACCGTCATGCCGTGCTCGCGATGCAGCGCCTCGGCCGCGATCGCGAGCGACGGGATATTGCCCTCGTGCCAATTGAGGATGAGCAGATACTTGGCGCCATGCCGGGCGGTGGAGACGCAGGTCTCGGTCACCACCCGCATATAGGTATCCGGCGTAAGCGTGAGCGTGCCCTCGAACGGCATGTGCATCGGGGTCACGCCGAGCGGGGGTCCGGGCAGCACCAGGCCGTCCATGCGCTCGGCGACGGCGTGGCCGATGGCGTTGGCGGCGAGCGTATCGGTGCCGGTCGGAAGGTGCGGTCCGTGCTGCTCGACGCTGCCGGCCGGCAGGATCACCAGCGGGTTCCGCTTGAGCTGCGCCGCGATCTCCGGCTGGGTCAGCTCGGCGAAATGCCGGCTGGAGCGCATTCCGTTTGGGTTGAAATCGGAATGCGCTCCAGCTTTTTTTGGTGGTCGCATTTTCCGCGGAAAACCGGTTCCCACTTTTCCTGAAAATGCTCTACGCAACATGGCGGTTCCTCTCGGCAAGGCGGCGGTGCGCCTCCGCCATCACGTCGGCGATGCGCACCGCCTGACCGTGCTTCTCGATCGAGCGCAGCGCGGCGTAGACCACCGCCACCGCCATGTTGCCGTTCCTGGCGTCGAGCTCGCCCGATCTGCCGGTCCGGCAGCTGTCGGCGAACATCTCGAGCTCGGCACGAAACATGTCGCTCTCGGGGATCGTCAGCTCCTGGCGCTTGCCGTACCCGTCCTTGCCGCGCTGGATGTAGAGCGTCGAGGTCTTGTGCAGCTCATTCGGGGTATCCCAGGTGCCGAAATCGATCTCGTAGTGCATGAGGCCTTTCGACCCGAACACGCGGACGGCGAACACCCCGGGCGAGGTCCAGCAGGCGCCGACATAGCCGACTTTGCCGTCGGCGAATTTGAGCAAGGTCATCGACTGGTCGTCGACCTCGGCACCGACCGGCGAGAGCTTGGAGGCCATCGAGCTCGCCTCGACGATCTCGCCGCCCAGGTAATGCAGCACGTCGAACTGGTGGATCGCGAGCTGCGAGAGCGGCCCGCCCGGCGCCTTGTCCTTGTACCAGCGCCAGGTCTTGGGCGTGAGCTCGAGCGCCCGCTCGTTGGAGAAATTGGCCTCGATGAAGCCCACGCGCCCGAGTTCGCCGCCGTCGATCGCCGCGCGGATGGCGCGGATGCCGGCCATCAGGCGGGCGCTATGACCGACCGTGACGGTGACACCGTGGAAGCGCTCCAGCGCCTCGATCTCGAGCCCCTCCTCGAGCGTGCTGGCAATCGGCTTTTCGGTGTAGACGTGCTTGCCGGCCGCGGCCACCTCGCGCGCAATCGGCAGGTGCTGCTCGTTCGGCACCGTGAGGATGACACCCGTAAGGCCCGGCTCGGCCAGCATGGCGGCGAGGTCGGGCACGACCTCGATGCCGAATTCCTGCGCGAAGGCCGCGCGATTCTCCTCCGAGCGGCTATAGCCGGCGACGATCCTCAATGCATCCGACCCGAGGCTGGCGCGGGTCAGGACCTTCGCCCAACGGCCGAGCCCCACGATCCCAACCTCGACGGAAGTTGCTGCCACCAAGCTCTCCTTCTTGCGGACCAGCCGCCGCCGGAAGGATATCGCCCGGCGCTGCTGGCGGAAAGCGCGCGGGCGCGGGTCGGAAAACATGCGCTCGCGGGCGGATTCAATGGCCTGCGGCAAATCACCCCCTCAACGGGCAGGCCGGAGCTTTTTTGGCCTCATGGCAAACCTCCGGCGGTCAGTGAAACTACACGCCATTTCTGTATTCGAGATGCCCTCACTGTTGCGACGCGCTCCTGAATGAACAAACAGTCATCATCCTTTCCCCGATGGAGATTATGAGAGACGCGCGCCAGAGGCAGTGCACCGCCGTGTGGCGTTAACCACACGCATGCGAGGAAAATCTCGTCGCCGCCGGAGAACAGCGAAAACGCCGTTGTGCGATGCGGTACCAGCGTTCGGTCTTCGTTCCTTAGCGCCGACGTCTTCTCCCATTCAGCCTGCGTTCAGCTTACGCCGCCCATTGTCTCGGCACAAAGACGCACGCGGCAGCGCGGCTGCGGATTTTGAACCGAAGACGCGCAATTGCTGACTAACAACAGATGCGGGCCTGAGACGCGGGACAGGGAGAAACGACGATGTTGGAACGTCAGAGTGGCGCTTCCCGGCAGGAGAACGAGGTCTTTGGCCGTCTGGAATCGAAGGTGCAATCGTACGCGCGCAATTTCCCGCGCATCTTCAGCCGCGCACGCGGCACCGAATTGTGGGACGTGCACGGCGGCCGCTACCTCGACTTTCTCGCCGGCGCCGGCTCCTTGAATTTCGGCCACAACAATCCGGTCTTCAAAGAGGCGTTGATCGATTACATCCAGCAGGATGCGATCACCCACAGTCTCGATCTGCACACCGAGGCCAAGGAAAGCTTCCTCGAGGCGATGCACGACATCCTGCTGGCGCCGCGCGGTCTCGATTACGTCATGCAGTTCACCGGCCCGACCGGCACCAACGCGGTCGAGGCGGCGCTCAAGATCGCCCGCAAAGTGACCGGCCGACCCAACGTCATCTACTTCACCAACGGCTTCCACGGCGTGTCCATGGGCGCGCTGTCGGTCACCGGCAACGAGTATCTCCGCCGCGCCGCCGGCGTGCCGTTGCAGGGCGCGATGCCGATGCCGTTCGACGGCTACTTCGGCCCGGACGTGGACACCATCGCCTATCTCGAGCGCATGCTCGCCGACCCCTCGAGTGGCGTGGACACTCCGGCTGCGATCATCCTCGAAACCGTTCAGGGCGAGGGCGGCCTCAACGTGGCGCGCAACGAGTGGCTGCAGCGGCTTCAGGCGCTCTGCCACAAGCGCAAGATCGTGCTGATCGTGGACGACATCCAGGCGGGCTGCGGCCGCACCGGCACGTTCTTCAGCTTCGAGCCGTCCGGCATCAAGCCCGACATCGTCACCGTGTCCAAGTCGCTGTCCGGCTACGGCCTGCCGCTCTCGATCGTGCTGCTGAAGCGAGCGCTCGACGAGTGGAAACCCGGCGAGCACAACGGCACCTTCCGCGGCAACAACCACGCCTTCGTCACCGCCACCGCCATGCTCGAAACCTACTGGCGGACGGACGCCTTCGCCGAGGAGGTGCAAGCCAAAGGCGAGCATCTCGGCCAGCGGCTGCAGGCGATGGTGGACCGCTTCTCACCCCATCTGGTCGACGCGCGCGGACGCGGCATGATGCGCGGCGTGCGCTGCGCCGATCCCAAGCGCGCGGGTGTCGTCACCACAAAGGCGTTCGAGCACGGCCTGATCATCGAGCGTGCCGGTCCCGAGGACGAGGTGATCAAGTGCATGATGCCGCTCACCACTCCCTACGATGAGCTGGACGAGGGTCTCGATATTCTAGAGCGGGCGCTGCACGAAGAATTCAGCAAAGGCGCCGCCGCGCCGAAAGCCGTGACCGCACGCCCGGCATGCGATGAGCTGCCGCCCGAACTTCATCCGGCAGCGATGAGTGCCTCCACGATCGAGGCGTCGCTGCCTGCAAGCTGAACCACCGACGGGAGCGCCCGAGCGATCGGCGCAGCGCAATGACACTAGGTTCGGGGTGGGCGGCCGAAGCCGCCCCCTTTTCATTGGCGACCGAGGACTGCGACCTGGTCGCCGCACCCCAAGCACCGGCGGCGCACGGGGCACGATCGCGCGCGAGGTCGATCGAGCGTCCAATGCTGGTTCGCAAGAGCGTCGACAACGCCGTCCGCTGGCGGGAGGGCGAGCGGCTCGACCACCTGTTCGAGCAGCGCTGCGACCAGTTCACCGGCCGCGGCAAGGACCAGGCGGTTGTCACCGACGACCTGGCGCTGAGCTTTCGCGAGCTCGACAACCTGGCCAATCAGGTCGCCCGCCATCTGCTCGACCAGGGCATCAAGTCGGGCGACCGGGTCGGGCTCCTGTTCGACAGGACCATCGACAGCTATGTGGCGCTGCTGGCGGTGCTCAAGGTCAATGCCGCCTATGTGCCGCTCGACGCCGGCTTTCCGACCGAGCGGGTGCGCTTCATCCTGCAAGATGCCGGCGTCAAGTCGGTGGTGTCGCTGTCGGCCTTCCGAGGCAAGCTCGACGAGTTCGCAGTCCGGCAGATCCTGCTCGACGTCGCCGAGCGCGAGATCGCCCTAAAGCCCAAGTCCCGCCTCACCGACGCCGAGAAGGCGCCGCCGGTCGATCAGCTCGCCTACCTCATCTACACCTCGGGAACCACCGGCAACCCGAAGGGCGTGGTGATCGAGCACCCGAGCATCTGCAATTTCGTGCGTGTGGCGGCCGAGCTCTACGGCTTCCGTCCCGGCGACCGGGTCTACCAGGGCATGACCATCGCCTTCGACTTCTCGGTCGAGGAGCTGTGGGTGCCGCTGATCGCCGGCGCCACCCTCGTTCCCGGCAAGCCCGGCGCCAGCCTGGTGGGCGACGATCTCGCCGATTTCCTGCGGCAGCGCAAGGTCACCGGCCTGTGCTGCGTGCCAACGCTATTGGCGACGATCGAGAAGGACTTGCCCGACCTGCGCATCCTGCTGGTCTCGGGCGAGGCCTGCCCGCATAACCTGATGGTGCGCTGGCATCGGCCGGGCCGCACCATCCTCAACGCCTATGGGCCGACCGAGGCCACCGTCACGGCGACCTTGACCGAGCTCAATCCAGACAAGCCGGTGACCATCGGTGGGCCGCTGCCGACCTACTCGATCGTGATCCTCGACCCGCACAAGGACGAGGCGCTGGCGCCGGGCGAAATGGGCGAGATCGGCATCGCCGGCATCGGGCTCGCGGCCGGCTATCTCAACCGGGACGACCTGACCCGGAAGAAGTTCATTCCCGACTTTCTCGACATCCCCAACAATCCGTCCGGGCGCATCTACCGCACCGGCGACCTCGGCCGCATCAACGACCACGACGAGGTCGAGTTCCACGGCCGCATCGACACCCAGGTCAAGATCCGCGGCTACCGGATCGAGCTGACCGAGATCGAATCGGTGCTGCTGGAGTTGCCGCAG
>WNEY01005005.1_pt1 | contig 11217 bp, 14 predicted proteins | sample 5400531 | NCBI WGS metagenome assembly WNEY01 (sample SAMN13153338, study PRJNA577476) | soil metagenome | isolation source: 200 cm saprolite under Douglas fir tree site 1 | place: USA:California | collected 2015-04-18
GCCGGCCTCTCCTTCCTGGCCGAGTTTGCGGAAGGTAGATTGGACCTTCATCCCGATTGTCACGTCCTCGGCTTTCACGTCGATCAATTGCGACGTGAGACGCACGCCCTCGTCCATCTCGACGATCGCCATCACATACGGCTTCTGCATCTCGAACTGGGCCGGTGCATCGTGGATGACCGTGTACGTGACGACGGTCCCCTTCCCCCCGAGCCGGAAACGCTGCATCTTGCCGATCGACTTGCGACCGCAGACCGGGCAGACGGCCCGGGGAGGGAAGTCGACTTTCCCGCAGCTGCCGCATTTCGTGCCGATCAGGTTGTAGCGGCTCTGGATCTCCCGCCAGAATCGAGGAATGGCCACGTCAATCCCCTCGCTCGAAAAGGTGGACGACCGCGGTGGCCCCCGTTCCACCCAACGTATGGGTGAGCCCATGGCGTGCTCCGACCACCTGGCGTTTGCCGGCTTCGCCACGCAACTGCCGCACGATCTCGACGGCCTGCGCGACCCCCGTCGCGCCGACCGGTTGGCCCCGGGCCTTCAGCCCGCCGGACGTGTTCACGGAGATCTTGCTGTTCAACGCGGTCAGGCCTTCCGCGGTGGCAGGTCCGCCCTTGCCCTTCTCGATGAACCGCAGGTCCTCGATCGCGAGGATCTCGGAAATCGTGAAGTTGTCGTGCACTTCCGCGACCTGGATGTCTTTCGGCTGTAGCCGGGCCTCGTGGAACGCCCGTTTGCCCGCGATCACGGTCGCGTCCAGGGTCGTCAGATCCCGTCGGTCGTGCAACGCCAGGAAGTCGCTCGCCTGACCCGAGCCCGCGATCCGGATCGGAGTGTCGCTGAACTTCCGGGCCTTCTGCATCTCGCACAGGACGACCGCGGCCGCGCCATCCGACAGCGGCGCGCAGTCGAACACGCCGAGGGGTTCTGCCACCCGAGGGGCCTGCAGGACGGTCTCGATCGTGATCTCCTTTTGGAACTGGGCTTCCGGATTCAGGGCGCCGTTTTTGTGATTCTTCACGGCGACCGCAGCCATCTGTTCCCGGGTCGTGCCGAATTCGTACATGTGTCGGCGGGCCATCATCGCGTAGAGACCCGCGAACGTCGCCCCAAAGACGCTCTCCCATTCTTGGTCCGCGGTGGAGGAAAGGATTTCCGCGGCCTGGACGTCTCCCACGTCCGTCATCTTCTCGGCCCCTCCCACGACCACGATGTCGTACATGCCGGAGGCGATCGCGAGACGCGCTTGCAACAACGCGATCGCGCCGCACGCACCCCCTCCCTCCACCCGAACCGTCGGCAAGTGCATGTCGGCCAGCCCGGCGTAGTCCGCCACGAGGGCGGACACATGCTCCTGATCAATGAACTTACCCGCGGACATGTTCCCGATGTAGACCGCGTCGATGTCCTCCGAGCGAATCTTCGCATCCTGAATCGCCTTCAGACCGGCCTCGATGCCGATGTCCCGGAACGATCGGTCCCACAATTCGCCGAACTCCGTCTCCCCGACCCCGATCACCGCGACGTCCCGCACGGGCTCAAGCCTCCCGCATCAGGATCTTACCGCGGTATTTCGCGTACGTCGCATAGTCGAGGAACACTTGGTCCGCAATCATTTCCTTGATCGTCGGGGTCGCATCGCGGCGGAGCTTCGTGATTTCGTCCGTGACCGTGAGGTCGAACCCGTCGGATCCCGCGCCGCTGCCATACCCGACCGCGAAGATGCGGTCTCCGGCCTCGGCTTCGTCGAGGATCGCGCAGAGGCCCACCATGATCGCCCCGCTGTATGTGTTCCCGATCTCCCGGACACACAGGCCCGTGTCGATCTGGCCTTCCTTGAACCCGAGCTGCTTGGCCGCCCGCACGGGGAACTTCCCGTTCGGCTGATGGAAGACCGCGTAGTCGTAGTCCTCTGCGGTCGTCCCTGCGCGCTTGAAAAGCAGCTGCGCGCAGTTGCTGACGTGTTTGAAATACGCAGGTTCGCCGGTGAAGCGACCGCCGTGACTCGGGTATCGTTGTCCCTCACGGCGCCAGAAGTCGGGAGTGTCCGTCGTGTACGAGACCGTGTGGGCGATTTCCGCCGCGACCCGGTCAAGGCCGATCAAGAAGGCCGCCCCACCGGCTGAGGCGCTATACTCGAGCGCGTCACCAGGGGCACCCTGACTCGTGTCCGAACCGATCGCGAGACCGTACTTCATCATCTTGGATAACGTGAGACCCATCGTTGTTTGAATCGCGGCGGTGCCCGCCTTGCACGCGAACTCAAAGTCCGCTGCAGTCATGACCGGTGCCGAGCTGATCGCTTCCGCGACAATCGTCGCGGTCGGCTTGACCGCGTACGGATGCGACTCCGAACCGACGTAGATCGCACCGATCTCTGTAGGATCGACATCCACCTTGGCCATGCAGGCCCTGGCCGCTTCGACCGAGATCGTGATCACGTCCTCGTCGGGCCCGGGGACGCTCTTCGCGCGGATGTTCAGGCCTCGGCCCATCGCCTCGCCATCGGCTCCCCAGACCGTGCCGATGTCCTTCGGTCGAATCCGGTATCGTGGGATGTATGCGCCGTAGCTGACGATCCCCGTCTTCATGAAATCCGCTCCAGTCTCGAGATCAGTTCCGCTTGGTCGAGTTCGGTCCGCGCGAGGAGGATCCCTTCCAGCTCCGCGAGCTTCATCGCGAGTTCGTCGATGTTCTCCGGTTGGACGTACACGACCATCGCGGGCTTCAAGGGGTGCGCCTTGATTGCGATCATGGGCGACCGCCCGTACTTCACGCCGGTGAAGCAGAGGGCCCGTTCGCTCGTGGATCCGTAGATGCGAAGGTAGTCGGTCGCGTCGAGGGTGGTGATCGCTTTGATCGAGTCAATCACCGTGTAGCCATTCACGACGCGCCGCGTGTTGAGTTTCTGCGTCAACAGCTTTCCGTCAATCCGGCGGAGGAAGTCCACGGCCCGCATCCCGACGGCCCAGTCGCGCATCGATGGGATCACATCCGAGTACTCTTCGAACCGTTTCGAGAGTTTCTGGCCCGTCCTCTGGTCAATGTCAATCAGAGCGTCGACAAGTCGGTGGATCGTCTTGATTCCGGGGGAAGTTCGGCGACCTGCCTCATAGTCGCTGATCACGCTTGGGGAGACACGCATGTGATGCGCCAAGTCCGTCTGCGAGATCCGCAGCTCCTCCCTCCATTTCCGCATCGTCTTCCCCGGCTGCTCGGAAAGAGCGATCTCGCCCGCGATTTTTTCACGGAGAGGGAACTGCATGCCGCGAGCGAGAAAGCGAGCGATATATAAGCGTGTCGAAGAGACTATCGGCGCATGCCGACATCGAGTTTGAAGGCTGCATTGGGCGAGTGAGTCGCATGTGAAAGGCACAACCTGCCGTTACGCCTCCGTCGCACAACGCTTATACGCGGGCCTACTTTTCGCGGGCGATCTTGGGTCCGTGGGGTAGCTTGGTCTATCCTTGGTGGTTCGGGACCACTAGACTCCGGTTCAAATCCGGACGGACCCATATTCAGGGAGGACTCGACTGGAATTCGGGCGAAGGAGGTAGCGACCCCGGCTCCTGTCCCTTGCATGAGGGCCGCGACCCGGCCCTCCCTTTCCCATTTTTCCTGTGGCCCGGGGCACTAAGGGGCTTCTTCGGCCCATTCAGAGACAGTCAAATGTGGGAGGGCCTGCCCGAGAGCTAGTACGAGATTTCTTCAAACTCCAATTTCTGTCTTGCAACGATAACCGACCACCAGAGTACTGCTATCGTAAGCGCCGTCCCTAAAAAGAGGTCGAGCGCTATCAGAATGAACAGCTGTTCTGCGAGAAGGAATGCCGGAGCGAATTCATACGCGAAGAGCCCAGCCCATGTTACCGCTAGGATTCCCGTCACTCTGACTCTCAGCGTCATGTTCAACCTCCCCAACGCTTCTTTGGCCCTACCAGCAGATCCATGGACCGGCTATCAATTTTGACAATGGCCAAGCCCGCTCTCGAAGGCCCTGTCACGGGTGCGAAGGTTCACGACATGAAAGCGCCTTCTACTTCCCGGGCTCTGTGCGGGACGTTATGGGCCAGGTAGGGGGATCATCGCGGTAACCTGGCCCCTTTACGCTACTCCCCTCCGAAACGAGGCCACGCATGTAAGCCCCAAGCTTGGAGACGTTCGAACCCCCCTTCCCTGGCTGTCCCCACTCCCGTCCGGACGACCCGGAGGGGTACCCTTTCCCCGCCCTTGACGGGCAACCAAACCTTCTCTAGAATGCCGGGAGATAGGCATATATATCCATTCGTCCCAATAAAAGGGTAGTTGGGATGGGAGAAGAAACGACCATGTCAGACGTAGTTGACTCGGGACCGTCGCCAGACGACGGAATCGGATTCGGCAACCTCGCGAAGATTTGAAATATGTAAAGTGTGGTGTGGCCTTGGGGAGTTGGCTCATGAAGTTTCGATCCGCGTTGTTCGCCGTCTCAGTGTCGTTCGTCCTCTTGTCCTTGGCGCTCGTGACGGCCGCGCCGGCCAGCGCCGTCATTCACGAGAAGATCGGGGCCGGGTGCCGCGTGGGTGGCTTTGAAAACGAAGTCGTGCCGCCAGGGCAGGCAGGCGCCTCGCTCGGGAACTCGTTCGTGCGTGCTCTACAGGCGTCCGGCGTCATCTCGTCGATCGTGTTCACGCCGACCCTGGTGACGGTCAACTTCGATCTCGACAAGCCGTCGTCGAAATACACGTCCGCGGGGTTCGCGCTGCTCATACCTGACGCGATCGCGCCTGGGGTCGACCTGCTACTGAATCCTCTGCCGATCCCCGACCCGGGATTCCCCGCGTTCGTGCACTGCGCCAACCTGAACCCGTAACGTCGCCACAGCTGAACGTTCAGGCGCGGGGCCGACAGACGGTTGCTCGCCCTGTTCGCACGTGGACGTCCCCTCTGCTATGGGAGCCCTGGCACTGTGGACACAATTGGTCAGAAGACTTGGATGGACGTCAAGCTGGAACTTGAACGACTTAGCGGTGTCAAGTTCAAGCTCAAAGACCTGCGAGCTTTGTTCTGCCAGACCTACATCGACCAAGGTATCCGGACGGACAAGGTATCTCAGGCAATGCGGCACTCGTCCACGGCGGTCACGGAACGGTACTACGGGCGCATCAAGTCCGAACATGCCTTCCAGGACTTCGACGCGCCGGCTAAGCCGGTTAAGAACGTTTCGGACGAAATCCAGTCCACTTCTCCATGAATTCGGGTCCGGACGGACCCAATCACAATCCGGTTCGGAACCTGGTGTCGCATATCGCTTGGGCGCGTTAGGGGCGAAGGAGCTGGTTGTTGGGTGCCCTCCCTCTTTCTGTTTCTCTGCCCCGAGGACCTCCAGCATCATCTCGCGGTAGGGCTCGACACTAGCGGGAGACGACCGTGATGTTGCCGACCATGCCTGCGCTTCGATCGGGGGTGGACCAGAACGCCACCGTCCCCGGCGCGAGGAAGAGCACGTAGAACCGCGTCGAGGTTCCGGCCAGTAGGTCGTGGCTGTATGTCGTTCCGTTGTTCACATAGGTGAAGGTGTGAGCCACGTCGTCTTCGTTGAGGACCGTGATCTTCGCGGTGCCATATGCCGTCACATTGAATGTGCTGGGAGAAAACCGGGAATTCGCCGCGAGAACCGAGATGTTCGCGGAGGCGGCAATGTCGTACTGTGGCCCGGCGAGCGGAACGGGGAGCAACAGGTTCTGATAGGCAAGGGATCCGGCCGCCATGGCCCCGATGCTCAACGCCACCAGGGCGATCGCTGAAAAGCCCTGGAGGCCGTAAATGCCCTGCGCAAGGGTTCGCGGCCGCAAGATGTTCCGTCCTCGGAGGAAGCCGACGATTCCTGCGGGCAAGCCGAGAAGGATCGACAAGGTCGCGAGCACGACACCGCTATACACAGGACCGACGAGTGGATTCGCGAGGGTGCCGAGAAGGCCGATCGGGATCGCGATGATTCCGAGCAGGCAGTCGGCGACTCCCGCAATCAGATAGACCCACGGTCGGGGCCTCCAGAGGAGAAGGGCCGTGAAGACAATCCCCGGGATGAGCAAGACGACAAGGCTCACAACCAACGTCGGGTAAGCCGTCGCGAGAATCACGACGGCCAAGACCATCGCGACGAACCCGCCGAGGACGAGGACGTTCTCCAAACTCCACGCGCGCCAACCGGTCGGCCCAATCCCCCCGGACATTCCATTGCTCGACGTCCCGTCAGTTTCCTTCTGCGGCGAATCCATTCGATCTCCTCCCGCCCAGCCGTGCGGGATGAGTTAGGCGAGATAACTCTTCTTCGATTGGGTTCTGGTGAACCCGAGGAGTGGGCCGGGACAACGCCGTCATCGTCGCGAGTCGACCGAGACCTCGTCCCCCTGGCCGCCGTCCCGCGAGAATAGGTTTAAGCCGCGCAAGGCCGTTCATCCGACCCAGGGTTAGGGGGCTCGATTCGTGATCATTGCCGAGACGCCGGACGGAAAGAAGACGGACATCTTCGTCGTCGACTATCACTTCCATATTTGGAACGCGGCGAAGGAGAATTGGCTGCGGCCCGACCTCGCCAAGGGTTGGATCAATTGCTTCTATGACTACACGAAGGCTCTCAGCCCCAAGGAATACGTGTGGGACTGGGATACCTACGCCTATTACGGGGAGGAGAAAGCCCTCCACGATGTCTTCGGGGAAGGCCACGTCGACATGGCGATTTTCGAGCCGCAGACGCTGAATTACTTCTATCACAAGGGATTCAGCAATCTCGACGCCATCGCCGGGTACATGACGAAGTGGCCGGACCGGCTCGTCATGGGCAGCCGGTGGGACGCTCGAGACGGCGAGGCCGGGAAGGCCCTCCTGGAAGAGCAGGTGAAGAAGTTCCGTATCCGGCCGTTCCAGATGCGAAACACGAAGGTCTACACGGCCGAGTGGAAGGAGGAGAACGGCGGGATCTCACGAGGTTGGCGGCTCGATTCCCCCGAAGCGATCGACTACCTGGAGAAGAACCGGGAGCTAGGGATCAACGTTCAAGTGGCTCATAAGGGCCCCACGGTCTGGCCGCTCGACAAGGACTCCTTCGATATCGGGGACGTGGACACCGTGGCGACCTCGTTCCCCGACATGAAGTTCGTCGTGACGCACATCGGACTCCCGCGACTGGACGACTTCTGTTGGGTCGCCACGCAGGACAAGAACATCTATGCCGGCATGGCGGTCGCGATGGCGTTCGTCCACACCCGGCCGCGGTACTTCGCCGAGATGATGGCGAACCTCCTCTACTGGCTCGGGCCGGATCGGATCCTCTTCAGCGCGGATTACGCGCTCTGGCATCCGAAGTGGGTCATCGAAGACTTCCTGAACTTCGAACTTCCCGAGGACCTGAAGAAGGAGTATGGCGTCGACCTCACGATGGAGATCAAGAAGAAAATCCTCGGGGAAAACGCCGCGAAGGTGTGGGGCATCGACATCGAGCAGCAGAAGAAGGCGCATAAGAACGATGCGCTCACGAAGAAGCTCCACCTTCAGCCAGGGACGATCCGAGTGGGCGAGGCGGCGAAGAAGGGAACGCCCCTCGCGCGGTAGTGGAGCCCATCGCTCCAGGTGTACGATGGTCCAGGATGTCCAAGCCGACCTAAAACAAAACGTCCTTCGGGCGCTCTCGACTGTCACGGACCCGGAACTCGACGAGCCGATCACCGAGTTGGGGTTCGTCAAGGGTCTCTCCGTTTCGGAGGACGGGCGGGTCTCCGTGGATCTCGTCACCTCGACGTTCTGGTGCTCCCCTAATTTCGTGTACATGATGTTGGAAGAGGCCCGTGACGTCGTCTCCAAGCTCCCGGGAGTCAAAGAGATGCGCCTGACGCTGGGAGGCCATCACGACTCGGACCGAATCAACGGGGCCATCAACGCAGGGAAGACGTTCTCGGAGTGTTATGAGTTCGAGGCCCGCGGCGACTTGGTCGAATTGAACCAGATGATCCGCACGCGAGCGCTCCGAAGTCGTTTGTATTCGATGGCCTCCGCCTTAGTGAGAGCCGGATTCGTTGCCGACGAGATCCCGGAGCTGTCTCGTCAGGATGTGACCGCCGACGGCGATAAGTTTGTCGTGAATTCCCGGGGCCGAATTGTTCCGATCACCGACCCCGCGGACGTGCGGCGTGTTGCCCGTTACTTGAGTTTCCTCGATGGGCTGCATCGGACGCAGGCTCGCCTCGTCGTCTGGGATCTCGACGGGAATCCTCCCCCGGAGGACGAGTTCGTTTCGACACTGATTGCCGGCCGATTGGCGAAAGCGAATTTCAGCCTCAACGCCGAACTATGCCGGGCGCTGCTCGAGTCACGGCTCAATCGGGAAGAGCCATAGGCATCCGGATCGCGGACCTCCGGGTGAAGGCAGCTAGGCTATCGAATGGCGTGGCGGTTCTGAGTGGCCCCGCTTCCTAGAACGGCACGTACCCGCCGGGATAGATCAGACTGAATGCGAGGTAGAATCCCAGAAGCGCGAGGAGGATCAGCAGGACCGCGTTCACCTTGAACAGCGACGCCTTTCCGTGGACCGCGGCGTAGAGCACGAAGAACACGACGGTCAGGATCACCAAGAGGATCGTCAGGCTGACGTATTTTCCGCCGTTGGCGGCACTGAACTTCAAGGACGCGTTGAGGAACCAGAGGTCGACGATGGCGAAGCCGATGGAGACCTGCCCGACCGGCCGTAGATCGGCGCCGCGAACCAAACTCGATCCGAGGAAGACCCAGAAGAAACCGTAAAAGACCAATGCAATCCCAAAGAAGCCCGAGATCGACGCAGCACCCACCGGATCTGTCATGTAGGTCGAGACCCCGACAAGGATCATCATCGCGCCAAGGGAGAGATGTGCGAGCCCCCAACCCCCGGGCAGCTTGTCCGCATCTTTCTTTTCGATTCCGATGGTGTTGAACACAACCATCAGACAATTCACCGAAAATCCGATGAGACCCAAGCCCACGATGTCTGTCGAGACGACCATGCGACTGCTCCCCCTTGTCCGGGGGGGGTATCGACTTGCGTTTTTAAACCGTTGCCTTTTTCGCTTGTCGTCCGCCACCGGCTCGGTCCCGCGGCGTCCACTGTGCGTTCGTTGTACCACAACCAGCATCTAGGACGAAGCTCTAGTCCGTCCCGGCGAAGCGGAATGCCTGCCCGACCGGCGCGAGCCTGGGGTTTTGGATTTCGCATCTTTCTGTGAGGTGTCGGGTGAGGATTTGCATTGGAATGCTCGTCGCCTTTTCCCTCGCGGCCGCAACGCTGGGGAGCCCCAGGGTAGCGGCCGACGGTGTAGGCTCTGGAATCCTGACCGGCCAGGGCTCCTTCGTCCTCACTCCAACCGGATCCTACAATTACACCCTTCATGCCTATCTCTCGGACATGGGATTCCCCGTCCTTGTAGGGGACACCTTGGTCTATTCGTGGAATGTCGACAATGGGACCGGCCCACCGGTGTACTTTGAGATTCATGGCCACCCGCCGGGAAGATACGATGTGTTCTACAACACGACCGCGAGCTCTGTGAGCGGGACGTGGACAGCTCGAGTTCAGGAGCCGTACATGGTCTTCTGGAGGAATGATCACGCGGTCCGCGTGAACGTGACATACGCGTTCAACCTCGTGCAGGGTCAGTCCGACGCATGGCCTTTGTATCTCGCGCCCTTCGCCGTCGTGGCGGTCGCGGCAGTAGGGGTGTTCTTGAGAATTCGGGAACGGCGGTTTCGTCCGCCCAGATAGCCTCGGGCCTGAACCCGCTACGGCCCCGCTGCCGGTGCCCCAGCACCCAAACGGAAATCCTTATGACCCGATGAGGAGTTCAGGGGACTGGCATGTCAGCCAATGACATGGGGCGAGGCGGGAGGATTTAGATGGCGAAGTCAAGTGGCAATCCGGTCTTCAGTATTGCGGATGAGGGGCGGGCACTCAGAAATCTGATGTGGATGTGGTGGATCACAGCCGTCACATACAACGCGGTGGCAATCCCCGTGATCTGGGACCCTGCACAACATTCGTTCCTGGTTCGTGACTCGACTTGGACGCCGCCTCACCTCATGATTTTCGGGCCGTTTTTCGCCCTCATGATGTTCGAGGCGATCACGTTCCAGTTTTACGCGCTGAAGAAAGCGCAACCCTACATCCGCGGGGACATCCCGATCACGCTTTGGGTTTTCCATGCCGACGCATTGGAATTTCGTCCTGACGTTCATGTTCATCTATGCCGTGGGCGTGCCTGAGGTGGTCCGGGTTCTGAGCCGCCTCGGCCAGTTGGAGGGCAAGGCGCAACAGCTCGTCGCGACCTCCGTTCCGGCCCCCTCTGCCGTCCCGATCCGCGCAGGTCGTCCGACCGCGGCGAAAAGGTAGGAGGGGGGCCCATGGCCACAGCAACTGAAGAGGCAACCGTAGCGAAGCCGATATTCACGACCCGGGTCATCACGTTCATCGCCTTCACGGCGACCCTGATTTTCTCGCAGAACATGCTGTCCGTGAGCTCGCAGATCGGCGTCGGCGACTGGGAGTTCTGGCTCGATTGGAAAGACTATGCCTGGGCCCCGTTCGTGTATACGTGGCTCGTTGCAGTCCACTTCCCAATCTATTCGTATGTGTTCAACAAGTTCTTCAAGATCAACTTCGGAGCGACCCTCGTCCTCATGTTCTTCTTCCTCCAGCGGAGCCTGATGGTGCAGATCTTTTACGTGGGGATGAACAACTATCCATTCAATTTCGTGCAACTGCCGTCGTACTTGCTTCCCGCCATGGCCACGGACTTCACGCTGATCCTGTTCGGTCTCCGCAAGCACATGGGCTTGTACGTGTTGATCTCCTGCTTCCTCGCGGGCATCATGGTGGTTCCGGGGCACTTCTTGTTCCTGAACGTGCCGTTCTTGCTGACGAACGTGGTCTATCCCGATCCGTTGAACGTGGCCCAGAACCACGTCGTCCCGATGTGGCACTTGATCCGGATGGTCATCCCCAAGGCGCCCATCCCGGCATACATCGCTGAGGGATTCACGTGGCCCCTGCCCTACAAATCGTTCTATGATCCCTACATCATCATGACAGGTTTCATGGGCATCATGGGCGTCGTCTGGTCAGGCTTTACCTATATCTTCCTCAAGGCCATTTTCTACGCTGTCGGGAAGACGACCAGACACTTCGTCGAGCCGGCGGGGGCGTGACGCCATG
>WNEY01003946.1_pt1 | contig 11216 bp, 9 predicted proteins | sample 5400531 | NCBI WGS metagenome assembly WNEY01 (sample SAMN13153338, study PRJNA577476) | soil metagenome | isolation source: 200 cm saprolite under Douglas fir tree site 1 | place: USA:California | collected 2015-04-18
CCCTTGAATCGGGGCTTTCCGCGGCAGTGGCCGGGGGTTTCACCGCGGTGTGTCCGATGCCCAACACTGCCCCTGTCAATGACTCTCCCGAATTGACCCGGGCGATGATTGACAAGGCTCAACGTCTGGGCCTCGCTCGAGTGCATCCGATCGCGGCGGTCTCGGTTCGCAGCGCGGGAGAAGAGCTCACCGACTTTGCCGGTCTCGTCGCGGCAGGCGCCGTGGCGTTCTCCGACGACGGTCGGCCCGTCAAAACGGCAGCGCTCATGAAGCAGGCGCTCGAAAAAGCTCAGGGACTTGCAGTCCCCGTCGTTGACCACTGCGAGGACACCAACTTAAGCGCCGGCGGCGTGATGAACGAAGGTCCTGTCTCGAGACGACTGAACCTGAAGGGAATTCCCACCAGTGCTGAGGAAGTTTGCATTGCCCGCGATTTAGATTTGGCGGAAGCGACGGGGGCCCACTTGCACATCGCGCACCTGTCGACCGGTCGCGGCCTGGAGATGGTCCGCGCGGCAAAGCGACGCGGGGTCCGCGTCACCTGTGAAGTCACGCCGCACCATTTCACCCTGAGCGATGAAACTGTGGCGGAGCGCGGGACGAACGCTAAGATGAATCCTCCGCTTCGAAGCCTCTCTGATGTCGAAGCCCTCCGGGCCGGAATCGCGGACGGCACCGTGGATGCCCTGGCCACAGACCACGCCCCGCACGCGCCGGAACTCAAGCAGAAACCCATCGCCAGCGCGCCCTTCGGCGTCATCGGGCTCGAGACCGCGCTTGCCATTTCGCTCACGGAACTGGTCCATCCGGGCAGGATCTCGCTCTGGCATCTCATTTCACTGCTGAGTGCAGGTCCGGCGCGGGTCGTCCATAAGCCGCTGGGCCGCCTGAGAGTCGGCGGCGAGGCGGACATCACCTTGTTCAATCTCCAGCTCGAATGGACTTACCAGGCAGCCCAGGGCCGGTCCAAAAGCCGCAACTCGCCGTTCGACGGCCGAAAACTGAAAGGCGCCGTCACCGCTACGATTGTCGCCGGGAAGGTCGTTTACCATCGCCCGCTCTGATGCGGGATCCCCGAGTAACCTGGAAAAGGTCCGTGGCTTGACTGGAGATTTTCGTCCTTTTGGACGTGTCGGGACCGAGCAAACGGTCCGGTTAAAAGCGGGAGGTGACGACCGGCAACTCCACATGGGAAGGAAAGCGCTCGCAGTGATACACACGCTGCGTTGCTGTCTGGTAGTCGGACTGCGTGGCCGCGAAGATATTCGGGACAAACTTTTGCGGGTTCCGGTCGATCACGGGAAACCAGGTGCTCTGCACCTGGACCATGATCCGGTGGCCTTTCACAAAGCAGTGATTGTTCCCGTGAAGATCGATGGAGTATTCGGTGACTTGGCCGGGCACGACGGGCTCCGGCCTCTCGAAGCTGTTGCGAAACCGGGCGCGCAGGACTTCGTCGGCGACCATGAGCTGGTATCCGCCCATCGAGGGGTCTTTCGGGTAGTCCTCAGGATAAACGTCGATGAGTTTCACGATCCAGTCGCTGTCCGTGCCTGACGTCGAAGCGTAGAGATGGGCTACGATGTCTCCCGTGACCGCCACGTCTTCATTCAATGGGTCGGTTTCCCAACTCAGGACATCCGGGCGAAGGTGAACAAAGCGTTGATCTTCAACCAGCCACAGTGGCCAGCCGGGCCCAGGATATGTCGGCTCGATGGGGCGGCGTCGGTAAGGGACGGGACGGGCAGGGTCGGAAACGTAGCCATCAAATTCTTGTTCCTCGGCTTTTTCCCTTTTCGGCTGCGGCGGATCGAAAGACAGCCGGCCGGACTCGCGGAAATAGAGTTTGCGTTCGACTACATTCCGGCGCGGCGGCCATCGATCGTCCAATTCCCATTTGTTTGACCCGGTCTGAAAGGTCAGTGCTTCGTCCAGCGGCAATTTCCCCTTGTCTTTCAACCAGTAGGTGAACCACGCTGCTTGGATTTTTTCCCGGAAGTACTTGCCGGTATCGCTTTCGAAATCGATCTTGCCCAGGTTTCGGCCGTCGCCGCGAGCCCAGCCCCCGTGATTCCACGGGCCCACAACGAGATAGTTCATATGGCTCGAATCGTTCTTCTCAAGTGTCTCGTAAATTTTTAAAGGGCCGTAGAAGTCCTCCTGGTCCCACCAGCCCGCAACGTTCAAGTCGGGCACCTTCAGCGTTTTCAAGCTCGCCAGATAAGGCTCAAAGGCTTGTCTTTGCCAGAATTCGTCGTCATTAGAATGCGCGACAAAATCATTCCAACTCGGGATAGAGCCCTGGAAGAATTTCTCGTTGGCGTTCGACAGCGGTCCCAGCTTCAGGTACCACTCAAAGGTGTCGTACAGGTCGAACTTGAAATGGAAATTCGTTTTCGATGTCTCCATCAGGGCTGAATACTCAAACCCGTAGCTCAAGCGGAACGCGCCGTTGTGGTGGAAATCATCGCCAAGAAACTGATCGGCCGGTGAAGCCTGCTCAGAGACGGCCTTGAGCGCGGGGTGAGGGTCGAGCATCGCCATCACCGTCAGCCAGCCGCCATAGGAGATCCCCAGGACGCCAACACGGCCGTTATGGCGGGGAACATTTTTCAGCAGCCAGTCGATCGTATCGTAGGTGTCCGTGCTCTCATCGGTTGCCTCCGGATCGTTTCTGTCGCGGGGCTGGCGGAACATCACAAACTTGCCCTCGGACTTATATCGTCCCCGAATATCCTGAAAAACGAAGATGTAACCTTCTTGAATGAATTCGCTGTAGGCCGTGAGTTTATTCGCGAAGCCCTTGGGGTCGTCGAGAACGCCGTAAGGGGTCCGCTCGAAGATGAACGGGAGCGGCTCGGTTGAGTTTTTCGGGACGTAGATTTCCGTGTGCAAACGCACGCCGTCGCGCATCGGGATGAAGACGTCGATTTTTTCAAACATCTGGCTGAAGTCCGTTCCCGACTGGCCGAGTTGGGTTGGGGTGAAAAGCAAGAGGGATACCGCGATCGTAAGGAGCGCCGATAACGCAAGCTTGTGTCTCATCGGCATTCGAGCCGCGAGGTCCTTTTTGGTCGCGACATCACGAGGGCGGAAGTGGCCGGCTGCCCGGTTTCGTGGCAGGAGTCCCTTTCTTGCAGAGGGGACAGTCCGCCGGCTCGTAGTTCCGCACGTCGAGGTTGAGGAGCGCCGCACTGGGCAGGTCCCACCGCGTCGCGCCGTCGCTCCGGTCAACGAGCGCGCCGACCCCGACCACTCGTCCGCCTGCCCGCTCCACGCACGTGATGGTCTCACGCGTTGACCCGCCGGTCGTAATCACGTCCTCGACGACGATGATGGGCTCGGCCGCTGCAAAACTGAATCCCCTGCGCAAGGCCATCACGCCGTCCTGCCGCTCGGTGAAGACTGCGCGAACACCGAGGGCGCGGGCGACCTCATGCGCCACGATCACGCCGCCCAGGGCCGGGGCCGCGACCGCAGAAGCGCGCAGGTAACGAAGTTTGGCCGCGAGCTCCGAGCAAAGTTGTTCGGCGACCGGGGGGTGCTGCAAGACCAGGGCACACTGGATATAACGGTCACTATGAAGGCCGGAGGAAAGAATAAAATGGCCCTCGAGGAGAGCGGAGTGCTTTCGAAAAGTTTGCAAGATTTCGTCCTCGGTCATGTTCTTGAAACGGATGCCCGGGAAGCTCCCTGTTCCATCTCTTTAACGATTGCTTCCGCCGCCACGACGGGGTCCGGAGCCTCCGTGATGGGCCGGCCCACAACGAGGTAGTCAGCGCCCGCCTGAATGGCGCATTCGGGTGTCGTAAAGCGGGTCTGATCGTCACTTGAAACGGACCCTGCGCCTCCCGCGCCAGACGCTGCGGGGCGTATGCCCGGGGTGATGATTGCGAAGCGAGGCCCGCAAGCGCGGCGCAAGGCCGCAACTTCTCGCGGCGAGGCGACGACGCCGTCGAGCCCTGCCTTTTGCGCCAGGCGGGCGAGGCGAACGACAACGTCTTCCGGGGCACCGTCGGCGAGGCCGAGTTCTGAAAGGTCTCGAGCGTCGAGGCCCGTGAGCACGGTTACGGCCAGCACGAGCGGCGGGGACGCGCCGGGGCGCCTGCGGCCGGCCGACCTCACGCCTTCCAGCGCCGCCTCCATCATCTTGCGCCCGCCTAAGGCATGGACGTTAAACATGCTCACGCCCAGCTGGGCGGCTTCTCGCGCCGCAGCGCGCACGGTGTTTGGGATATCGTGGAACTTCAAATCGAGAAAAACTCTTTCGCCCCGCGCGAGGAGATAGCGTGCCAGGACCGGGCCTTCGGCCGTGAAGAGTTCCGAACCCACCTTGAACATGCCGACGCGGCCGTGCAGCCGGTCGGCCGTTCGGGCGGCGGCCTCAGCGGTCGGAAAGTCCAGGGCAACAATCAGTCTTTCTTTCGCGGGCAGGCTGGACTGGGCGGGCATCGAGGCCATTCTAGTGGATGCGAGGAGAAAGTTGAAAGGGAAATTGGGTCCGGGGACTCGATCGCGAGCCGCGCAGGGCGCGGGGCTCTATCGGGGATGACCGTCGTGGCCGAATAATCGCTGGAAATCCTCCGACTGTTTGCGCAGCTCCAGCCAGTCGAAAAAGAGGTCCGAGACTTCCAGCCAGACCTGGAACCAGCGAGCGATCTCCGTTTTTTCACGCCTCTTTTCGGGGCTGATGCGGGGATTGTTGGCCACACTCGCAGACCGCTGCTTTCCTTTCACGACGAGCGACCGGACCAGTTGGGTCCCGATGCGGTCGGACGCCGAGCGGTACTCGCGGTAGATAGCATCGATTTTCTCGAGCGAAGCCTGCGCGGTCTCGAGAGCGCTGAATCGAAGAAGCCCCTTGAGGCGCGAGGCATAGGGTTCCGGCATCGCAGGGTCGGCGAAGCGGTCGTTGAGGTCCACCCGGGTTCCCGCCTCTCGCAGGACTTGAGCGATATACGAAGGCGAGGTCGGCCGCTCGGCCCCGAGTTGCCGGCGGAGTGCGTGATGGATCGCTTGAATCTCACGCGCTCCGGCCCGCTCGAGGCGAAGCGAGTGCATATGGTCCAGGATCAGCTGTTTTTTGGTGTTCTTATCGGGCACGTCGGTCTGGATTTGTGGTAGCGGCTGCGCCCGTTGAGGGTTCCCAGCAATTACTCAGCAGAGCGCTTGCTCTCCGGCGTCCCACGGCGGAACGTCGCCACTTGTCGCCGATATCGTGCCACGTTGCGCTGGTGTTCTGCAAGTGTTCTTGCGAAGAGATGTCCGCCGTGATTGTTACTCACGAAATAGAGAAACTTCCCGCTCGCCGGATTAATGGCCGCACGGATGGAAGCCTCGCCCGGATTGCAGATCGGCCCCGGAGGCAATCCGGCGTGCCGGTAAGTGTTGTAACCCGAATCAAACTTCAAGTCCCTCCGGGTAATCGGTCCTGGAGAGCCTCCGATGAAGCGATGGTTCAAGCGGGCGGCATAAACCACCGTGGGATCGCATTGCAACGGCCATCTTTGTTTCAAACGCCTGGCAAAGACCCCCGCAATCAGGGAGCGCTCGGCGGGGTCCGAAGTTTCTTTTTCGATGAGTGACGCCAGGGTCATGACTTCGTGCAAGCCGTGAGGCGATTGGCGAAGCTCCCTCCCCAAGTCCGAGTCGAGCACCCGACGAAACCGGGACAGCATGGCCGTGGCTACCGCGGCCGCGCTCACGCCTCGTGGGAACCGGTAAGTGTCGGGGAAAAGGTACCCCTCGAGCGTCGGGGACTTGTCGTCGAAGTCGTGGACGAGGTCCGCTTGCTGCGTGACGCGCAAGAATTCCTCCGGCGTCATGCCGAGTTGTTGCTGCACGATGCGCGCGATCTCGAAACGGTCTGAACCCTCCGGAACGACCACCGAATGAAAGTAAACATCGCCGTGTTCGAGCTTCCGGTAAACTTCCAGGGGAGTGAGAGGCCGGTCGAACACGTACTCACCCGCCTTAAGGGTGTGACCCGGACGACGAAGGCGGTACCAGATCAGAAAGGGCCATCGGTGACGAAGGACGCCGCGTTCGACCAGGAGTCGAGCGATCGCTGGGGCGTGCATGTGCGGCGCGATGACGAGGACCTGGCTCCCGGTATATCCGGCGTAGGGCGTATAAAGTTCCCGTCCCATGACGGCCAGACCCACCACGGCCAGAATCGCGGCCGACGCGGCGACTCGCCTCATCATCCGCCCGCTCCGAAGGTCTGGCTTCGAGCGATCTCATTCGCGCGGTGGTCGAGAAAACTTTGGAGCAGCAATGTGGCCGCGACGCGGTCAGCGGCTTTTTGCCGCTTGCGGATTCCGACGCCGGAGGCCCGCAGGACCCTGCTCGCCTCCGCGCTCGTCAAGCGCTCGTCCCAAAGCTCGACCGGGCATTTCAGCCGCTGGCGCAGCCGCTCCGCGAACTCGGCCACTTTGCGGGACATTGCGGTCTCTTTTCCGCTCTGACTCAGCGGGTTGCCAAGCACCACGGTCTCTGCCGAGTACTCCCCGGCGAGCTTCTGCAATCTCATCAGGTCGTCCGCCATCCGAGTGCGCTCGAGCGTAGGCAGGCCCTGCGCGGTGATCCCGAGCGGATCGGAAACCGCGAGGCCCAGACGCTTCAAGCCGAAGTCAATCGCCAAGACCCGCATTCGAGCCCAATCCTTTCCTATCGCTATCTCCCTGTTTTTATTTTATGACAAATGTTGGGCGTAAACCTAGCGCTGATCACACTTCCCTGCGCAGCTGGTTCCTGCGAAATCTCAAGGGCAAATTCCGCGGATGAGGAGCGCCGGGAGGTAAGTTACTTCCGGTCGGAGGCGGTCGCGCCCGCGCCGATCTGCATCAGAGCGCGAGCAGCCTGGTCGAGACGGTTGTGGAGGTCCTGCAGGAGGGTTTCCGAAGTCTGGCGGTGCCTTTCGACTGTAGCCTCAGACAATTCGCCGAGTTGCTTCTGGAAGGCTTCGACCGACGTTTTCAGGCAGGCTTCGAGGCTCGCGCGAGCTTGGTTCGCCGCGCCCTTCAGCGCGCTGGTTTCCGCCCCCGCTTGCTGATGGACAGAGGTACAAATTTCCTGGCCGATCGCGGCCAGCTGTTTCTCAGTCTCCTCGACGCGCGCCTTGCCCGACATCGAGAGCTGCTCCTTTAAAATCTCAAATCCGACGTCGGCGCGCCTTCGAAGTTCTTCGGCCAGATCGGCGGCGGTATTGCGCAGGCGGTCCGAAATTTCGTCCACCTCTTTTTTCTTGAATTCTTCCACTGCGTTTTGCAGCTCGAGCCGGAGAGTCTCGAAGAGGGCCTCGCCGTTTTGCCGGAGTCGCTCGAACGCGGAGGTCGATAGCTCAGCCAGCCGCTTCTGGGCCTCTTCGGTGCCCTGTTTCAGTTGAGATTGCATCTCCGAGTGAGCCGCTTGTGACTTCGTCAGGGCTTCATCGAACAGCGTTGCCAGCCGGCCCCTCGCCTCTCGGCTGAATCCTTCGAGGGCGGCGGAGGCTTCGTCCTGCAAGCGCCTGTGGGTGTCGCTGACGAATTCGCGCGAAGCGGCTTCCAGCTCCTGGTGCAATTTCCCGTGCAGCCCTTCAAAAGCCGATTGCACGGCCTGACAACTGAGTTGTTGGATTTCTCGAGTCCTGGCAAGAAGGGTCTTGAGCTCAGCGCGAGATGTCCGAAGGAAGTCCGTCAGACTGCCGGGCGGGGGGCCGTTTGCTCCCGCAGACTTATCTTCCGGCGGATTTGAAGTTCCTGCGGGATTGGACTCTGGCTGCGAGTCGGCGGGATCGCGGCCGCCGGTTCGTCCCTCCTTCGCGCCCCCATCGGGCCTGGAGGATTCTGCAATTTTTTCGCCGCTTACATCGCGCGCACCGCCGTGATTGTTTTCGGTCCAATCCGCAGGCGGGAACTTCGGTCCCCAGACATCCTGCGGTTCGGTGAGTTCCACGCCGATTTCGAACGCGCGCCCCTTTTCAATCACCCGGGTTACCCGAGCTTGCGCGTAGTGTCCGAGAACGGTATTTCCCACCATGACCTGGTCGCCCACCGCCAACCGATAGGCCGTGGAGAGCTTCGCGCCATGCTTGTTGATCCCCATGGTCCAGGTGTTTTCTTTGAAGGCCTGGCCGTTATTGTCTATTCCGCTCAGCGTAACAGGAAGGACGATTGGGAGGCGCGTGCTACGACGATCTTCCATAAAAGGCTCTCGTCGCTGTCCCCGTCGACTCGTGGCCGAATTATGGTCGAAGTTTCGAAGCAAGTCAACGCGCAATGTTTCAATGCTTTCGATGAATATTACGGCAGTTTCTTGGATTAATCTTGCGCACGGCTCTGGTGCCGAGTCGGCGAATTCCGGGTAGCCCGCTTCTAACGGAAATCGAGCGGCGGAAGGCTATCATCCGTGCAGCAACCTTACGCCTGCGTTACAACTAGCGGCCGTACAGCGACGTCTTCGTGATCTACTACGTCGGCACTCGCTTTGCCAGCCTCGCCGCGGCCAACCCCGAACAACTTCGCGAGCAACGCTTCGCCGTCAAGCTGACGTATTCCTTCACACCTTCGCTTGAGCGAATCCGCAAGTCGAACCGTCGGCAGAGCGATGAATGAGCCGTTGCGCGCCGTGTGAGGCTCGGGCCGGAACAACCACCCGATCCCCGATTCAAGGGCGGGTGCGCCGTGGCAAGTGACTTCCGCCGGAACAAAAAGGACGACGTAAATTGAGAAACGCCGAAACGAGAACGACCGTCCGAGATGGCTTTCGGCGTTGAGAAGTCCGCATCAGCCCGACTTTCTGCGACGCGGATGGGGTCGACGAGACCGATTAAGTCCTGGTGATGTAAGTGGTATAAGATTCTTCCGCAACCGAATAAAAGGGAGCGAACCGGATTTTGTCCGTCGTCCTCTCGAGTTCAAACATGTTCTTCGAATGAGGCACTGGCTTCAATAATGTTGTTCCGGCAGAAGAAAGCGCGCTGCCGGGGACACTCAAGGGCGGGCGGATGGCAACCAGCATCAGCGGACCCCACATCAAGGCGACCGTATCCCGGTGCTCATTGTCGATCGGTTCCGTCCGGAACGTGAACGGCAGAGTGAGCTGCACGGCATCGCCGTTCTGCCAGCGGCGCTGGATGGCGGCAAAGCGGCCTGGAGCGGCATCGACGCCAACCGCCTTGCCATTCACCGCAACCTCCGCCGGGCGCTGCAACCAGCCGGGGATCCGGAAGTAGAGAGTGAACTCCGCCGCTGCCGGAAGCTCCAGCCGCAGCTCCGTCGAGTTTCCTTCCGGGTAGTCGGTCTTCTGGCTGAGTTTCGCCGGCATTCCCCGGATCTTGAAACGCAGCTCGGAAGGCAGGAACAGGTTAACGTAGAGGCCATCGTCGCTCAAAAAGTATGCGTTGATCGTGTAGTCCGCCACGGCCTGCGGCAGAGTCCCGGAACAGCAAGGCCACTTGTCCGGGTGGTAGCCCTTTTGAGTTCCCGCTTGGTAGTCGGAGTAATAGAAAAAATGTCCGTCGCCTTTCGGGTCTTTGGCCCCCAAGACCGTGTTGTAAAGCACTCGTTCCAGCCCGTCCCCGTAACGAGCGTCGGCGGTGAATCTCAACAAGTACCGGGCCAGCTTGAAATGAGCATAGGCTCCACAAGGCGTCTCAAAATGGGCGTGGGTGCTTTTCAGGCTCTCTCCCAACAGCCCCTTGCCAGGTTCGAGGAACTTTTCGTCAGGACCCCACCCTCCGGAAGCGAACTCTTGAGTCTTCTCGATCATGTCCCAGGCATTCCGGATGGCCTCCAGGTATTTTGAATCGCCAAGAACGAGATACGCCCTCGCGCCTGAACTCAAGGCATTCACGTGGCTATAGGCATGGACACCCGTGAGCACGTTTTCGCCCCGCGCAAGGGGGTCGAAATATCTCCTGTCCATCAGGTACTGCCGGGCAAGCTCCATCAAGTCGCGGTCGCCGGTGAGCTCGTACGCGTAGAAAAGATTTTCCGGTAAGGTGTAGGACTCATCGTAAGAGGCCTGCTTCGGCATCTCGTCGCGTTCGAGAGCCCGTGGAGGCAAATACAGAAGCGATCCTTTGACGATCCTTTGCGCCGTGCTCAGAGCCGATGGGATGCCCGCCGAGCGGGAGGCGTCCAGAAGACCGACTAAATTCTTGTCCAGCATGTAGGCCGGAAAGGCCGTTGAGGCCCTCAGGCTGGCGTAGCTGTAGCCGTCGGAATCAATAGTGGCGGTGAATCCCTCCACCAGTCGCTTGACCTTGGCCTGAGTCCCGGTGTCCCCGGTCGCCTCATAGAACCTCGCGAGGCCGGAAATGTACTGGCCGAGGCTGTGCCCGGGGGCGAAACCCTCCCCATCGTACCATCCGCCCATGTCCTGGCCCGGGGTCGGCAAACCGGCGCGCTGGCGAAACACTTTTAGGATCTGGTCTTCATCCAGGGCCATGTAGGCCGCATGGATGCGGTCGAATTGCGCCTTGAGCGGCCCGCCCGTCAGCTTCACGTCGGAATGTCGGAACTGAAGGATTTTTTCACGAGGCGAACCTGCCGTCCGCGCGGAGAGAACGCGCACGCCTCTCAAGCAGCCAGCGACAGTTGCAGTTGAAGCGCCTCTCAGGAATTGCCTTCTGGTCAGATGGTTAAGTCGTCCCATGGCCTTCACATTCTCCGGTGCTTTCGCGTCCGGGCTGAGGGAGGGGGGTTCGGCCCACGGATACTTCTACATCACGGCCGGCGTCCGGTCAAGGGTGGTCTCCGTCTTACGCCCCGCTCCCTTGCCTCGCGAGATACACCGCTTTCGCTCGCGTGACGGGCTGGGTAACGGGGCGCCGCGCGCATTTCCTTTACCCGAGGGGCGGTTTGGGTTATGAATAATCCCGTCGCGATGGCGGACCTGCTGATCCGGAAAGCCGAGAGGGGTCGTCTGTCGTCACCGCGCGATTTATGGGAATAATCCGAAGCATCCTGCTGGCGACTTCAGAAAATCGCTGGCTTCGCGAGCGAGTCACGCGTCTGTGGTTCGTCCGTCGCACTGTGTCCCGGTTCATGCCCGGTGAGACCCTCGAGGACGCGCTGGCCGCCGCGTGCGTCCTTAGGGAGAACGGACTCGGGACGGTGTTTACGTATCTGGGTGAGAACGTCGCCGACTCCACGGAGGCGGCGCGAGTTAAAGAACATTACCTGACCGTTCTCGATCGCATCAGAGAACGCGGTTTGCAGACTGAAATC
>WNEY01003947.1_pt1 | contig 11215 bp, 9 predicted proteins | sample 5400531 | NCBI WGS metagenome assembly WNEY01 (sample SAMN13153338, study PRJNA577476) | soil metagenome | isolation source: 200 cm saprolite under Douglas fir tree site 1 | place: USA:California | collected 2015-04-18
ACGGCAGCAAGAAGGTCGTGTTCACTTTTGCCGCGCCGGACGAGCTGCTCTTCAAGGCGCTGAACCAGGCGATGCAGCGTCCGCTTGATGAATGCCTCTCCCCGCTGTGCCACTCATTCCGACCGCAGCGCGGTCCGCGTTCTGCCTATGCGGCTGTGCGCTCGGTCGTTGATCTCGATCAGCTGGCTTGCCTGCACGTCGACGTGCGCGACTTCTTCAACAGCATCCCGGTGGAATCTGTATTGCAGCGTTTGCCTGATGTGATCAGACGGGACAAGTCGCTGATCCGGTTGCTCGAGGCGACCCTTGGCGACCCGCGAGTGATCAGTGACGGCATCGTCGTGGTGGACACGCACAAAGGGGTGATGGCGGGGGCCCCGCTGGCGCCGGTGCTGTCCAACCTCTACCTGCGCGAGCTCGACGAGCTGTTCGAAGCTTCGGGCGTTCCGTACCTCCGTTATGCGGACGACATCGTCGTCTTTGCGCCCCCTGACGATGTCGACGCCCATCGCGACCTGATCGAACGCGAGCTGCTCCACCTCGGCCTGGAGCTCAATCAGGGCAAGACCCGCGTGAGCGCCCCGGGTGAGGCGTGGGACTTTGTCGGATTCCGTTACGAACGGGGTCGCCTCGACGTGGCGCCGCGAACGGCCGCGAAGCTGAGCGGGCGCGTCCGGCGATTGGCGCGGCGAGCGCGAGAGCGATCGGATGGTTGCGGGTTCATGGTCCGGCGGCTCAACCGCCGGCTGTACGGAGTGGGGGGCAGGGAGGCGGATTTCACCTGGGCGGGATGGTTCTTCCCCCTGCTCACCACCGACACAACCCTGCGGTCGCTAGACCGGCTGATCCAGGGGCAGCTGCGCTACGCGGTCACCGGCCGGCACGAGAAGCGCAACTTCCGTGTCGTGCCATATGAGGCTTTGCGCCGATCGGGTTACGTGCCACTCGTGACGGCATTCCACGGCTACCGGGCGGGGACCTGGCGCTTGTAAAAGGCTGGCTTGCCTCCGAACGCCCGTTCGGCTACAATTGATCTCGAACATGCGTACGTTGGCGACCCAGGTCCGTTTGCGCCGGCTGATCCGTACCTTTGCGGAGATCGTCGATCGCCTGCTGGCGGAGCCTTCCGAGCGCTCGATGGCGGTTAGCGCCGTCTCCAGGCTCCAGGGCCTGGCCGAGGGCGTCCGGGAGGCCTGGGACGGCGAGGCGGCCGCCGGGCGGCCTGAGGAAGCCCTGGCGCGCTACGTCGAGCAGGCGCTGCGCACGTCCGAGCTGGCGATCGCCGGCCTGGGCCAGGCGGGCGCCGACCTCGAGTTGCTCCGGGACGACTTCGAGTCGGCGGCGCTGCCGCTGGAAGTCTTCCTGAGAGGCCTGGACGCCGCACCGGCGTTGCAGCGCTCCGCCTGACCGTTGCCCGAGCCGGCGGACACGGACTGGGCCTACCCCGCCGGCTTGGTCGACGGCGAAGGGTGCATCGCAGTGGTTCGCTTCTTTGAACCGCGTCGTGATCGGTTCTGCTACGGCGTTCAGGTTGTTATCGCAAACACCGACCGCGCCGTTCTCGATTGGGTGAAGGCGACTTGGGGCGGCCTGGTCGTTCCCGTGGCTGCGCCAGGCCGCGGCGACAAGGCCAAGGCCAGCTGGGCCTGGCGCTGTGGCACTACTCTGGCGCGAAGTTTCCTGCCGGCTGCGCGCCGAGCAGGCTTAGGCTCTCTTTATCATCTATTATCAAAAGCATCGAGCCAGGCCATCAGGCGGCGTTTGGGCCTCCTCCCGACCGGTCCAGGGCTGCCAGGAGCTGGTCTCGGGTGATCCGGCCCTCGGCCGCCGGGACGCCATCGACCAGCACGACGGGCACGCGCCAGTCGTAGAGCTGGAACAGGCCATCGTCGGCGTCGACGTCGGCCAGCTGGGGCTCGACGCCGAGCTCCCGGAGGAGGCGCAAGGCGTCATCGCAGAGGTGACAGCCCTTGCGTGTGACAAGTACTAGGACAGCCATGGCGCCGATCCTAGCGAGGGTTACTGGCCTGGCGGCAGAAGCAGAGACTCCCCCACCGCGATCGTCGGCCCCGAAAGCCCGTTCAGCCGCTCGATCGCGTCCACGCGCTCCCGCGGGTCGTCAGACGGGTAGCGCACGGCCGCGATCGACCACAGGGTGTCGCCCGGCTGCACCACCACCCGCTCCATCGGCGCGGTTTCGCCGGCAGCCACCCGCGCCAGCGCCAGGCTCGCTCCCACCAGCGCGCCCGTCACCAGCACCCAGCGCCCGAGACCGTGCACGCGGCCGCCACCGCGGTGGGCTGAGCGCAGCGGTCGAGTGGCAAGTCCGGCGGCGTACATGCGTTCGCTACAATAGCGAACGGGCGTTCGGCTGTCAAGGCATCGAACAAAGGTTTGCACTGAGGCGCCAAGAGTGCTAGCATGCCTTCGGTTGACCTCCCGGAACCAAAAAAACACACGGAGATGACATCCAAATTGACCGATCAACTAACAGACCGGCAGGCCAGGATCCTCGAGTACATCCGCTACCAGAACAAGGTCCGCAACTACCCGCCCAGCGTGCGTGAGATCGGCGAGGCGGTGGGCCTGAGCTCCAGCTCCACAGTGCACAACCACCTCAACCAGCTAGAGCGGCGCGGCCTCATCAGGCGTGACCCCAGCAAGTCGCGCACGGTCCAGCTCGTGCAGGACGAGAGCGTCGACAAGCAGCGCCGCAACGCGGTATCGGTGCCCATCGTCGGCCACGTCGCGGCCGGCGCGCCCATCCTGGCCGAGCAGAACATCGAGGACCACATCCTCCTATCGCCCGAGCTGGCCCAGGACGGCAACTTCCTGCTCCGGGTGCGCGGCGACAGCATGATCAACGCCGGCATCCTCGACGGCGACCTCGTGCTCGTGAAGCCGCAGCAGGAAGCCTCCAACGGGAACATCGTCGTGGCGTTGGTCGACAACGACGCCACCGTCAAGCGCTTCGAGCGCGGCAACGGCCACGTCAAGCTCATCGCCGAGAACCCGGCCTACGAGCCGATCGTCACCAGCAACGTCAGCCTGGTCGGCGTTGTCCGCGGCGTGATCCGGATTTTCCGCTAGCGGCAGCAGCAGTGGCGGCGGTGCTGTAGGGCTCGAATCGGGCGGCGGCATGCAGGGGCGCCCAGCCCCAGGCGCGCGTGCCGCGGTTGTCGTACTCGGTCCTCTCCACCCCGCCGATCCGGCGGAGCGTAGCCAGCACGCCCTCGCTGCCGTAGGGCACGAGCAGCTCCAGGCTCACTGTCTCGCCGCGGCTCACGCCGTCGATCGCCTCCAGCAGCGGCGCAAAACCTCCGCGATTGATGGCGGAGATTGCGACCACGCCTGGGTATTGCTCCGCCACAGCCGCGACCACTCGGCGGCGCTGCGCCGGTCCCAGCAGGTCGGCCTTGTTCAGCGCCACCACGCGCGGCTTGTCATCCGCGCCGAGCTCGGCCAGCTCCTTCTCCACCGTGGCAGCCTGCTCCGCCACGACAGGCGAGCTCGCGTCCAGGACCTGGATGACGATGTCGGCCTCGGTCACCTCCTCCAGCGTGGCCCGGAACGCCGCCACCAGGTCGGTGGGTAGCTTCTGGATGAAACCGACCGTATCGGTCAGCAGCACCTGCCTGCCGGTCGGCAGGTCCAGGCGCCGGGTGGTCGGGTCGAGGGTCGCAAACAGCTTGTGCTCGGTGCGCACGCTGGCGCCCGTCAGCGCGTTGAGAAGCGTCGACTTGCCCGCGTTGGTGTAACCGACGATCGCGGCGGTCTGCAGCGCCGCGCGACGCCTGCCCGTTCGCTGCTGGTGGCGCTGGCTCCGGACCTGCTCGATCTCCCGATCCAGGTCGCGGATCCGCTTGCGGATGCGGCGGCGCTCCGTCTCGATCTGCTGCTCGCCCGGGCCGCCGCGGGCGCCGACGCCACCGCGCATGCCGCCCACCTGGCGGTCGTACGAGTAGGCGCCGATCAGGCGCGGCAGCAGGTGATGCAGTCGCGCCGCCTCGACCTGCAGGCGGCCTTCATGCGTGCGCGCATGCAGGGCGAAGATCTCGAGGATGACCTCGGTGCGATCGAACACACGAACCTTGAGCGAGCCCTCGAGATTGCGCTGCTGCCGCGGGCTCAGGTCTTCATTGCAGACGAGCATGTCGAACTCGCCCTCGAGCACCATCTCGCGCAAGGTGTCGACCTTGCCGGCGCCGATGAAATGCGAAGGCTCGATCTCGGCACGGCGCTGCAGGTCCCTGCCAACAACCTCAGCGCCGGCCGTTCGCGCGAGCTCGGCGAGCTCTGCCATCTGCTCACGCACCAGGTCCTCGGTTGCGCCCGGGAGGAGCACCCCGACCAGGTATGCCCGCTCTCGCGGCTTCTTGGTCGTGATCAGATCTGCAGCTTCTCCATGCGTTTCATAGCCTCGGCCAGGCGCGCGTCGGGCGCCGTGACCGAAAGCCGGAAGTACCCCTCGCCATGCGCTCCAAATCCGACTCCCGGCGTGATGTTCACGCCCACCTCGTCCAGCACGTGCGCCGCAAATCCGATCGAGTCATAGCCGTCCGGAACCGGCGCCCACACATAGAAGGTCGCGCGCGGAGGCGTGATCTTCCAGCCCAACGAGTTGAGCGTGTCGGCAACCAGGCGGTGACGGTGGGCGTAGACCTCGCACGCGGCACGCGTCTCCTCCTCCCCACCGTTCAGTGCCTCGATGCCGGCCCACTGCACGGCCTGGAAGATGCCCGAGTCGATGTTGGTCTTCAACTGTCCGATCAACGCGATCAGGTCGGCCCGGCCACAAACCCAACCCAGTCGCCAGCCCGTCATGTTGAAGGTCTTCGACAGCGAGTGAAACTCGAGTCCTACCTCCTTGGCGCCTGGAATCTCGAACAGGCTCAGCGGCCGGTAGCCGTCGAACGCAATCTCCGAATACGGTGCGTCGTGACACAGCACGATCCCGTGCTCGCGACAGAAATCCACCGCTCGTGTCAGGAACGCCCGGTCCGCGACTGCCGCAGTCGGGTTGTTCGGATAGTTGAGCCACATCAAGCGCGCGCGCTGCGCCACACCGTCAGGGATCGCGTCCAGGTCGGGCAGCCATTCGTTCTCGCGCTGCAACGGCATCGTGTAGGGCTCGGCGCCGGCCATGAGCGCCCCGGTGATGTAGACCGTGTATCCCGGGTCCGGTGCCAGTACGACGTCGCCGGGATCGACGAGCGCGAGAGGCACGTGGCTGATGGCGTCCTTCGAGCCGAGCGTCGGCAGGACTTCGGTCTGCGGATCGAGCACGACGCCGAAACGGTCGCGGTACCAGTTGGCGATGGCGCCGCGCAGCTCGGCCAGGCCGAAGTAAGACGGATAGCGATGGTTGTCAGGGTCGGTGGCGGCCTCCTGCAGGACGCTCACGATCCGCTTGGGCGTCGGCAGGTCGGGGTCGCCGATGCCAAGTGAGATGACATCGATCCCGGCTCGCTTCTTCTCCTGAACCTTGCGGTCGATCTCGGCGAAGAGATATGGCGGTATCAGGCCCAATCGCCTGGCGCCCGCGGCCTTAGTTGTTCTCAACGTACTTGAGGATAGCGGGCACTGGGTCGGGCTCGATCTCGAACCACGTGATGCGTGGATCCCGCCGCCACCAGCGCAGCTGGCGACGCGCGTATCGACGATTCGACACCGCCATCACGTCGGGCAGGTCCGCCAGCGTGACCTCGCCGCGGATGTGAGCCAGCGCTTCGGCGTAACCGATCCCGGTGAGCACGGCGGCATTTGCCGGCACGCCCGCATCGAGCGCCGCCTGGGTCTCGGCGACGAGTCCGCGCTCGACCTGCGACCTGCTGCGCTCAGCGAGTCGGTGATCGATGACGTCGAGCCGCGCCAGAAGCCCGAACCGCACAACAGGCCATGGCGGCGCTTTGCGCTGACGGAGTTGGCGCAACGGCGGGCCTACCGCTTCGAGCAGCTCGATCGCTCGGATCATGCGTACCGGGTTCTGGAGGTCGACGCCAGGATCGGGATCCAGCGCGAGCAGGCGCTCGCGCATGGCACCCGCGTCGAGCAGCTCGAGCTGGCGTCGGAGCTGCGAATTCGGCGGCACGCCGGCGAGGCTGAACCCCTCGGTCAGCGCGTCAACGTAAAGCATCGTGCCGCCTTCGACGATCGGCGTCTTGCCGCGGCCAATGATGTCGTCGATGGCGGCACGCGCGCCGTCCACGTACTGCGCGGCGTTGAACGTGAGCCTCGGATCGACGAAGTCGATCATGTGATACCGGACTCGCTGGCGCTGCTCGGGCGAAGGCTTGTTGGTCGCGATGTCGAGCATCTGGTAGACCTGCCGCGAGTCGGCGACCACGACCTCGCCGTTCAGCTGCTGCGCCAGCTCGAACGCGACCGTTGTCTTGCCGATGCCGGTTGGCCCGACGACGACGATGACGATGACGGGTCGCGCGGTCAGTAGTTCCTGCGGAAGTGTCGCGTCAGCTCCTGCCACTCCACCAGCAGGCGCGTCGGCCGCCCGTGCGGGCAGGTGATCGACTCCTCTGCCTGCTCGAGGTCGGTCAGGAGGCGGCGCTGCTCAGCCACGTCCAGGACGTCGCCGAATCGGACCGCGGAGTGACACGCGAGCTCCGCCGCGGCCTTCTCGATGGCGTCGTCAGACCGATTCTCCGCGAGCGCCGCGAGCGTCTCCTGCACGGCTTTGGTGGCGCGGCTGACCGGCATCTCAGTGGGGATCGAGGTGACGCGCAGGCTGCGCGGTCCAAACTCTTCGAGCTCCAGGCCAAGCGCCGCCAGCTCGGTGGCGTGATCCGCCGCCGCCGCCATCAGAGCGGGCTCGACGTCGATCGCGGCGGGCATCAGAAGCGGCTGCGTCATGCCCCTTCCATCGCGCAGTCGCGCCAGCAGGCGGTTGTAGAGGATGCGCTCATGAGCCGCGTGCTGGTCGACGAGCACCAGCCCCTGCGCACCTTCGGCCACGATGTAGCCCTGCCCGATCTGGCCCAGCGGCCGGAGCGGCGTCTCAGCACGGGCCTCGCGCGTGACCAGGTCCTGCACCGCCACGCCGGCAAGACCAGATGCTTCTGCGCCGCCGGCGCTGAACGTGCTCGTCGTGGCGGCCGCTGAAGGAGCGCGATAGAAGAACGGCTCGCTGCCACCGAGTGCCGCGCGCACCGCACGCTGGACCGCGGCGAACACCGCGTTCTCGTCACGGAAGCGGACCTCGCGCTTGGCCGGGTGCACGTTGACGTCCACCAGCTCGGGGTCGATGCCGATGTCGAGCACCGCCACCGGATGGCGTCCTCGCTCCAGGCGCCCCTGGTAGCACTCCTCCAACGCGTACAACAGCGTGCGCGACGCGATCGGCCGTGCGTTCACCGCCAGCACGATCCAATCGCGACTGCCACGACTGAGTCGGGGCTGCGACACGATGCCTTTGATCAACGGCAGGCCGACGATCTCGAGCATCTCCGCAGCCACCGCGGCACCGTGCACCGCGGCAGACGCGCGACGCCGGTCTCCATCTCCTGACGTGCTGAGCGCGGATCGGCCGTCAATGCTGAGCTGGAACTTCACGTGTGGGTGAAGCAATGCGTATGACGCGACGGTGTCCCTGATCGCGGCGACCTCGGTCGCGTCGGACTTCAGGAACTTCAGCCGGGCGGGAACGTTGGCGAAAAGGTCTCTCACCTCGATGTTCACGCCGGGCAGCAGCGGTCCCGCGCCCTGTTCGAGCACCTGACCTCCTTGCAGGTGGATGCGCGCGCCACCGCTGGAACACTCGACGTCGGCAACGGCCGCGATGCTCGCAAGCGCTTCGCCGCGGAATCCGAGTGTGGTGATCACGTTCAGGTCGGCCAGCACAGCGACCTTGCTGGTCGCGTGACGAATGAATGCAAGGTGCAGCTCGCCTGCCTCGATCCCAGAGCCGTCATCGTTGACCCGGATCAACGTCCGCCCTGCTCCGCGCACGTCGACTGTGATGCGGCGCGCCTCCGCGTCCAGCGCATTCTCGATCAGCTCCTTCACGACCGAGGCGGGCCTCTCGATCACCTCTCCCGCGGCGATGGCGTCCGCGATCTCCTGCGGCAGCTTGCGGATTCCGGTCATCAGTGCAGCCGCGAGCGCAGCTCGTAGAGCTTCTGCAGCGCCTCCAGCGGGCTCAACGCATCCGGCTCGAGCTCCTCGAGCTCCTTGCGCAGCGGATCGGGCGCCATCTCCATCGGCAAGCCCAGCTGCAGCTCCGCCGGCTCGAGCGGCCGCTGGCGCTCCAGCTCGGTCAGGACGTCACGCGCCCGGGCGATGACCGCGGCCGGAAGGCCCGCCAGCGCCGCGACGTGAATGCCGTACGAGCGGTCGGCGCCACCCGGCACCACTCGGTGCAGGAAGCGGACCGTTTCGCCGTCCTCCAGCACCTCGACGCGCTCGTTACGCACACGAGGTAGACGCTCGGCCAATGCGGTGAGCTCGTGGTAGTGAGTTGCGAACAGCGTGCGGCAGCCCAGCCGCGACGATTCGTGCAGGTGCTCGACCACGGCTTGCGCGATGGACAGGCCGTCGTAGGTCGAGGTCCCCCTCCCCACCTCGTCGAGTATCACGAGCGACGACTTCGTCGCGTGGTTGAGGATGTATGCGGTCTCGGTCATCTCGACCATGAACGTCGACATCCCTGAGGTGATGTCGTCGTGCGCGCCGACCCGCGTGAAGATGCGGTCGGCCAGCCCGACCACTGCCTGCTCCGCGGGCACGAAGCTGCCGCACTGAGCCAGCAGGACGATGAGCGCCGACTGGCGCAGGTAGGTCGACTTGCCGGCCATGTTCGGCCCGGTGAGGATGACGATCTGCGCGGAGTCGGGGTCGAGCTCGAGGTCGTTGGCAACGAACACGCCTGCGGGCAGCGACTGCTCGACCAGCGGATGCCGGCCGGCTGTGATGACCAGCCTCGTTCCGGCATTGACCTCCGGACGCCGCCAGCCCAGCTTTGCGGCCGTGGAGGCGAGGCTCGTCAATGCGTCGATCGCGCCGATCGCACGCGCTGTCGCGCGAAGCTGAGGGCCCAACGCCGCGATGCGCTCGCCAAGCTCGCGCAGGATCTCGAGCTCGCGCGCATTCATCTTCTCCTGTGCGCTGAGCACGACCGCTTCTTTCTCCCTGAGCTCTGTGGTGACGTAGCGCTCCGCCGTCGACAGCGTCTGCTTGCGCGTGTAGTCGTCCGGGATCGCGGCGGTGTTGGCGTGGCTGACCTCGATGTAGTAGCCGAACACCTTGTTGAAGCCGACCTTCAACGTGCGGATGCCGGTCCGCGCACGCTCGGTCGCCTCAAGCGACGCGATCCACTCACGCGCGGCTCGTGACGCATCGCGTATGGCGTCGAGCTCGGCGTCAAACCCGGGCTTGATGGCCCCGCTCTCGCGCGACACTGGAGCCTCTTCAACCAGCGCCGCCCGGAGGACTTCGGTCAAGCCCGGGGCTGGGGCGATCTCGCCCGCGTGGTCACGCAGCACCAGCGACTCGCAGCCCGCGACCGAGTTCTGCACTCCCGGCAGCGCCTCCAGTGAGCGCCGCAGCGCGATGAGCTCGCGCGAACCGGCCCGACCGTGCGCGGCGCGCGCGCTCAGACGTTCCAGGTCGCCGGCCCCTTTCATCGAGTCATGGATGGCTGCTCGCAGCACCGGATTTGAGGTCAGCTCGGATACGGCGGCGAGGCGTAGCTCGATCGATTCGGCGTCCCGCAACGGTGCGCCCATCCATTCATGGAGGCGTCTTGCTCCGATGGCGGTCGCCGTGTGGTCGACGAGGTTGACCAGCGCCGGAAGCTCCAGGTTGCGAATCGTGGCTGGGTCGAGTGGCATCGTCGCGTCCGGCGAATAAGTGCGAACGGTCAGGAACTCGGGTCCGACACGAGCCTGATTGGTCTTGAGGTACTCGAGGACCACGCCCGCGGCACCGATCGCCAGAGGTGCCTCTGCCGCGCCGATTGAGGCCGGGTACGCGATGCCGAGGAGGTCCTTCAGCCGCTGCCGGCCGCGTTCCGGATCGAAGCGATACTCCTCCACGTCTTGCCCCACGAACTCAGAGGCCAAGCCGTGAGTTCGTGGGGACCCCTGAGTCGGAGGAGTCAGCAGCTCCGACGGCGCCAGCCGCTCCAGCTCGGCCGTGAGCCGCTCTCCCGGCATCTGGCACAGAAGCAGCTCGCCGGTCGACACGTCGCATGCGGCCAAACCGGCTTCGCCGCCCCGCGTCCACGCCGCGACCAGGTAGTTGGCACGCGCAGGCTCGAGGTAGGCGTCTTCGACCACCGTGCCCGGTGTCAGCACGCGCGTGATGTCGCGCTTGACGACGGCTTTGCCTGACGGTGCTTCGACCTGGTCGCAGATCACGACCTTGTGTCCAGCCCGAAGCAGTTTGCCGACGTAGCTCTGCCACGCGTGATGCGGCACGCCGCACATCGGCGCCCGTCCTGACTTGCCGAGCGGACGGGACGTGAGCGTCACGCCCATGATCGGCGCCGCCGTCAAGGCGTCCTCGAAGAAGATCTCGTAGAAATCACCCAGCCGAAACAGGAGGATCCCGCCAGGGTGCTGCCGCTTCGCGTCCCGGTACTGCCTCATTACCGGGGTGAGGGGAACTCCTCCCTCCCCGCCCTGGGGGGAGGGTTGGGTGGGGGCTGTCACGCCGCTCGAGCGCCGGTGAGCTGACCCGCGGTGGCCTGGATCACGCGGATGTCGACCAGGGTTCCAGGTTCGGCGTGGCCGAGCACCACGGCGCGCTTGCCCTGCCGGATGCGTCCAAATGGGCGACCCAGCTCATCCCGACCCTCGACGAGCACTTCGACCTCACGGCCGATCCAGCGAGCAGTCTTGCGCGCAGCAATCTCCCGCTGCAAAGCGAGGAGCTCGTTGAGCCTTCGCAGCTTCTCGGCGTCGGGGACGTCGTCGGGCATCTTCGATGCGGCGTAGGTGCCCGGTCTCGGCGAATACATCGCTAGATGCACGACCTCGAACTCGATGTCCTCGAGCAGGCGGCGGGTGTTCTGAAACGCCTCGTCTGTCTCGCCGGGAAACCCGACGATCACATCTGTCGCCAAGCCAATGTCAGGCATCAGGGCCCGCGCCCGCTCGATGATCGCCCGGTAATGCCGTGTCTGGTAGCCCCGCGCCATGCGCCGCAGGATCAGGTCGTCGCCGGACTGGACCGGCAGCTGCAGCTCACGGCAGACGACATC
>WNEY01003948.1_pt1 | contig 11215 bp, 11 predicted proteins | sample 5400531 | NCBI WGS metagenome assembly WNEY01 (sample SAMN13153338, study PRJNA577476) | soil metagenome | isolation source: 200 cm saprolite under Douglas fir tree site 1 | place: USA:California | collected 2015-04-18
CCGTGCCGGGCGGCGGCCAGCGCCGCGCGCCCGACGTCCACGCCCAGGATCTCGACCTGGCGCGGCGCATCGCCGGAGAGGTTCTCCCGCACGGTCATCGCGAGCGAGTAGGCTTCCTGTCCCGTCGAGCAGCCGACGGAGAGAATGCGCAGTCGCGACGTCCCGGCGACGGTGGAATCGGGCAGGACCACGTCGCCGAGGAGCGCGTGGTGGCCGGGGTAGCGGAAGAAGCAGGTCTCGTGGACCTGGAGCGCCTCCTCCAGTGCTTCGCAGAGACGGTCGTCGCTGCCGGCCGAGGTCTCCATCTCACTCAGCCAGGTGTCCCAGTTGTCGGCGCCGGCCCAGGCCATGACGGCGCGGGCGCGGGCGGTGAGGAAGGGCAAGCGCGAGGACGGAAACGCCATCCCGGTGCGTCGGGTAATGACCGTGGCCAGCCGCTGCAGCTCTGCTGAGGTGGGTGCCATGGCTCGTTCGTCCTTCCCGCTAACCAGTGAGCTTGAAACGCGTGAGGCTCGTCATCAATTCCTCCGCGAGCTTGACTACGTGATCCATCGTCTTGCGCGCCTCGACGACGCCTTTTTCGGTCTGGACGGCGACGCCGGCGATCGACTGCACGGCCACGGCCACGCTCTCCACGCCGCGTACCTGCTGCTGGGTGGCCAGCGAGATGTCGTGGGCCAGCTCCGAGGATTTCCGTGAGATCTCGCCGATCTCGCGGAGGTTGTCACCCGTCTGCACCGCCGTGCGGAAACCGGACTCGACTTCCTTGGTACCTTCCTCCATCGCGATGACCGCCTCCTGTGTTTCGGTCTGGATCGTTTTGATGAGCACGACGATGTCCTTGGCGGCTCTGGCCGAGCGCTCGGCCAGCTTGCGCACCTCGTCGGCGACGACGGCGAAGCGCAGGCCGGCTTCACCGGCGCCGGCGGCCTCGATGGCGGCGTTGAGCGCGAGCAGGTTGGTCTGCGACGAGATCTCCTCGATGGTGTTGACGATCTCGGAGATTTCCAGCGAGCGATCGGCCAGCGCCTTGATCTTCTTGGAGATGCCCTGCACCTCGCCGCGAATCCGCTGCATGCCGGCGAGGCTGGTCTTCACGGCGTCGCCGCCCTTCTGCGCGGAGTCGAGGGTGAGGCGGGAAGCGCTCGCCGACGCCTCGGCGTTCTCGGCGACCTGGCGTACCGACAGGGTGAGCTCCTCCATGGCGCTCGACACGCCCATCGCTTCGCGCGACTGGGCCTGGGCGCCCGCCGTCATCTGGCCCATGGTCACGATGAGGTCGTTGGCGCTCCCCGAGACCTGATGGGCGGCCTGGCGCACGTCCTTGATGAGGGCGCCCAGCTCGTCGACCATGACGTTGATCGCGTCGACCACGCTGCCCAAGACGTCGGACGTCACGTCACCGCGCTTGCTGAGGTCGCCCTGGGCGATCTCGGTCGCGATGTCGAGGAAGCGCGTGATGTTGCGCTGGAGGTCCTCGCGCCGGCGCCGCTCGTCGTCGCGCTCGGCCTCGGTCTGCACCAGCGACCGCAGGCGGACGACGGTGTCGTTGAACGTGTGGGCGAGCTGTCCGATCTCGTCGCGCGACGTCACCGACACCAGCTTGGAGAGATCGCCCTGGCCGACGCGCTCGGCGATGCGCACCACCTGGGCGATCGGCTTGGTGATCCGGCGGGCGAAGATGACGCCGGCCAGCACGGCGACCGCCGCCACCCCGCTGAACACGGAGAGCAGCCACCGGCCGGTCGCGGCGGCCGTGTGCTCGATGATCGACCGGTCCATGCCGACGCGAACCGTCCCGAGCTGCCCGGCCAGGACGGGAACACCGATGTCGATGATGTGGCGGTCGGCGCCCGTCACTGGATCGGCGTACTCGACCTCCTTGACCTGCTCGCTCATCTCGCCGGGGACGAGGTTCTTGTCGACGAGGCCGGCCGGGACCAGCGGCGCGAACGTATGGGCGACGAGGTTCCTGGCCGGGTCGTAGACCATGACGTACTTCACGCCGCTGATGGCGGCGAACTGGTCGAGCGCGCTCTGCACGGTCGAGGCATCGCGCGTGAGGAGCAGGTCCACCGACGAGGAGGCCAGGCTCTTGGCGATGGCCGTGCCCTTGGAGGTGAACTCCTCGGTCATGTTCTGGCGCAGCGTCTGCACCGAGAGGTACCAGGTGACCGCCGCCAGCGGGACCAGGGCCGCGAGCAGGAACAGGATGATCTTGGGCAGCAGCCCGACGCGGACCTTCCGCTCCTTCGTCATGTCTTCACCGCCGCCGCCCAGTCGTTCACCGGCACCCAGCGGCCGTTGTCGGCGCGGGTGAAGTACACGCTGTCCAGGCCTTGATGGCGCTCGGGCCCGAACGTGAGGGGAGCGCCGATGCCCAGGTCCACGTTCTTCAGGGACTCGAGCGCGGCGCGGAACGACGCCCGGCTCGGATTGGCGCCGGCCCTTCGGAGCGCCTCCACGATGACCTTGGCGTTCACGAACCCCTCGAGGCTGCGGAAGCTGTAGAGCGCGGGCGTGTACTTGGCGTCGCGGAGTGCTTCAGGGACCTGGGGAGCGTGCTTCTCCATCAGGGCGCGGTATTCGACGACCGCCGGCAGGGTCGCGTCGTCGTACGACGGCACCACCTGCGAGTTGACGAGGGCCGGCGTGTAATCGCGGCCGGTCGTCTTGCCGTGGTCGAGGAGGAGGCTCAGCATCGCCTCGCAGCCGACGAAGGACACGTTGGAGATGGGCACGTTCCAGCCGGCGTCGCGCGCCGAGCGCACGAACGCGCCACACCCCTGGTAGGCGCCGGTGCACAGCACGGCGTCGACCCCGGCCTGACGCAGCGCTTTCACGGCCGGCGTCATGTCCTCGTCGAACCGGGCGTTGCGCACGTAGGTGGCCTCGGCCGTGATCCGGGCGCCCCGCAGGGCGAGGCCGCGGGCGACGCCGTCGGTCCCGCTGCGCCCGTAGGCGTCGATCTGGTAGTAGACGCCGAACTTGCGCGCGCCCGACTGCCAGAAGCGCTCCACCAGCGCCATCATTTCCTGGCGGTAGGACGCCCGGATGTTGAAGACCTGGTCGACGTAGGGCTCCTCGCGCTGCGGTTGCGCGCCGGTGAAGTTGCCAACGAGGACGACCTGCTGGTCGGCGTAGCGCTTGATGACGGGCAGCGCGCGGGTGAGGGTCGGCGTGCCCACGTAGTTCGAGAGGAAGAAGACCCGCTCCTTCTCGATGAGATCGATCGTGTTCTTGATGCACGGCGTCGGCTCGTAGCCGTCGTCGAAGGCGACCACGGTAAGCATGCGGCCGTGGATGCCGCCCCGCGCGTTGACCTCGGTGTAGTAGGCCTGGGCGCCGCGATAGAGCTCGGCGCCGAGGCCGGCCGCCGCCCCCTTGAAGGCTGCCGTCATGCCGATGCGGATGTCGCGGGTGGTCACACCGGGCGCGCTCGCCATGCGATCGGGCAGGTACGCGTCGCGCGCGCCCGCCGCGCGCGGGCTCGTCCCCTGCGACCACACCGGCTCGCGGGGTACCAGCGTGCTCGCCACGCCCCATGAGATCGCCTGCAACAACCTGCGCCGTTCCATCTCAGCCCTCCCGGTGGCGGAGCGCCGCCACCACCGCGTCGGCGTCGAGCAGCGTGACGAGCCCGTCGCTCCGCCGCAGCCGGCCCAGCGCGCAGGCGACGTAGGGCTTGCGGGTGGCGTCGCCGATCTCGAGGACGTCGTCGAACGTCTCGAGCCCGAGCACGTCGTCGATCAGGATCCCGACGTGGGCGCCGCCGCCGGCCACCACCAGCGCGCGGAGACGGCGCCCGGCGCGCCGGGTGGCCACCCCGAGCAGACGCTGGGGATCGACGATCGGCAGCACGTCACCCCGGAGGTTGGCCACGCCCACCACCTGGGGCGGCGCGGCCGGCACCGCCGTCAGCTCGTCGAGCAGGATCACTTCGCGCACGCGGCGCACGTCGAAGGCGAACGGCTCGGCGCCCACGGTGAAGATGCAGGCGCGCAGACCAACGATCGTGTCGAGGGCGGTGGTGCTCGCGGCAAGGGTGCTCATTTCACGAACCGCCGGATCGCCGTGAGCAGTTGGTCGGCGCTGAAGGGTTTGGGCAGGTAATCATCGGCGCCCTGGCGGAGACCCCACACGCGGTCGCTCTCCTGGTTCTTGGACGAGACGACGACGACGCGCGTCTGCCGGGTGCGCTCGTCACGGCGCAGACCGCGCAGGATCTCGTACCCGTTGCGCTTGGGCATGACGATGTCGAGCAGCACGACGTCGGGCCGCTCTGCGATGATCTTGTCTTCGAGCTGCTCGCCGTCGATGTACGAGAGCACCTGATGCCCGGCCGATTTCAAGATCGACTCCATCACCTGCAGCTCGGAGTACGCGTCGTCGACCACCATCACCTTGCCCATCCCGAGCCGACACCTCCTCTGTGCACACGGCGACGACCGTGTGTGGATGGGGGCCGGTTGTGCAACTGATCTGCCAAGCCGGGCGGCGCTGGGGGTGGCGCGTTACGTCAAGAAAAACGCGGGTCCGCGTCGTGGAAGCATCGCGCCTCGTCGCCTCGACGGCGATCGAGCCGCGGATCGGTGACAACTTTGCGCCGTCGCCTGACACGCTGGCATGCGAAGCGAGGGCGCGAGACCGCGCGAGTGCGTGGACCCTGGATTTTCGCCCGCCTAGAAGCTTGGCGGGGTTCTTGAATACGCGCGTGACACATGGTCTTGACGCGATTTCTGAAAGCCGTGGCGGGACAACGGCAGCCGGAGACGATCGTCGCGATGTTCCGGCAAGCCAGCCGTCACCGTGACGCCGGACGCTTCGAAGAAGCCTCCGAGCTGGTCGAGCGTGGCCTCAAGCTCGATCCCGCCAACATCGTCGGCCACCTGATGGCCGGCTCGCTCCACGCGGTCTTCCGCGACATGGACCGCGCCAAGGCCGAGTTCGAGCGCGTGCTGACGCTCGATCCCGTGCAGCCGCGCGCGCTGCTCGGGCTGGCTCGCATCGCGATGGAGCAGGACGAGAACGACCATTCCGCCGAGCTGCTGCGCCGCGCGCTCGGCCGCTATCCGGACTTCCCCGAAGCGGCAGCGCTCCTGGCCGTCGTCACCGCCGTCGCACCCGCCCGCCCCGCGCGGCCCTCACACCCGGCGCCGGTCGTCCAGCCCGACCGCCTGCGCGTGCCCTCGGAGAGCCGCGAGACGCTGATCGCCCGCGCTGATGCCACGCTCGTGTTCGCCCAGCCCCGCAGCCCGAGGAGCGGGGAGCTGGCGACGCGCACCGCTCACCTCCACCGGTTGGCCACGGCCCTGCTGGAGCGCGCCGGCCTCGGCGCGCTCCACCACGCAATCATCGAGGGCGCCGCCGAGACGACGTACGTGCGGACCGACGGCGACGCCCTGCTCTCGCTCACGTTCGGACGCGACCTCGAGACGGCGACCGCCCTCACCCATCTCGAGCGCGTGTGGACGAACTGGCGCGCCGAGCTGGCGACGCAGGTGGCCTGATGGCGGCCGCCAACGGCGTGGGTCAGTCGGCGGCGCCAACCACCAGCGGGCGGGACCTGCGCGCACTCCTGCGCGATCTGATCACGGTCGCGCACGTGCGCGGCGGGCTCATCGTCGCGCCCGACGGGCTCGTCATCGCCTCCGAGCTGCCGTCTCACGTCCCCGTCGAAGCGCTCTCGGCACTCGCGGCCACGCTCGGCCGCGAGCTCGAAGTCCGCGGCCCCCGGCTGCGCCGCGGTAGCTTTCTCATGGCCAACTTCGCCGCCGGCGATGGCACCGTCTTTCTCGGCGGCACGCCGGTGGGATTCATCCTGCTGCTGGCCGACAGCGAGGCGAATCGCGAGCGCATCCGCCATGCCATGCGCGGCGCCATCGACGCCGTCCGTCAGGCCTGGAAGCGCTGATCAGCCGGCAGCCCGCCGCCGCAGCGTCCGGAACGTGATCGAGTAACGCAGCGTCTTCGTCGGCGAGATCGCGTGCTGCCACGTCGATCGCGCCGCCCCGCCCAGCACGTAGGCCGACCGCGGCTCCACGCTCAGCGCACAGGTCTCTCGCGCCGTCCCCTGCCCGCGCTGGAATCGGAAGCGACACGCGCCGAGCAGGGAGATCCCCACGATCACCGGGCCGAACTGGGGCGCGTCGCGATGCCAGCCGATCCCGGCGCCGGCCGGATATTCGGTGACCAGCGCTTCGGCGAAGTCTTCCGGATCGAGAGCCACGAGTGCGGCCGCGCGGTCTCGCAGCGGCATCAGGAATTCGGGCAACGCGGGGCCGCGCTCGATCGACCACGACTCGTAGCCGTAGCGCCAGCCGAAGTGGGCCGTGCGCCGGCGGGCGGCGACGCCGCGCATGCGCACCTCGCCGAACGGAAGCCGGCTGATCGGTTCCGCCAGCTCGCGTTCGTCGGCCGCCGACAGGAAATCCGGACATAAATCGAAGCCGGGGGGCGGATCTGCCGTCACGGCTCCCGCGATGCTACGAGGTGGTCGCCGCGCGCGCCGCCGAGCGCCCGGCGATGCGACCGAAGACGGCGCCGGCCATCAGCCCCGCCCCGCCGGGATAATTGTGATAGAAGATCCCGCCGACCAGCTCACCGGCGGCGAAGAGCCCGGGAATGATCCGCTGCTCGCAGTCCACTACCTGCCCGTCGGGCGTGATGCGCAACCCACCGAAGGTGAACGTGACCCCGGTCGTGACGGCGTAGCCCACGAACGGTGGCGTATCGAGCGGCTGAGCCCAGTTCGATTTCGGCGGCGTGATGCCGCGCGTGCCCTTGCCGTCCTTGATCGCCGGATTGAACGGCCCGGCCATGACGGCCTTGTTGAAGGCCGTGACGGTGCGGACGAGCCCGTCAACGTCGATCTCCAGCTTGCGGCCCAGCTCCTCGATGGTGGAAGCCTCGGCCTTCGTCACCTCGCGGATGCGGTACTCCTCGCGCAGCAGCGCGACGACCTTCTGGTCGAAGATCTGGAAGGCGGCGCGGCCCGGCTGCTCGATGACGGCGCGGCCGTACTTGACGTAGGTGTAGTTGCGGAAGTCGGCGCCCTCGTCCACGAAGCGCTCGCCGCGCAGGTTCACGATGACGCCGAGCGGGTACGAGTGCTTCTGGAAGTTGTCGCCGACCTTGCGGTCGCCGTGCCAGGGCGCGTTGAGATCCCACTGCACGGCGTGGCAGCCGCTCCAGTGGCCCCAGGGCAGCGCGCCGATGTCGAGCGCCATGCGGATGCCGTCGCCCGTGTTGTAGGGCGTGCCGCGCACGCGCGCCAGCTCCCAGTTCCGACCGAGATAACGGGTGCGCATCTCGGTGTTGGCCTCGAAGCCGCCGGACGCGAGGACGACGGCGCGCGCCGGAATCGTCTCCATGCCCTCGGGCGTGCGCACCACGACACCGGTGATCGCTCCGCGATCGTCCACCGCGAGCCGCATGGCTTTCGCCTGGAAGCGCACGGTGATCCCGGCTTTGGCCGCCGCTTGATACTCCATGTCGATGAGACCGGGCCCCCCGCCGACCGCTTCGAGCACGAGGCCGCCCCAGAAGCGAAAACGGTTGCCGACCTTGTAGGCTTGCCGGCCGAACATCGGAATCCAGCGGATGCCGCGCTCCTTCATCCAGCGCACGGTCGCCTGCGATTCGCGGACGAGGAGCATGGCCAGATCGGGATCGGCGCAATTCTCGGTCACCCGCATGAGGTCGTCGTAGAACATCTCCTCGGTGTAGGGCTCGACCTCCATGACGGCCTTCTCCTCGTCGGAAAGGTCGCCGACCAGCGAGCACAGGTCCTCGAAAGAGGCGAACGCGAAGCGAAAGCCGCCCGCGGTGAAGAAGCCGTTGCCGCCGCGCCACTCCTCGGGCGCTTTCTCCAGCACGAGCACGCGGCCGCCGTGCTCGCGGGCGGAGAGGGCGGCGCAGAGGGCGGCGTTGCCGCCGCCCACCACCACGACGTCGTATGCGGATGCGCTCACGTCAGCCCACGACCTCGCTGATCTGGATCTGCGGGGTGATGTTCGTATAGTTCGGGACGTCGGCGAGAAGCTCCTTGCCGTGGGCGCCCATCCCATTCTGGAAGTCGCTGAGCGAATTGAAGTAGAGATGGCAGACGCCGACGAACGGCGCGGGCGATCCCGGGGCTCCGCCCGCCACGCCCTTGTCGACCTCGTAGCGGATGAGGCCGGCGTCCTTGAGTCGGTCACTCACCAGCCGCATGTGCCGGTTCTTGTAGTAGTCGTGATCGAATTTCTTGCCCGTCTCGTTGGCGTAGAGCACGCTGACGCGGATCATGGCTGCCCCCTCGGTGCGGCGTGTGGTGCGTACGCTATGCGTCGGCGCCATCGGTGTCAAGTTGACTTCCGCCATCCTGCGCGCGCATCATCCCGGCCACCCGAGGAACGAATCATGAGATACGCGATCGTCCGCGGGTTCGCGCGACTGCTGCTCGCGATCTTCTATCGTCGCCTGGAGATCCACGGCCTCGAGCGAGTGCCTCGAAGCGGGCCCCTGGTCATCGCCGCCAACCACCACAACGCGCTCGTGGATCCCATGCTCCTGATCGCGACCATTCCACGCCGGCTGTCGGCGCTGGCCAAGGCCTCGTTGTTCGCCAATCCGTTGATCGCCCCGTTCCTGTGGCTGAGTCGCGCGATCCCGGTGTACCGTCGGGGCGAGTCAGCCGGCGACGCCACTCGCAACGAAGCGATGTTCACCGCGGCGAGCGCCTGTCTGCGGGACGGCGGCGCGATCCTGATCTTTCCCGAAGGCGTGAGCCAGCCGGAGCCGATGCTCTTGCCGCTGCGCACCGGCATCGCGCGCTTGACGCTGGAAGCCCTCGCGGCGACCCCGGACCTCGGCGTCACCGTGTTGCCGGTCGGCCTCGTCTTCCATCGCCCCGCCGACTTTCGAACCGGGCGCGGTATCGTCGTCGTCGGTGAGCCCGTCGAGCTCGGCGATCTCGTCGGTCGCGACCGGGACGCGACGGCGGCGGTCCGGGAGCTCACCGATCGCGTGGCGGCGGCGCTGCGCGCGCTGATCGTCGAGGCTCGCGACCGACAGACGCTACGCGTCCTCGAGGTCGCCCACGCGGTGTGGCACGGCGACGGCGACGAGGCGCCGGGCCCCGAGCGGCTGGCGTGGATGCGCGAGGCGGTGCGCCGGTGGAACACGCTCTCCCCGGACCTCCGGGCCCGGGCCGATCGCCTTCGCCAGGAGCTCGAACGCTACGACAAGGACGCGGCGGAGCCCGGCGGTAACGAGCGGCCTTCGTCCGGCCGAAGCTATGCGCTGCGCGATGGAGTGCTGATGGCGCTTGGACTTCCGCTGGCGCTCCTCGGAGTCGTCCTCCACGGCGTCGGCTACCGTGCCATCGCCATGACCGTGCGCGCGCTGCATCCCGAGCCCGATACGTCGGCGACGTATCAGCTCGCCGCCGGACTCGTGCTCTTCCCGCTGTCGTGGGTGCTCGAGGCCGCGGCGCTCGACTGGGCGTCGGGGCGATCGGCCGTGTGGCTCTTCGCCGCGTTGCTGATCCCCACGGGCTTCTTTGCGCTGACGTGGCGCGATCGCCTCCAGAGATTTCCGCGGGAGGCTCGCTCGTGGGCCGGTCTCGTCACGAGGGGCCGGCTCGACGAGCGGCTCGCCCCGCGGCGGCAGTGGCTGCGCGACGAGCTGACGGCGCTCGCCCGACTCACCAGCGCCGCCGGCGGCGGCCCGGAGCCGGCCCGTTGAACCGCCGCGCGGTCGTCGCGTGGACCCTCTACGACTTCGCCAACTCGTCCTTCGCCGCGGTCGTGATGGGAACGATCTACGCCGCTTACTTCGCCGGTCTCGTCGTCGGCAACGCGCGGGGCGAGGGAGATCTGTGGTGGGGACGCGTCGTGAGCGTGTCGATGGCGATCGTCGCCGTCACCTCGCCGATCCTCGGCGCCGTCGCCGACCTGGCCGGCGTCCGCAAGGCGCTCTTCATGTCGTTCACGCTGCTGTCCATCACCGCGACGGCGCTGATGACGACGGTGGAGCCGGGCATGATCGCGCGGGGATTCCTGCTCGGCGTCGTGGGGAACATCGGCTTCGAAGGCGCTCTCGTCTACTACAACGCGTGGCTGCCGGAGCTGGCGCCGCCGGATCGGCAGGGACGCCTCTCGGGTTGGGGCTTCGCCGTCGGGTACGCCGGCTCCATCGTCGCGTTGCTGGTGGCGCTGCCGTTCGTCAAGGCCGGCGCCGTGCGCGCGGCCTTTGCCCCGACGGCGGTCCTGTTCGCCGTCTTCGCTCTGCCGGCATTCTTGTGGCTGCCGCCAGCACCGGCCGGCCGCGTCCCACTCCCGGTCGCCGCGCGCCAGGGGCTCGCGGAAGCCGCGGCCAGCCTGCGCGTGGTGCTGGGCGACGTCCGCCTTCGTCGATTCTTCGGGGCGTACTTCTTCTACGAGGACGCCGTGAACACCGTGATCGCGTTCTCGGCCATCTTCGCCGCCCAGACGCTCGTCTTCTCGCTGGAGCGGCTCATCACGCTCTACGTCGTCGTCCAGATCTCGGCGCTCATCGGCGCGCTCCTGTGGGCCCGTCCCACGGACAGTCTCGGGCCCAAGCCCGTCGTGATGATCACGCTGGTCCAGTGGACGCTCGTGAGCGTGGCGGCGTGGCTCGTGCAAACCCAGGAGCAGTTCTTCGTGCTCGCCGTCGTGGCCGGCGCCGGCCTCGGCGCCGTGCAGTCGGCGAGCCGTGCCTTGCTCGCCCGGCTGGTGCCGCCGGGAATGGAAGCGCGGATGTTCGGCTTCTATTCGCTGTGCGGGAAGAGCGCGGCGATCCTCGGTCCACTCGTCTTCGGCGGCGTGTCCTACCTGGCGGGCGGCAACCAGCGGCTCGGCATCCTGGCGATCGGCGTCCTGTTCGTGGTCGGGTTGGCGCTCTTGTCGCGCGTGCCCATTAGGCCTGGCCCCGTGCCTGCTTCAGCATCTCGATGAGCACCGCACGGCTCTCGCCCCCCGTCGTGACCTCGCGCGGAAAGGCGACGCGAACGGACCAGCGCCGGCGCCCCTGACGTAGCTGGAGCTTGAAGCCGAGGCGGTCCACCGCCGCTATCGTCGCCTCGTCGGCCTCGGCGCTCGCGAAGAAGCGCGCATAGGCGACGAGCGCGTCGGCGTGGTCGCGATTCATGTGCTCCATGATCCCCGCCGCAGCGTCGGCGAGCGGGTCGGGCCGCGCGTGACGATAGTCG
>WNEY01015939.1_pt1 | contig 11215 bp, 11 predicted proteins | sample 5400531 | NCBI WGS metagenome assembly WNEY01 (sample SAMN13153338, study PRJNA577476) | soil metagenome | isolation source: 200 cm saprolite under Douglas fir tree site 1 | place: USA:California | collected 2015-04-18
GAGGTCGAGTACCTCTGCGGGACGATGATCGAGCTGCCGCGCGCGTGCATCCGCGCCGACGAGATCGCCGAGCAGGCCGACTTCTTCTCCTTCGGGACGAACGACCTCACGCAGACGGCACTCGGCTTCTCGCGGGACGACGCCGAGGGCAAGTTCCTGACGCACTACCTCGAGGACGGCGTGCTCGAGAAGAATCCGTTCGAAACGCTCGACATCGACGGTGTCGGCGACCTGATGCGGATCGCGGTCGAGCGGGGCCGGTCGACGAAACCCGAGCTGAAGCTCGGCATCTGCGGCGAGCATGGGGGAGACCCGAAGTCGGTGACTTTCTGCCACGAGCTCGGGCTCGACTACGTGAGCTGCTCGCCTTACCGCGTGCCGCTGGCACGCCTCGCTGCGGCGCAGGCGGCACTGGCTGCCGGCGGCGCCGCCGCGTACGCGACTGCAGGCGGCTGATGGCCGGCTACGCCATCCTGCTCGACGGGGAGCGCGTGGCCAGCATTGACTCGGACAGCGCCGTCCGCGTCTGGCTCGCGAAGTACCGCGAAGACCACGCAGACGACGATCCTGCGGCCGCGCACGTCCAGATCCTCGAGCGCGGCCCGCTCGCATGGCTCGTCGGCGGCAAGCTCGTCGACCGCGAGCGGTTCCTCTAACCGCCTTGCCCACCTGGGACGAGGTTCGCGCGCGTCGTCTTGCGCGCAGCTTCCTGACGATGCGAGCCGGCCCCGACCGTCTGCTCGACGTCGTTCACGACCTCGGCGGCGTGCACGCGCAGGTTCAGGTGTCCGCGGAGCTGCAGCTCGCCCTGCGCGTCGATGGGATCACGCGGCAGGACGTCCGCGACGCGCTCTGGGAGCGCCGGGAGCTCGTGAAGGCGTGGACGTTGCGCGGAACCCTCCATCTTCATCCAGCCGATGAGCTGCCGCTGTGGTACGCGGCCGCACGAGCCGTGTGGGCCGGCGAGCCGCAGGAGCTGGAAGCCTGGGTCGATCCGAAGGGCGAGCTGCACCCGCCGCTCGGACGCGATGACGTCAAAGAGGTACGCGACGCGGTGTTGGGCGCGCTCGACGGTCGCTGCCTGCTGCGCGAGGAACTCGCCGCCCAAGTCGTGCAGCGCGTCGGCCCGAAGGCACAAGGGCGCCTGTTGTCGGGCTTCGCGTTCTTCGGCGGCGCCGTTCTCTGCCAGGGGCCGCCGCAGGGAAGCAAGATCACGCTCGCCCGCCCGGACCAGTGGGTGGAGCACTGGGAAGAGCTGGACGAGCACGAAAGCCTGCGTGAGGTCTGCCGCCGCTACCTGCGCACGTACGGCCCGGTTACGCCGAAGGATTTCGGCGAGTGGTTCGCGTCACGGCAGTTCAAGCCGGCCGACGCGCGAGCCCTGTTCGACTCGATCGGAAACGAGCTGGACGAGGTGGACGTCGACGGACACGCCGCCTTCGTCCTCGTCGGTGACACCGACTTTCCGCGGCCGGAAGCGAGCGTACGCCTGCTGCCCGAGTACGACGTCTACGTGATGGGCTTCCGCGAGCGCGACCAACTCGTGCCCGACAAGACGCGTCGCCAGGTCGCAGCCCACGGGCGTGGCAAGTACGAAGGCCCCGCAGGCGTCCGCTTGCTGATGATCGACGGGATCGCGGCCGGGCTCTGGGAGCGAAAGAAGCGAGCTAAACGCATCGAGCTCCACGTGACGCCGAGCAGGAACCTCACGCGTGCCGCGCGCGCGGAGCTCGACACCGAGGCCGAACGCGTCGGAGCCTTCCTCGGACTCGAGCCGGTGCTTACCGTCGAATGACGACGGGCGTGCCGAGCGGGACCGTGCGCATCAGGTAGCGCAGATCGGAGTCGCTCGCATGCACGCAGCCTGCAGAAACGGCCCGGCCGAAGTCGCTCGCCGAGAGCGTGCCGTGGATCGCGATGCGGTTACCGCCGGTCCAGCCGGCGGGCAGGTTCGGCTGCGTTGCGGAAAGCGAGAGGATGCAGCAACCGTAGGCGGCGCTGTAGGCGCCGCCGTTCAGCTTGTCAGTGACGGCGAAGGTTCCTGTTGGAGTCGTCGAGCCGGGGCGGCCGACGCCGACGCTGAGGCGGCGCACCGTGGCGCCCTTGCGCCGAACGATCAACGAACGGCTGGAAAGATCGACGTCAATTTCGAAACGCGTGCGGGTGTAGCGCAACGCGCCGGACCTGGCGTCGACCCACACGAGGCGATTGTTTCCGACAGCGGCGTCCGTGACTGCAAGCCAGCGTCCGTGCCGCGTGGCCACGACGCCGAGTGCGCGCTGCGATCCGAACGGTGTCCGCGAGCCCACGCGCGCAAGCACGGGCCCGAACGGCCGGCTCCTCAGCGCGAGGGCGTGGCCGGGGCGGACCTCAGCGATCACGTGCGCGGGTTTGGGCTTCGGCGTCTTGACACGCACCCACCCCGCGGGTGCTGCGGATGGATCGAGCTCAACGCGTCCAACAGCGGTCGCCGGAGCAAGCGCAGCGGCGCCTGCGCTGACGCAGACGAGCGAAACGAGGGCGAGGAGCGACCGAGCCACATAGTGTGAATCGGCAGGGCCCTCCGCTCATAGTTCACTCGAACGAGGTACCTCGATCGAGGGACGAAGTCGACTAGTTCTTGCGCAGCTCCCGAGCGAACGAGCCGCCCCCGATGATGCGGTCCGTTTGGTCGCGCACGCGGTCGCGCAGGCCACGGTCCGACGTGACGACCCAGACAGGCGGCTCGAGCTCGTCGACGAGGTGGGCTATCTGGTCGTCTCCGGACTCCGAGCCCTCCCAGACGACCTGCACGTCATGCCCCTCTTGCCGGCCCCAGGCCTTGCTGCGCTCGACGAGCTCCTCGCCGGGCATGTTCGGCCAGAGTGAACGGCGTACGTTCTCCGCGTCGACGAGGACGGTTGCCATTAGATGCTGTAGGTCGTCACCCGCCAGTACGCAATGGCGATGGAAGCGACGCCGACGAGCACGATCGTGGCTACGCCGAGTAACCCAGGACGACCGTAGGCGGCGTGTCCGCGTCCGAAGCGAGTCAGGCCGAGGGCGCAGAGGATTCCTCCCACCAGGCCGCCGATGTGTCCACCTTTCGAGATGCTGCTGATCGAGAATGTGAGCACGAAGTTGATGAGGATCACCCCCATGGCGCTCCCCCCGAAGACGTAATCGCGTTGCCGCTCGAGCACGAGCCCCGCTCCAAGGATCCCGAAGATCGCGCCGGAGGCACCTACCGTGGGTGTCAGGAAACCGTTCGACCAGAGCAGCGCGCCCGCTGACCCCGCGAGCCCGGAGACGAGATACAGCATGAGGTAGCGGGCCGCGCCGATCCGTTCTTCCAGCAGAGAGCCGAACCAGTAGAGGCCGACCATGTTCAGAATCAGGTGGACAGGCCCGTAGTGCAAAAAGGCGGCGGTCAGCAGTCTCCACCAGTCGCCCTGTTCGACCAAAGGGCCATAGAGCACACCGTGCAGATAGATCGTGCTGCCTGTGCCGTTCACTCCGCCTCCAGTCACCAGCTCGGCGACATAGACGGCGACGTTGATCGCGACGAGGGCCTTCGTCACCTTCGCGCCTGTGCCCTCGAAGGCCGCGCGCTGGACTCCCCTAGTCACGCGCTGGACGCCTTGCGGCTTCCCCGAGTGCTCCGGGCAGCGGATCCCGACGGGAGCCATCGTCATGCACTCCGTGCAGATGGGCCGCCCGCATTCCGAGCAGGAGAGACCGGTCACCCGGTCGGGATGGCGGTAACAGGTCTGCTCGACGGCTTCAGCCATGGGAGAAGTAGCGTAGTTGGACGCGTATTCACGTCGCATTCACACCCGCCGAGACGGCTCCTGCTCTGATCGGGGTCGTCGTCGACGTCCTCCGGGCGACCTCGACGATCGCGCAGGCGCTCGCGTCGGGTTACCGGCGCGTCCTCTGCTGCGCCGAGATCGAGGACGCGCTGGCGTTGCGTGCCCAGATCCCCGATGCGCTCGTGGGCGGGGAGCGCAAGGCGGTCCAGGTCGAGGGCTTCGACGTCGGCGCGTCGCCGCGCGAGTTCTTGGAGCCGCGCGCTGAGACGCTGATCCTGTCGACGACGAACGGGACGCGGGCGATTCTTGAGACTGCGGAGCGGTGTGAGGAGGTCGTGCTCGGCAGCCTGCTGAACCTCGATGCGGTCGCACGCGCGTCGGCGGGGCGCGACGCCGTGGTCGTCTGCGCCGGCTTCCAGGGAGCATTCGCGCTCGACGACGCGTACTGCGCGGGGCGAATCGTTCAGCTCGTACAGGCGGAGCGAACGGACGCGGCGATCGGGGCGGAGTTGATCGCGCGCGCATTTCCCGACGCGCCGGCTGCGCTGAACGCCCGCACCTACGGCCCGCCTGGATTGGAGGAGGACATCGCGTTCTGCGCGCGCGAGAACGTGCTCGACGTCGTGCCGCGCCTGGCCGGCATGGTCGGGCCTGCCGCGGAGATCACGGCTTCGTGAAGTACGCGTTCTTCGTGGTGGCGCTTACGGGAGTGCTCGTAAGGGATCCACTGCCGCGCCTCTGACCCGGACCTCGAAGTGCAGGTGCGGACCGGTCGCGTCGCCGGACGCTCCGATCAGCCCGACGCGGACTCCTTGGCCGATCCAGACGCCGAGCCGGACGTCGATACGCGAAAGGTGCGCGTACATCGAGCGCTCGCCGTGTCCGTGGGCGACGACGACGAGGAAGCCCCAGCCGCCGTCGCGCCAGCCGGCCCAGACGACCCGGCCGGACTGCGCGGCGTAGACGGGCGCACCCATCGGCGCCGGGAGGTCGATACCCGAGTGCCAGCGATCGCCGCGAGGCCCAAAGCGGTCGCCGACCACCGGCGCCGTCATAGGCCATGCGAGCTGGCGCGGAATCGTGGGCGGCGGTCCGGCAAGCGCCTGAAGCGTTGCCGGGCCGGCGACGCCGTCCGCCTTCAACGACGACCAGCCCTGGAAGCGGCGCAGCGCCTTGTCGATGTGCGGACCGAAGATCCCGTCGAAGGCGCCGGAGGGGAAGCCGTGCTCGGCGAGCCGGAACTGCAGGGATGCGACGTCCCAGCCTTTGTTGCCGATCCCGAGCTTGCGAGTGCCGAGCCGGTGGCGGGCGAAGCGGCCGAGTGCCTTGCGGGTCTGCGGGCCGACGACACCGTCGACCGTGATGTGGGCGCGCTTCTGAAGGCGGCGAATCGCCTTCGTGGTGCGGGGCCCGCTGATCCCGTCGATCGGGCCCAGATAGAGCCCATGCGAGTGCAGGCCGACCTGGAGGGCGGCCACGCCCGCATCGGCCGCCGAGGCGCGGGGGGTGATGGCCGCGGCGACAAGGATCAGGGGCAGAGCGAGGAGCGCCCTGGCACGCATGGGTTGACCGTTTTCGCCGTGTCCTGCGGGATCCCTTGGCAGTAACGCTCTGGAGAACAGAGGTAGGAGGGCGGCTGGAGAACCGCCCTCCTACCGAAACAGAGACGTGTGAAGCGCGGCGAGCTTCCCGGGAAAGAGGGCTGTCGGCGCCCTTCCGTCCTCCTAAGTCCCTGTTGCCCACTGACATCGGCAAAAACTGTTTATTGGCTTTAATCAGGAAAATCCCTGGAACGGCAATTCCCTTGAAATCACAGGACAAGTGTTCTATGCCTCGCCCTTGTGGAGCGACTAGGGATCTGGCTAGCGGTGATCGGGACGCTTATCGGACTCGTCCTGGTCGTCGTGTTCCTCTGGCTCGTTGTCACGATATTCGGCAACTGACTTGACAGGCGAACAGGTGTTCGTGTAGAACATACGTTCCCATGATCGCCTGCCTCCTCATCCCTGGCTTCGAGTTGCGGGCGGCGCTGCGGAAGCAGCCCGGGCTCGCCCTGCGGCCCGCTGCGCTGTCGCCGGTGGCCGGAACGGAGCCTCTGCTCGGCCCGGTGACCGCAGCCGCGGAGCGGCTCGGCGTCCGCCCGGGGATGCGGCTCGGCGAAGGGCTGGCGACGTGTCCCGAGCTCGTCCTGGTCGAGCAGGACCCGGCCGCGGCCGAGCAGGCGTGGGAAGAGATTCTGCGTGCGCTCGAAGACACGGGCTTCGCGGTCGATCCGGCCGGGGTCGGTTGCGTCTACTTCGAGACGCGTGGGGTGGAGAGGTTGTACGGCGGGCTCGAGCCTGCGCTGCGGCGCGCGCTCACCGCCGTCGGTACTGCCTGGGATCCACGTGCGGGCGCAGCGCAGCGCCGGTTCGCAGCTTTGGCCGCAGCGAACGTCGCGCGCCCCGGGCAGAAAGCGCGTCGGACAGCTTGCTGGGCTTCCAGGTGGCGCCGTGGCCGAACGATTGGGGCCGGACGGCCGGCGCGCCTGGGGCCTGGCGAGAGGCGGCAAGGCCGCTCGCGTTCGCGGCCGGCGTCCGCCTGCGGAGATCGTCGAGGCGCTCGAGTTTCCCGAGGCGATCGGCAATGAGCTCACATTGCGTCGCGCATTCGGTGCACTCGTCGAGACGCTGATGGCGCGGCCTGAGCGCAGAGGTCGGTTCGTCCGCAAGCTCGCGCTGTCCGCACGGCTCGTCGGGGGCGGGTCGTGGCGGCGCAGCGCAACGCTTCGCGATCCGACCACCGAGCTCGATCGCATCAAGGCCGCACTCGGGTCGAAGCTCGCAGAGCTGCCGGCGCCGGTGCTCGAGCTGCGGCTGGAGCTCGTCGAGCTGACCGAGCACGATGGACAGCAGCTCGAGCTCTTGCCCGCAGCGGGAGGAGAGCTGGACGTGCGGTTACGGGAGGGCCTGCGTCAGGTGCGCGCCAGCACCGGCTCAGGGTCGGTCAACCAAGTCGTGGAGGTCGCACCGTGGTCGCGCATTCCGGAAGCTCGCGCGTTGTTCGTGCCGCGGGACGACTAAACGAACCTCGCGCGGCGGTCGTCGAGGCTCGGGTCGACGGGACGCCGGTGCGGGTGAATCGCTTACCGGTCGAGCTCGTCCGCGAGGAGTGGCGTGTAGTGGATCGGTGGTGGACGGAGGAGCCGGTATCCCGGCGCTACTTCGAAGTCGTGTTGCAGTCAGGGGAGAACGCCGTTGTTTTTCGCGACGAGGAGAAAGCCTGCTGGTTCACGCAGCGGGGGGCTTGAACACCGACATGCTCGGCTGACTGTTCTTCCGCAACCACTCGTGAAAGTCACGGCTCGGCGCGTGAACGTTGAGCAGCCGTGCTTGGTCCGGTCCCGGGTTCGAAAACGTGTGCACGACGCCGATCGGCGCAGCGACGTACGAGCCGGCTCCGACGCGAAGCCGTTCATCCTCGACGAGAAACTCAGGCTCTCCTTCGAGCACGTAGAACGAGTCGACGTGATCGTCATGGGTGTGCAGGTCGGGCCCTTCGAAACCGGGCTCGAGCTCGAACTCGATCAACGCGAGCTCCTCGCGCCCGATCTTGATCGTCGCGATCCGGTTCTTGCCTTCGAGACGTTCGCCTTCGCCGGGAGGCAGGAAGACCGCGTCCGATCCAGGGAGCCCGCTCCCCGGCGGAGCATCGATGCTGTCGAAGCCGCCGGGCTCACCGCGATCCCGCTCCTGCAGATTCCGTGCGAAACCCCCGTCCGGTGTATGGAAGTTCAGAAACCGCGCACGAGAAGTGCTCCTGAACCCATGCACGACCTCCGGTGGAGCACAGACGCACGCGCCCGGGGAAAGCATCTTCTCCTCGTCGTCGACCAGAACCGCGAGCCCGCCCTCGAGGACGTAGAACGAATCCGCGTGCTGCCGGTGGAAGTGCGGATCCGCTCCCGGGCGAGCGTCCGGGAAGAGCGACTCGGTGATGCAGAGCTCGCCGAAGTTCGCCTTGATCACGATCCGTCCGCCGAAAAGCGCCTCGCCCTTGCCGGGTCTGTGCACGACTCCTGGCATTGCGAGCGAGTATGACGGTCGAGCTCCAGCCTGAGTTTCCACATCGGACTCGCAAGAGAGACAAGCTCGCACCGAGTGCCGCCAGGAGCAGCACGGTCCCGTACGTCGAGCTGCACGCCCACTCGTCGTACTCGTTCCTCGACGGGGCGTCTCTGCCGGAAGAACTCGCGGTCAGCGCCGCCGAGCTCGGTTATCCCGCACTCGCGCTGACGGACCACGACGGGGTCTATGGCTCGCTCGAGTTCGCGCACGCGGCCAAGCACTTCGGCGTGCGCCCCATCACCGGCGCCGAGCTGACGCTCGCGGACCGCTCCCACGTGACCGTCCTCGTGGAGACCGCGAAGGGCTATGCGAACCTCTGCCGGCTCATCACCGCGGCGCACGCACAGACGCGGCCGGAAGGAAAGGAATCCCAGCCGGCTGTGGATCCTGCACTCGATCAACGTCTGCTCGAGGAGCTGAACGACGGGCTCGTCTGCCTCTCCGGCTGCGCGCGGCACGGAGTCGCGGTGCGCAACCCAAACGCTGCCGCACGGCTGGCGGGCGCATTTGGCCCTGACCGCTTCTTCGTCGAGCTCCAGCGTCCCTACGAGCGTGGCGACGCCCGGCGCAACGCCGGCCTGCGCGATCTTGCCGAGCTGCTCGGCGTCCGGACGATCGTCACCGGCGACGTGCACGCGCACCATCAGCGCCGGGCGCCACTGCAGGACGCCCTCGTCGCCATCCGTCACCGCAGTGCCCTCGACGGCTGCGAGGCGGAGCGGCGCGGCAATCACGAGTGCGTCCTGCTCTCACCGGCGGAGATGGTGGAGCGTTTTCCCGAGGACCGCGCAGCGGTCGCGCGAACCGTCGAGCTCGCGGAGCAGCTGCGCTTCGATCTGACGGAAGAGCTCGGCTATCGCTATCCGGACTTTTCGGACAGTCCGGAGCCGGCGATCGTCCAGCTCGCGCACGTCTGCAACCGCACCTTCGAGGAGCGTTATCCGCAGGGGCACCGGCTTCGCCACCAGGCGCGGGCCCGGCTCGAGGTCGAGCTGAAGCTCATCGACGAGATCGGGCTTGCGGGCTTCTTCCTCCTGCACTGGGACGTGCTCGAGCTCGCGCGCGAATGCGCGCTCGAGGTGCGCGGCCGCGATTCACCTCGCCACGCGCTGCCGCCGGGCCGCGGCCGCGGCTCCTCGGTCGGTTCGCTCGTCTGTTACCTCACCGGCCTCTCGCACGTGGACCCGGTCGACGCGGAGCTCTCCCTCGGGCGCTTCCTGAACCGCGAGCTCGACTCGGTTCCGGACATCGACCTCGACTTCCCACGGGACATCCGCGAGAAGCTGATCGTCGCTGTCACCGAACGTTACGGCCGCGAACATGCGGCACTTGTCGCCTCGTTCTCGACGTATCGCTCCCGCGGCGCGATCCGCGACGTCGGCAAGGCGCTCGGTCTTCCGTACGCGGAGCTCGAGCGTATCGCGCGAGTGTCGGAAGGCTGGAACGCGAAGCGCGTCGCCGACGAGCTACAACTGCTGCCGGATGCCGACCGCAAGATGATGTCGCCGCGCTGGCGCGCGTTCGCCGAGCTCTGCCACGAGATCGCGGGCCTGCCGCGCCACATCTCCCAGCACCCCGGCGGCATGGTCATCTCTTCGCGTCCGCTGGTCGAGCTCGTCCCAGTGCAACCGGCCGCGATGGCGGGCAGGCAGATGTGCCAGTGGGACAAGGACTCGTGCTCCGACGCCGGCTTTCTCAAGATCGACCTGCTGGGGCTCGGGATGCTCTCGGCGGTCGAGGACTGCGTCGATCAAATAGCGCAACTGCACAGTAAGCCGATCGACCTTTCGCGGATCCCACTCGACGACAAGGCCGTCTACGAGGAGATCCAGCGCGCCGACACTATTGGCGACTTCCAGATCGAGAGCCGTGCACAGATGCAGAGCCTGCTGCGCACGCGTCCGGAAAACATCGACGATCTCACCGTCCAGGTCGCGCTCGTGCGTCCGGGCCCGATTCAGGGCAAGGCCGTCCATCCGTACATCGATCACCGCCAGCGCCTGCGCGAAGATCCGTCGTTCGTTCCGCCGGTTGATCATCCCCTGCTCGCGGACTGCCTGCGCTCGACGCTCGGGGTCGTCGTCTTCCAGGACCAGGTGCTCGAGGTGGCGATCGCACTTGCCGGCTTCAGCGTGGGGGACGCGGAAGGACTGCGCCGCGCGATGAGCCGCAAGCGCTCGCACGACGCGCTCGAGGCCTACCGCGAACGCTTCGTCGCGGGTGCGTTGGAGAAAGGCGTCGACGTGAAGACGGCGGACATGGTCTACGACAAGCTCGTCGGCTTCTCGGGTTTCGGGTTCCCGAAGTCGCATGCGGCGGCGTTCGGGCTGCTCGCGTACCAATCCGCGTGGCTGCGGCACCACCATCCGGCCGAGTTCCTGTGCTCGCTCCTCAACGCACAGCCGATGGGCTTCTATCCGCCGGCGACGCTCGTTCGTGACGGCCAGCGGCGTGGGGTGGAGACACGTGCCCCGGATGTGAACGTCAGTTTCGCCAAGTGCACGGTCGAGGACGGCGCGGTGCGCATCGGCGCCGACTACGTCAACGGCATCGGTGAAGCCGAGGCGAAGGCGGTCGTCGAGGAGCGCGCACGGGACGGCTCGTTCCAGAGCGTGCGCGACCTGGCGCAGCGCACGCAGTTGTCGGAGCGCGGCCTCGAGACGCTGATCGTCTCCGGCGCCTGCGACTGTTTTGGTCTGCCCCGGCGGCAGCTGCTCTGGCAGCTCGGCCTCGTGCCGCGCTCGCACAGCGTCCCCGGCTCGGGCGGCGAGGAGAAGCAGCTCGCGCTTCCGCTCGATCCCACCGCGGCGACACCCGAGCTGCCGGAGCCGACCGTCTGGGAGCGCATGCTCGCCGACTACCGCACGACGAACCTCTCGGTCGGCGTCCATCCGTTGGAGCTCTTGCGCGCGCATCTGCCGGCGGGCGTCATCTCCTCGAGAGATCTCGAAACGGAGCCGGATCGCGCGCAGGTGGCAATCGCGGGGATGGCCGTCGCGCGGCAGCGGCCGGCGACCGCGAACGGCGTCGTCTTCATGCTGATCGAGGACGAGTTCGGCGCAGTCAACCTGATCGTGCCGCCGTCTGTCTACGACAAGCACCGCGCGATCGTGCGCGGCGAGCCGCTCATCCTCGCGCGCGGCCGCTTCGAGCGGATCGAGCGCAATCAGAACGTGCTCGTCCACTCGCTCGAGACACTTGGCCCGCTCGCTCGACAGGTTTCACGGGAAACCGAGGTGGGCGCCAGTCTTCCCGGCGCCCACCACTTCGGTCACAGGTAGCGCGACCTAGAATCCACCGACGTACTCGCGGATGATC
>WNEY01016124.1_pt1 | contig 11213 bp, 12 predicted proteins | sample 5400531 | NCBI WGS metagenome assembly WNEY01 (sample SAMN13153338, study PRJNA577476) | soil metagenome | isolation source: 200 cm saprolite under Douglas fir tree site 1 | place: USA:California | collected 2015-04-18
AATAAGCCGCCTTTTCTTCCACAGTTTTGCTCGACTCGAGCAAACTTGTAAGTAATCCACACCATGGCACCCCGCCCGACCGTAATCGGGACACAGGGTTATCGGCGTGGACTTGCCAGCCTTTCTGTTGTCAAAGAACTTTTATTCCGAGTCCATCGGAATGTCCCACACTGCTGCACTGCAGCCGCGGCGAATAATCGCATTGGGACTTTGTCTGGTGGGACTTATCCGGCCGCGTTGCGCGGCCTCGCCTTCCAGCTCTGCTTACCCCAGCTTCCGCTGAGTTTTTGCTTCGTGTTTTAGCTGCTTGCGACTTGCTTCGGAAATCCCTTGCGGAACTTCTCGCCACTCGTCACTCGCTACTAATCACTGCTGCAAAATAAAAAACCCGGCGTCGAGCGCCGGGTACAGCCACTCACACCTGAGTGGCTCCACGCGATGCTCGACTTCTTTCTAGCCAGTGTTCGTAAAGAACCTCACTATAGGATCTACTTCTTGCCTTCGCTTGATCTTACGCTGGGAAGACTTCCTTCGACCCGACTGTGATGCCCATAATCACTCCCAGGAGTCCCACAACCCCCAGGCCATTTGTAACTATACCAGCTTTCCTTTATTCGTCAAGCCCCCGTAACAATTATTTTCGCCCGTTATCCTCAGCCCTGTGGACCCTGTGCAAAAGCAAATTCAGCGGGGGCTACCTCCGATTTACTGCCTATTTTTGAGTGGGACTTTCCAGGGTCATACAAGTTACTTCAGCAGCGCCACCCCAGCCTTCGCCGCCGCCGTGCGCAGCCCCTTGTCCAGCGTCGCCAGCGGCAACCCCTCACGCCGCGCCAATTCGACATACGAAGCGTCATAACTTGTGAGCTGCAAAGTCCGCGCGTACCTCAAAATGTCTTCCAGCGAAGCAACACCTTCATCCGGCCGGATGCCCAACTGCTCCAATCGCTGCATCTCAGCGAAACACTCTTCCACCTCCACGCTCGATAGATTGCCCTTTCGTTCCGCTTTCACGAATCCATTGATCATTTCCAGTTGCCAAATCCTCGGCACGACGGTGCTCCATTCCTTCGAGAGGAGGTGCCGCGCATACTCCGCATCGGGCGCCACTGGATCGTCGACGAACCAGGACAATGCCACTGACGCGTCCAGCACGAAACGTTTCAACGCCGGCCCTCTTCAATCAATTCTTTCGTGGTGACACCACGCAGAGGCTTAGCGCGTCTCCTGATTTTCTCGATGTTGTCGAATACCTCTTTGATCGTAATTGCCTCCGGTTCGCTCCGTGCGGGAACGATTTCCGCCGCAAGTTTCCCTCTCCTCGTGATCCCGATCCGCTCGCCGCGCGACGCGCGGTCCACCAACTCTGAAAGTTTTTGTTTCGCCTCAAATAGCCCGACCTTGCGCATGGCCGCACCTCTGCTTTGCTATGATCAACCTAGATGAACATTCTAGATGATTGGACAGCCAGAAGCAACCCTGGGTACCGGGGTCCGGGAACTTCCAGACGCTTCGCTCAAGGGAACAGGATGGCTCATTTCGCCACAATCCTGAGCGTTCGCCGACAAAGGATTACGCTACAATCGCTGCCATGCCAACCTACGCCTACGCCATTCTTGTGGGGGGATGGCTCCTCTGGCTAACGCCATTCCTCCGAGCCAGGCAAAGCGAGAAGCCTGCCAAGCAAGTGGACCGCCGCGCTCGCTGGGGCATACTGCTTGTCGCTATTGCCTACACGCTTTTAGGGCAGGGCCGTTTCTGGGAAAGGTCCTTGCAGCCCTGGCAGGTCCCTCTCTCCGTTGTCCTTTTCGTCCTCGCCAGTCTTCTTTCTTGGACCGGTGCCCGCGCTCTCGGCCGCCAATGGCGAATCGACGCTGGTCTTAGCGCCGATCACGAGCTAATCACCTCGGGACCTTATCGCTTCGTCCGCCATCCCATCTATACATCCCTGCTGTGCGTCTTGCTCGGCACGGGTTTTCTAATCACGCCCTGGTGGTTGCTGCTGCCTTCGCTTTTGCTCTTTATCATCGGTACCGAGATCCGCGTGCGCATTGAGGACCATTTGCTGGCTTCGCACTTCGGCGAGCGGTTCGTCGAATATCAGCAACGCGTCCCTGCCTACATCCCCTTCTTGAAATAGCCGGAGACGCAGTCGTGCCAAGCCTCATCCCTTGCATTTATCCTGCGTTTAGAAACCCGCGCGTACCTTCGTCTCAGCGGTGAGCTATTTCCCGTTTCAAGGAGAGACCATGAAGACTAATTATCTGATAGCGCTGGCGGCCGGCGGTTCACTGCTCGCAGGAACCGCCTCCGCCCAGGAAAAGAAAATCAAGCGCTCCGACCTTCCGCCCGCGGTCGAAAAAACTGTCGCGGCCCAAAGCACTGGAGCAACCATTCGCGGATTCTCGACAGAAAAAGAAAACGGCCAAACCCTCTACGAAGTGGAAATGACCGTCAACGGCCATAGTAAGGACATCTCCATAGCCGCCGACGGCTTCATCGTCGAAATCGAAGAGCAGGTTGCGCTCGATTCCCTCTCGCCTGAAGTCATAGCGGGATTGCAAGCCAAAGCCGGAAAAGGAAAAATCCTGAAAGTCGAGTCTCTCACCAAAAAAGACAAGCTCGTGGCCTACGAAGCTCAGGTCGAAACGAACGGAAAGAAGTCCGAAGTCCAGGTAGGCCCTGAGGGCAAACCGCTCGATCACGAAGAGTAGGGCGCTGTGGCTTCAATTCAAGGTTGAGACGTCATGCTCCCTCGGGAGGGTATGCAGATCGCGGTAGTTTTCTACTTTCCTTTCATTCCCTTCATGGGCACCTTGCCTTTGAGCTGTGCAGCGGCCTGCACCAGATTCTTAAGTCCCGCGCCGTTCAGATCTTCAACCGCGCGTAATTTCACGTGCCGGATGTTTTTTCCCGTACCTTCCAGCAAACCCTTTGGATCCCCGAGCGAAGTGCCAAAGTGGAATCCGAACGTCACGTGATTCTTGCCCATCATGTAAAAACAAAAAGGATCCGGCGCTTCAAACGTCGGAATTCCCCAGGCATTGACGGTTTCCTTCACGCCGGGAACGATTTCTTTCACAACACTTCGCAACGCTCGCGCGACTTTGCGCAGCTCCAGGTTTTCGTCCTTCATATACGGGCTCTTCTTCGCTTTTGACCGCTTGCCAACTTTTGCAGCCATATTTCAGTTCCTTCCCCTGCGTTCTCTCATCGCCTTCTAGATGCTTACTCGCCCGATGCTTTCACTCCGGGAACGCTTTCGCGTCAATCCCCGGGACCAGCTTTAGAGCGTTCTTGTAGTAAACCTTTTTCAAAACTTCATCCGGCACCTGGAAACCGTAAATCCGCCAAAACGCATGGCGCTTGCGGTAATACTCAAAATATTCGTCCCGCGTTTCGAGCGCCCGGAAATACCATTTGTATTCGTTCACTTCGTAGATGTCCTTGCCCATCAGCACACGGTCCTGATACTTGACCAGAAAATCGTGCGCTGAATACGGCTGCCGCCCCAGTTCCGCCAGTACCGCGGCGATGTCCACGTACACATTCGGATAGCTATCAAAAAGTTTCCCAAGCCGCTCCAGGTCGTTCCCGTGAAACGCCAGATGCGCCGCGATGAAATTCGTCCGCGGGTGCTTTGCAAACAAATGATTGCGCTCCGTCATCAGCGTTTCAAACGGCGGATACTTCTCCGGTGGCCGTGCGCGTCCCGGAAATTCCTTCAACTCCTCCCAGCGCTCGTTGTGGTAGTCCCAGGGATCGAAAAACGCCGCAGGCTCCGCCACGTGAATCAGCACGGGAATTTTCAGCTCCGCGCATTTTTCAAACACGGTTCAAACACGGCATCAAACTCCGGATCATCCACATGCACGCGCTCCCCGTTGGCGTATTTCAAATCCATCCCGAAATTCTTGAAAATTTTCAGTCCTTGCGCGCCGTTCTTGACATCCTCTTCCAGCCGCGCTGCCACGCGCTTTCCGAATCCCGGTGTGTTCAGATCGTCGTAACTCATGTTCGCGAACACCACGAACCGCTCCGGATAGCGTCCCTTCATCACCGCCACGGTATTCCTCAGTTGTTCCCCCGTCCCTCCGCTTAGGTTCACCATGACACGCAAATTGATCGTGTCCATCTCTCTAACGAGCCGGTCCACTTCTTCCCGCGTGGGATTCCAATGATGGCTGTGAATATCGATGAACGGAAATTTCGCCCGCTCGATCTTGTGTTCCTTGGTGACCAGCGTGGATTTCGGCTGATATTCGTCGATCGTCGGCGTCTGCTGCTTATTTTGCGGAGTCGGATCCTGCCGCGTCCTCGCGGCGCGTGGCCAAGCGATGAGCGCGGCAAATACGGCAGCGAAAATGATGGAGAAAAATGTGATCGTTCGCTGGGAATTCATTGAGCCCCTTGGGTTCATGGATATCCGGACTATCTTCCCACAGGAAAGCGGCCGAACGAGGCAGAATCCTCTGTTAGAATCAACGGCGATGCCCCAGCGCAAGCTGTTCCGATTCCTTTTGTTCGCCGTACTCGGTCTGATTGCCGGTTTTCTTGCCCTGGCTATTGCCGTACCCATCGAGCAGCAAATTCCCGCAGCGCTGATCGCGCTTTTTTCACCAGGCCTGAAGCTGGCCGAATTGGTCACACCGGAAACCGGCAAATCCTTCGCTTGGAGTTTCGGCTGGTTTCTGCGCATCGCCATCCTCGCAAACGCAGCCTTCTACTTCGCTATCTTTTCTTTTTTCGCCTACGTGCTGGACCGTCGCCGCTCCAAATAGCTCGCGCCTTCGGCAGCTCGCTGGATATTGATGGAATTCGGGTGGTGGGATGAATGAGCGTCGGAACAAAGATAACTGACAGGCAGGGAGCACAACTCTCCCAAGAGTGCCCCCCACCCATCAATAACCAGTCCATGGGAACAAACAACCGTACGGCACAAAGTCTTTGTTGCGGTCGCTGGTTCCGATTGGGCTAGGCTGTGCAAGTAGTGTCGGAGCCCGTCAAATCGTTTCATCCGGAGGCCCTGATTTTCTTCTTCTCTAGAGCTCGTGAATCGGAGTGCTTCTCGCCGCGGCGCGGGTGAACCGGAAAAAGCCCGCTCCATCCTGTTCGAGGCGGCCGTGGTGCCCCGAAAACGTGTATGGCCACTCGGATCGAACAATCTCCACTAACGCATGGCCGACAGCGTAGTTCGCTTGACTTTGGATTCGATTTCCGCGCGGCAGAAAAGCAGGGCAAGGACCTGCGCGTGCAGCGTGCCTCCCGCATAGGGCCCCACGCCAAGTGGGCGTGCGCCCCGAATAGTCCAAGGTCCGCCTTCCCATTGAATTTCGACCACGGCGGCCATTGGAGTGAAAAACGCTCCTTTTGTATTGATCGTGATCGTCGCGTAGCTTCCGTCGGCCTGGAAAACCCGCGCGACATACGGATTCCGAAAGATTTTCATGTCACCCGCGCCTTTGGATTCCTGGATAAACTCCTCTCCACGGCGGTCTGCCTCAAAGTTAAGCGTTCGAAAGGTGGCCGCTGGATTCGAATCTTTTTCCCGAAACCACGCCGAACAGGCGTTTTCGCTTTGCAGGATCTGCAGAACTCTGCCGCGTCCCCGCAGAATTCTTTGACCCATCTTTCCCATGGCCGCCAGATTCTCTTGCACCAGGTCCCTGGGCGCATCACACCCGCTTTGCGCCAGTCCTGCGGGATTGCATGGGTTCACGGATGGCAACTTAACTGGCGGCGTACCGCAGGGTGAAGCTAGATCGCCGCTTGCCGCGGTGGCTGCGTAAGGAGCTGCCGCGGCGCTTCCCGAGTCTTTTGTGCAAGGTGCCCGGCCAACAGGCAAGTTGGCAACGGGCAGAGGAACAGCAGCGTGATGGATAAACTTGACGGCCTGCGGGAACGTGACCGTTCCGGAAAGGCTCGACATAAAAAGAAGAGCGACGGCCAGAATGCTCCCACGGGCGGAATACATCGTTTTCTCCCCCCGGACCTGTAACTCACCACAGTCCGTCCTTGGTCACTCGCTTCCTGATGGCCGTCAACCGGAAGCTGCCCAAGAACCGGAAGAACTTCGATCCGGGACTAAAGGGAAAGACGAAGATCGAGGGGCAGAGCCACCTCAAACGTTTGTGGAATGATTCTCAGCCGGACATGAAGTTCTGGATTCAGAACCGGCCGGTTCTCACTTGCGCGGGATTCGGGAGTAACATCGCTAAATTTAGAAAATTCAGTACGAGAAGGCAGCGTTCGGATGTTTGCCGGATTTTCCATATCCCGGGGGAAAGATTGCACCATTAACGCAATGGCCTGTAATTGATAGTACTAGTTGGTTCGCTGCGGTTGCGCTGGGATGTCTCTCTTGCCCAGCATCCAGCTGTACGTCATGGAAAGGTAAACGAGAAAGACAACGGAGAAGAAGACCCAGCCTGCGGAGATGTGGAATCGCGCAACACTTTCCGAGAAGCCGTGATTTCCGAGCACAATAAAGGAAGTGATTCGAATGGCGTTGCCCAAAAGCATGGCGCAGATCCCGGCGAAGTAGCCGAACAGCACCCGGCCCTTCCTCAAGCCGTTCCAATCGAGAATGGCCACAACCCCAAAAAGATAATCGAAGAGTTCGACGCCGCTGATTCCGGAACAGTCCGGAATAATGGTGACGTCCAGCTCGGGGCCGCTCAGGGTCGGATTCGAATCGGCGAGGTAGGCGAGCCTCGGCACGAAAATCCGCGCCAGCGTGTGAACAAACCGGCCCAGCAATTGCCCGTACCATGGCCAGGCCGCTCCCAGCGCGCGGCTTGGAAAAAATGTAAGCAGGACTACGAGACCAGCGATGGCTTCAGGAAAATATACGGCTGCGATTTTTTTCCATGCCGCGAGCGGAAAAAGAATTATCGTCGGCGCCAAAACGCACAGCTTCGACGCGGCAACTAGAGTTCCCTCCACGGTCATTGCGCCGGAAGCAGCTTGAAGCCAGCTGCTCAAGGCGCGCGCGAAAAGAATTAGCACGCCATGCGCCGCCAGAAACGCCGCCAGACGCGCGATGGATAAGGAAAACTCCAGAGCTTGATCGCCAGGAGTGGGCGAGATTTTCCCGCGCCGCCAAACGAGCAGCAGCCAGGCAATGGTGGCCCAAAGCGGTGAAGTGCTGTGAAGAATTGGCGCGGCGAACTGATCCGCAGCAACGGCAACCAAGGTGAGGGCCAGAGCCAGCAAAAGAAATCGGGAAGCTGAGAAGCTCCCCGATCGAAAAAATCCGCGCGAAAGAAGGCCCGGGTCTGGTGTATGCGCCGAAAACACTCTTTCTGTCGAACCTCCGACGCTACTTTAGCCGACCACGGCCGCTAGGAACACGGGGAGTTAAGCCGAGTGGCGACGGCGAAGCAAGAGGTAGCCGGCCAGACCAACCAGGGCTGCCCCCCCAATTCCGATGCCAGTCATTTCGACCGCGCTCATGTGACGCTTGGACGTATCGTCGCGATCATGATGTTCAGCCATTGCCCTCAGGGGCGCTAGAGCAACGGTCAAACATGCCAACAAGAAGAGTTTTTTCACGGGTCCCTCCCGAACTTGACCTCTAAGTAGAGCAATCCCAGAGCCGAATCTTGAGATTTGGAGAATCTTGTTAATCCGCATTAACCTTGTATTTACAATAGGATAGGGGCACCTCCAAAAGTGTTCAAAAGCTAGCGTGGGCAGGTTCCTTTCCCCTTGCCCACTTCCCTTCCCATGGGGGATAAATCGTTGCTAATCCCAGACTTCACTTCGCGGCCTGCTCCGAGATGTAGTACGGCGCGCTGACGGTGAAAATACGCTGGTTGCCGCGGACCAGGAGCGTCCATTCGAGGAGCCGGGCGCGCTGGTTGTGGAGGAAATATTCGTACCAGCGATCTTCGACCAGTTCGGGAATGACTACGACAATATTCCGGTCGGGGTATTTCTCGGTGAGTTCGAGAATGTATTGAACGATGGGAACGATGATGAAGCGATAGGGCGAAGGAAGAATGATTAATTTCGGGGGCTCGACGCCAGCGGCGCGGAAGGGTTGTTCCACGTAGCGCTCCCAATCCATGTGCAGGAATTCGGAATGATCGCCTGGCTCGACGTGAACGGCGATAATTTCCGGGGAGAGGCGCGAGGCATATTCGAGCGCTTGCTTGGAAATTTGGCTCCAGTGCTCGACGGGCACGACAACGATGGGCCGCGCTGCTTCGTTGGCGGGGACGGCGGGCGCGGCGCAGCTCGTGGCAACGCTGACCATGTGATAGTGACGGCGCACGCGACGGAAAAAAAAGATGAGCAAGGGAATGAAGATGACGGTGATCCAGGCGCCTTCGGCAAATTTCGCGACAAGAACGACGACGACGGTGACTCCGGTAACAAATCCGCCTAGTCCGTTGACCAATGCGCTCTTCAGCCAATGCGGGCCGCGCTTTTTCCGCCAGTGCACGACCATGCCGAATTGCGAGAGCGTAAAGGCCAGGAAAGCTCCCACGGCATAGAGAGGAATTAGTTTGTCCGTGACGCCATCGAAAACAACCAGCAGGAAGCAAGTGAGCACGGCGAGAACGACGATGCCGTAGGTGTAAACCAAGCGGCGGCCGCGGTAGCCGAAAGCGTGGGGTAGATAGTTGTTTTGGGAAATGGAGCGGCAGAGTCGCGGGAAATCGGCGAACGCGGTGTTCGCGGAAAGGGATAGAACGAAGAGAATCGAGGCGATGGTGAGGTAATAGAAAATGCCTTTGCCGAAAACGGCGGCGATCAGCATGGACAGCAGGCTCTGGTAGCCGGGCCGGCCCGGGTCGGTGGCCGCGATGCCGTAGACTTTCACAAGATAGGAAATTCCCGCCAGCAAAATAGCCAGGAGAAAAATAATGATCGTCAGCGTGCGCTGCGCGTTTTTCACGGCAGGCTCGCGGAAGGCTTTTACGCCGTTGCTTACGGCCTCGACGCCGGTCAGGGCGGTGCAGCCGCTGGCGAAAACTTTCAGCAAAAGCCACAAGGTGACGGCTTCGGTGATAGCCGGCGGGGGCGGCAGCGGCGTGACAGGCACGGGATGTCCGCCGCTGAGGGCCACGCGCACGAGTCCGCCAACGATGGTGATCAGCAGCGTGCCGACAAAGAAATACGTCGGCACCATGAAGGCTATGCCCGCTTCGCGGACACCGCGCAGATTCAGAATTGTGATGACTATAAGGATCCCGACGCAGAGGGCTACGGTATGGGGCTGTAACGAAGGAACGGCGGAGACCAAAGCGCCGACGCCCGCGGAAATGCCCACGGCTGCGGTAAGAATGTAGTCCGTCAGCAAAGCCGCCGCCGCGAGCAGGCCGGCGAAGGCGCCGAGGTTGAAGCGCGCGACGGTGTAGGAACCGCCACCGGTGGGATAGGCGGCGATCGTCTGGCGATAGGAAAAGTAGACGATGACCAGCAGCGTAATGATGGCGGCGCTGATGGGGATGATGTACTGCACGCCGAGCAGGCCGAGCGGAATCAGCAAGCTGAGGGCGGCTTCCGGGCCGTAAGCGGCGGAACTGAGCGCGTCCAAGCCGAAGATGGGGATGCCTTCCTGGATGCCGATCTGTTCGGCGCGCTCGTCGCTGGTCTTGATGGGCTTGCCGATAATGGCGTCGAGAATGTTCATTCGTGGTCCGGTCCAGAGAAACGGTCTCTTTCGGAACGTCCATTTGTGACGAGATGGGGCAGAAAGTCAACTGGCTGAAAATGCGGAAGTAAAGAGATAAGGAAGTAACGAGGTAAGGAAAAGAGACGCGACTGGCTGTTGATGATCCAGACAGGAGCGGGATTGACGACTGGATGGACAAGGCGGAGAAGAAGACCTCCGCCTTCACGACCAGGTCGGAATAAGTTCCGCGCTGAGATGAAGGGCTAAAATGGGGATTTCTAGTTAACAATAATCGGGACCCCTCCCCCGTGTTTTTTGTAAGTGTTGCATCTAAAGGACTTAGCTTGGCAGTAAGTCTTTTGTTTGCAACACTTGCGGGGAGATCCATAAGTGTTGCAGCTAAAGGACTTAGAGCAATAGTGGGAAGTGACCCCGACAGAGTTGGGGCAGGAGGATAAGGCAATCGTGAGGTAAGGAAGTGAGGCGGTAACGATGTAAGGAAAGGAACGGTGAGATTGTTCAGCGGAGGGCGGCGGGGCTCCAAAATTTAGTCGAGAATGGACTCGAACTATCAAAGAAGATGGTAGCACGAAAGTTAATTGTTGTCAAGGATAACTTGTTAGCTATTCGAATGGGCGTGGCAGGGTTGACACAGTGGGGTTCAGGTTGGCCGAGGGAAAGGGTTTGCGGGAGGGGTGGGTTTCGAAAGAATTGTGGAAAACTGTGGAAAAGTTTTCGAGGGTGGGCGAAGAATCGGGTGCTAGTTGCGCCGTCACCCTGCGAATCGAGCGCACAGCCAAGAATGGCTGTGCCACAAAAACAAAAATGCCGGCCTAAAGGCGCGGCGCTAGAAATAGGCGCGGAGCGAGAGCTGCAAATTGCGCTCGCCGCCACCAACGCCGCCGCCCTTTGTGGTCACCTTTCCAAAATTCGAGCTGGTCGGGTCGAAGTTCACACCGCCGCCGCTCCCTCCGCCCCAATTGGGGTGGTTGATGAAGTTGAACGCTTCGGCGCGGAACTGGAATCCTCTTTGCTCGTCAATGGGGAAAGATTTGAACAGTCCGAGATTCCAGTTCTGGAACCCGGGCTGATAAATGAGGTCGCGAACGCGAGCGTGATTGAACGTGCCATTCGCGGGCACGACAAAGATCGAGGAACCATCAGGGTTCTTTGTGGAGAACCACTGGCCGGATGAGCCAAACGTGCCAATGATTTTGGGAACTCCGTTGACAGTCCAATACTGGCCGTTGACGCCGCAGCCAAAATTGGAATCGAGTCCCACGCGGGCATAGTCGGTGGCGTGCGCAGCGCCGCAGGGCAGGCCGGTCTGAAACTGGGTGACGCCGCTGATTTGCCATCCGCCGAGCAGCTTGCCGCTCAAGTTCGAGCGGTTTTTGAAAATGGGCAGATCGTAAAGATAGCTGAACACCAGGATATGCCGGGCGTCGAACTCGGATGGCCCCCACATCATACCTGGGTCGTAGGTGTTAGGAATGACGTCGCGCTGGTTCGAGCCGTCATCCATGCTCTTGGATAACGTATAGGAAACGCCGAACTGAAGGCCGCCTGAGAAGCGGCGGTTCCAAGC
>WNEY01003953.1_pt1 | contig 11210 bp, 12 predicted proteins | sample 5400531 | NCBI WGS metagenome assembly WNEY01 (sample SAMN13153338, study PRJNA577476) | soil metagenome | isolation source: 200 cm saprolite under Douglas fir tree site 1 | place: USA:California | collected 2015-04-18
CCGCTGACGCGGCTGCCTTCCCTTGCGCCACGGTAGCGCTCACCGCGCTGGCGCCATCCATGCGGTTAAACGCCAGGAGATTCCCCCCGGTGTCACACACGGCAATGCTGACCTTGACCTGGAGTTCTCCGGCCTTGGCAATCGCTGCCTGCACCATCCGATTGGCGTCTGTAAGTGTAAGCGCCATGTCATCACCTCCTGAGATACACGGTTGCGGGACATCAGTGAAAATTGGGCATGACGTGCGTGGCAAAACGGCTCATCGACGTCAGCCCCGTCTCTGGGGGTAGTAATCCCCCTGGATGAAACCAGCAGATCAACTCGCTGAGCTGGAACTCCCTCCGGAGCCAGGTGATGCGCTCGCTACAGTGCTCCGGCGTGCCGATAATGGCCACGTTCTCATGCCCCTCCTCGCTCTCGATGGGGGCTACGTGGTACGGGGCCACAGCGGTATTGCACCGAGCACTCTGAAGCATTGAGGCGGATTGTAACAGGTTTTGGCTAGCAAGGTAAGTATCTCGCTGCATATTAAGCAATTGTCAATGTCTTTTCCCTTGACAGGCGGGGATAGACTGGTACAAAACACTTGCAGAAATCGACAATATCGCAGAACATATCAAGGAGTCAAAATGGTTCACAATCACTCCCTTGTATTGATGCAGAGATATGGTTACACGAACCAATGGGCACAAAGGAGTACACTATGCACCGCGCGGCATTTTTCTCTCACCTCGGTACAGCAGTATGCCTGGGAGTGTGGTTGTGCACGCAGCTTACTGCACCGGTGGCAGCACAAGACCGGATACGAGCCAAGGTGGGGATACAGGTACGCTCCGGTGAGCGTAGCGCACCAGCAAAGGCCACAGAGACCGTCAAAACGGGTGATTTCCTGCGTGTGTATGTGGTCCCCGAAGACGATGCCTACGTCTACGTCGTCCATAATGATGGCAAAGCTCCTGTCCTGCTCAATACTCAGGACGCTCAAACGAAGGTGCATAAGGGGTCCCTGGTCACTTTGCCAGCGCCTGAGGAGTTCTATCAGATCGATGGGACCAGTGACAAAGAATCGATCACGGTGATCTGTAGTCCTACTGAGATACGTGAGGTGGCTACCCTGTTTCGTACCACAAATGTGCCGCAGAACAACTGGACCTCTCTTGAAAAAGAGCTGATGGAAAAAAGCAAGATTGATTTAACACAAAAGACAGACAAGCCCTTTCCAATTGCCGGCAATGTAAGATCAATGAACAGTAATGCATTTGTTGAGACCCTGCCGATTTTCTCTGGGAAAACCTTGGTGGTCAAAAAATATGAGTTTCAAGTTCAAAAGTAGAAAACAGATAAAAATTGTATTGCTTCTCGAAGCTGGACTTTTGCCTAGCGTGGTAGTGCTTTTACTCTTGTTCGAAATGTTCGGAGTCTTGAGCTCCGTTGATTATCAAATCCTGGATTGGTTCTATGCCCAAGCTATCCAGCACGACTATGGACCAGCACGCTCATCACAGATCGTGTACGTGACGATTACCGATGACTCCTACGCGTATTTTGGCAAAAATATCTTAGACCGCGAGGAGATGGCGCCTGTGAATGAAGCCCTGGCGCAGTTTGGGGCGGCTGCAGTGGCGTACGACATCATTTTTGCACACCCGAGCACGTCCCAGGCTGACCAGCGTTTCGCTGACTCACTCCAGCAGCTCCGTGTGGTCTATCTCCCCCTCACCCTCGACCAGCTACCATCTGTACAGTCCTTTCAGTGGCAGGAGGGCGTGGCATACGAGCGCTTGCGGACCCAGCTCTGTCAGCCCCATGAACGGGGTATGGCGCGTCCTTTCTATGCCACGCATGCTCTCATGCAGCTCGATGACTTTGCTGAGGTAGCCTCCCACACTGGCCATATCAGTGCCTCCAGCGACCCCGATGGGGTGTATCGTCATATCCCGCTCTTCCTCAAGGTCGATACGGGATATCTCCCCACCCTGGCCCTGGCCATGTTTCTCGATACGGTCAGAGTGCCGTGCGCGGCGCTCACGGTTGATTGGGGTAGCACGATCACCATCCCAGCCCTCCTGGGCAGTACGCTCACCCACGAAGTGGTCATTCCTATCGACGCCCACGGGAGGGTATGGGTGCCCTACCCACAGGTGTGGGGCGATGTTAAGCCCATGACTATACACAGGCTGCTCCAGGACCTGGAAGATGCGGACATACGTGGGAATCTCCAGGAGTTTTTTGAGAACAAATTGGTGTTTATTGGCGATACTTCAACCGGCGCTACTGACATAGGGCCAACACCGCTCGACCAGAGTGCCCCTCTCATTACCATGCATACGGCGCTCATGAATGCCCTGCTCACCCACAGTTTTTACCGCCAGTGGTCGTTCTGGGAGGTGGTGGGTCTGCTTGGCGTGCTGGGCGTCCTTATTGGCCTCGCTGCGCTCTTTCAGGCGCGTATGATGCTGTATGTGACAGGCGTGCTCCTCGTGCTCGGTCTGATCGCACTCACCTGGGTGCAATGTCTGCACTTCGCGCTCTTGCCCATTGTGACGGTGGTGAGTGGCTTTGCCTACCTGTTCTTTGGGCTCGTGCTCGGTTTGGAAGTGGCGCTGACCCGCGAGCAAGCCTTTATTCGGAACGCGTTTGCCAAATATGTCTCGGAAAAAGTGGTCAACGAACTGTTACTCCATCCTGAATTGCTCCATCTCGGGGGAGAAGAGCGCGTCCTGTCTGTCATGTTCACCGATATCGCGGACTTTACCACGCTCTCGGAGCAGATGGCACCGCACGCGCTGGTGCGTCTACTCAATGCCTATCTGACCGCGATGACGACCATCGTGCTGGAGGAGGGGGGCATTATCGACAAATATGTGGGCGATGCGATCATGGCCCAATTTGGTGCGCCCCTACCGATCTCACACCACGCCGATTTGGCGGTCCGTACGGCCTTGCGCATGCAACGACGCCTGGAAGAGTTGCGCCCCCAGTGGATCAACCAAGGCTGGCCAGAGGTGCACTGTCGCGTGGGTATCAATACCGGACCCATGGTGGTGGGTAACATCGGCTCAGATCAGGTCTTCAACTACACGGTGATCGGTGATGCCGTGAACCTGGCCTCCCGTCTGGAAGGAGCCAACAAGCACTATAAGACGATGGTCATGATCTCCGAGTTCACGTACAACGCGCTCCCCCCTGGCCTCTTTCACACTCGTCTGCTCGATGTGATTCGTGTCAAGGGCAAATCACAGGCGGTGAAAGTCTACGAGGTCTACGGCACGATGTCGGACCCTATCCTGCCCGAGGACCTGCAGTATTATCAAGCGTATACCGCGGGGTTTGAAGCCTACCTCACGCGCCGTTTTGACATGGCCCGCGCGCAGTTTACCATGGCACTCACCGTGCGCCCCACAGATGCGGCGGCGCGCGAGATGCTGGAGCGCATCGCCGGCCTCGATGCCGAGAAGTTACCGGACGATTGGGATGGGGCCATGACCTTTGAGACCAAATAGGGGTCGTGCTTCCCGCAGGCGCTGACACTGGCTGTGATCAAGCATGACCCTAGCGAATGTGGAGCGGGAAGAAGAGGCTGATGCCCGGCGACGGCGGTGGGGCATACACGACCGGCGGTGGCGCATACACCGGCGGCGGCACATAGGCCGGATACGCATGCCGTTCTCGCCAACGCTCTGCACGCCGTTCGCGCCAATACTCTGCACGCCGTTCCCGCCAACGCTCTGCGCGCTCTGCACGCCGTTCGCGCCAGCGCTCTGCACGCCATTCGCGCTCTTGGCCGAACGCCGGCCCCACGCTTATCCCGCCCAGCACCGAAGCGCAGGCGAGTGCCAGCACGAGCGTGCCGACCATTGAACGCACATGCGTAGCCCACGTGTTCAAGGTTTGCATAGTGACCTTTCCTGCTTGTAACGATGCCCTCTCGCGAGGCAAGGTTACTGCTTGTGACATTGTGCTCCTCACGATCGCTGGCTCTTCGACCTGGCGCGGCTGTGATGGCGGAAGAGAGTATCCGCATTCTGCTTCTGCGCGTCCGACATGCTGGCATAGAGTGCCTCGAAGGCCGGGATGAATTTCTTCAGGCCCTCGGCATGGGCATCGGCGATTTCGCTATAGGATTTGAGATCGTCAAGCGCGGTCATGGCCTGGGCATGTGCGGACCGTGCCTGGGCGAGGGCGTCCAGCGTTTTTGCATTGTCCCGCATCACCTGGGTGGCATGATTCCAGAGGTCTTCCTGGGCCTGGGTGATGTGGAGTTTGGCATGCAGCTCTTTAATGCGTGCCTCAGCGTGCTCGACGTGCGATGGACGCGCACTGGCAAGCGTGATCGTGGCGAGGAGCGCCACCGCCGCAACAGCGAGTGCAGCTGGATACGGGAACTGCGAGGCCATGTATTTCATGCTCGGTCTCCTCTGATTGCTCCTGGAATCCCAATACGAGCAGTCATGAACGCTCCGTGCGCCGCTGCCGACCGTCGCAGCTACAGGGCAAAAGAATGGCCGATGGCATGGCGAATGGCAGGATCTTTGTGCTCCCAATACCGAGAGGCGGCACACACAACTTTGCCCATGTCGTCACCACTCTCATAGTTCACACCTCTATCATGCACTATGTTTTGGAGCGTATCGAGGTGAATCTTGATGCCATGAGCATACAACACCGGAGCCAATGTCCCAAGAAATTCGTAAGCTTCCTCTCTTCTTTCCATAGGAATCATTCCTACTACTAGAAGGTTCTCTATGCCTGGATCTTACGCTTTCTCTGGTTGGATACATCGAATTGAATAATGATTGTAGTAGAAGTATGTCACTGATGCCATAGAAAAATGTAGAATAGGTAAAAGAGATGCATCAGTTGTGGAACGCAGAGAAGCAGGTTGGCACGTGCGGGCTCGCTATGGGCAGCATTGCGGGGTGGTCGGCAGGGCGCAAGAGATGGGCCGCGCGCGCCGGTGCGGCAGGTATCGATGGGCACCGCAGTCACTCGCTCTCCAGATACCATGGCACGGTGACAATCACAATGCGGTGATGTTCTCGCAACAGCAGCAGTGCTTTCAGCACCTTGGCACGCTGATTGTGCAGGAAGGCGTAATACCAGTGCGGTTCAATCAGTTCTGGAACCACGACGGCAATCGACCGGTCTGGATGCTGCTGTTCCAGCTCTTGGACATATTGCAGAATCGGGGTCACGACCATACGATAGGGCGATTGCAGCACCACCAGCTTCGGGCCTGGCAACCCGCATTGCTGCGCCGGTGCTTCCGCGAACTCGTGCCACTGCTTGGGGAGTGTACTGCACTCCTCGTCGCTGGCGATATGCAGTACATGCACCTCGGGCGAGAGACTCAGGGCGAGTTGCAAGGCTTTTTTCGCCGTGCGATCCCACTGCTCGAGCGGCACCACCACTAAGGGCGCAGACACCTGCGCCAGTTCGAGAGGCGCAGGACTCAGGGTTTCTTTGGCGATCTGGCGATAATGGCGCCGCACCGCAAGCATCAGCATGAGTAGGCACGGGATGACCAGCACTATCAGCCAGGCCCCTGCCGTGAACTTTGCCACCAACACCACGCCCAGTGTCAGGCAGGTGCCGATCATGCCTATGCCGTTGACGAGCTGTCTGAAGCCAGCACCGTGCTCTGCGGATTTCCGCCAGTGCGCCACCATGCCAGCCTGCGATAACGTGAAGGCCAAAAACGCCCCGACCGCAAACAACGGGATGAGCCGGTCGGTGACCCCGCCAAACAGGAGCAACAGCGCGCCGGAGAGCGCCGTCAGCACATACATGCCCGAGGCGTACACCAGGCGCCGGCCCCGCATAGCAAACCAGTACGGCAGATAGCCATCCTGGGCAACAACTCGGCAGACGCGCGGAAAATCGGCAAAGGACGTGTTGGCCGACAAGCACAGCACGAGCACAATCGAGGTGATGGTGACGTAGTAGAAAAGGCCTTTGCCAGCGACCGCCCCGGTCACCTGCGAAAGCACGCTCTCATACCCCGCCTGTCCCGGCTCGGTCGCCCCAATCTGTAATGGGACTACCAGGAAGGCAATGCCGGCCAGCAACCCAATCAGCATGACAATAATGACGGTCAACGTCCGGCGCGCTAAGGGCACGACAGGCTCGCGAAAGGCCGGCACACCGTTGCTCACCGCCTCCACACCGGTCATGGCCGTGCAGCCGCTCGCAAACGCTTTGATGAGCAGCCATACGCTGAGCGCTTCGCGTGGGTCCGGAGGCCGTGGGGGAGGCACCACCGGGTGCGGATGACCGCTTGCCAGCAGAGCTTTGAACGCCCCCCATACCATCACCACCATGAGGCAAGCGACAAAGACATACGTCGGCGCCATGAACGCCAGACCGGGCTCCCGTACACCGCGCAAGTTGATGATGGCGAGCAGCGCCAGGATCGCCAGACACAGCCCAAGCGTATGCGGTTGGAGACTCGGTAGGGCCGAGATCAACGCCCCGACGCCGGCTGAAATACCCACCGCCACATTCAGCACGTAATCGATCATCAGTGCGGCCGCGGCCAGCAATCCGGCGCCAGCGCCTAAATTCTGATGCGCCACGGTATACGCTCCGCCACCACCCGGATAGGCCGCAATCGTCTGCCGATAGCTGCTATACACCAGCAACAGGAGAACGATGATCACGAGGCTGATCGGCAACGCGAATCGCAGTCCAGTAACACCCAACGGCAGCAGGACGGTCAGCGCCGCTTCCGGACCATACGCGGCCGAACTCAGGGCATCCAGACCGAAGATCGGCACGCCAGCCGCTGGGCCAATCCGCTGTTGCCGCTCTGCGTCGGAAGCCAATGGTCGGCCCAAGAGGAGATCAAGCCAGGACAAAAGCTCCTACCCCTTCCGAGGAGAAGCGGCGTTCTCCTGTTCGAGTTTCAAGCGCATCTGCTTGACAAGACCCGCGTAGGAGTCTTTCATGATGACGGTATTGAACTGCGTGCGATAGTTATTGACCAGACTGACCCCCTCGATGATGATGTCATAGGCTTTCCAGTCATTATCCTTGTGCAGCAGACGGTATTCCACGGCGGCAGGCTCGCCACGCCCGCTCACGATCTCCGTGTTCACCGTGGCATTGTCACCACTGATATCCTCTTTGGTATAGCGCACGCCCTGTCGCCCGCCGCTATAGCCCTCAATGCGATTGATATAGGAGCGCTCGAGCAGATCCGTGAACAACTCCACGAACTCTTTCTGCTGCTGTGGGTTGAGCGTGCGCCAATGTTGGCCGAGAGCGCGCTGTGCCATCTCTTCGAACCCAAAGCGCTTGAGTACCGCTTGCCGAATCTGGGTGCGGCGCTGCTGTGGCTCGAGGTTTTTATTGTCCAGGATGGCCAGCACGTCATCGACGGTCTGACGGATCTTGTCCTGGGGTTCACCGGCCTCCGAGCGCGTGGCAGGGCCCAGCAGCAGTAAGCTGCCAACCAGCACCCACCTGATGAGACGTCCGGACCAGTGTTGCATAGCAGGTCTCCTTGGTCACTGCGCAGTATCTCCAGCATAGGTAGCGAGATCCTGCGCGGCCTTTGCGTGCATTCGGGATGGTAATCGTCAGCACGCCATCCTTGAGTTGGGTGGTCGCCTGCGCGGCTGGCGCCGCCAGCCGTTGGCTACAATTTGACGCGTTATATGTGGCGCGTTTTGGGTTATCACATGAGCAAAAGTCGTACCAATCATACCGTCTTGAGGGAGGTGACCACCCCACGGCTGAGCCGGTGCACTGGGCGAGCAACTCATTGCCGCTGTGCGCCTTCTCACTCTGAGAGGGTTCTTTCAAGTTGAGAGGACTGCTGGAGACATACGAGGCAATTATTGTCCGAGAGGCGGCTGCGATAGCGCCTGCGCCAGCGTGGTCTGTAACTGCCGCACGTCAAACGGCTTGCGGACCACGAGCAGGGGTGCCGGTGTCCGCGCTTGCCGCAAGGTCTGTTCATCCACATACGCCGTGACATACACGACGGGGATCTGGAGCGCCTCCCAGATGCTCCCCGCCGTCTCTAGCCCGTTCATGCCCCCAGGTAAGCCAATGTCCATCAAGACGAGATCGGGGTGGAGGGTCTGCGCATGCTCGATGGCCGCCGCGCCGGAGCCGACCATGTCCACGACCTCATAGCCGAGGCGGGTGACATGCCGTCTGAGGTCTGCGGCGATGATACGTTCATCTTCCACAATAAGGATCCGGGTGGTGGTCATGCTCATCTCCTCAGGTCTCTGGGGTCAGCACCGGGAACGTTAGCGTAAAGGTCGTCCCGCCGGCGCGATCGAGCGTGATCGTGCCACCCAGCTGCTCGGTGAGCATCCCGATGAGTTGCAGGCCTAAGGTTTCGGTGTGGCGGAAGTCGAGGTCGGCCGGGAATCCGACCCCGGTATCGCGCACCACCAGCCGCGCCTGCTGCGCCGTGATGCTGTGCAGCTCCACGTGCACGACGCCAGTGTGGCTCGGCGGAAAGGCGTACTTGAAGGCATTGGTCAGCAGCTCATTGAGAATGAGCCCACAGGGGATCGCCTGATCGAGGTCGAGCAACAGTCGATCCGCCTGGATCCGTAAGGCGATGCGCGGTGGATCAACGTCATACGACTGCAACAGCTGGGTGCTGAGGGTGCGGATATAGGGCGCCATATCAAGCTGGGCGAGATCCTGGGATTGATACAGGGTCTCATGCACAAGCGCCATGGAACGGACACGATCCTGGCTGTCCTGAAACTGTGCCAGTAGGTGGGGGTCAGCAAGCGCATCGGACTGCAGACTGAGCAAGCTGGAGACGATCTGGAGATTATTTTTCACGCGATGGTGAATTTCTTTGAGCAGCACCTCTTTCTCTTGTAGCGACGCGGTGAGTTGCACCTCGACATTGCGGCGCTCCGCAAGCTCCGTCTGGGCCTGCTGGTAGAGCTGGGCATTCTGGATGGTAATGGCGGCTTGCACAGCGAGCCGTACGAGGAGCGCCTCGTCGTGATCCGTGAAGGGACGGGTTGAGGGGTTCGAGGCATAGAGTACCCCCTCGACCCGCCCGCCGACCAGGAGCGGCACCGCGACAACGGCGAGGTTCCCTTCCGCTCGGGTCTGGACCACATACTCTTTGCTGAAGCGCGTATCGGCGGCATAGTTCTCCGTGCGCCAGGGCTGCCCAGTGCGGAGCACCTGCCCTCCCAGGCCCTTGCCGGACTCGAGGCGTATACTCGCATAGGCCATATGGGGGGGAGCGCCGACCTCATAGCGGCCGACCAGGGCGTCAGAGTCGGGTTCCCGGAGCATAATAAAGGCCCGTTCGCTGCCGCAGAGTTCCTGCGCCCCGGCGAGTACACGTTGGAGTACGGTGTCGAGGTCCAGAGAGGCGCTCAGACTCTGGGCCAGCCTGGTCAGTGTCTCTGCTTCCCGTCGCTGGCGCTCCACCTCGGCTTCGGCCTGCTTCCGCGCCGTGATATCCCGCGCAATGGCGGAGGCCCCGACGATTGCCCCGTCGGGGTCCCGGATCGGTGAGATAGCGAGCGAGACCGGGAGCACCTGGCCGTCTTTGCGGATCCGCACGGTCTCATAGTGGTCGATGGCTTCACCCTGGGCGAGTCGGGCGAGAATCGTTGGGAGCTCATCCAGACGATCCGGTGGGGCCAGGATGGCGATTGACCGGCCGATGACTTCCTTGGCCGTATAGCCATAGACGCGCTCGGCCCCCTGGTTCCAACTCGTGATAATCCCCTCAAGGGTCTTGCCAATGATGGCATCCTCCGAGGATTCCACAATGGCGGCTAAGCGCGTCCGAGCTTCCTCGGCACGCCGGCGCTCGGTGATATCGCGAAGACGACCACCATGCCGAGGAGACGCCCCTGCGGGTCGTGAATCGGCGCGCCGCTATCATCGATGGGGTGTTCCACGCCGTCCCTGGCAATGAGCAGCGTATGATTGGCGAGCCCCACCACCGTCCCCACGCGAATCACCTTGGCGATCGGATGCTCGACCACCTGACGGGTGTACTCGTTGACAATCTGAAATACCGCCGTGATGTCCTTCCCCAGGGCCTCGGCTTCCGGCCACCCGGTGAGCGCTTCCGCCACAGGGTTCAGAAACGTCACCCGGCCCTGGCTGTCGGTCGCAATGACGGCATCTCCAATACTGAACAGGGTGACTTCGAACCGTTCGCGCTGCTCGCGCGCTGTCGCCTCCGTCTGTCCGCGCTCCGCTATCACTGCGGCTAAGATCAGGATCGTCACCGCCACCAGGCTCATAAAGGTCTGGAGGACGAAGAGGCTCTCATGGAGCGTCGGTCCGGCAAAGGGACCGGCACCCTGTGCCGTCCCCCAGATGGCGCTGGCCGACACGAGCACAAGCGCTGTGACCGACCCAGGGGGACCCAGTCGCAGCGCCACCCAGATCAGGGCTGGGAAAACAAGGTAGCGAGGCAATGGCAGTGCCGGGGCCAAGACGTCGAACCCGACGAGGCTCAGGACGCTGACAGCCACCAGCAGCACGATGGCCTCGGCGCTCCAGCGCCGTGGCAGCGAGACGCGGCCGCGCCTGCTCCAGACGAAGAGGAGCGGCGCCACCACCAGATCGCCGAGGGCATCTCCGAGCCACCAGGTGCGCCAGGCATCTCCATACGTGGCGGTAGGAATGCTGCCGCCCAGCCAGCCGCTGGTCACCCCAATGGTGGCGCTGACCAGCGTACTGAGCCCAGCCGCCAGCACGATCAGTCCCAGGACATCCCGGAGGCGATCGAGGGCGGGACGAAACCCGACCACACGCGTGAGGAGCACAGTGCCTAGCAACGCTTCCAGCGTGTTGCCCAGCACCATCCCGCCCGCCACGAGCACTGGCGCGCCGGCCGACAGATTGACCAGGAAGGCTCCTAAGGCGATGCCGGGCCAGAGGCGATAACCATACAGGACCAGGGCCACCAGCACAATGCCAGCCGGGGGCCAGACGGCCGCGGCAAAGCCGCTTACCGCATCCAGGGAGAGCCCGAATTTGGCGGTGGCAAAGTAGATGACACACAGCACCCCCAGGCGCACGATATCCAGAAGTCGCATCGTACTGCTCCACGACTGGTCGGATGCCACTGGAGTCCAAGCTCCGGGGCAGGCAACCGCGCTAGACGCCATTATAGCACACCGCTGGAGTAAACCGGATCATACCAGTTAGAGCGTCAAATCGAGAACTGCCCGACCCTGTGGTATGATATGCCA
>WNEY01003955.1_pt1 | contig 11209 bp, 14 predicted proteins | sample 5400531 | NCBI WGS metagenome assembly WNEY01 (sample SAMN13153338, study PRJNA577476) | soil metagenome | isolation source: 200 cm saprolite under Douglas fir tree site 1 | place: USA:California | collected 2015-04-18
CGCCAAAATGGGCAGCCGGCGCGGGCGGGGGTCGTGGGGTAGCTACTGTCTGGGCTTCCCTAAATGCTCCGATGCTTTCAGTTTGGCTGAAGCGGGCAACTAGGGCGCGCCGCCCCCGGTCGGCGCGTCGACGATGCCCAAGCCGCGCAGATAGATCAGCACCGCCGCCTCCAACAACTCTTCCGGCGACATCGGCAGTGCGCGCCGCCCGGCGTCGCCGCGTACGAACAGCGAAGCGATGCCATGCGACAGCGCCCAGATGTGCAGCGCCATCATCAGGACCGGCGGACGATTTTGCGCCGGCAAGGTGGCGACCAGCCGCTCGGTGGCAGTCCGCAGCACCGCGAAGGCGCGCTCGCCGGCCTCGCGCAGCTCGGGGTTGGTCTCGAGCGGAATGCCGGCCTCGAACATGGCCGAGTAAAGCGCCGGTTCGGTGCGGGCGAACTCCAGATACGCCTTTCCGAACCGCTCGAATGCCTTGAACGGATCCGGACGGCCGTTATCCCATGCGCGTGACAGCGCGGCCGCGAACTGCTCGAAGCCGCGCAGCGCAACGCTAGCCAGCAATTCGTCGCGGTCGCGAAAGTGCCGATAGGGGGCGGCTGGGCTGACCCCGGCCCAGCGGGCCGCTTCCGCAAAGGTGAAACCCGCCGGCCCCTTTTGCGCAATCAGCTCGAGGGCGGCGCGGACCAAGGCCTCTTTCAGGTTGCCATGGTGGTAGCCGCGCTCGCCACGGCCATGCTTCGACCAGCTCATGTAAATAGCTCTTACATGACTCGTGCCGGAGCGTCGACTGCAGCGAACGGACGAAACGACGGAAGATGTTGGCGTCTTATCCGTCCCCGGTTGTCCGTCCGGCGTTGCCGGCTTGGGTCTTCATCGCCACTCGCAGCGGCTTCGGGATCGGCCGCGCCCGGCCCCCGGACACGAAGGCGACCCGCACATGCGCCTCCACCAGCAACTCCTCGCGGCGCAGCACCTGCTGCTTGAGCGTGATCGAGGCGCCCTTGACCTCTTCGTATTCGGTGACGACCTCGAGCACGTCGTCCATGCGCGCGGGCTTGAGGAACTCGATCTGCATCGAGCGCACTACGAAGGCGAAGCCCGGCGCCTCGCGCTCGGTCTCCGCGAACAGGCTGCGCTGATCGGCGCCGAGAAGCCGCAAGTGATTCGAGCGCCCGCGCTCAAGGAAGCGCAGATAGTTGGCATGATAGACGATGCCGGAGAAGTCGGTGTCCTCGTAGTAGACGCGCACCGGCATCACGTGCCGGCCATTGCGAATCTCGCCGTCGAGCTGGACCCGCGAAGCCTCCGTCATCGTCGAAACTCTTCATCGATGTCCATGCGGCCATCGATGACGCGCACGACGGTGATCTGGTCAGATTCTACAATATAGAAAATCAAATGAGTTCCGACGACGACGCTGCGAAGCCCTGGAGCGAGGCTCGAGCGTTCGCGGCCAATGAATGGATAGCGGGAAAGTTGTTCGAACCGCTTATCGATCCGTTCGACAATGGCATCGGCAGCAACTGGATTGCGAGGCGCGAGATACAAATAGAGTCGCAGGAGATCGGAATGTGCCTTATCCGATATGACGACTTTCATTCAGAGGGCGATTTGAGCCGCAATTCGCGGGCCTCACGCAGGAAGTCCTGAAAATTCCATTCCGAGACGCGGCGGGCCGCGACATCGTCCATTCCCTCGGCAACGAGTTGTTTGAGGGTGCGAAACTTTTCAGCTTGCTCGATCAGGTATGCGACAGCGGGCTCCCGCATCTCTTCGGGAAGCAATTCGAGCGCCGCAGCGGCTTTTTCGGTAGTCGTTGTCATGGAAGCACCCTATCACATTTCCCTCGCCGGCGCGAAGCTCGTTCGCTCTCGTCCGCGCCGAGGCGTGTGCCTCAGGCCTTACTTACCTTCGCGGCCGGTCAACGTAACCAAAACGACCTCCGGCGGCACGCCGAGACGCAACGGCACGATGCTGCAGCCCAGCCCGCCCGAGACGATCAGATCACATCGCTCGCGCACATGGCCATACGCGAACCTGTTGCCGTAGCGTGACGGCACCACCGGCGACCACCCGAACAGCCTGACCTGGCCGCCATGGGTATGGCCGCTCAAGACCAGCGCGACACGGTTCGGCACCCGCACCGCGACGTCCGGCTCGTGGGCGAGCAGGATCACCGGTGCGTCATCGGTCACCTTCGCCAAGGTGCCGGAAAGGTCATCGACGCCGATGCGCCGATCGGGCCACCTGCGCCGCGACGGCAGAAAGGCGATCTGGTCGCCCAGCCCCGCCAACCAGAACGCGTTGCCGCCCTTGGCGAGACGCACCGCGTCGTTCTCATAGACCGGAATGCCGACCGCCTCCAACACGCGCCGGCCGGCCGGTATGCCCTCGCCGGCCCGCTGCACGGCGCGATCCGACCACCATTCGTGGTTTCCGAGAATGGCGTGCACGCCGAGCGGCGCCCGCAGTCCCGACAGCGCGCTTGCCCATTCGCTCGAATCGACGTAGCCGGTCACGAACCGGTGGCCGGCGACATAGTCGCCGAGCAGCACGATCATGTCGGCGCCGAGCCCGTTGGTCTCGTCCACGATCGAACGGATTTGCTCTCCCGTCATCCAGGGGCGGCATGCGTGGATGTCTGCGAGCGCCGCGATCGTCAATTCGAGCCCCGCCGGCCAGCGATCGGGGCGCAGGACATAGCGAGCGATTCTCGGCCGCAGCAGCGGCTCGATGACGAACCCATAGGTCGCCGCGAGCGCGCCCACCGCGCCCGCCGTGGCGAGCCATCGCAGAAACTGCCGGCGTGAGATCATGCGGCGGGATGAACGATGAAGAATGAGCGAACAGTGAATGGGTGACGCGTCAATCGAGCGAAAATGCGATCCGGCCTCTTCGTCCGGGCCGCCAAAAAGTCCGAATTGCGCCGGATCGCGCGCCGGCTCGGCGAGGCCGAGATGGCGGAAGGCAAAAGCCGCCTGCGCGGCGCAAGCCGAAGGTACGCGTCGCCGCAAGGTGGCCAAAGGCACTCAAGGCCCGCCTGAGAGCATGCGGCGCTGGAGCGGCGTCAGCGTCGGATCGTCTGCTGGCTTGCGCTTCTTGGAAAATTCATCGCAACTCTCCCATCTCAATCATCGCCAGGGCACGCGCTTCTGCATCGCCGCCTCCCAGTTCTTTCCGTCGAACGGTTTTGGCGAAATCGCGGCAAGGTCGATATCGTCGAGACAGCGGGCGTTGACGTCGATCTTGTCCGGATCGGAGCGCGGCACGTAGAACGGATGAATGCCGCAGTGTTTGCAGAACGTGTGCTTCGCGGTCTTGGTGTTGAACTCGTAAGTCGTCAGATCGTCCTTGCCGCTAAGAAGTTGGAACTGCTCCGGCCGTACGACTAGGTGAAGGATTCCCTTCTTCGTGCAGATCGAGCAATTGCATTCGGTGACACGATCGAGATCGGCGGTGACGCGAAAGCGCACCCGGCCGCAATGGCATCCGCCTTCCATCGTTATCTGCATGGGTGCAGCCTCTTGGTCCATCCGGCGTGCATAACTCGCCCGCAATGCATCCGATTGCTGCCGTGATTGCAATGTGCCGCCTTTATGCTGCAGAAAGTGCAGGAAGTGCAAAAAGCCCCTCCTCGCCTGGCTACGCCGCGTCGGCCATGCGTCTTTGTTTCTGCACGTCCTGCACTTTCTGCTTCCGCACACCAGGCCGCATTGACCGTCCAACGATGCGCCGGCCGGCGTTTTGGCAGAACGAACCCAACAGTGAAAGTCCAATGATTACAATGCCGACCGGCGCATTGGTCGAATATCTCCCGGCGCCATTCATGCGAAGCTGCGATCGAGCCCGTGGTGATGAAAACGGGTCAGCAAGCGGTCAGAGCGGTTCGCACCATTTTGGCCAAACGAACCCGACGGGTGAAAGCCCAATGATCATTGGCCTATTCCCGACTGGAGTCCGACCCCGCCGCTCAACCGGTCAAAACCTCTGTGTCAACCAACTAGTCCTCCCCCTGCCCGAACAAACCGAATTGCGCCGGATCGCGCGCCGGCTCGGCGAGGCCGAGATGGCGGAAGGCGTGCGACGTGAGCAACCGGCCACGCGGGGTGCGCTGGACGAAGCCCTTCTGGATCAGGAACGGCTCGATGATCTCCTCGATGGCGTCGCGCGGCTCGGACAACGCCGCCGCGATGGTCTCGATCCCGACCGGCCCGCCGCCGTAGTTCACCGCGACGGTCGTGAGGTAACGGCGGTCCATGGCGTCGAGGCCGGCGGCATCCACTTCGAGCTCGAGCAGCGCGCGATCGGCAGCCTTGCGATCGATCGACGTGGTGCCGTCGACCAACGCGAAGTCGCGCACGCGGCGCAGCAGCCGCCCGGCGATGCGCGGCGTGCCGCGCGCACGGCGCGCGATCTCGTTGGCGCCGTCGGCGGTGATGCCGATGCCGAGCACGCGGGCGCCGCGATTGACGATCTCCTCGAGCTCCGCCTCCGAATAGAAGTTGAGCCGCACCGGGATGCCGAAGCGATCGCGCAGCGGATTGGTGAGCAGCCCGGCGCGGGTGGTGGCGCCGATCAGCGTGAATTTCGCCAAGTCGATCTTCACCGAGCGCGCCGCCGGCCCCTCGCCGATGATCAGATCGAGCTGAAAGTCCTCCATCGCCGGATAGAGGATCTCCTCGACCGCCGGATTGAGCCGGTGGATCTCGTCGATGAACAACACGTCGCGATCCTCGAGGTTGGTGAGCAGCGCGGCGAGATCGCCGGCCTTGGCGATCACCGGCCCGGAGGTGGCGCGAAAATTGACGCCGAGCTCGCGCGACACGATCTGCGCCAGCGTGGTCTTGCCGAGGCCGGGCGGCCCGACGAACAGCACGTGATCGAGCGCTTCGCGCCGCGTGCGCGCCGCCTCGATGAACACTGCAAGGTTCGAGCGCGCCTGCTCCTGGCCGATGAACTCGGAGAGCCGCTGCGGGCGCAGCGAGGTCTCCGCGGTGTCTTCGTCGCGGCGCTCGGCGGCGACCAGGCGGCGGGGCGGCGAGGTCAATGAACGATCCTCAAAGGGTCCGCTCCCGGCTGTACTTGTTGGGAAGCAATTCGCCGATGGTGACGATGACCGGACCGTTGGTGCTGGGCACGATGATGCGGGCGTTGCGGTCGTAATCCCAGATCAATTCGCGGCAGCTCCCGCACGGCGACACCACCGTGATAGTCTGATCCGGCTCGGTGGGCTCCGGATGCCGCACCGCCACGATCGTGTCGATCCCGGTCTCGCCGTTCTCGGTGATCGCCCGCCCGAGTGCCACCGCCTCCGCGCAGACCGCCATGCGGCCGAGATAGGCATCGAGGTTGACCCCGGTGTAGATGCGTCCATCACGGGTGCGGAACGCGGCGCCGACTTCCTGCCAGTCGTTGCGATAGCGCCGCTTGATCGCGTCGGTGGCGGCCGCGATCAGCTTCTTGTCTTGATCGCTCAGCATCGCGCGGCTTCCGCATGCGTCATTTCGCCAGCTCCTTCAGCCCAAGCCGGATCAGGCTCGCGGTATCGGCCTTCTCGCCCGCGTGGCGCGCGGCCGCCGCGATGGCGGCCGCCGCCTGCGGGTGACCATAGCCGAGATTGATCAGCGCCGAGACCGCATCCGCCACCGGCTGCGGCGCGCGCCTGTCCTCGACCGCGCCGGAGAGCCTGATTACCGCCGGATCGACCGACGCATAGGCGGGCGCCTTGTCCTTCAATTCGGTGACGATGCGCTCGGCGACCTTGGGCCCGACACCGGGCGCACGCGCGACCATGGCCTTGTCGCGCAGCGCGATGGCGGACGCGAGGTCGGCCGGCTTGAGCGTGCTGAGCACCGAGAGCGCGACCTTGGCGCCGACGCCTTGCACGGTCTGCAGCAGGCGGAACCACTCGCGCTCGACGTCGGTGAGGAACCCGAACAACCGGATCTGGTCCTCACGCACATGGGTTTCGATCGCCAAGGTCGCCGGCTGACCGGTCCCCGGCAGCTCCTGCAGCGTGCGCGCGGAGCAGTGCACCAGATAGCCGACCCCGCCCACGTCGAGGATGACGAAATCCTCGCCGTAGGTATCGATCATGCCCTTGAGCTTGCCGATCATCGCGCGCCTATTTGGTGGCGACCGCGACGGCCGCGCCCGCCATCAGGGTGCCGCTGGTGCGGTTGAGCAGGCGCATGGCGCGCGGGCTGCGAAACAGCGCGCGGGCGTGGGCGGCCGCGACCACGTAGGCCCCGTAGACGACCGTGAGAATCGCCACACAGATGCTCGCGAGCTCGATGCTGCCGACAATGCCGGCGCGGGCAAGGTCGATGAGGTTCGGCAGCAGCGCCAGATAGAACGCCCCGACCTTGGGATTCCCCAGCGTGAGCGCGAGACCGGCAAAGAACAGGCGCATGCCGCCGTCCGGACGCGTGTCCGCGGCGATGTCGCGTGGCGCGACCGGCGCCGTCCACATCCGGTAAGCGAGATAGAGGAGATAAGCGGCGCCGACATATTTGATGACGAGGAAGACCTCGTGGAAGGTCTGCGCCACGACGGCAAGGCCGAGGATCGCGGCCGCGAGCCACACCAGCTCGCCGAGCACCAGCCCGGCCGTGAAGGCGGCGGCGCCATCGAGACCGCGCCCGATCACGCGCGCGACCAGCGCCGCGATGGTGGGCCCCGGCGAGGCGGCGGCGACCACCAGGGCGCCGGCGAACACGAGAAGGGCGGCGAGTTCCATGCGCGATTACCTCGATAAACAGGCTGCAATCTAGTCAACCGCGTTCCTGCCGCAACAGCGCCGCCGCGGCGAATTCCGGTGTGGCCGCAGCCCGGGCACTCAACGCGCCCTTTCCCCGAGCACCACGCTCTGCCGGTGATGGGCGTGGCAGACCGCGATCGCCAGCGCGTCGGCCGCGTCGTCGGATTGCGGGTCGGCCTTGGGCAGCAGCACTTTGACCATCATGCGGATCTGCACCTTCTCGCTGTGGCCGGCGCCGACGATGGTCTTCTTGACCAGGTTGGGCGCGTATTCGGCAACCGGCAGGCCGGCGATCGCCGGTACCAGCATGGCGATGCCGCGCGCCTGGCCGAGCTTGAGCGTGGCGGTCGCATCCTTGTTGACGAAGGTCGCCTCCACGGCGGCTTCGTCGGGGCCGTAGTCGTCGACCACGCGCCGCAAGCCGTCGTGGATGGCGAGGAGGCGCGCGGCGAGCGTCGCCTTCTCGTCGGTCGCCACCGAGCCGCAGGCCAGGAACGAGAGGCGATTGCCCTCGATCGCCACCACGCCCCAGCCGGTGCGGCGGAGCCCCGGATCGATGCCGAGGATGCGAATCGGGCGGCGCATGATCGCGTGTTGATAGCCCCCGCGGCGATTCGCGCATAGGGCGCTGCGCGGCATGGGTGGCCGCGCCGACCGCTGCGGTCGCGCGCGCAGCCAAGTGTACGCAGGCTGCGCCAGCAACGGGGGCGCGCTCCCTTGCCGGCGCGGCGCGCTCCGGCCGCGGCTGGCCGCCCCGTGGCCTCCCGGCTATCATTTCGCGGTCCAAGTCCGGGTCATCCCATGCCATCCTCGTCACGCCGCCGCCGGCGCGCGGTCATCGTCGGCGGCTCGATGTCGGGCCTGTTCACCGCGGCGTTCCTGCGCCGGATCGGCTGGGACGTCGACGTGTTCGAACGCTCGGGCGTCGAGCTGGTCGGGCGCGGCGCCGGGATCACCACCCACCCCGAATTGCTGGAGGCGCTGGAAAAAAGCGGCGCCGGCACGCGCGACCTCGGGATCGAGGTCGAAAAACGCATCACCATCGACCGCCAAGGGCGCGTGATCGGCGAGCGGCCGCTGCGGCAAATCCTCACCTCCTGGGATCGGCTGCAACGGCTGCTGCGCGAGACCATCGACCCCGCGCACTACCACCTCGGGCACACCTTCGCGCGCGTCGAGCAGGAGGGCGAAGGCGTCGTGGTCCAGTTCGCCGAGGGCCGGGTCGAGCGCGCCGACCTCCTGGTCGGCGGCGACGGCATCCGGTCCGGCGTCCGCGCGCAGGTCGCGCCGCAGGTGCAGCCGATCTATTCGGGCTATTACATCTGGCGCGGCGCGCCGAACGAGGCCGACCTCGCACCGGCGACGCGCGCGAGCATTTTTCCCTACTTCGTCTTCTTCCTGCCCGAGCGCCAACAGGTCATCGGCTACCCGATCTCGGGCTTCAACAACGACCTGCGCATGGGCCACCGGCGCTACAATTTCATCTGGTACCGGGTCGGCGACGCCCGCACGCTCAAGGACATGTGCGTCGACGAGAACGGTGACCAGCACGAGCACTCGGTGCCGCCGCCGCTGATCCGCCGAAACCTGATCGCGCAAATGCGCGCCGAGGCCGAAGACATCATGCCGCCGGCTTTCGTCGATTGCCTGCGCAGCATCGAGCGGCCGTTCTTCACGCCGATCTATGATTTCTCCGCGCCGCGCATCGTGTTCGGACGGGTGGCGCTGGTCGGCGACGCTGGATCGTCCGCGCGCCCGCATATGGGGTTCGGGGTCGCCAAGGCAGGCGGCGACGCGCAGGCGCTCGCGGATGCGCTCGCCGCCCACGACGACGTCGATGCGGCGCTCGCCGTCTACAATGCGGTGCGTCAGCCGATCGGCGAGCGCATCATGCTGCACGGCCGCAAGCTCGGCACCCATCTGGGCGTCGATCTCGAGACCGACGAGGACCGCAGGATGTGGAAGCTGCTGCAGGGATACGACGCCATGATGGACTGGATCGCGGTGCCGCATTTCCTGGCGGCCTACCGATGAGCGCCGAGCTGCCAAGGCCCGACCACGCGCGCAACATGCGCCTCGTCGGCACTTGCGATCAGGGCGGCCGGCCCGACGGCGTCCAGATCATGGTGCATCGCGGCTACGCCTATGTCGGGCACATGTTCTCGAAGGGATTGAGCGTGATCGACGTGCGCGATCCGAAGAACCCGCGCGCGGTCGCTTATCTCGCCGCGCCGCCCGGAACCTGGACCATCCACCTGCAGACCCATGATGATCTGCTCGTGGTCATCAACGCCAAGGACATGTTCGCGGCGGCCGAGTTCGCCGACGCAAGTCGGGTTTACCCGACTTGCGCACTTAAGGTGCCGATCTCGGGCAAGCCCGAGATCGGATGCGCGCCTACTACCGCGGTCAGCTCGGCACCGTCGTCGGCACGACGAAGGCTGCGAGCTCGACGCGCAACTGGACGGCCGGGCTGGCGGTCTACGACATTGCGCAGCCGGCGACGCCGCGCCGCATCGGCTTCATGCCGGTCGAAGGCGGCGGCATTCACCGCATCTGGTACGTCGGCGGACGCTGGGCCTATGTCTCGGCGCTGCTCGACGGCTTCACCGACTACATCTTCATGACCGTCGACATGGCGGATCCGACGAAGCCACGCGCGGCCGGCCGCTATTGGATACCCGGAATGAACCTCGCGGCCGGCGAGACGTCGAGCTGGCCCGCCACCCGCCGCTACGGGCTGCACCATGCGATCGTGCATGGCGACACCGCCTATGCGGCCTGGCGCGATGCCGGCCTGGTGGTGATCGATGTCGCCGACCGGACTCACCCAAAGCTCGTCGTCCACCGCAACTGGAGCCCGCCGTTCGGCGGCGGCACGCACAATTGCCTGCCGCTGCCGGACCGCCAATTGCTGGTGGTGCTCGACGAGGCGGTGCTCGACCACCAGGAGGACGGACTCAAGCTGATCTGGGTTTTCGACAACCGCGATCGCGCCAACCCGGTGAGCATTTCGACCTTTCCGACGCCGGCGGAGGCCGACTACGTCGCCAAGGGCGGCCACTTCGGGCCGCACAATATCCACGAGAATCGAGCAGGGAGCTTCGTGAGCTCCGAGCTCATTTTCGCCAGCTATCAGAACGCCGGCGTGCGGGTGTTCGACATCCGCGACCAATACCGGCCCAATGAAGTGGGCGCCTTCGTGCCGCCGGCACCGGCGCGCATGATGGATCACCGGCCGAACCGCGCCCGCGTCATCCAATCGGCCGACGTGTTCGTGGACCAGCGCGGCCTGATCTACAGCACCGACTACAACGCCGGACTGTTCATTCTGGAATACGGGGGTTGATCAGGCGTTACGCGCTCAGCCTCTGCACCAGCGCGTCCGAGATCTCGAAATTGGCGTAGACGTTCTGCACGTCGTCGTGCTCGGTGAGCGTCTCGATCAGCTTCAAGAGCTTCTCGCCCTGCACGTCGTCGACCGCCACCGTATTCTGCGGTTTCCACACCAGCGCGGCCTTGCGCGGCTCGCCGAATTTCGCCTCCAACGCCTTGGCGACGTCGCGCAGCGTGTCCTGGGTGGTGTAGATTTCGTGACCGCTTTCGCTCGACACGACGTCCTCGGCGCCGGCCTCGATCGCGGCTTCCAGCAGGGCGTCGGCGCTCGCCGCCTTGGCGTCGTATTCGACCACGCCGAGATGGTCGAACATGAACGAGACCGCGCCGGTCTCGGCCAGGTGACCACCGTGCTTGGTGAAGGTCGCCCGCACCTCGCCGGCGGCGCGGTTGCGGTTGTCGGTCAAGACCTCGACGATGACCGCGACCCCGCCCGGCCCGTAGCCTTCATAGCGGATCTCCTCATAGATCTCGGCATCGCCACCGGTCGCCTTCTTGATCGCGCGCTCGATGTTGTCCTTGGGCATGTTCTCGGCGCGGGCGGCAATGATCGCGGCGCGCAGGCGCGGATTCATAACCGGATCGGGCATACCCATTTTCGCCGAAACGGTGATTTCGCGGGCGAGCTTGCCGAACAGCTTGGATTTTGCCGCATCCTGCCGCCCCTTGCGGTGCATGATGTTCTTGAACTGCGAATGTCCGGCCATGGCCTGCTTCCATATTGCTCACGTCCCGCGTCGACTACGGGCTCGGCGAAACGGTGGAAATACGTTGATGCCGCGGCGTTATAGGACGCGCCATGTGCAAAATCCAGAACCGCCCGCAGGCGGGATCATCAGTGCTCAACGGACGCCGCCGACATTGCGGATCGGGCCGATCGCGGTTTCGAATTTCTTGCGTAAGTCGGCGATCAGGCTCCCATTGGTGACGAAGTCGCGATAGCCGTTGGCGACGTTGTAGGAGAACAGCGGCTTCAATCCGGCCGGCGGCGGCACGTCGGCGCGCGGCGAGAACGATCCGATGCGGCGCTGCTGCTCGGCCTGCAGC
>WNEY01007769.1_pt1 | contig 11209 bp, 10 predicted proteins | sample 5400531 | NCBI WGS metagenome assembly WNEY01 (sample SAMN13153338, study PRJNA577476) | soil metagenome | isolation source: 200 cm saprolite under Douglas fir tree site 1 | place: USA:California | collected 2015-04-18
ACCAACGTCGGATTCCGCTGGCCTTGAGCGAACTCGAGCATGGCCTTGAGATGACCGAGCTTAAAAGGGCATGAGGAAACCGGGAAGCGTTTACATCACGTTCGGATGACGAGTGAGAATGCGTCGAAAAACCGCGATCAACCATCGGGAAAAAAAGCGAAGGGCGATTCCGAAAGACATTTTTGATTGACCGCGAGCGCGATCTCGAAACTCGACGGGAATTTCGCGCACGCGCAAAGTTGAACCAGCATGGACAATTGCTTCAAAGGCTATCTTGAAGCCGACGGTCGGTGGCGCGACTTCTAGGAGTCGAGAACGCGCGATGGCAAAGAAACCGGACATCGAATCGTGCAGACCCGTGAGCGGATAAGCGAGCGCCGCCCCGGCCCGTGATAGCATCCGCCGCCAAAACGGCCACCCCGGCGTCGATCCCCCAGTTATATAACGGCTCCCGATTACCATATCTGCCGTGCCTTCGAGCAACGGAGCTAGCAGATCGTTGATTCGTTCTGGCGGATGGCTTAGGTCCGCATCCATGATGAGTAATAACTCTCCCTCCGCTGCTCCTGCGCCCAACATGATCGCGGATGCCAATCCAGGCTCTCTGTGGTCTTGCTCGATCAACCGGATCGGATGATTCACCATCAGCGAGCGAATCACATCGCACGTCCCATCGGTCGAATCATGGTCAACAAATAGGATCTCGTGAAAGGCAACAGCGCTCGACACAATCTGCGCCACCAGCATTGCGACATTTTCCGCTTCGTTGCGTGTGGGAACAATGATCGAGACCGACTTGGCAAACGTGGACATGTTTAGCGACTGTAGGAAAAGCTAATGACGCTGTCGCTCAATCGCATCGAGTGCTTCGCGTGCGATCGGCTCGTTAGGCACCAATCGCAACACGGTTTGCAGGTGCGCGACCGCTTCGTCGTATCTTCCCAGCCTGATTAGGACCAGGCCGAGGTTTCGGTGGATCGCGGGGTGCTGTGGTTCGAGTTCGAGTGCTTTTTCGTATTCGCTAATAGCTTCCTCGTAGCGTTCCAGCGCTGCTTTCCTATTTGCTTCCGCAGCGATCACTGCACCTTGTTCTAAAAGGGTTTGTGCTGAGTCGATAAGATTGTTCGCCGTAAGAGTCAAAGCATTGGCGAGGTTTGTTCGCATGGTCGCGACGCCTGCACTTTTCGCCGTGGAAGATTTTTCTCCTCTTAACTGCAACGCTTTGCGATATTCGACGATCCCTTCCTCGAACCGGTCGAGCCGGCAATAGGCCAGTCCGAGTGAGTTGTAATTGTCGGGCAGCTCCGGTTTCAGTTTGGTGGCGCGCTCGAAATGCTGCGCGGCTTCCGCGAATTTTCCTTGATCGAAGAAGAGTTGTCCGATCCGGTTGTGACCCTGCCATGCGTCCGGATTCTTAGAAAAATTATCCTGCCAGAGTGTTTCTTCGTTGCGATAAATTTTCGTCCGGGCCCAGGTGTAACTCCCCATTACGCCGAGGAGGAGGGTGACAACGGCTCCGGTTACAATCTTTATCCACCGTCGCCGCGATTCCAACAGACGCGCCACTCCCGCACCGAACAGAGCGATTAGAGAAATATCGGCGAAGTATTGGAAATGATCTGCGACGAGCGTGCCGCTGCGCGCATAAGCCATGCGCAGGAATCCAAGCACCGGCACTAGCGCGACGACGAAGTAGGCGAAGGCAAAGAGAAAGCTGCGTGCCCAGCGATCGCGCCATCGCCAGAAGATCGACATCACGCCAATGAGCGCGAGCAAAGGCAGCCATTCCACCGCTCGAGGCGAATCGAATCGCCAACTCGGATAGACGGCCATCAGCCGGATCGGCGCGAAAACCTTCCCCGTATACCACCACACTGCCATTCCGGCGTTGGCGAGTCGTCGACCAAAAGATCCGAGAACAATCTCCTCCTCCCCAATGCCGCGATTTTGAAACCAAAGCGTTAGCAAGCCGAACGTGACGGCGATCAAAAAGAATGGCCAGGTTCGTATCATCTCCCGCTGAAAACGCGGGCTCCCACGGTTGGCGGCTCGGCCCCTGCTCGCACCACTACTTTCGTCGAGGTTTGAACTTCGCCGCCACCAGGCGCAGAGCAAAAGTGCCACAGGCAAAAACACCACCTGTGTTTTTGACAGAAGCGCCAATAGGAAGAAAAAAAGTGACGCGACGTAAGCGACCGAGCTGCTGAGGACTCGTTTTCCCTCGATCTCAAAAAAACAGAGCAGTGAGACAAGATAGAAGAACATGGAAAGCAGATTTTTCAGCTCGGAAATCCACGCCACCGATTCCGCGTGCACCGGGTGGATTCCGAAAATCAGACCGGCCAACCACGCCCCTGGAACACTTAGCCTTCGCAATACCGCCCAGACGAGCAGTGCGTTGGCAGACTGAAGAAGGATATTGAGGGCGTGATAACCGGCGGCATGCCCGCCGAAAAGGTGAGACTCAATCCAGAATATAGTGTTAGTGACTGGAAAATAATCTGCGGTTCTCGCGCCCGACCAAATTTCGGCCAAGCCAGAGAAACTGCGCAGCAACGGATTCGCTGTGATCAGCGATTGATCGTCCCAAACGAAACCTGCACGGAGCGCAGGCAGGTAAGCGAGCCCGACCGCCACGACAATTAATGCGATTCTTGCCGCGAGCTGCCAATGGTCGAATCCTCGGCGCGCGCGCCGTTGCTTGCTGGCAGGGCTATTCGACGTCGATTTCGCGGACACCTTTTTGCTGACGAATGATTTCGACTTGATTGCGAATTTTGTCGGCCAGGCCGACGGTGCGCGGGATCGCTTCGATAAAAATGAACGGCGAAGATGTGTCCGACGTGTTTAATTGCACGTTTTCGACGCCGGCCAACCGGTATAAAAAGGGCTGCCGCGTCTCCAGGTCCTTCACGCGATAGAGTTCCAGCGTGTCGGTCACTTTGCTAAAAATGCCTTCTGTGATTTTGAGCCGCTCGGTCGTCAGCTCGTAGATTTTATTTTTCGTTTGGAGATAACGGGATAGCGCAATAAAGATCGGCACGATCAGCCAGCAAAAAAGAGCGCATAGAATGTACACGCCAAAGTTTTTCCATTGCGATGAGCTGCCGCGCCAGACGATCTCTTCTGCCATGTCGAAAGTTGTAGCGTGTAGTGGCGGCTGTGTCAGCCGCAGTTTTGTAAATTCGGCGCTTGTTACAAGCGCCGCTACAACGTGATGGACGTTGCACAGGCATTCGTTTTGGGCGCCGGCCTCGGGACGCGTTTGCGTCCGTTAACGGACGACCTGCCCAAGCCGCTCATCCCCATTTTTCAGAAACCGCTCATCACGTTTGCTCTCGATCATCTGATTGAGTCTGGAGTTGAGCGCTTCATCATCAACACCCATCGGTTGCCGGAATCTTTTGAACATGTTTTCCCGGAGAACAGTTACGCCGGACATTCGGTCACGCTTGTTAACGAACCGGTTCTGCTCGACACCGGCGGCGGCATCAAGAATGTGCAATCCCTTCTCGGGACGAAGCCTTTTATCGTTTACAGCGGCGATATCCTCACCGACGTCGACCTTGAGCCGCTGATCGAAGAGCACTTCCGCGCGCAAAACAATGTCACGCTGGGCTTGCGTCGAAATACCGGTTTGGGTGCTGGTGTGGTTGCGCGAAACGGACGAATCGTCGCGATCTCGAACGAATCCAATCCGACCGACAATTTTGACTACGCGAACATATCTGTCTGGAATCCTGAGATTTTTCGCAGGATCCCCTCAAACCAAAAAGTTTCGTTCATTCCAATCGTCACGAAGTGGATTGGACAAAACGGCCGGATTGGTGGCGTCGTCCTCGAAGATGGCAAGTGGTTCAACATCGGTTCGAGAACCGAATATCTCGAAGTCCACCGCGCAATTTCAAAAGAGAGCTGGAAACCGCACTATGTGAAAACGCCCGGGTGGTCGGAGCCAATCGCAGCCAGTGCATATGTCGATCCAAGCGCACAAGTGCGCGGCTGCTCGGTGGTTGGCGCGGATTGCCGGGTGGGAAAGGCCGCAATTTTGGAAGACACTATTTTGTGGCCCGGCGCACAAATTGCTTCACGAAGTAAGCTCAGGGGTTGTATTGTCCGCTCCCGCTGCAAAGCGAGCGGCGTCCATCATAACATCGATATCTAGGGCCCATGAGAACCGATCTCCTTCTTCGCCAGACGCGAATGCATTTTCCGCGTTTCAATGTCGATGAGGTAAAAATCACGCCAATCGAGAAAGGCGGCTCTGACCGAAAATTTTATCGAGTGAATTGCTCGCCGGCGCAGGCGCTCATCCTCGTGAAATACAATTTGGAGCGCGAAGAAAACCGGCACTACGTCGCGATCGCAAAATTTCTCGACGCCCACGGGATTCACGCGCCGAAGATTTATTATCACGATCCGGACGAGGGATTAATCTGGATCGAGGATCTGGGCGAGCGCGACCTTTTCAGTTACCGCGGCGAAAGCTGGCTGGTGCGCCGCGCATTTTACGAATCGGCGCTGGATGAGGTCGCCAGGCTGCATCGTGTGTCCGAAATGGATTCGCGCGCGATCCGCGGCGATTTACCGGCCGAGTTCAACGCCGCGCTCTATCTTTGGGAACAGAATTATTTTTTCGAGAACTGTCTTGGCCGCCATTTCGAGATCGACAACGTAAAGCTCGCTGCGCTCGCCGCACTGCCGGTCTTGCGCGAAATCGCGGAACGTCTCGCGGGTCTGCCGCGAGTTCTGGTGCATCGCGATTTTCAATCGCAAAACATCCTCCTGCGCAACGGCCAGGCCTATCTGATCGATTTTCAAGGAATGCGGCCCGGTCTTGCGCAATACGATCTCGCGTCGTTGCTCTATGATCCATATGTCGATTTTGCGCGCGAAGAGCGCGACGAACTGATCGCTTATTATCGCGAGCAGCAGATTAGAAATGGGATCAACATTAACGGTGAATTCGACTTAACCCTTCGATTTTGCGCGATGCAGCGGCTGATGCAGGCTCTCGGCGCCTATGGATTTCTCGGCCTGGTCAAAGGTCACAAGCAATTTCTCGAACATGTTCCCGCGGCGGTGAAATCGCTGCGCCGCATTGTCGAACCAATCGAAGGGTTAGAGCAGCTCGAAGCGCTGCTCGCTCAATTGATCTAACGCCCGGACAAGAACGGGTTTGTCTGGCGTTCGGTCCCAATTTTGGTCGGCGGTCCGTGGCCGGGAAGCACGGTCACGTTGTCGCCGAGCGGAAATAATTTTTTCTTAATTCCCGCGAATAAAAGATCGACATCTCCGCCCGGCAAATCCCAGCGCCCAACGCCGCCGGCAAAAAGCACGTCGCCGCCGATGAGCAGTTCGTCTTTCCGCGAGAAGAAACAAAGACTGCCGGGGCAATGGCCCGGCACTTCCAGCACTTGCATTTCCAGGCCGAGAAAATTTCGTGACGGCGTTTCTTCGATCATGAAATCGGGCTGGACCGGTTCGATTTCCAACTCAAACCCGAAACTGCGAAAGAATTCCCGATCGGAAATCATCGGGGCGGTAATGGGATGGCAACCGATCGGGCAATTGAAGCGGCGTTTGATTTTAGCGACGTCCTGGACGTGATCGATGTGTCCATGCGTGAGCAGCAAAAGTTTTAGATCGAGCTGGCGCGAGTCGAGCCAATCGCAAGCGCCATCGGGCGCGTCGAACAAAATCCAGCCTTCCAGCGCTTGGACCAGATAGCAATTGGTCTCGAAAATGCCGCCGCAGAAGGTTTCGTAAGTCATGGCCGCCGTTTCAGTTTCGCGTCGAAGCTAGCATTGAAAAGTCGCTTTGCATTTTGCCGCTGATGGAATGAAAGCTGCATCCGAACGCGGGAGTTTTTGCGATTCTTTGAATGTTAACGCGCCGCGAGTGTCTCAACTCCTACATGTCGATCTTGTTCAGTCGCCTTGCGTTTCGCGCTGAATTCTGCGAGCGTGAGAAACTCTTTTCTCAATGAAATCACGTCTTGGTCTATTGCTGGCGGTTCCCGCCCTCATTTTCTTTAGTACCGCCGCACCCCAGCCGCTTCAGGCGAAGTCGGATGCCGAACAAATCTGCGTCTCGGTCGGTCGGCTGTTGGAGGAAGGCCATTACACGCATCAGCCGCTCAACAATGAAGTGTCGAGAAAACTCCTCCAGACTTATCTGGAGCTGCTCGACTACAGTCATCTTTTTTTCACACAGCAGGATATTGACGCGCTCAGTGCCAAATATCGTGACGCGCTTGGCGATGACATTCTTCTCGGCAATTTGAAACCGGCCTACGAAATTTACGATCTCTACGCGAAGCGCGTGGACCAGCGCGTGGCCAAGGTGAAGGAGTTGCTTAACCAGCCGGCGGATTTTAAAGCCGACGCGACGATTGAGCTCAGCCGCCAAAAAGCGCCCTGGCCGAAAGATGAGGCGGAAGCCGACCAGCTTTGGCGCGGTCGCATCACGAACGAATTGTTGCAGGAAAAGTTGAGCGAGCATCCGATCGAGCCCGGGCCGCAGTTGGTAGCGCGCCGTTACGATCGTCTCGCCCGGACCGTGCACGAGGAAGATAAGAGCGAACGGGTGAAGCTCTATCTTGATGCGCTCGCGCAAACTTACGATCCGCACTCGGAATATTTGAGCAAAGCCGACCTGAAGAATTTCAGCATCAACATGGGCCTATCACTGGTGGGAATCGGCGCGATGCTTCGCACCGAAGACGGCTATGCGAAAATCGAGAGCCTGGTTCCGGGCGGTCCCGCACAGGTAGATGGACGGTTAAAAGTGGGCGACCGAATTTCGGCCGTGGCGCAGGGCGCAACCGACTATGTCGATGTGCGCGAGATGCGTCTCGACAAAGTGGTCGAGATGATCCGCGGAAAAAAAGGTACGCATGTTCGGCTGCTCGTGATTCCGGCCGATGCCGCCGATCCTTCTCGTCGCAAGAGTGTCGAGCTGGTGCGGGATGAAATTAAATTGAAAGATCAGGAAGCGCGCGCGGACATCATCATCAAGAAGGATGAGAATGGTAATTCCGTAAAACTCGGCTGGCTCACGCTGCCGTCCTTTTATGCGGACATGGACCGGCACCAGAAGAGCACCACGCGCGATGTGCTGGCGCTGCTCAAGCGGCTGAAGAAGGAAAACATTTCCGGGCTGGTTGTCGATCTTCGGCGCAATGGCGGAGGCTCACTCGAGGAAGCGATTTCGCTTACCGGGTTGTTCTTGAGGTCCGGACCTATCGTGCAAACGAAAGGCTCGAACAGCAACATCGTGATCTCGAGCGATCCCGATCCGGGCATCGCTTATGCCGGCCCGCTGGTCGTCCTGACCAGCCGGCAAAGTGCTTCGGCCAGCGAAATTTTTGCGGCCGCGCTCCAGGATTATGGACGCGCGGTGATTGTCGGCGACAAAAACACGTTTGGAAAAGGCACGGTCCAAACCATTCTTGAGATTGGGCGATTTACTTCGTTGCTCGGGAGCCGTTCCCAGGATGACGGCGCGCTCAAGTTGACCATCCAGAAATTTTATCGCGTCGCCGGCGGCTCGACCCAGCTCCATGGCGTCGCCTCCGACATCGTGCTGCCGAGTTTGAGCGATCTGCCCGAGCTTGGAGAAGGTGCGCTCAAGAACTGCTTGCCCTACGATGAAGTCCCATCCGCCAAATACGCGAAATGGTCGGATACGCATTCGCTTTTCATCGATCAATTGCAGCGGCGTTCAGCGGAGCGTGTTCAGAACACCGCCGAGTTTCATTACGTGATGGAAGACATCGAGCGGTTGCGTCAAAAGCTCAATGATAACCGGATTTCGCTCAATGAAGATGTGCGGCGCAAGGAAATTGCGGACGACAAGGTCCGAAAAGAAACGCGCGCGAAAGAGCGTTTGGCGAGCAACCAGGAGGAACCGCGCATCTATCGCCTTACCCTCGACACGGTCGACAAACCCAACCTTCAGTTGATCATGTTTCCGGGAAAACTAGCCGCCGCGAAGAAAGGCGGAGTTTCGGCAAAGGTCGCGCCCGAAGCCGCCCCAGATGCCGATTCGGATTTGATCGGCGGTGGCGATGAGGGCGATACCAAGGAACCGGCCATCGATCCGGAACGCGACGAGACCCTGAATATTCTCGCTGATCTTGTCGATCTTTCCCACGGTCCGAAAACGGCGAGCGCGAACCGCTGATATCTAGCGCCACCACCACGGCGGCGCCGAGCGCGGATCCATGAACGGGCTGCGCCCTCTCGGCATCCATTCCGATTCTTCCGAATAGCGACCGCGCGGCGTCCGGCCAAAAACGGTCACTCGCGTACCAACATCGATCGCGTTGAAAAATGCGATCGCGTTTTCTTCCGGCAACCGAACACAACCGTGCGACGCCGGATAACCCGGCAAATAGCCGGCGTGCATTCCGTTCGAGCCACTAAACCGCATGAAATAGCGCATCGGCGCGGGAACGAACCTGCCACCGGGCGGCACCGGCATGTCCGCATCCGCGTCGGCCACCATGTCCGCATCCGCGTCGGCCACAATGGTGTTACCGCGCGCGTCAACAATCTTTCCATACAACGACGAGTAATGATTGCGCTCCTTCTCGATGATTTTGAACGAGCCAGTCGGTGTGAGATGGCCATAACGGCCGCTCGCAATCGGGGTCGCAAGAACTACGCGGCCGTCTTGGATTAAGTAGGCCGTTTGGTCCTGTAGATCGATCTCAACCGTAAATGGATTGGAGTCTTGCGCGTGGAGCGGCATGAGCTCGAATAGAAGAACCGACGCAATTCTCCAGAAAAGCTTCACAATCATTTCAACCCGCGTCGCTGGGAAAAGTCTCAAACTGCGATTGGCGCTTTGATGGACGGGTGCGGGTCGTAGCCGATGAGCTCGAAATCTTCGAATTTGAAATCGTGAATGTCTTTGACCGCTGGATTCAATTTCATCCGCGGCAAAGATCGAGAATCACGAGTGAGCTGTTCGCGTGCCTGCTCGAGATGGTTTTGATAAAGATGCAGATCGCCAAAGGTGTGAACGAAATCGCCCGGCGTAAGATCGACAACCTGCGCCACCATCAACGTGAGCAGCGAATACGATGCGATGTTGAACGGGACGCCGAGAAATAAATCGGCGCTGCGCTGGTAAAGCTGGCAGCTTAGTTCGCCGTCCTGCACGTAAAATTGAAAGAGCACATGACAGGGCGGCAGCGCCATCTTGTCGATCTCGGCCGGATTCCACGCGCTCACAATCAGACGCCGGCTCGAAGGATTTCGTTTTATTTCGGAGATCACCTTGTCGATCTGATCGACGCGCATGCCGTTTTCGCCACGCCAATCGCGCCATTGCGCGCCATAAACGCGGCCGAGTTCGCCTTTTTCGTCGGCCCATTCGTCCCAAATCGTCACGCCGTGCTCATTGAGATAACGAACGTTGGTGTCGCCGCGCAAAAACCAGAGCAATTCGTGGATGATCGACTTGACGTGCAGTTTTTTCGTCGTGAGCAGCGGAAATCCCGCGCCTGCGGGACGTAAATCGAAGCGCGCTTGCGCACCGAAGATCGACAATGTGCCGGTGCCGGTGCGATCGGCGCGCGGCCGACCATTCTCAAGCACGAGCCGGAGAAGATCGTGATATTCGCGCACACGAAACGGTTAACGCTTCCGCGTCGTTTTGCGAAAAGAAAAAACGCGGTGTAGTGGCGGCTGTTCTCGGCCGCACCAGTAAAATCTGCGCGCGAGGACACGCGCCTCTACACCAAGCGCTTCGCTACGCCTTAACCAACGCCAGTTCTTTTTCGAGCTGTTGTTTACGCTCGTTCAGCGTTTGCAGACGCAATTGCCAGCGATGCAATTGAATGTTGAGCTGATTGATATAACTGGTGGCTTCGGTTCGTTGCGATTCGTTTTCGGTCAGGCGCCGCTGGATTCCCTGTAATCGCGCGAGATCGCCCGCGGCCCGGCTCGCTTGGTTTCGGAACGGCGGTGAGTTTGCCGCAGTCTTGGCAGCACAAACTCATTCCCGCCGCAGCGCGATTGACTACGAGCGACGTGTTGCAGTGCTCGCAGCGGAAAAAGATGTCGGGATCGATTGTTTTCTGCGGAGCGATCGCGTTGCGCTTTGCATGACGAACGAAGTAGCAGTCGTTATGACGCACTGTTTCTGGGGAGCACAGGCCGCTGGCCTGTAGTTCGCGGCAGCTTGCCGCGAAACAGGTTTTACCACTTTGTCCTGGCGTGAACATGGGCATTCGGCCAGCGGCCGAATGCTACAGGCTGGCAGCCTGTGCTCCCCAGAGTTCAGCGCGCGTCGCATTGGCTCTCTCGCACCCGTTTAAGGCGGTGAAATCGAGACGGATTGTCTCGTTTTGGCCGAGCTAAGATTGACAACAATCTTCGTTAGGCCATAAACGGCAACGGTTTACGTGGATCGGCTTGAGGTGGCTTGCCTTTTGCTAAATAGCCCGGCAGGTCGAGCTCTCGACCGGAAAGGATTTTTCATTCTATGGCTAAAGTTTTAGGAATTGACCTGGGCACCACCAACTCGTGCATGTCGGTGATGGAAGGTGGCGATCCGGTCGTCTTAGAAAATAGCGAGGGCGCGCGCACGACGCCTTCGGTGGTTGCATTTACAAAGAATGGCGAGCGGCTTGTCGGCCAGGCCGCGAAGCGTCAGGCGGTAACGAACCCGCAAAATACGGTTTTCTCAATCAAACGTTTCATGGGCCGGAAGTTTGACGAGGTCCACGAAGAAGAACATCGCGTTCCCTACAAAGTCGTGAAAGCGGCGAACGGCGACGCGCACGTGCAAGTGGAAGTGAACGGGCAGAAGAAGACTTTCTCGCCGCCGGAAATCTCGGCGATGATTTTGTCCAAAATGAAGGCCGACGCGGAAGCGAAGCTCGGCGAAAAAATTACGCAGGCCGTCATCACGGTGCCGGCATATTTCAACGACTCGCAACGCAACGCGACCAAGGACGCGGGCAAGATCGCAGGCCTAGAAGTTCTGCGAATTATCAACGAGCCGACGGCGGCCTCGCTCGCTTACGGTCTCGATAAAAAGAAAGACGAGAAGATCGCAGTTTACGACTTGGGCGGTGGCACGTTCGATATTTCCGTGCTCGAAATCGGCGATGGCGTTTTCGAAGTCAAAGCGACAAACGGGGACACTCACCTCGGCGGTGACGATTGGGACGCGAAGGTGATGGATTGGATCA
>WNEY01003959.1_pt1 | contig 11206 bp, 13 predicted proteins | sample 5400531 | NCBI WGS metagenome assembly WNEY01 (sample SAMN13153338, study PRJNA577476) | soil metagenome | isolation source: 200 cm saprolite under Douglas fir tree site 1 | place: USA:California | collected 2015-04-18
TCGAGAGGCGGCCGCGGCCGTTGAGACCACTCGCCTCCAACCCCTCCACCAGGTCGACCTGGGTGGCGCGCAGCATGGTTTCATTGCCCACCTGGACCAGGGCATTGGGTTCCTCGACGCCCGCGCTGAAGATGCCGCGAGGGCGCCCGTAGGTCACGCTATGCGCCACGACCCCGACGTTGTTCGCCAACAGTGCCGACGCAAGCGTGTCCCCTGTGTAGCCGTCGTAGCGGATGCCGTTGAACGTGAAGTGAATCGGCAGTGTCCGGTCGATCCGACCATCCGAAGGGAGCCGGCTCATGGCAAGGTGATCTCGTGGGACACGGTGTCGCGGACCAGGTTGAACCAGCGTCGGCAGCCGGCGGTGTGCACCCAGCGCTCGGCCATCTTGCCCTTCGGATTGGGGCGGTAGAAGACGAAGCGGGCCCAGGTCGGATCGTCGATGCTCGCGGGATCCGCGGGGTAGGCGACCTGCGCTGAGCCGCCGTATTTGAACTCGATGTCCTCGCGGTCACCGCACCAGGGGCAGGGGATGAGCATGGTTAGTGCGCCACGGCGGCGGCGCCATGTTCGTCGATCAAGGCACCGGTGCTGAAGCGTTCGAGGGCGAAGGGCACGTTCAGCGGATGCGGCTCCCCCTTCGCGATGGTGTGGGCGTAGACCCAGCCCGCACCCGGCGTGGCCTTGAAGCCGCCGGTGCCCCAGCCGCAGTTGATGAAGAGGTTCTCGATCGGCGTCAGTCCAAGGATCGGCGAGGCATCGGGAGACACGTCGACGATGCCGGCCCAGGTGCGAAGCACGTGGGCGCGGCTGAAGATCGGGAACAGCTCGCAGGCGGCCGCCAACTGGTACTCGATCACGTTGGGCGAGCCGCGCTGCGCATAGGAGTTGTAGGGATCGATGCCGGCGCCCATGACGAGCTCGCCTTTGTGCGCCTGGCTCACGTAGACGTGGACCGCGTTCGACAGGACGACACAGTTGAGGACCGGCTCGAGCAGCTCGGAGACGAGGGCCTGCAGCGGGTGGCTCTGGATCGGTAACTCAAGGCCGATCATGTCCGCAAGTACAGTCGAATGACCCGCCGCGCAGAGCGCGACCTTGTTGGCCGCGATCAATCCGCGGTTGGTGTGTACGCCGCGAACGCGATCGCCGTCGAGATCGAAGCCGGTGACCTCACAGTTCTGGATGAGGTCGACACCCAACTCGTCGGCCTTACGGGCGAAGCCCCAGGCGACGTAGTCGTGCTTGGCGATACCGCCCCGGCGTTGCAGCGTGCCGCCGAGGATGGGGTAGCGCAGGTCGGGCGAGATGTTGACGATCGGGCAGAAGGCCTTGACCTCCTCGGCCGTCAGCCATTCGGCATCGATCCCACTCAGCCGGTTGGCATTGACGCGGCGCAGCGATTCGCGGCGGTCGCCGACGCTGTGCACCAGGTTGAGGACGCCGCGCTGGCTGAAGAGGATGTCGTAATCAAGCTCCTGTGCGAGCGATTCCCAGAGCTTGAGCGAGTGCTCATAGATGGCGGCGCTCTCGTCCCACAGGTAGTTGGAGCGGATCACCGTGGTGTTCCGGGCCATGTTGCCGCCGGCCAGCCAGCCCCGCTCGAGGACGGCCACGTTGGTGATCCCATGGTTTCGCGCGAGGTAATAGGCGGTGGCGAGCCCGTGACCACCGCCGCCGACGATGACGACGTCGTATACGCGCTTCGGTTCCGGATTGCGCCAGAGCCGATCGGGGTGCGGGTGTGGTTCTGCCATCCTCTTCGAGCCCTTATATATAAGGTATGGGCGACGCAACTCCCGATTGGTGGCAGACCGGGTTCGGGCCGGGCTATCTCGCGCTCTATGACGACTTCCTCGCCGAGCGCACGCCGGTCGAGGTCGATCAGATCGAGGCCCTGCTGCAGCTTCACCCACCGCGGCGAATCCTCGACCTGCCCTGCGGCCAGGGGCGGCACGCGATCGAGCTCGCCCGGCGCGGTTACGAGGTGACCGGCGTCGACCTGTCCCCGTACATGCTGGGCGTGGCCGCGGAGCGCGCGGAAGCGGCCCGCGTCCGGGTTCGCTGGCTCGCCGGCGATATGCGAGAGGCGTTACCCGGTGAGACCTTCGATCTCGTCCTCAATCTGTTTACGAGCCTGGGCTACTTCGACGATGAGGCGGACGATCGCCGCGTGGTGCGCGCCGCGGCGTCCATGCTCGTGCCCGGTGGCCGCTTTCTCCTCGAGGTGATCAATGGGCAACGGGTCATGGGCAATTTCCAAGAGCGTGAATGGTTCACCGTCGGGCAGACGGCTGTGATGGAGCGGAGATCGTTGGACGTGTCGACCCGTCGGATGGTTGTGGAGCGGACAGTGAGCTCCACGACGGGAGATGACGTCAGCGTCCACGCGGTCCGCCTTTACAGTGGGCCGGCCGTGAAAACGATGCTCGACGCCGCGGGCTTCAACCGCGTCGAACTCTACGGGGACTGGGACGGTGCGCCGCTGACGCCGGAGAGCCTCCGGGTCCTTGCCGTCGGTACCATGCCGACATGAAGCTTCTGCTCGAAATCCTGATTTCGGCCTTCCTGCATCCGCTCGCGTACCTGCTTGCGCTCATCAACATCCTGGGGCGCGACGATCTCACCGGAGGCCAAAAGTTGCTCTGGGCCATCGTCTGCATCGTGTGGGGTATTGGCCCGATCCTGTACGTGCTGATCGGCGGTGGCGCCCTCTGGTAGTCGGTCAGGCGATCGTCCGCAGCACGTTGGTCGCGCCGGCGATCTGCAGCGGACCTAAGCCAAGCTCCGCCTCGATCGCGCGGGTGGCGCGCTCGAGCAACGAGGCTCTCTCACCAGGGGAGACGCGGTCGAGCCGGATTGCCATCGACCACCAGCCGGCGGACATGTCGATGAAGTGCTGCGGACTCGCCCAGGTGGTCGACTCCTGGTAGCGCACGACCTCGGCCACGCTGAAGCCTGCCTGCTTCGCGATGGTGACAAAAGACTCTTCATCCTCAACGATGCGTCGGGTGACCAATTGATCGCGCGCCTTCGGCGCCGGCGGCAGCGCGCCGCCGAGTGAGCGCTCGAGGATGGCTTGCGCCACGCTCGGCTGCAATGGATCGACCGGCACGCTCGCCGCCATCCGCGCGCCCGGCTTGAGGACGCGCCTGGTTTCCCCGAGTGCCCGTAGGAGATCTGGCACAAACTGGAAGCCGTGCCCGGAGACGGCGGCGTCGAAGCTGTGATCGGAAAAACGCAGGTCCTCCATGTCCATCAGCTCGAACTTGAGCGGGAGGCCGGGCGGGGCACCGCGCTTCGCCAGCTCGATCATCCCCGTTGCCAGATCGATCCCGACCACGTCGCCGTCCGGTGACACGGCTTTGGCAAGGGGGTAGCTGAGCGTCCCGGGACCGCAAGCCAGGTCGAGGATCCGCTTGCCTGGTGAGGCGTCGATCCAGTCGAGCACGGCGGTCCGCCCACGGGCTTCGCCGCGGGCCATGACCTCGTCGAGGCGTCGCTTGTAGGCAGCCGCGACGCGGCTGAAGGTGGCCGGGTACAGGTCCTTCGCGGCTGGCTGGTCCAAATAAAAAAGGCGGGAGCCGAGCTCCCGCCCTCAGCATAATCAGTCCTTAGTCGCTATCGGCCTCAGTTTTGCAGGGTGGCGGTGTCTGCTGGATGATCGTGATCTGGATCGTTTCCGTGATCGTGATCAGCACGGTCTGGCAGGTCACCGTGATAGTGCCTGTCGAGTGATCATCGCCGAGGGCGATGATCGCGATCGTGTTGAACTCGGCGAGCTCGTTCTCTTCGTCTTGCGGCGTGACCAACTTGAGATTGGCGAAGCGGTTCTCGTCGTTCTTGATGGCGGCGACGACCGGCGCGACGCTGCCATGGATCTGCGACTTGGCCTTGGTCAGCTGCGGCTGAAGCTTGGCGGAGACCTTCGAGGTCGAAACGGCCTGCGTCACCTGCGTGGTGCATGAGGACTCGGTCGCATTCAGCTTGGTGATCAGGTCATCACCGGCTTTCTTGACGGCGCTGACCAGCACGACTTTCGAGTGCTCGTCGGCCGGCTGGATCACGGCGACCGTATTCTGGTCGTCGTGCGAAACGATGATCAGGGTCGTGGGGACAGCGGCGACGGTCAGCACGCTCACCGCGGTGACGGTGATGATCCGTTCGCTGATCCACGTGGTCAGGATCGTGAACATTACGCTGGGCCTCCTTGAGGATCGGGTCCTCTGGAAGAATGAACGCTGGATAAGACCCCGCCATCGATGCCGGAAGGCGGCCGTTACCGGCTCGTACCGGGGTGGTCAAGCGGCGCGACGTCACCGTCGGTGGCCCGTCATTCCCCGGCGGCCCCGGAATACGACGTTTGTGTTGACGCCTAAACTTGAGCGCGGCTATACTTCTGCGCAATATGGGCTCCAGGCAGAGGGGGTGCAATCCAGTTGTCGGAGATCAAGGTTCGCGAGAATGAGACCTTTGAGAGCGCCCTTCGCCGCTTTAATAAGAAGATCAAGCAGAACGGTGTCCTCTCGGAAGTCCGCCGGCGTGAGCACTACGAAAAGCCCAGCGTAAAGCGCAAAAAGAAGATCGCGGCGGCGCGCAAGCGGCGGGCTCGCACCACGTAATCCGACCCGCCGAAAGGCCGAGGCGATCCTGGTGAACATATGAGGCAGCGCGGCTCCTCAGCGATCGATCAACTCCGCCGACGCGGCCGCCTCTTCGCGCGCGATCTCCGGCTGGGGCAGCTCGGCGCGGGTCGGCGCTGGCCGCCCTATGTGCGCTCGGCGGCCATCACGCTGGTGCTGGCGCTCGCCACCGCGCTCGTGGTCGCGCAGAACTTCCTGCCCAACCGGCTCAACCTTCACGCCGGTGACGTGTCCAGCCAGGACGTGGTCTCCCAACGCTCAGTCCGCTACGAGAGCCAGACCAGGCGTGAGGAGGCGCGGACCGCGGCGGAGGCGCAAGTCCCGGACCAGTTCGACGGATCAGTCAGCAGCCAGCAGCGACAGGCGATCGATTCGCTTGCCACCAAAGTCGCCGATCTGCGCGCATCGTCGAGCTCCGGGCCTGACCGGTCGGCACAGCTGAGCCTGCTGGAACCCCAGTTGAGCGATGCCCAGCGTCAGTATCTGCTGCAGGCGGACGAGGGAACGGTGGCCACGATCTTCAAGAGTGCGGGCGACATCCTGCAGCAACTGGAGAGCAACGGCATCAAAGCGGACACTCTGAACAGCGCGCGCGATTCGGCCCAGACCCGAGCCGCCGCGCTTCACCTTGACGCCACCGGGGCGTCGACGGTGACGACGCTGGTGCGCGCCCATCTGAAGGTGAATTTCCTGCAGGCCGAAACCGAGCTGAAACGGCAGCAGGCGCGAGACGCCATTCCGGCGGTCTTCGTGACGATCGGCCAGGGTCAGACGATCATCCGCTATGGCGACCAGGTCACGCCCTTCCAGCTCGAAGAGGCACAGGCGGTCGGGCTGCTGGCGCCGACGACCGATTGGGCTCGCATCCTCGCCGTCTTCATGCTGGTCATCATCCTGTTCGCCGTCGCGTTGGGATACCTGGGGCAGTTCCGGCCGGCGATTCTTCGCGATCCACGACAACTCGCCACCCTCGGTGGGCTGATGCTGGTCTTGCTGATCGTCGCCAAGGTGGTGGTGCCGCTCAATCCCAACGCCCAGTACATGGTCCCGATGGCGGCGGTGGCGATGCTGGTGGCTGCCCTGATGGACACCGGGCTGGGCATCATCGTCGCCCTCGCGGTGGGCTTGCTGACCGGCATCATCGCGGATAACGTCCTGCCTCTGACCCTCGTCGGCTTCCTGGGTGGCGCCATCGGGTCGATCTACGTGCACCGGCTCGAGCGGCTCGGTCAGTGGGTGACCGCCGGCATCCTGGTCGCCGTGGCCCAGTTCGTGACGCTGGTCTCGCTCTCCCTGATCGAGCGTCACCAATCGCTCGACGAGATCCTGGCGATCGGCACGCTCGCACTGGTCAACGGCCTGGTCTCGGCCCTGATCGCCGCCGGATTGCTGCCGTTCCTGGGAGAGATCACGCGGGTTATCACGCCCATGAAGCTGCTCGAGTTGATGACCCCCAACAACCCCCTGCTGAAGCGGCTGATGGTCAGCGCGCCGGGCACCTACAACCACTCGATCGTGGCCGCCAACCTGGCGGAGACGGCGGCCGAAGCGGTCGGCGCCAACCCGGTGCTGGCACGCGTCGGCTGCTATTTCCACGACATCGGCAAGATCCGCCGGCCGCATTTCTTTGTCGAGAACCAGGCAGACATTGGCAATATCCACGAGAACCTGTCGCCGACGACGAGCTCCGACATCCTCAATGCGCACGTCACCGAAGGCGTTGAGTTGCTCAAGCAGTACCGTTTCCCGACGGCGATCCGTGAAATCGTGCAGCAGCATCAGGGCACGACGGTGAAGCGCTACTTCTACCGCCAGGCGCTCGAGCAGGGCCTCGATGTCCGCGAGGACGACTTCCGCTATCCAGGCCCGCGGCCGCGCTCCAAGGAGGCGGCGATCGTCATGATCGCCGACACCATCGAGGCGTCGGCCCGCACCCTGAAGGACCGCAGCACCGAAGGCATCCGCGACCATGTGCACCGGATGATCCAGGGCTTCACCAGGGATGGTCAGCTCGACGACTGCGACCTCTCCTTCCGCGACCTCCACCTGGTGGAGGAGGCGATGTCGAACATGGTGGTCAGCATCTACCACGCCCGGATCGAGTATCCGGCGGCGGTGCAGGAGACCGCCAAGGCCGGCGAGGCGGTCGACACCACCGGGGGCGGCCATGACGGCACCCTCGACGCCGACGACAAGACGATCCCCTTGCCCAGGCCCGCCGCGAGGCCACGCCCCAGCCCGTCGTAATAGACGGCGAATTCAAACACGAACTCGCAGGGCCGCCGGCGCAATGTTGGCCGCCTGATTGCGATATGTATGCAGTGCTGCTTTCGGGCTCGGTTATCGTGCTTGCCTACGTGGCGGCGGCTGCCGTGATCATCCCCGCGATCTCGATGATCGGCTTCGGCAGGGTTCCCAAGTTCCTTCGCCGCGGTGAGGACCCCGGCAAGGCGCGGACCCGGATGGAAGGTGGCGGCCTGCTGCTGATCGGCGCCTTCATCCTGACCGACGCGCTCGCCGCCGACCTCGGCCGGCGGTCAGAGGTTCCGCAGGATTGGATCTTGCTGGTCTGGGTGTTGCTGGCCGGCGGGCTGATCGGCATCCGCTACCTGGCGGGTCGGACCGACGGCGACACGCGCAAGCCGAGCGCGTAACCGACCCGCAGCCCGGTTACGATACTCGCGTGCTCATCCAGATGAGCCGTTGGGGTCCGGCATCGCTGGCGGCCGGCGTGGATCTGGATGGGCTCGAAACGGTCTTGCAGGCGGGGGCGCGGATGCTCAAGGTTCCCGAGGAGACGGTGACGGTGCTGACGCTCACGGGTGATGCGCATCTCCAGGAATACAACCGACGCTATCGGGGACTCGACGAGCCGACGGATGTGCTCGCGTTCGCGGCGCAGGAACAGCCCGTCGACCAGCGCTTCCAGGCGCCCCCGGGGACCGAGCACTGGCTGGGTGACATCGTGATCTCGTTGCCGCGCGCCCGCCAGCAGGCACGCGAGGCGCACCACCCCGTCAATGACGAGGTGCGCCTGCTCGCCGTGCACGGGTTCCTGCACCTGCTTGGCTATGACCACGCCGAACCGGAGGAGGAAACGGCGATGACCGCGCTCACCAACCGGATCCTGAAGGCCGCACCGTGACGCCGCGCTCCGACGCGGAGTTCGAGGCGGAACGGATTGGCAGCCCCAGCCGGGCGCGGCGGGTCGACCTGCGGCGGACGCTCTACAGCTTCCGTCATGCCGGCCGCGGCTTTGCCTGGGCGCTGTCGACACAAGCGAACCTGCGCGTGCACTTCATCGCGGCCGGCCTCGTACTGGTCGGGGCGTTGCTGCTTCACTTCTCCGCGATCGAGTTCGTCGGCCTCGTCCTCTGCTTTGCCGTGGTGATCGCCGCGGAGCTCTTCAACACCACGCTCGAAGTGCTGATCGATTACGCCTGGCCTGAACATCACCCGATGATCGGGCGGGCCAAGGACGTGGCCGCCGCCGCCGTCCTGATGGCCGCCGCCGGGGCCGCGGTGGTCGGCATCCTCCTGTTCGCCCGACACATCTTCCACCTGTCGTGACCTCCGCCGCGGAGGTGGTGAAGGGCGCGCTCGATGCACTGGAGGCGCGGGATTGGGATGGGTTCGCCCGCCGGTTGCACCCGGACGTCGTGCATCGGACGCCGGGCGTCCCCGAGCCCATTCTGGGGCGCGATGCCTTCATCCTGCTCAGCCGGCAGGCGGTCGCGCGGGCGCCGGACGTCAGCTTCGAAATCGAGCGGCTGGTCACAGAAGGTGACACGGTCGTCGTGATCGGGGAGTGGACCTTCACCGGTCCGGAGGGCAGAGTCCGCCAGCCATCGGTCAGCGTTATCGATCTTCTGGACGGGTTGATCTGGCGGGACCTGGAGTATCTCGGGCTGGCGACCTGAGCCCCCACCCCGCCCTCCCCCGCAAGCGGGGGAGCGAATAAGGTCTGCAGCTGAGCCGCACCGAGGTGGCGGCCGCGGTGCAGTTCAAAGAGTGGACGCAGGCGCTGGCCGCGGTCTGAGTGTTGCAAGCCGCGAGCGGGCACCGAAGTAAACTGATCGCATTCCAGCCGCTTCTACCGCCGTAGAGCCGCGCCGTCGCGCCGTTCTACAGGTCTCCGCTCTTCAGTACCCCGAATTCCGGCGCTATTTCGTCGGCCAGGCGCTGTCGGTCGTGGGCACCTGGATGCAATCGGTGGCGGCCGCGTGGCTCGTGCTGCAACTTTCCCACGACTCCGCCCTGGCCCTCGCCCTCTTTGGCGCTTTCAGCTATGGCCCGGTCCTCCTGTTCGGCCTGTACGCGGGTACCATCGTCGACCGGTTCGCGCATCGCGATGTGTTGCTGCTGACGCAGGTCGTCTCCCTCGTGGGCGCGGTGCTCTACGCCGTGCTTACCGCCTCGCACAGCATCACCCTGCCGATCGTCATGGTGCTGGCCACCGTTCTGGGCGTGAACCAGGCGGTCTATTTCCCAGCGCGACAGGCGACCGTGCTCGAGATGGTGGGTCGTGGTGAGCTCGCCAGCGCGGTCGCCCTCAACTCCATCGCCTTTAACCTGGCCCGCGTCGTTGGCCCGGCACTCGGCGGCATCGTGATCGCGACGCTCGGCGTCGCCGCCTGCTTCTGGCTCAATGCCTTCAGCTACCTGGGCGTAATGGTCGCGCTGCTGACGATTCGTCGTCGGCCGCTTACCGCCGGACCACCGCAGACCGCCGTCCAGTTGATCGGTGAAGCCCTGCGGTACGTGTCGCGCACGCCGACGCTGGCGGGCCTCTTCCTTCTGCTCTTGATCGCCGGCACCTTCGGGGCGAATTTCAACCTGGTGCTGCCGCTCTTCACCCGCGTGGTCCTGCACGCCAACGCCGACACGCTCGGCTACCTCTTTGCCGCGCAAGGTCTCGGGTCGTTGATCGGCGCCATCACGATGACGCTCGCCGGCGGATTCCTGCTCGAGCCACGCCGAATCGTCCTGGGGGCGCTGCTCTTCGCCGCGATGGAGCTCGCCTTCGTGATCGTCCCGGGCTTCACCCAGGCGACCATCTTGCTGCTCGTCATCGGCTGGTCGTTCGCGGTCTACTCGATTGGAACCAACACCCTCGTGCAGCTGCGCGCGCCCGACCGGATGCAGGGTCGCATGGTCAGCCTCTACTCGATGCTCTTCATCGGGGTGACGCCGATCGGCAATGTCCTGGCCGCCATCGTCGCGCACTTCTTCGGGCCGTCGGCGGCTGTCTGGCTCGGGGGCGCGCTAACCGGTGTGGGCGGGTTAGCCGTACTCGCCTACTTCCTCACGAGACCCGATTGAACTCGGTCATCGCACGGTCGAGGCCATGCTCGACGGTGAACAGGACGGCGTCGGCGGTCCGCCCGATAATCGCCGAGAGTTGGGTCTGCTCATCGGCCGTGAACGGGCTCAAGACGTAGTCGACGCCGTTGCCCGGCGGGCGGCCGATGCCGACCCGGAACCGAATGAACTCCGGGGTGCCGAAGGAGCCGATCAGCGAATCGATGCCGTGGTTGCCGGCGGAGCTGCCACCCTTGCGGATGCGCAGGCGGCCGAACGGGTGGTCGAGGTCGTCGTGGATCACCAGTGTGCGCTCCAGCGGCACGTCGAATTTCGCGCGCAGCGCCTTGGCCGCCAGCCCCGAGAGGTTCATCATCGTCTGCGGCTTGGCCAGCACCAGCTCACGCTCGCCGACCCGGATCCGGCCGGTGAGCGATTTGGCGGCCCTGTCCGTGACCCGGGCGCCAGAGCGGCGCGCCAGCTCGTCGACGACCAGGAAGCCCATGTTGTGCCGGGACCGCTCGTATTCCCGGCCGGGGTTGCCGAGGCCGATGACGAGCCAGCGATCGGACGCCGGCGGCGGCGCGGGTTTGCGGCGGAACATCGCCCCGTAGCGTAAAGCACCCAAAAGGGGATCCCCCGGGGCGCGTTGCATTGGGGCCAGCCGTGGACGCCCATGAACGTGTGATCGGCCCGCGATCGATCCGCGCCCGCCTCTGGGCCGCGGGCCTGCTCGCGCTGCTGGTCGCGATCGTCGGCTGGTTCCTGCCGGCCCAGCCCTACCAGGCTCCCTGGGCCTGGATCAGCTTCATCGGCATGTGCATCGTCGACGATTTCCTGCTCGGCTCCCGGGAGGAGGCGAGCTGGGGTGAACTGCCGAAGATCGCACTGCTGGCTGCGGCCATCGTGTTCCGGCGCCATCCAGAGCTCACGGTGCTGGTCGCGGTTGTCGCCGCGCCGCTGGGCAGCCTGCTCAAGGGTCAGAGCTGGATGACCCAGCTGACGGCCACCGCGCAGTGGGTGCTCGCCGCGGTTATCGGGTCCGCGACTTTCCGGCTAGTCGGGTTCGGCGACACACCCCACTTTGTGGCCGCAACCGCCGCGCTGATGGTGGTCTACTTCGCCCTCGGACCGGTCCTCAGTGCTGTCATGGAGGCCCGCCTGACCACGACGGCGTTGGCCCGGGCGTTCGCCGGGCATCGCCGGCTGGCCATCCCGCTGGAGCTGACCGCGGTCGGCCTCGCGCTCGCCTGGCGAACCCC
>WNEY01003961.1_pt1 | contig 11203 bp, 16 predicted proteins | sample 5400531 | NCBI WGS metagenome assembly WNEY01 (sample SAMN13153338, study PRJNA577476) | soil metagenome | isolation source: 200 cm saprolite under Douglas fir tree site 1 | place: USA:California | collected 2015-04-18
GGTCGTGGAGAAAATGTCTTCATACCTTGTCTTGGGCTTGTTTGGGCCACACAAAAAGGCGGCCCGGGAACGGCCGATGAGCCAGTCTACCTGGGGGTTCCCACGACCGTCAAAGATCCGGGGGCTTATGAGAGCCCAGGGACCGGGCCCCGCGGTCAAGGATCACTTCCTCCTTAGTCGGCGGTTTTTTTCGTCTTTGTGACGGGATGTCACTGAAGCGGGCTTGCGGGGTGACTCCGGGCCGGTACAGTGAAGGGCCGTCGCCCCGTCTTTCTGCTCGGCACCAGGAGGAACCGAAGCATGCCGTCCACCGAACAGGAGCGGATCAGCGAGGCAGTCATGGGCAATCCGCCACACCCCGACGCAACGCTCGTGGGTTGGGTCGTCATCGCGGAATGGGAGATCGCGGAGCGGGAGAGGCTCCTCAGCAGGTTATGGAACCCGGACAGCTCCAGCTGGCAGGTCAAAGGCTATCTGCATGAGGCGCTGTTCGGCGCCTGGCCGGATGCCAACGGTACTGGGCCGGGAAGCCAATGGAGAAGCCGCCCCTCTTAGCGATCGATCTCGAACCACACGCAGGTCAGTTCGTTCCGCTTGACTCCCCATCGGTCCGATAGACGCTCGACCAGGAGCAGTCCCCAGCCGGAGGAAGGGTCCGAAGTGACGGCATGGCGGTCGGGCTCGAAGCCCGGTCCGGCGTCCGATACCTCGACCCGGACCCCGGTAACGGCCGCCTGAACGCTCAACCCGATCAATTGGCCGTCATCGAGGCCTGCGTGCTTCACGCTGTTGGTGACCAGCTCATTGACCAGGAGTCGAACGTCGTCCAACAGGCCCGTGTCGACCTCCTCAACAAGGGCGCCCAGCATATGCCGGGCCTGTCGTGGAGCTCCCAAGGTGGCCGGGAGGCGAGCTGTCAGGTCCATCGAATGGCCTTCCAAGGCAGACGCACGCACAGCCGAACCTTACCCTCGGGCGGGTGACCTTATGGCACTTATCGATACATTCAGAGAGGTGTGGGTCCACGCTCTGGCCTAACGCTTCGGGCCGTACAGCACGCGCATCAACGTGAGGCCGTGAGGCGGAGCCACCGGGCCGGCTGCCCCCCGGCTACGGGCGGCCAGAATGATCGGGATCTCGGCAGGATCGCGCTTCCCCTCCCCCACAGCCACCAGCGTCCCCACCAGGCTCCGCACCATCTGATGGAGGAAGCCGTCGGCCGCTGCCCGAATCTCCAGGCTGTCCCCCCGCACGGTGATGGCCAGCCGTCGCAGCGTTCGCTCGGTGCTCATCGGAAGGTTGCGGGCCCGGCAGAACGAGGCGAAGTCGTGCCGGCCCGTCAGGTGCCGGGCCGCTGCCCGCATGTTGGCCACCGCCAGCCTCCCGGGACGATGCCACACGAACCGGGCGGTGAAGGGCCAGGGGACGGGGCCGGTGTGGATGCGGTAGAGGTACTCGCGGCCAGTGGCGCTGTGCCTGGCATCGAACCCCTCGGGGACGCGCCGGGCGGCAAGCACGACCACCTCCGGTGCGAGCATCCCGTTGACGGCCCGCATGAGCCTGGCCGCGTCCAGGTCGGCTCTGCCGTGGAACGACACGACCTGTCCTTCGGCGTGGACCCCTGCGTCGGTCCTGCCGGCAGCGGAGATTCGGGGCGGCTCGCTCACCAGCCGCCCGACGGCGTCCTGGAGAACCCCTTCCACGGTGCGGATCCCGGGCTGACGAGCCCATCCGTGGAAATCGGTCCCGTCGTACGCGAGCAACAGCCTGAGCACCCTCATCGAGCCAGCCAAAGGCTTGGGTCAGCCCGCGCGGGGCCCTACTCCTCCTCGTGGAGCAGCTCGATGAGCGCCATCGGGGCGCCGTCGCCCTTGCGCTGCCCGAGCTTGAGGATCCTGGTGTAGCCCCCATTGCGCTCGGCGAACCGCGGACCGATCTCGGCGAACAGCTTGTGGACGACGTCCCGGTCCGGCACCGTCTTCAGCACCTGCCTCCGGGCGTGCACGTCGCCGCGCTTGGCGAAGGTGATCAGGTGTTCCGCCAGTGGGCGGAGCGCCTTCGCCTTAGCCTCGGTGGTGCGGATACGGCCGTGCTGGAACAGCTGCCCGGCCAGACCGCCCAGCATCAGGCGTTCGTGGTCGGGGCCGGAGCCCAGGCGGGGGCCCTTGCTCGGCCTGGGCATGCCTATTCCTCCCGCAGGGTCAGGCCCAGCTCGTCGAGCTTCGCCTTGACCTCGTCGATGGACTTCTGCCCGAAGTTCCGGATGTCCATGAGCTCGGCCTCGCTCTTCTCGATGAGGTCGCCCACGGTGTTGATGCCCTCCCGCTTCAAGCAGTTGTACGAACGCACGGACAGGTTGAGGTCTTCGATGACGATGGCCAGATCGCCGGTCTGCCCGCCGTCGGTGGCAGGCGGGCTGGGGACCATCCCCTGGCTCTCCGCCAGATCGGCGAACAGCTCGACCAGGCCCGCCAGCGTGGCCCCCGCCGAGGCCACCGCCTTCCGCGGACTGATCGATCCATCCGTCTCCACGTCGAGGATCAGCCGGTCGCGGTCGGTCATCTGCTCCACGCGGGTGGCCTCCACCGCGTACGTGACGCGGCGGACCGGCGAGAAGATCGAGTCCACCGGGATGACCCCGATGGGGTCGCGCGGGTTCTTGTTGCGCTCGGCCGAGACGTAGCCGACGCCCTGCTGCACCACCACCTCGAGCTCCAGGTTCGCTCCACGGGCCAGCGTGGCGATGTGCAGCGCAGGGTTGAGGATGTCGACACCGGCCGGCGGCTGGATGTCGCCAGCGGTCACTTCGGTCGGGCCCTTCGCCTTGAGGTATGCGGTGGCCGGCTCCTCCAGCTCGGAGGACAGGACCAGCTCCTTCAGATTCAGGATGATGTCGGTGACGTCCTCGGTGACCTTCGGGATGGTGGAGAACTCGTGCAGCACTCCATCGATCTTGACCGAGGAGATGGCCGCGCCGGGGATGGACGACAGAAGCGTCCGCCGCAGGGCGTTGCCGAGGGTGTAGCCGAAGCCTGGCTCGAGCGGCTCGATGACGAACTTCGAGCGGTTGGGCATGGTCGATTCCTCATCGATCCGGGGTCTGGCGACGATGAACACTTGGACCTCCTTGGCGGGGGATCATCCATTCCTACCCCGCCTCTCTTCCTCCACCGCCCGTTGGGAGCGGTGGGCCTTGCCTCCATACAGAACGCGCTAGACGCGCCGTCTCTTCCGGGGACGGCACCCGTTGTGGGGGACCGGTGTGACGTCCTGGATGCCCAGGATCTCCAGTCCCGTCGCCGCCAGCGAGCGGATGGCGGTCTCCCGGCCCGACCCTGGCCCCTTGACGAAAACGTCGACCTTCGACAGGCCGTGCTCCTGGGCCCGGCGCGCCGCCGCCTCCGCCGCGAGCTGGGCGGCGAACGGGGTGGACTTCCTCGAGCCCTTGAACCCCACGTTGCCCGCGCTGGCCCACGACAGGGTGTTCCCCTCCAGGTCGGTGATGGTGACGATGGTGTTGTTGAACGTCGACTTGATGTGCGCCTGGCCGTGCGAGACGTTTTTCTTCTCGCGCCGCCTGGGTTTCTTGGTCTTGGGCTTGGCCACTCCGACCTCTCCTTACTTCCCCTTCTTCCGCCTGACCCCAACCGTCTTCTTTGGGCCCTTGCGGGTCCGGGCGTTCGTGTGCGTTCTCTGTCCCCGTACCGGCAGACTCCGGCGGTGCCGAACCCCCTGGTACGAGGCGATCTCGATCTTGCGCTTGATGTCCTGGGCGACGTCGCGGCGAAGGTCCCCCTCCACCTTGTAGTTGCGGTCGATCCAGTCCCTGATCCTCACGACCTCTTCGTCGGTGAGGTCTCTGACCTTCCTGCCGCCGTCGAGGTCCGTGCCCTGGACCGTCTGCCGGGCCCGGGTGGGACCGATGCCGTAGATGTACAGGAGGGCGATGTCCACCCGCTTGTCACGGGGGAGGTCGACGCCTGCGATCCGAGCCATCCTGACCCTTCTCCCTAGCCCTGCCGCTGCTTGTGCCGCGGGTTGGAGCAGATCACCATGATCACCCCGTGCCGGCGGATCACCTTACACCGCTCGCACATCCTCTTGACCGACGGCCGCACCTTCATGTCGTTTCCATTCTCCCGACCTCACCGGTACCGGTAGACGATCCGCCCTCTGGTGAGATCGTAGGGCGAAAGCTCAACCAGGACCCGGTCCCCGGGGAGGATCCGGATGTAGTTCATCCGCATCTTCCCCGAGATATGCGACAGGACCTTGTGCCCGTTGTCCAGCTCCACCCGGAACATGGCGTTGGGTAGCGGTTCTACAACCGTTCCCTCAACCTCGATGGCATCTTTTTTCGCCAAGCGCTCCGGATGACCTCTCGAACATGCCAAAAATAGCCCCGAGCCTCGCCCGGAGCCGAGCTAGAGTATACGGTCCGGCGTGCGCAAACGTCACCCGGCCCGATCACGACTCCGTCACCACGTTGGCGATCGGAGTCAGGCAGTCGACACCAGACCCCGATGGACCGACCACGGAGACCTTCAGCGTCGCCGTCCCTGCAGGCGTGGCGGACGTGATGTCGTGTCCGGCTGTGTCCCAGAGGCTGGGTATCGGCGTGCTGTCGTCGCCGTTCCAGTCGCTGTCGTTTGAATCGGAGCCCGGGCCCGCCACCGGGACACCGTTGATCCTGGTGTCCTCATTTGCAACGCCCGGAAAACTCATCCGGCTCAAGCCGCGCTGGCCGTCGGCACCGATGTTGTCCCACAGCGTCGACCCGCCACTCGCCGGCACCGGAAGGGCCAGCTCGTAAGCGAGGCCAGGCGTGCTGAAGAACGTCGCCCCCGCCAGACCAACGTCAAAGAGCGACGTGACCACGCCTGCTGCCTCGTAGACGATGACCAGCGAGGCCCCTTCCGCCTCCGGCAGGGCCGCGAATGCCCAGGGGTCTTCCCCAGCGATCGATCCGGCGGCGCCGGGCAGGATGCCGACCTCGTACGAACCGTTGCCGCTGGCCACAGCCAGTGGCACGCCGGCCCGGAACACGGTGATCGTGTCGCCTCCCCAACACGGGGTCGCGCCGGTACCCACCACGACACCCTTCAGGGACTTCACCCCAGACTTCGTGGGCTCCAGCCTTTGGATCCTCATCCCCGACTGAGCCGGTCCCGCCGGCCCGCTGGTGATGAACGCCCAGTACAGGTACGCCTTGATCGGGACGGCCGCCACGCCGCTGATCAGCAGTCCCCCGCTCTGCTGGTTCCTCAGACCCGTGCCGCCGTCCTGGTACCGAGCGTCTCGGAACACCTTGAACGGGTTGATCGTGCTGACCGGCTGGATCCTGAGCCCGACCCCCCGTGGCGCCGCACCATTCCCGGACGGAATCGATGGAGCGGCGGTGCGCCGGCCTGCCGATCCCAGGGCGCCGGTGCCGCCCCAGGCCGCCAGCATGAGCACGGCGGTGAGCGCCCCAATCGCGGCTCTCTCGCGCGTCATGGCAATCCCCCTTTCCGGACGAACTCATCATGTGCCTCACGCTCGGCCAGAACAAGGTCCGATTGGCCCGCCGGGTTGCCATCGCGACAACAGCCGCCTATCATCCAGCGCCAATATCCAGAGAGGCGCGAGGGAACTGGCCCGTCGACCGCCCGGCAACCTGGTGAAGCCGCCAAGGTGCCAAAGCCAGCCCGGCGATACGGGAACGATAGGGCTCGAGCCGAGCAACCAACGGCCGACCCTCCGGAAGTAGGCGCCCACCGTTCCCCGCTCGCCGGGCCGGTCCCCTCGCTCGAAAAGGAGCCATGCTCATGGGGGACCGTAGGAGGAGAGCGTTATGCCGGGCATGAGGAACGTGGCGGGCCTGCGGTGCCGCGAGTGCGGCAAGGACTACCCCGCTCAACCCACGCCGATCTGTGAGGCGTGCTTCGGCCCTCTGGAGGTCGAATACGACACCGACCGGGTCCGAGAGGACATGACGCGCTCAACCGTGGAGGCGGGGCCTCCGTCCCTCTGGAGATACGCCGCGCTGCTGCCGGACCCGGGTCCGGAGCGGCGCATCGACCTCCAGGCGGGGTTCACTCCCCTCCGGCGAGCCCACCGACTGGGCCCAGCTCTGGGGCTTCGAGAGCTCTATCTCAAGGACGACACGATGAATCCGACGGGGTCGTTCAAGGACCGTGTGGCCGCCGTGGCCATCTCGGCGGCCCGCCTCTTCGGACTGGACACCGTGGGCTGCGCCTCGACGGGCAACCTGGCCAATGCCACCGCCGCGGCAGCCGCCGCTGCGGGCCTGGACGCCTTCGTGTTCATCCCCGCGGACCTGGAAGCCGCCAAGATCGTGGCCACGGCCGCGTTGGGCGCCAGGGTGGTGGCGGTCAACGGCAACTACGATCGGGTGAACCGGCTGTGCACGGAGCTCGCGGAATCCCACGGGTGGGGCTTCGTGAACGTGAACCTGCGCCCCTACTACGCGGAGGGATCCAAGACGCTCGGCTTCGAGACGGTGGAGCAGCTCGGGTGGCGGCTTCCGGACCACGTCGTGGTGCCGATCGCCTCCGGTGCGCTGATGACGAAGATCCACGAGGGCATGGGTCAGCTGGTGGACCTCGAGCTGGCCGAAGAACATCCGGTTCGCGTCTCCGGCGCGCAGGCCGAGGGCTGCTCGCCCGTCGCGCAGGCCTTCCGGTCGGGTTCGGAGGAGATCCGCCCGGTCAGGCCCGAAACGATCGCCAAGTCGCTCGCCATCGGGTCGCCCGCCGACGGCTACTACGCGCTGCGCACCGCCCGAGCCACCGGTGGGACCATCGAGGCCGTCAGCGACTCCGAGATCGTCGAAGGGATCCGCCTCCTGGCGTCGACCGAAGGCCTGTTCGCCGAGACGGCAGGGGGAGTCACCATCGGAGTCCTGAAGAAGCTCCGAGAGCAGGGAGCGATCGAACAGGATGAGGTCACCGTGGCCTACGTGACCGGGACGGGGTTCAAGACGATCGACGCGTTGCAGGGCCTCGGGCCCACCATGGTCGTGGAGCCGTCCGTGGAGTCGTTCGAGGAGGCCCTGGCCGCCGCGGCCGCCTCGTAGGCGCTGCGGCCGTCAGCCGGAGCGCGCCGTCAGCACCTCCGGTCCGTCCTCGGTGATGGCGATGGTGTGTTCGAAGTGCGCTGAGAGCGAACCGTCCGCCGTGACCACCGTCCAGTGGTCGGCCAGGACCCGGGTTCGCCAATCTCCCATGTTCACCATCGGCTCGATGGCCACCACCAGCCCAGGCTTGATCGTGGGACCCCGCCCCGGCCGGCCATAGTTGGGCACCTGCGGGTCCTCGTGCAGGGCGCGCCCGACTCCGTGCCCAGAGTACTGCCGCACGCATCGGAAGCCGGCACCCTCGGCCACCTGCTGGACGGCGTAGCCGACGTCGGACAGGCGCCGGCCGGCCTGGAGCTGGGCGATGCCCGCCTGAAGGGATTCCTCGGTCACCCGAACCAGCTTCTCCGCGACGTCCGATGGCGGTTGCTCGACGAACACGCTCACCGCTGAGTCGCCGTGGTAGCCCTCCCAGACGGCCCCCACGTCAAGCTTGAGGATGTCGCCGCTCTTCAGGATGCGCTTCCCGGGGATCCCGTGCACCACCTGCTCGTTCACCGACGTGCAGATGGTGGCAGGGAAGCCGCGGTAGCCCTTGAAGGACGGGACGGCGCCCTCCCCACGGATGATCTTCTCGGCGATGGCGTCGAGATCGGCGGTGGTCATACCGGGGCGGACCTCTTCGACGAGCCGTTGCACCGTGAGAGCCGTGATGCGGCCGGCCACCCGCATCCGGTCGATCTCTTCTGGCGACTTGAGGATGATCATGGCCGAACGATCAGGTGATGTCGGAGAGCGCGGCCACGATGGCCTCGGTGACCTCCAACTCGGTCCCATCCGCCTCGACCTCACGCAGCAGTCCCCGGTCGGAATAGAACTTCAGCAGCGGGGCAGTGCTCTCGCGATAGACCTCGAGGCGGCGCCGGACCACATCTTCGTCCTCGTCACTCCGCTGGATCAGGGGGCCTCCGCACACGTCGCAGACGCCCTCCACGCGGGGAGGGCTGAAGAACACGTTGTACGGGGTCTGGCAGTTGGCGCACGTTCGCCGTCCGGCGATCCGCTTCACCGCCACCTCCTCATCCACCAGCAACGCCACCGCGGCAGACAGCGGGATCCCCCGCGCGGCCAGCTCCTTCTCCAGCGCCTCGGCCTGGGGGATGTTGCGGGGGAATCCATCCAGGACGAATGCGTCGCCCGCACGGTCGATGGCGTCCAGGACCATCGCGATCGTCACTTCGTCAGGGACCAGCTCGCCCGCGTCGACGTAGCGCCTCGCCACGATCCCCAGCTCCGTGGCCTCCTGCATGTTCCAGCGGAAGATGTCCCCCGTTGCGATCAGCGCCAGCCCGAATCGCTGGACGAGGCGCCGGGCCTGTGTGCCCTTGCCCACTCCCGGCGGCCCCAACAGGACGATTCTCAAAGGGGCCCTCTGCGGCTCGCCGGGACCGGATCGAGCGGGGTTCGCCTCGTCGGTCAGCGAAGGAAGCCTTCGTAGTGCCGCATGGTCAGCTGGGACTCGAGCTGCTTCATGGTCTCCAGTGCCACGCCCACCGTGATCAGGACCGTAGTTCCGCCGAAGGGGAAGGCGGTGATGTTCCAGGCGGCCAGGAAGATCGATGGGACCAGGGCGATGGCCGCCAGGAACAGTGATCCGGGCAGAGTGATCCTGTTCAGGATGTTCGACAGGTACTCGGCGGTGGGGCGGCCCGGCCGGATGCCGGGGATGAACCCCCCGTACTTGCGGATCTGGTCCGCCGTATCGATGGGATTGAACGTGATGGCCGTGTAGAAGTAGGCGAAGAACACCACGAGGGAGCCGTAGATGATCATGTACACGGGGTTCGACTGGCGCAGGAGCGTGTTGTTGATGAAGTTCTGAAACCACCGATAGTGGATGACGTTCTGCAGCAGTGAGGGGAAGTACAGCACCGACGAGGCGAAGATGATCGGGATGACGCCGGCCTGGTTCACCTTGAGCGGGATGTAGGTGCTCTGGCCCCCGGCCACCCGTCGTCCCACCACCCGCTTGGCGTACTGAACCTGGATGCGGCGCTGTCCCTGTTCCATGAACACGACGGCCAGGATGATCAGCACGCCCAGGCCCACCAGGAAGTAGAACTTGGCCGCCCCCGCCTGATGCAGGATGCCCAGCCCCTGGGAGGGAAGGCGGGAGATCACGCTGGTGAAGATCAGGATCGACATGCCGTTGCCGATGCCCCGCTGCGTGATCAACTCGCCCAGCCACATGATCATGGCCGTCCCCGCTGTCAGTGTGAGCACGATCAGGGCCACACGGGGAGCCGTGAACTTGCGCACCACCTGGAACTGGCTGTTGAACAGGAACACCAGTCCGGTCGACTGCAGCAAGGCCAGCGTGACCGTCATGTAGCGGGTCCACTGGGTGATCTTCTTGATCCCGATCTCGCCCTGCTTCTGCCACTGCTCCAGCTTCGGGATCACTACTGTCAGCAGCTGCATGATGATCGAGCTGGTGATGTAAGGCATGATCCCCAGCGAGAACACCGCGAAGCGCGTCAGCGCGCCTCCGGAGAACAGGTCGATGAACGCCAGGGCGCCCTGGTTCGCGGCGTTGGTCTGCAGGGCGACGAGCTTCGACAGATCGATGTCCGGCGCCGGGATGTGCGACCCGAGCCGGAACACCGCGATGATGAACACGGTGAACAGGATCTTCTTACGAAGGTCCGGGATCTTGAACGCGTTGATGAACGCTTTCAGCACTTCAGGCCGGCCTCCATCGGAGCGGAAATCTCAGTGTACAGGCTCTAGACGACTTCCACGGATCCGCCCGCGGCCTCGATCTTGGCCCTGGCTGCAGCCGAGACGGCGTGGGCCTGAACGGTCAAGGCCCGGTCCAATTCTCCTCCTCCGAGGACCTTCACCGGGCGGGACTTCCGTACCAGCCCTCGCTCCCGGAGCGCCTCGGGGGTGACCTGGGAGCCGGCCTCGAAGGCGCGGCCCAGCCGGTCGACGTTGATGACGGCCCATTCCTGTCGGTTGGGATTGGTGAAGCCCTTCAGCTTCGGGACCCGGCGCTGCAGCGGCGTCTGGCCGCCCTCGAACCCGAGCTTCTTGTTGTGCCGGGCCAGGTACCCTTTGGTGCCGCGCCCCGCGGTCTTGCCCTGGCCGGCGGCCTTTCCGCGGCCCATGCGCTTGCGAGCGCGCACGGCTCCCTCGGCGGGTCTCAGGTGGTGCAGCTTCATTGGGCCTCCACCTCCTCCACCCGGACCAGGTGCGACACCTTGGCGATCATGCCCCGGATCTCGGGCCGGTCGTCCTTCAGCACCGAGTGGTTGATCCGGTGCAGCCCGAGCGCGCGAATGGTGGCCTTCTGCCGCTTGGGCCGATCGATGATGCTGCGAATCTGGGTCACCTTAAGCCTGGCCATCGAGCTCCTCCAGGCCGGCCTCGGCCCGCTTGGAGGCCATGGCCACCTGCGCATCGATGACGCCCTCCACCATCGCCCGCGGGGCGATCTCGCTCACGTCAAGGCCCCGCAGGCTGGCCACCTCCTCAGGCCGGCGGAGCATACGGAGCCCCGCCACCGTGGCGTGAACGATGTTGATGGGATTCCCCGATCCGAGCGACTTCGCCAGGATGTCCTTGATGCCCACGGCCTCGACCACCGCCCGCACCGGGCCGCCGGCGATGACGCCGGTCCCCTCCGAGGCGGGTTTCAAAAGCACCCGGCCGGCGCCGAAGACCCCCAGGGCCTCGTGCGGGATGGTGGTCCCCTTCAAGGGCACCTGCACCATGTGCCGCTTGGCGATCTCGATGCCCTTGCGGATCGCCACCGGCACCTCCTTCGCCTTGCCGGCGCCGTAGCCGACCCGGCCGTTGCCGTCGCCGATCACCACCAGGGCGGAGAACGAGAAGTTCTTGCCCCCCTTGACCACCTTGGTCACCCGGTTGATGTGGACGACCTGCTCGAAAAACTCGCTCTCGCGCTCGAATTCCCTGGCCAAGCTCGTCTCCTTCCCCTACGGCTCAGATACCGCTTAGAATTGCAGACCCTTTTCGCGGGCGGCGTCCGCCAGCGTCTTCACGTTGCTGTGATAGACGTAGCCGCCGCGGTCGAAGACCACCTTCTCGATGCTCTTGGCC
>WNEY01003963.1_pt1 | contig 11203 bp, 7 predicted proteins | sample 5400531 | NCBI WGS metagenome assembly WNEY01 (sample SAMN13153338, study PRJNA577476) | soil metagenome | isolation source: 200 cm saprolite under Douglas fir tree site 1 | place: USA:California | collected 2015-04-18
CACGGCCCATAGCTCACCCTCCAGATCCGCCCGCTGTCGTCGTCGCTGATCAACAGCGAGCCGTCCGGCAACACCAGCAAGCCCGCCGGCCGGCCCCACCGCGTCGACGTGGAGGTGGCGCCCGCCGGCAGCCAGCCGACGACGAAGTCCGTGATCGCTACCGGCACGCCGCCCTGCACGTGCACGCGCACCACCTTGGCCCCCGTCGGCACGGAGCGGTTCCACGAGCCGTGATAGGCGACGAACGCGTCCCCTTGGTAGTCGGCGGGGAACATGGTCCCGGTGTAGAACGCGATGCCGAGCGGCGCCGAGTGCGCGGTGAACGTGATCGCCGGGGCCGTCACCGTGGAGCAGTCGGCGCCCGCGTATTCGGGATTGGGCCGATTGGGCAGGTAGCACTGCGGCCAGCCGTAGTTCTTGCCGTCGACCAGGATGTTGATACGCTCGGGCGGGAGGCTGTCGGTCATCGCGACGTCGCTCCCGCCGATGTTGTCGCGGTCGTTATTGGTCGCCCACAGCGCGCCGGTCGCCGGGTTGAAGGCAATCCCCACCGAGTTGCGCAGCCCCCGCGCGAAGACGCGTCCCCCCGTGCCGTTCAAGTTGTAGCGCATCACAGCCGCACGGAGGGTGTCGGGCTCCGGCCCGACGTTGTTCGACGAGCCGATCGATACGTACATCATGTTATCGGCACCGAACGCGATCGAGCGGGTGGAATGGCCACCTTTGGGCAGGCTATCCACGAGCTGCACCGGAGTAGCGACACCCGGGTCGTAGCGCTTCACACCGTCTTCTTCCGCCACATACAGCGTGTCGTGGCGGAACGCGATCCCGTGCGGTCCGAGCAGACCGGTGAGAACGACGGCGCTCGATTCCGCGACCCCGTCGTGGTTTAAGTCCAATAGCCGAACCACGTCTCCGGCACCGGTGAGCGCGACATACACGGTGCTATCCGGCGCGAGCGCCAGGAACCGGGGCCCGTTCTGCGTCGAGTAGATGTTGATGTGGAACCCCGTGGGGACGTACAGCATGTGCCCGGCGATCGCCACGCTGTCCATGCCCGGCGGCGGGGGCGGGGGAGGCGGGGGGGGAGCGGCCGCCCGCTCCGTGCGGCACGCGGCCGCGGCCAGCAGGGCCGCCACCAGCAGCGCCCACTTTCTACCGCCCATATGTCACCCTCCAGATCTTGCCCGCGTCGTCGTCGGAGATCAGCAGCGAGCCGTCCGGCAGCACCAGCAATCCCACGGGCCGGCCCCACCGCGTCGACGTCGAGGTCGCGCCCGGCGGCAGCCAGCCGGTGATGAAGTCTTCGACGCCCGTCGCCTTGCCGTTCTGAATGCGGACCCGCACCACTTTCGCTCCCGTGGGAATCGACCGGTTCCACGAGCCGTGCAACGTCATGAACGCATCGCCCTTGTAGTCGGCGGGGAACATCGCGCCGGTGTAGAAGGCGAGCCCCAGCGGCGCGGAGTGGGCCTGGATCGTAATGGCGGGCGGCTCGACGTTCGCGCAGTTGGCGTCGGGGTATTCGGGATTCGGCTTGCCCGGCAGGTAACACTGCGGCCAGCCGTAGAACTTGCCGTCTTTCAGGATGTTGACGTGCTCGGGCGGCAGGTCGTCGCCCAGATTATCGCGGTCGTTGTTGTTGGCCCACAGCTCGTGGGTCGTGGGGTTGAACGCCAGCCCCACCGAATTGCGCAGGCCGCGCGCGAACAGGTGCTCGCCCGTTCCATCGGGGTTGTACTGGACCACGGCGGCGCGCCGGGGATCCGATTCGTCGCAGATGTTGCACGAGGAGCCGATCGCGACGTACAGCTTGTTGTCGGGGCCGACGACGACGGTGCGCGTCGAATGCCCCTGGCCGCTGGGCAGTGTCGCGAGCTTCACGGGCGTCGTCGAGCCCGGATTGAAGCGGTCGAGCGCGTCGGTCTCGCCGACGAACATGGTGTCGCCGCGGAACGCGAGGCCAAACGGTTGGTGCAGATCGCCGACGACGGTGATCGCGGTGTCGGCGACGCCGTCCTTGTTGGCGTCGGGGAGGCGCACAATGGCTCCCGACCGCGTCGTCAGCGCCGCGTACACGACGTTCCCCGGGCCGAGCGTCAGCGTGCGGACGCCGCGCAGCCCCTGAGCGAAGACACTGATGTGGAAGCCGGGCCGCATGTAGAGGTCGTGCCCCTCGACGCTGGTGCGCTCCAGCCCGTCCGGCGCCTGAGCGACGACCTTCTCGGCCTTGGTGCACGCGGCGAGCGCCGCGAACAACACCAGGGATTGCACGCTGTGCGAGACGTTCATGGTGCCCTTGTCGCCTCTCTTACCGAAGTCTTGAGAAGAAGTGCCCCGTCCGGGTCCACGGTGACGGTCCGAGGTGCGAAGGGCAAGTCGGTGAACCAAACGCTGACATTGCCTTCCACGCTGTACACACGGCGCGCCACGCCGCCGTCCGCGGCACGGAACTCGACGATCAGGCGCGGCAGCCGGAACCGCCCCCACGTCGCGGGCTGGACCTGCGTCACATCGAGGCGGACTCTTCCTGCTCCTTGTTGCCGCCACCCCATATCCAGCTGCGGGTAGCCGGGCTGGCGCAGCCACTGCCGGAAGAACCATTCCAGGTCGCGGCCCGCGGCGTCTTCCATCACCCGGCGGAAATCGTCCGAAAGGGCGGTCGAGTCGCGGTAGCGGCGGTAGTACTCGCGGATGCCCCGGAAGAACGTGGAGTCGCCGAGCACGCCGCGCAGCATGTGCAGGACCCAGGCGCCCTTGGGGTAGTTGTTGGCGTTGAGGAGGGTGACGTAGTCGGTGACCGTGGTGTCGAGGATCGGCCAGTCGACCACGCTCGAAGCGAAGTAGCTCTCGGCGTTGCGCCGCATTCCCGCGGTCAGGACCGAATCGCCGTGGAGCGCGGCGCCAATCACCAGGTCGAAGTAGCTCGCGAAGCCTTCCGAGAGCCACAGGTGGTGGAAGTGCCGGGGCGTGACCGCGTCGCCGAACCACTGGTGGGCGCTCTCGTGGCGCACCACGCCTTCTCCCATACGTCTTTCAACGTACGGCCGTTCCGCGTAGAAGATGGCGCTGGAGTTCTCCATGCCGCCGAACTTCGTGGAGGACTCGACGTGCGCGAGTTTCTCGTAGGGGAACGGCCCCACGAGCCGCTCCATGGTCTCGACGATCTCCGTGGCGTTCTTGAAGGGGAGCGAATCGGCGAACGCCGAGTCTTCCGCGTAGGCCCAGACCTGGATGGGGATCGTGTCGCGTCCGTGAATGACGGGGCGGTGGTTGCTCACCGTGAACTCCCCGGCGCCGATGACCATGGTGTAGGTGGGGATGGGGTGGCGCTCCGACCACACCGGCAAATTCCTGGGACTTGCGTCGACGTAGTCCTCGAAGCCATTCGCCACTACCCGCCAGCCTCGTGGCGCCCCGACGACGAACCGCACTAGAGCCTTATCAGACAGATCGTCCATCGTCGGGAGCCAGTAGCGAGCGCGCTGGGGCCAGTTGTCACCGAAAACCACGCGGCGACCGCGCGAGTTACGGCCGATGACCAGGCCGTCAGCCGGGATACCGTGATACAGAACCACCACCTGTGTATCGCTCGGGGCGAGTCGAATGGACAGCCTCGCCCCATCATACGAGTAGCGCCTCCGGCCACCGCTCGCTTCCCACACCGAGTCGACAGTCATTGCGGAGAGATTCAACGTGAGAACAGAATCACCGGTGTCTCTTCGATGTAGCGTGATTACGGCGTGCCCGAGGATTCGAGCTCCCGTATCGGCGAGGAGAATGGCAAAGTCGTAGCGCTTGACTTTCAGGCCGGTGCCCTGCCCCGCCAGCTCCCCCCCCACCAACAGCGCCGCTAGCGCCACCGCAGTTGTCCGCCCCCGTCCGCCTCCGTCCGTCACTGTCCGCCCCCGTCCGCATACACTCCGCCCAGCGCCTTTTTTCCCTCCGGCATCTTCTCCCGACTCCCCACCGCCTCCTCTGCCGCCCTCTCGACTTCCGCCGTGACCTCCTTCTCGACCGCCTCCAGCTCGGACGGCTTCCATCCCTCTTCCTTTAGATACTCCTCGTACAGTCCGATCGGGTCGCGCTGCCCCCACGCCTTGAACAGCTTGTCCGGGAACGTCTCCCGCGCCTCGCGCTCGTCATGCGTCGCGTGTCCCCCCATCCGGAACGTCTCGGCGACGAGCAGCGCCGGGCCCTCGCCCTGGCGGCAGCGGGCCGCGGCGATCCGTGTCGCCGCGTACGCATCCAGCACGTTGTTGCCGTCGAGCTTCGCGCCCCACGTCCCGTAGCTCGCGGCCCAGTCGTCGAAGTTGGCTGGCAGGTGGTGCTGCTGCAGCGTGGTGCCGAGCGCGACCTGATTGTTTTGGATGATGAAGATGACGGGGAGCTTCTGCACCGCGGCGAAGTTGGTGCCCTCGTGGGCGGCGGCGGTCTTGGTCGACCCGTCCCCCACCCAGGTGAGCGCGACCCGCGGCTCCTTCCGCAGCTTGAAGCCCAGCGCGATCCCCGCCGTCACGGGCACCACGTCGCCCACGTGCGAAATCGGTTGCAGCACGCCGTATTGCATCCCGCCCACGTGCAGGTCCCGGCCGCCGGACGGCGAATCGGCGCTGCCGAGATACGCCCGCAGCATGTCAACGACCGGCATCCCCAGCTCGCAGCACGCGGCGGCGTTGCGGATCATCGGCGCGACGACGTCCCGGCCGCGCTCCAACGCGTGCACCGGTCCCACTGTCGTCGCCTCTTCGCCCGTGCCCAGCCACGCCTTGGAGATGACGCCGGTCTTGACCCAGCGCTTCAGCTGGATGTCGTGCAGCCGGGCGCGCAGCAGTCCCGCGTACAGGGCGCGGTGGTCGGCGTCCTCCAGCCGCTCGACGACGGCCCGTCGCTCGGCGTCCTGCTCGATGGTCTCACGGAACGCCCGCACCAGCGCTGAGTCAGGCTTCCAGTCGACGTACTCGGGGGGATCGAAAGCCGGGAAGCGGTGCATGGGGGAAGAGTGGTGGCGCTGACGTCCGAAGTCTGAGGTCTGATGTCTACTTGAACAGTTTCCCCAGCAATCCACCGCCGCCCCTCTCATCTCCCTGCGCCACGGCGGTCAGGGCCTCGGCGAACTCCATCGCCGTGGGGAAGCGGTCGTCGGCGCTGGCGGCGAGCGAGCGCGCGAGCGCCTTCTCGAGGTTGGCGGGGAGGTCCGGTCGCAGCTGGCGGAGCATGAGCGGGGTGCCGCGCAGGCGGGCGATCATCATCTCCTGGGCGTTGCGTCCCTGGAACGGCAATTTCCCCGTGAACATCTCGAACGCCACGATGCCGAGCGCGTAGATGTCGCTGCGGGCGTCGAGCTGCTTGCCGCGGATCTGCTCGGGGCTCATGAACTCGGGAGTCCCGAGGATGATGCCGGTGGCGGTGAGCTTCTGGATGGCGGGGTCGGCGCGGCGCTCCTTGGCGAGGCCGAAATCCATCACCACCGCCTTGTCGCGCCCGTCGCTGTCCGGGACCAGCATGATGTTCTCGGGCTTCAGGTCGCGGTGCACGATCTGCAGCTCGTGCGCGTGCTGCAGCCCGGCGCACACCTGTCGCAGCAGCGTCACGCCGGTCGCGACGTCCATGGGACCGCCCTTGACCTCGCGGTCGGAGAGCAGCTCGCCCTTCAGGAACGGCATGACGAGGTAGATGAGCCCGTCCTCGGACTCGCCGAGGCGGAAGATGCGGCAGACATTGGGATGGTCGAGCCGCATCGCGAGGCCCGCCTCGCGCCGCAGCCGCTCGACCGAGCTGCGGTCGCTGGCGAGCTTGGGCGAGAGCACCTTGATCGCCACCTCCTGCCCGGAGGCGATCTCCCTGGCGAGGTAGACGTAGGACATGCCGCCCTCGCCGAGCTTCTTCAGGACCTCGTAGCGGACGTCGAGGATCTGGTTCGAGAGGGTCGAGGCGCGGTCGAGGCCCGGCCGCTTCGACGGCGTGGGGGGAGTGCGCACGGAGGTGCTGCCGCCCCCGCCGGCGGGCGTCGCGGGGGTCGACTGGACCTCGACGAGCATCGAGCCGTCCTTGGGGCAGAAGCGGGCGGCGTCGGAGTAGACGGACTTGCACTTGGGACAGCGGCGGTCGCTCATTCACGCACCAGGTTGCGGCCCTCGTTCTTCGCGCGGTACAGGGCCTGGTCGGCGAGGGCGACGAAGCCCTCGGCGCTCGCGACCCGTTCGTCGGGGTACGAGGCGATCCCGATGCTCACTGTCATGTACAGCGGGTCCTCGCCGGGGTCGGTGAAGTCGCGTGCCGCGATGCGGCGCCGCAGCCGCTCCGCGAAGATCGCGGCGCCATGCAGGGCGGTCTCCGGCATCACGATCACGAACTCCTCCCCGCCGTAGCGCGCGACGATGTCCACCGAACGCGCCTCGCGGCGCAACAACTCCCCAACTTGCCGCAGAACGGAATCGCCCGCAATGTGCCCGCGCGTGTCGTTGATGCCCTTGAAGCGGTCGATGTCGGCGAGCAGGATGCTGAGCGCCAGGCCGTAGCGCCGCGCGCGGTCGAGCTCCTGCTCGAGCGCTTCCTGCAGGGCGCGGCGGTTCATCGTTCCCGTCAGCGCGTCGGTCGAGGCCAGCTTCTCGAGGCGCTGCTTGTCGGAGACCGCGGTCTCGAAATCGTACGCTTTCTCGATCGCGGCGACGGCGGTCTTGATGACCGACTCCGCGAACTGCGCGTCCGCCGGCGTGAGCGGCGGATCGTCGCCCGTGGTGCGCAGGAAGAACACGCCCACCTGGCGGTCGCGCATGTTGAACGGCAGCGCCGCCGCCGAGCGGGTGGGGACCTTGATGCCCTCGCGCTCCCAGCGCACCCGCTCCTTCTCGTATAGGGGATCCGTCGTGACGTCGCGCACCAGCACCATCCGCCCGTTGGCCAGCGCCGCCTCGATCTCCGGGTAGCGCGCCAGCTCGATCTCGAGGTTGCGCAGCATCGGATTCTCGTAGGCAGCCACCACGATCCCCGCGCGGTCGCCCGGCTTGGCGAGCACCATCGAGCACTTGGAGATGTTGAGCACGCGCGCGACGCGCCGCGCCAGGATGTGATAGATCTCGTCCGGCTTGAGCGAGTCCGTGACCTCGTGGAGGATGTCCACCATCGCCGCGCGGCTGCGGGCCTCCTCCTTCGCCTGGGAGAGCGCCTGGCCTATCCGCAGGTGCGCCTCGACCCGCGCCAGCAGCTCGCGCACCCGGAACGGTTTGGCGATGAAGTCGGCCGCCCCCAGTCCCAGCGACTTGACCGTCGCCTCCTCGGGCGGCATCGAGGACACCATGAGCACGGGGAGGTCGCGGTAGCGCGCGTCGCTCTTCAGGCGCTCGAGCAGCTGCAGCCCGTCCACCTTCGGCATCATGATGTCGAGGAGCAGGAGCTGCGGCCGTTCCTCCTCGACCTTGGTGAGCAGGCCTTCGCCGCCGGGCACGGCCACGACGGTGTAGCCGTGCTCCTTGAGGATCCACGTGAGCGTGCGCACCAGCGACTGGTCGTCGTCGGCGACGAGGATCTTGGCGGGCGGGCCGGCCGGCACCGAGGCGTCGGGCATCTAGTCCTGGAGCATCGCGGGGTCCACGTTGCCGCCGCTCACGACGAGCACCGTGGGCCCCCGGACCTGGATGGCGCCGCTCAGCACCGCGGCGGTGGTGGCCGCGCCCGAGGGCTCGACGGCGAGCCCCGCGCGGCGGTGGAGAAAATGCACCGCGTCGCGGATCGTGTCATCCTCGACCAGCACGACCCCCCCCAGCCGCTCCCGGTGCTCGGCGAGCACCGCGAACGGGATCTCCCCCACCGTGAGCGTGATGAGCCCGTCGGCGACGCTGGCGGTGCGCGCCAGGGTGATCGGGTGTCCGGCGGCGAGCGAGTCGTGCAGCTTGGGCGCGCCCGCGGGCTCGACGCCCCACACCGTGGCCCGGCTCCCCGCTACCGCCAGGCCGCGCACCACCCCTGAGATCAGCCCGCCGCCGCCCACCGGCACGACCACGGTTGCCACGTCGGGGAGCTGCTCGGCGATCTCCAGGCCCACCGTGGCCTGGCCGGCCACGACGTCGGGGTGGTCGAAGGGCGGAATCACCGCCAGCCCCTCGGCGGCGGCCAGCGCCTCGGCCTTCTGGTGGCGGTCGGCGGAGGTGCGCCCCGCGAACACGACCTCGCCACCCCATTTCTTGACGCCGTCGACTTTCACCGCGGGCGCGGTCTCCGGCATCACGATGACGGCGCGCACGCCGAATTGTCTGGCGGCGTAGGCGACGGCCTGGCCGTGGTTGCCGCTGGAGTAGGTGATGACGCCGCGCCGGCGACTGGCCTCGGGCAACCGGCGGATGGCGTTGTAGGCCCCGCGCAGCTTGAAGGCGCCGACGGGCTGGAGGTTCTCGAGCTTCAGCCAGGCGCCGAGCGCGTCCACACGCTTCAAGGGCGTGCGGACGGCGATGCCGTCGAGCGCGGCCGCGGCTTCCCGGACAGCCTCGGCGGGGATCACGCTACTTCTTGCCGCCGCCCTTCTTTGCCGCCTTTGACGCCCCTGCCTTCTTTTCGGCCTTTGCCGCCTGTGCCGCCTTTGATGCCTTCTCCCCTTTGGGCTTCTTGGGTGCGTCCTCGTCGTCGCCGTTCGAATCGTCGTCGTCTTCCTTGACGATACGCGCCACGTCCACCACGAGATCGCCCGGGGTCAGGTTCATGACCTTCACGCCCTGGGTGTTGCGCCCGGTCACCCGGATGCCGTCCACCGGCACGCGGATCATGATCCCCTTCTTGGTGATCATCATCAGCTCGTCCTCGGGCTGGACTTCCTTGAGGGCGACGATGGCGCCGGTCTTTTCGTTGCGCTTCAGGGTGATGATGCCGCGGCCGCCGCGGTGCTGGACGCGATACTCGTCGAGCTCGGAGCGCTTGCCCATGCCCCTTTCGGTGACCGCGAGCAGTGTCGCCGAGCGGCGGATGACGACCAGGTCCACGACTTGGTCTTTCTTGTCGAGCGCGATGCCCCACACGCCCGTCGCCGTCCGCCCCATGTCGCGCACGTCCTGCTCGTGGAACCGGATGCTCATCCCGTGCCGCGTCGCGAGGACAATATCATTGCGCCCGTCGGTCACCTGGACGTCGATCAGCTCGTCGCCCTTCTCGATGTTGATCGCCCGGATGCCGACCGAGCGTGGATTCCCGAACTCGGAGAGCCGGGTCTTCTTCACCACGCCCTGTTTCGTGGCGAAGAACAGGAACTGATCCTCCGAGAACTCCCGCACCGGGACGAGCGAGGCGATGCGCTCGTCGGGCTTCGCCGCAATGCAGTTCACCACCGGCTTGCCGCGCGCGGCGCGGGCGGCCTGCGGGATCTCGTGCACCTTGAGCCAGTAGCACTGCCCCTGCTGCGTGAAGAACATCACATAGTCGTGGGTCGAGGCGATGAAGAGGTGCTCGACCCAGTCGTCTTCCTTGGTGTGCGCGGAGATCACGCCCTTGCCGCCGCGGCGCTGGCGCCGGTAGGCCGTGGTCGGGAGGCGCTTGATGTACCCGGCGTGGGACATGGTGATCACCATGTCCTCTTCGGCGATCAGGTCCTCGATCGAGAACTCGCCCTGATCGGCGACGATCTCGGTGCGCCGCTCGTCGCCGAAGCCGTGCGCCAGGTCCGCCAGCTCCTGCTTGAGGATCTTCATGCGGCGCGGCTTGGAGGCCAGGATCTCCTTGCACTCCTTGATGAACTTGCGGACCTCTTTCAGCTCCTCCTCGAGCTTGGTGACTTCGAGAGCCGTGAGCCGCGCGAGCCGCATGTTGAGGATCTCGGCCGACTGCTTCTCGGAGAGCTTGAAGCGTTTGCGCAACGCGGCGTCCGCGGTGGGCGTGTCCTTGGACTTGCGGATGATGCGGATCACCTCGTCGATGTGGTCGACGGCGATCTTGAGCCCTTCGAGGATGTGGGCCCGGTCCTCGGCGCGCTGCAGGTCGAACTGCGTGCGGCGCGTGATGACGGTGTGGCGGTGCTCGATGAACTGCTGGAGGATCTCGGTGAGCGTGAGCTCCCGCGGCACGCCGTCGACCAGGGAGAGCATGATCGCGCCGAACGTCGTCTGCATCGCGGTGTGCTTGTACAGCCCGTTCAGCACCACCGCGGGCACGGCGTCGCGTTTCAGCTCGATGACGACCCGGATCCCCTCCTTGTCCGATTCGTTGCGCAGGTCCGAGATGCCCTCGAGCTTCTTCGAGAGCACGAGGTCGCGCGTCTGCTCGATGACACTCTCCGGCGACACCTGGTAGGGAAACTCCGTGACGACGATCTGGTGGCGCCCCGTCGACTCCTTCTCTTCGATCACCGCCCGGGCGCGCACGGCCATGCGGCCGCGACCTTTTTCGTAGACCTCCTTGATGCCCTGCTTGCCGTAGATGATGCCGCCCGTCGGAAAATCCGGCCCTTTCACGAACTTGCGCAGGTCCTTGACCGTCGCGTTGGGATGGTCCACGAGATGGGTGATCGCTTCGACCACCTCGGCGAGGTTGTGCGGCGGAATGTTGGTCGCCATGCCCACCGCGATGCCCGCCGAGCCGTTGATGATGAGGTTGGGGAGCCGCGAGGGCAGCACCAGCGGCTCCTGGAGGCGGCCGTCGAAGTTGGGGACGAAGTCGACGGTGTTCTTCTCGATGTCCTCCAGCATCGCCATGGCGATGCGCGTCAGCCGCGCCTCGGTGTACCGATAGGCGGCGGCCGAGTCTCCGTCGACCGAGCCGAAGTTCCCCTGGCCGTCGATCAGCGGGTAGCGCAGCGAGAAGGCCTGCACCATGCGGACGAGGGCGTCGTAGAGGGCGACGTCGCCGTGCGGGTGGTACTTGCCGAGCACGTCGCCGACGACGGTGGCGCTCTTCTTGAACGGACGGCCGGGGTGCAGCCCCAGCTCGTGCATCGCGTAGAGGATGCGGCGGTGGACGGGCTTCAAGCCGTCGCGCACGTCGGGCAGCGCGCGCGCGACGATCACGCTCATCGAATAGTCGAGGAACGACTCCTTGAGCTCATCTTCGATGAGCCGGGGGAGGATACGCTCGCGGATCGGTGCGGTCATGAAAAACGGGTGTCGGGTGTCGGGTAACTGCCTAAGTCAAGAAAAGATAAACACTTAGGATGTGAAAAGCAACGCCGAACGCATCCCTAAACCGGGGTCGGAGCGCGACTTACGGAGGCGGTTTGACTGGTCGT